>Ga0066686_10000138_pt1 | contig 19958 bp, 21 predicted proteins | sample GraSoiAngelo_135_FD_65627 | JGI IMG/M metagenome (GOLD analysis project Ga0066686, IMG submission 65627) | Grasslands soil microbial communities from the Angelo Coastal Reserve, California, USA - 14_0929_05_40cm | ecosystem: Environmental > Terrestrial > Soil > Grasslands | place: USA...
ACGCGTGCCCTCCACCGCACGCAGCACCGCGCCGACGGTGATCTCCTCGGGGTCGCGTGTCAGATGATACCCCCCGGTCGACCCCCGCTTGGACGTCAAGAGCCCCGCGCGCTTGAGCGAGAGCAGGACCTGTTCGAGATAGCGCTGCGGAATCTTCTGCCGGGCGGCGATCTCCTGGATGGGGATCAGCCCGCGCTCGCGCTGCAGCGCCAGGTCGAGCATCGCTTTGATCGCGTACTCGCCTTTCGCCGAGATCCTCACCGCGGTGTCCTCAGCGCCCGCCGAGCCCGCGCTCGAGCAGGCGCGCCGCCTGGCGAGCGAAATACGTGATCACGATATCGGCGCCGGCGCGGCGGATGGAGGTCAGCGCCTCGAGTATCGCGCGCTCCTCGTCGAGCCAGCCGAGCTGGCCGGCCGCGCGGATCATCGCGTACTCGCCCGAGACCGAGTACGCGGCCAGCGGCACGCCGAACTCGAGCTTCGCGCGGGCGATCACGTCGAGATACGGCAGCGCGGGCTTGACCATCACGATGTCGGCGCCCTCGTCGAGGTCCAGCGCGATCTCCCGCATCGCCTCCTGCGCATTCGCCGGGTCCATCTGGTAGGCGCGGCGATCGCCGAACTGCGGCGTCGACTCCGCGGCGGCGCGGAAGGGCTCGAAGAAGCACGAGGCATACTTCGCGGAGTACGCCATGATCGGCGTCTCCGCGAACGACGCCTCGTCGAGCGCCTCGCGGATGGCGCCGACGCGGCCGTCCATCATGTCCGACGGTGCGACCATGTCCGCGCCCGCCTCGACGTGCGACACCGCGGTGCGCGCGAGCAGCTCGAGCGTGGGATCGTTCTTCACCGTACCGTCCTCGACCACACCGCAGTGGCCGTGACTGGTGTACTCGCAGAGGCAGACGTCGGTGATCACGAGCAGGTCGGGCACGGTGTTCTTCACGGCCCGCACCGCCTGCTGCACGATGCCGTCCTCCGCGTAGGCCTCCGACCCGCGTGGATCCTTCTCCGAGGGGATGCCGAACAGCAGCACGCCCGGAATGCCCATGCCCGCGGCGTCCTTGCACTCCTTGACCAGCTCGTCGATCGAGAAGCGATGCTGGCCGGGCATCGGCGCGATCGGCTCGCGCACGCCGCGGCCGTGGACGACGAACAGCGGGTAGAGGAAATCGTCGACCGCCAGCGCCGTCTCGCGCACGAGCTTGCGTAGCAGCGGCTTCTCGCGCAGACGACGCGGGCGGAACATACCGTGGGCCATCAATCGCTCCTTCTGCCCCGCCGCTCGGGGCGCTTCGGGATGCGGGCGAACCAGTCGACGATCGCGCGCGCGAGCGCGGGGATCGTGTACTCCGCGGGCATGATATCCGTCGCCAGCCCGTATTCCGCGGCGGTGGCGGCCGTGATGGGGCCGATGGAGGCGACGGCGACGCGGCCGCGCCACGCGAGACGCTCCGCCTCGCTGAACATCTCGGCGAAGTTGCGCGCGGTGGACGACGACGTGAAGGTCACCGCGTCCACCGTTGCGGCCGCCAGCGCCTCGCCGAGCCGCGTGCTGTTGCCCTCCGCGCGACGCGTCGTGTACGCCGGCACTTCCTCCACGTCGACGCCGAGCGCGCGCAGCGATGTCACGAGGACGTCGCGCGTCTGCGCCGCGCGAGGCAAGAGCACGCGGTCACGCTCACCGAGGAGCCCGCGCAGCCGCTCGACGAGGCCTTCGGCGCGATATTCGGCCGGTACGATGTCGACGCCCACGCCGTGTTCGCGCAGCGCGTCCGCAGTGGCCGGCCCGATGGCGGCCACGCGTTGGCCCGCGAGGTTCGACCATGTCAGTCCCAGCGCGCTCAGCCGGCGATCGACCATGCTCACGCCGTTCACGCTCGTAAAGACGAGCCAGCTGAACGTGGAGAGTGCGCTCAGGGCGGCGTCGAGCAGCTCCCACGACGCGGGGGGCGCGATGACGATCGCAGGCGCCTCGATCACCCGAGCGCCGGCGGCCTCGAGCAGCTGCGTGAAGCGCTGGGCCTGTGCCGCCGCGCGCGTGACGACGATCGTGCGGCCCTCGAGCGCGCGGCTGCCCTCGCCGGCGCCACGGGCCCGGGCCGACGCGCGTGCCGCGGCGCCACGATCAGCGTCCACCACTCACCTCCACGGGACGCAGCGCGACCACGCTGGCGGCGCCGCGCGCCAGCAAGGCCTCGGCGACGCGTCGGCCCACGGCGGCGGCGTCGGCGGCCGGCCCCTCGCCGTGCTCGCGGAGCACCTCGCGTCCGTCCTCGCTGAGCACGAGCGCGTCCATGACCACACGCCCCTCGGCGTGGCGCGCGTGCGCCGCCATCGGCGTGACGCACGAGGCGCCCAGCCGCGCGAGGAACGCGCGCTCCGCCAGCGCGCAGGCGCGCGTCGGCGCGTGATCGAGCGGTCGAAGCGCGGCCAGCGTCGCCGTGTCGTCGGCGCGCGCCTCGACGCCGAGCACGCCCTGGCCGACGGCGGGAACGAACACGTCGGGCGCCAGCGGCGTCGCATGGTGCGGCGCGAGCCCCAGTCGCCGCAGACCGGCGGCGGCGAGCAGCACGGCGTCCCACTCGCGCGTGGCGAGCTTGGCGAGCCGCGTGTCGATGTTGCCGCGGATCGGCGTCACCACGAGATCGGGGCGCAGCGACAGCACGATCGCCCGGCGGCGCGGACTCGAGGTGCCGATGACAGCGCCGCGCGGCAGCGCGTCGAGGCCGGCCGTGTCGCGCGTCACGAGCACGTCGCGCGCGTCGTCGCGCTCGGGAAACACCGCGAGGGTCAGGCCGGGCGGGAGGTCGGCCGGCAGGTCCTTGAGGCTGTGGACGGCGACGTCGGCATCGCCGCGGAGCAGCGCCTCCTCGATCTCGCGCACGAACAGACCTTTGCCGCCGACGGCGGCGAGCCGGGCCTCTGCACGGCGATCGCCCTCCGTGCGCATCGGCACGATCTGCACGCGCGCGCCCCCGCTCTCCAGCTTCTCGGCCACCGTGCGGGCCTGGGCGAGCGCGAGCGCGCTGGCGCGGGTGGCCAAACGGATCATCCGCGTCGCCTCAGGCCGAACAGCTCGTTCACGACCGCCAGCCACGAGCGGTGCGCGCCGGCGCGCGACGACTCGCGCAGCTTGGTGATCGGCGTGTGCAGGATCTTGTTCACGATCCCCGCCGACAGGGCCTCGATCGCGGCACGCGTCTCGGCGGAGGCGTCGGGCAGCCGCGCCAGCGTCTTGCGGACCTCACCGGCCCGGATTTCCTCCAGGCGCTCGCGCAGCGACACGATGGTCGGGATGATCTCCACGTCGCTGAGACGCGCGCGGAACTTCGCCACCTCGCGCTCGACGATCGCCTCCGCGCGCTGCGCTTCGCGCAGCCGCTCTCGAATGTTGGCGTCGACCACCGATTTGAGGTCGTCGATGTCGTAGCGGTAGACGTCACCGAGGCGCTCGACGCCCGCCTCCACGTCGCGCGGCACGGCGATGTCGATGAAGAACAGCGGCCGCGTGCCGCGGCCGCGCACGACGCGGGCCACCATCTCGCGCGTGACGATCGGTTCCGGCGCGCCCGTCGACGTGATGACGATGTCGACGGCGCCCAGCGCGGTGTCGAGCTCTTCGAAGGGCACGGCGGTGCCGGCCAGTGCCCGCGCGAGCTCCTGCGCGCGCGACCAGGTGCGATTGACCACGTAGATCGGAAACGCGCCCTGCTCCACGAGATGCCGCGCCGCCAGCTCGCTCATCTTGCCGGCGCCGACGAGCAGCACGGCGCGGCCAGCGAGCTGCGCGAAGATCTTTCGGGCGAGCTCGACGGCGGCAAACGAGACGGACACGGCGTGGCGCGCGACCTCCGTCTCGCTGCGCACCCGCTTGGCGACCGCGAACGCCTGCGTGAAGAGCGTATGCAGCGACGGCCCCACCGCCTCGCACGCCTGCGCGAGCGCGAAGGCGTCCTTCACCTGCCCGAGGATTTGCGGCTCGCCGACCATCATGGAATCCAGGCTCGCGGCCACGCGGAACGCGTGGCGGATCGCGTCGTCCTCGGCATGGATATAGAGGACGGCCTCGACGGCTGCCGCGTCCACGCCGCGCTGCCGGCACAGATGGCGGAACGCGGCGGCGCGCGCCTCGCCCGGCACCTCGGCGACGCCGTAGACCTCGACGCGGTTGCACGTCGACAGCATCACGGCCTCGCGCAGCGCGCCGCCACCCACGAGGTCGCGCAGGATCTCGCGGACCTTGTCCTCGTCGGCCGCCAACTGCTCGCGCAGCTCGACCGGCGCGTTCTTGTGGCTCAGCCCTGCAGCGAAGAGCGCCATCAGGCGCCGTGCCGTCCGGGCAGGAACAACCCCGCGCCGAGCGTGACGACGAGCGCAGCAAAGCCAATGATCGCGAAATACGCGGCGCGGCGCCCGTGCCAGCCGCCCGCGGCGCGGCCGGCGAGCGTGCCGGCGTAGATGATCCAGGCCACGAGCGAGAAGAACGCGAGCGGGTCGAACGTGAAGACGCTGCCCCACGCCGTGCGCGCCCAGACCGCGCCGAGGATGAGGCCGGTCGTGAGAAACGGAAACCCGAGCGCGAGCGTGCGATACGTCCAGTGATCGAGCGTCTCGAGCGGAGGCAGGCGGTGGTAGAAGCGGCCGGGGCGCTTGGCGCGGATCTGCCGGTCCTGCAGCAGGTACATGATCGCGCCGGCGAAGTTCAGCACGAAGGCGGCGATGCCGACGAGCGCGAGCGCGATGTGGATCCAGATCCACGCGTTGCCGAGCGCGGGCGCGAGCGAGGCCGGTCGCGTCACGGAGGCCTTGAGACTGAGCATGACCACCACCGGCATCACGAACGCGCCGAGTACCGTCACGCCCGACTGCCGCTCGACGAGCATCTCCAGCAGCACCACCACCCAGACCACGACGGACACCGCGTTGGCGAGCGTGCCGAGCGGCGGGCGACCGACCTCGATTGCCAGGACGATCAGGGCCAGCGTGTGAGCGACCCAGCCGATCAGCGTGCTGAGCGCCGCGAGACGGTGGACGAGCGGCTGCCGCTGGACGAGGTGGGTCAGCGCCAGTCCCATGGCGCAGACATAGGCGACGATGGCGATGCTCTGTAAATGAGGATGCATGCCGCTCAAAACGTCAGTAGCACCGCGAGTTTACCACATTCCCGATGCGGTGATGGAGATCAGCGGGCGGCGAGGTCGAGCAGCGCGGGCAGCGGCTTGACGAGCCCTTCACGGCGGGCGACGAGGTCGAGGTGTGGCGAGCCCCAGTCCTCCAGTAGTGGAGGGCCGCCGTTCCAGCGCTCGCGGCGATCGAGCTCTTTCACATAGGCATGGCAGGCACGGCAGCCGGCGATGACATAGCCGGCATCCTCGCCTTCCGCCTGAAGACGCTGCAGATCCGTGGTGCCCTCGACGCCGCACAGCGGACACCGCAGCTTGGCGAAGCTCCAGGCGCCGCCGCAGAAGTGACACGCGAGCCGGCGGTGGCCACCCTCGATCACGTCGACGAAACCCGGCGGCGCCCCACAAAACGGACAGACGCCGCGTCCCCAGTGCGCGTCGGCGAAGTGCGGTCGCGTGGGCGCGAGCCAGGCTTCGAGGACGGGCCGAAGGGTCGCATAGGCGAGGAACGCCACCGCCGCGGCGTCCAGGCGGCTCGCCGCTTCGATGCTTCCATCGCCGATGCCCTCACGGCGCGGCAGCAGCGCCTGGGGCCCGAGCGCACCCGCGTCCCACGCGCCGGCCAGCCGCTGCAGCGCGGGGGCGCGCGCGGGATCGAGCGCGGCGACGGCCTCCATGGCGTCGCCGAGCAGGTCTTCGAGGTGTGCGGCGTCCAACGGTGGCCGCGCCTCGGCGGCGAGCGGGACACCGCGCCCCCACGTCTCGCGGCATCGCTCCGCGCTCCAGGAGAAGCCCTGCGCCGGCGGCGCGTACGCCGCCCAGCGCTCGAGCAGCTCGCCATACGGCGCGAGGCTCGGCGCGAGCGCGCGCCGGCGGGCGAGGATGTCGCGCCACGCGTCGCGCAGATCGATCATGCCGTGCCGTTGAGCCGGGGGTCGCGAGACCCCCGTGGACGAATCAGTCGTCGGCTCAGCCCTGGATCGACATCACGACGACGTAGCGGAGAATGAAGCCGCCGACGAGGACGAGTACAGCCGACACGAGCCCGAGCGCACGCACGCGGCTGCCGAACAGGTTCAGCAGCAACGGCACGATGAGCCCCGCACCGACGAGACCACCCCAGAAGAGCCGCGCGAAGTGACCGGTGGTGATCGGCTGCGCGGCGGCGCCGAGCAGGCCGAGGAAGAGCGCGAGCACGAGCATCTCGACGAGCATCGAGTAACGGTCCGCGACCTCGATCTTGTGCCACGCCTCGCCGACGGAGCGGCCGGTGAGGAACATGATGAGCGCCACGGCCGCCATGCCCGTGGAGCCGCCGGAGACGAGGAACAGCGCGCCCATGAGTCGCGAGTCGCCCCAGAACGGCATGGCGGAGTTGCTCAGCAGGATGCCGGTGTACCCGGCGAGAAAGAAGCCGAACAGCATTCCGACCAGTGAGATCCTGCGCCGCAGCTGCGCCATGGACTCCGAGGAGGTGAACGACAGCACGGACGATACGAAGGTGAACGCGCCGAAGATGCCGACGGCCCACGCGCCGATGGACATCGGGTCCCAGAACTTGAAGTGCAGGATCATGTTCATGAAGCGCTTGGGGACGCCGAGATCGGCGATCAGCAGCACGCCGCAGACGGCGACCAGCGGCAGCGAGAGCAAGTACCCGACGCGCGCCACCGCCTGATCGCGCCGCGAGCCAACGTTGTCGGCGATGGCGGCGGTGAAGTACGCGCCGCCGGCGATGCCCCCGAGGAAGAAGTACCAGACGATCGACATCTCCCAGCCCGGCATCTTCAACATCTACGCGCCCCCCTTCCCGCGCTCGCGGAACGCGAGAAGCGCGCCGACGCCGACGAGGATCGCCGAGCCGATGGAGAACAGCGAGTCGACGACGACGTTGCGTTGCGGACGCTGCGGGTTCTCCGGCAGATTGTAGGTCGCCGGCTTCGCCAGCAGCAGGAAAAACGCGTTGAGGCCGCCGAGGAAACCGTTGCTGTCCGCACCGTAGAGCTGGGCGTCCTTGAAGCCCATCGCCTTGAGAGCCTCCACGCGCTGGTTCGCCTTGGCGACCAGCTCGTCGCGGAATCCGAACTGGATCGAATCGGTCGGACACGCCTTCGCGCACGCCGGTCCGAGTCCGTTGTGAATGCGGTCATTGCAGAACGTGCACTTCTTCGCGGTACCCGTCTGCTCGTTGAACGACACGACGCCGAACGGGCACGAGGCGACGCAGTAGCGACAGCCGTTGCACACGTCCTGGTTGATGTTGACGGTGCCGTACTCGGTCCGATAGATGGCGCCGGTCGGGCACGCGTCGAGGCAGCCCGCCTGCGCGCAGTGCTTGCAGACGTCGGACATGAGCAGCCACGCGAGGTCGCCATTGGGCTTGGCGCCCGGCGCCTCGATGAACCGCACGAGCCGGAATGTCTTGTCCGTGAAGTGCGCGTGATTCTGGTACGTACCCGTCCACTCGGGCTCCTCGAGCCCGAGTTCGTTCCACTGCTTGCACGCCACCTGGCAGGCACGACAGCCGATGCAGAGCGACGTGTCCGTGAACATTGCGAGCGTGCGCGCCATGACTACACCACCCCCTTCTGCACGTTGCAGACGAAGGCTTTCGTCTCCTGGATGAAGACGTTGGGATCGCCCACAGTGGAGGACAGGTCGTTGGTGATGTCACCCTTGCTGCCGGGCAGCTGGTCCACACCCTTCCAGCCCCAGTGCCACGGCACGCCGATCTGGTGCACGGTCTTGCCGTCGATCACGAAGGGCTTGAGGCGGTTGGTGACCATCGCGGTGACGTGCACCTTGCCGCGCGGGGTCGACACGGTCACCTTCTCGCCGTTCTGGATGCCGAGCTCCTTCGCGAGCTCGTGGCTGATCTCGGCGAAGTGCGAATGGTGCAGCTCGGCCAGCATCGGCAGGTAGCGGGACATGACGCCCGACAGGTGATGCTCGGTCAGGCGGTACGTCGTGATGACGTACGGGTACTCCTTGGAGCCGACCGGGGCGAGCTCGTTCTTCTGATCGGGCACCTTCCAGATCTTCACCACCGGGTTCATCTGTTGCTTCGACAGGAGGTTCTTCGTCGGGGATTCGACCGGCTCGTAGTGCTCCGGAAACGGCCCGTCGTTCAGCGGACCGAAGAAGCCGCCCACGAGATCGGAGCGCATGATGAACGGCTTATCGCCGTTCTTCGCGTCGGGTGCCAGGAACGCGTTGAAGTCCGGCACGTCGAGGCCGACCCACTTCCCGGGCTTGTCTTCCGGCTTCTGTCCGGGCGCGGCGGGATCCCACCAGATCAGCTTCTTCTTCTCGCTCCACGGCTTGCCGGCGAGGTCCGCCGATGCGCGGTTGTAGAGAATGCGCCGGTTGGCCGGCCACGCGAAGCCCCAGCCGTGCGCGAGGTAATCGTTGCCCTCGGCCGGTTTGCGCGAGGCGGCCTTGTTGATGAGCTTGCCGTCCGGGGACTCCACGGTGACGCCCGTGTAGATCCAGCAGCCGGACGTCGTCTTGCCGTCATCGGTGAGCTGGGCGAACGAGGCGATGGGCTGCCCCTTCCGGTAGACCACCTTGCCGTCCTTGTCGGTGATTTCCTCTGTCGCGACGCCGTTGATCTCCTTCAAGACCTCGACCATCTCCGGATGATCGGGCTTGGACCCATAGGTGAAGTTGGCGGCGAGGAAGCCACGGTCGCGTTCCTTCTTGCTGCCCGCGTACATCTTCTGGAGGCGATGGGCCAGCGTGCAGATGAACTGCGCGTCGGTCTGCACGTCGCCCGGCGGATCGACGGCCTTCTCGTGCCACTGGATCAGCCGCATCGTATTGGTGAGGCTGCCGTCCTTCTCTGCGGCCGGCGCGGCCGGGATGAAGAAGACTTCCGTCTTGACGTCCTTGGGGTTCTTGCCGGGCTCCTTCCAGACTTCTGCGGTCTCCGTGAGGAAGATGTCGACCACGACGAGCCAGTCGAGACGCTGCATCCCGGCGCGAGCGAGCTTGGCGTTGGGGCCGCCCACCGCGGGATTCTGCCCGTCGGCGAGAAAGCCCTTGATGATGCCGTTGTACATGTCCACGAACATGTGCTGATGACTGTAGGCATCCGCCGATGCGCGCTTGGCGATCCACTGATACCCGAACTCGTTGTCCTTGGTGGCCGCGTCGCCATAGAACGCCTTGAGCAGGCTCACCATGAACTTCGGCTTGTTCACCCAGAAGCCGCCCTTCGGCGTCTCCTTCTCGAGGTACGTCTTGAGATCGGGATGCGCGTCGCGCAGCGGCATGGCGAGGTATCCGGGCAGCTCGTGGTAGAGCAGCTCCAGATCGGTGGCGCCCTGCACGTTCGCGTGACCGCGGAGCGCGGTGACGCCGCCGCCCGGCCGCCCGATATTGCCGAGTAGCAGCTGCAGCATGCAGAGCGCTCGGATGTTCTCGACTCCGTTCGTATGCTGCGTGAGGTTGAGCGCGTAGGTGATCGTGCCCGTCTTGTCCGGACCCGAGGTCGAGCAGAAGAGCTGCGCGGCCTCCTCGAACTTCGCCTTCGGGATGCCGCAGACCCTCTCGACCATCGCCGGTGTGTAGCGGCTGTAGTGCCGCTTGAGGTGCTGGAAGACGGTATTGGGATCTTTCAGCGTCAGATCACGCTTGGGGTTGCCTTCGGCGTCGATCTGATACTTCCACGAGGCGCGGTCGTACGACTTCTTGGCGGCATCGTAGCCCGTGAACAGACCGTTCAGTTCGGTGGCGTTCTTGAACGCCGGATCGAGCAGGAACGAGGCGTTCGTGTAGTGGACGATGTAGTCCTTGAAGTAGAGGTTCTTCTGGATGGCGTAGTGCATGAGGCCACCGAAGAACGCGATGTTGGTGCCGGAGCGCAGCGGCACATGGAGATCGGCCGCCGCGCTGGTGCGCGTGTAGCGCGGGTCGACGTGGATCAGCTTCGCGCCGCGCTCCTTGGCTTTCATCACCCACTGAAAGCCGACGGGGTGGTTCTCGGCCATGTTCGACGTGGCCATGATCACATCCGCGTGCTGGATGTCGATCAGGTTCGTCGTCATCGCCCCGCGACCGAACGTGGTCCCCAAAGCTGGGACCGTGGCGCTGTGTCAGACCCTGGCCTGGTGCTCGTGGTAGACGATGCCGAAGGCGCGGTTGAGCTTCGACAGGAGGTAACATTCCTCGTTGTCGATGCACGCCGACCCGAGCGAGGCGATCGCCTCGAGGCGGTTGACCGTCACCACCTGGCCGTCCTTGTTCTTCTCGTTCTCGATGAAGTACTTCTCACGCGCGTCGTAGTAGCGCTTCGCGATCTGGTCGTACATCCACTCGATCGGCTTCTCTTCCCACGTGTCCGAACCGGGCGCGCGATACAAGGGCTTGGTCGGACGCAGCGGGTTGTTCGAGAGCTGGATCGTCGCGGCGCCCTTGGGGCAGAGCCGGCCCAGTGTGTGCGGGGTGTCCGGGTTCCCCTCGATGTCGATGATCTTGTTGTCCTTGGCGTAGATGAGCTGGCCGCAGCCCACCGCGCAATACGGGCAGACGCCCGCGAACGCTTTCGCTTCTTTGATCTTGAGCGAGACCGCCGCGGCTTCGACAGGCAGCATGTCGACGCCGGCGCCGAGCGCGGCCCCCGTGGCGGTGGCTCCCCCGTACTTCAGGAAGTCACGACGTGAAAGGCTCATCAAAGCCTCCTTGTCACCACTCTGGACTGGAGAGCTCGTCCCACACGCGTCGGACGACGACGATGCGCCGAGGCTGCCCGGGCGGGCCCTCGAGCTTGACGATGTCGCCCGCGTTCAGTGCCGAAAGATCAGCGCGCGTCCCCCCGTCGTCGCTGACGACGAGGGTCTGTTCCGAGCACGAAAGGTCGGTACAGGCCTCGGCCTCGCCCCGGACCCGAACGGTCTTGGCGGTGAGGTCGATAGCGACAACGATGTGACGGGTTTGCTGGATGGAGTCGGTGAGGCTCATCGTCGGGCCTCCTGCGCGTCGAGTCCGGCCTCAAACGCCGGTAATAGGTGGCAAGCATCCTAGGCGGTCCGACCGGGGATGTCAACATTGCACTACGACGTATCCCACTGTTCTTGTGAACGTAAGCGCGAGTCGTCGGCTTGCTCTCGCGGGGCATACAGGCGTCGCCGCTCGTCAAGGAGGCGGACCGCCTCTTCCTGTGAGCCTCCCTGCAGCAGCGTCATGATCCGCTGACGCGTCGCCAGGTCGACGATCGGCGCGTCGATGACCGGGTTGTAGAGCTTCGAGAGCTCGCGCAGGATTCCGTTCACGCGCTCGAGGTCGTCGAGATACGCCGCCGCTTCGCGGAAGAGATCGAGCGCGTAGTCCTCGCGCTTGTTGCGTCCCTTGTCTTTGCCACCGAACCGCCGCTTGAAGGCTTTCTCGGCGGCGGACTCGACGCGATCGCCGGGTAGCTCAGCCACGCGACGCGGGCTCGGTGTCGAGCACAAGCGCGTCGCCGGCGTAGAGATTCAGACCGTCGGGACGTACGTAGCCGACGACCGTCACGTTCAGCTGCTCGGCGAGGGCCACGGCCATCTCCGTGGGCGACGTGCGCGAGGCGACCACCGGCACGCCCATGCGCGCGGCTTTGAGCAGCATCTCGGACGAGATCCGCCCGGTCGAGAGCAGAATGCGATCGAGCGTCGGCACACCAGCGAGCAACGCGTGGCCCTTCACCTTGTCGACGGCATTATGGCGGCCGACGTCCTCCGCGACGACGAGCAGTCGGGTGCCGTCGAATAGCGCCGCGCCGTGGATTCCGCGCGAGCGCTGATACTGCGCGGCGGCGACGAAGAGCTGCTTCATGCCGTCGGCGAGTTGGGCCGGATGCACACGCAGCGATGACTGCAGCCGCGGGAACAGGCGATGGTCGATGCGAAACGTAATGCCGCCCCCGCATCCGGAGGTCAGGATGCGCTCGGTCGGCAGCGTCACGGGATGGGTCAGCGTGACGTCGGCGCGTCCGTCGACGGCGGAAACCTCGATGCGCGCGACCTCCTCGACGTCGCCGATCACCTTCTCCATCCAAAGGTAGCCGACGACCAGCGCCTCGAGCATCATCGGTGTGCAGAGCAGCGTGAGGAACTTCTCGCCGTTGACGTGGATGGTGAGGGGCTGCTCGCGGACGACGTCGCCGGCCACTTCGCTCACGCGACCGGCCCGGACGGTGACGTACGTGCGCATCGCGTGAGTATTCTATCGCGGAACGTCGGCGGGGTAACGCACACGCACGAGGACGAGACCGTGGGCCGGCGCGGTCGGACCCGCGAGCGTACGGTCGCGCGAGGCGAGAACGTCGACCATCCATCCGACGGGACGCGCCCCCCGCCCCACTTCGACGGCGCTACCGACCAGATTGCGGACCATGTGGTGCAGGAACCGATCGGCCGAGATCAGCACGCAGACGAGCGCGCGGCGGCGGAGGACGTGTACGGCGTGCACGCAGCAGACAGGAGGCGCATCGCGTCCCGGCGCCGCGCAGAACGCGCTGAAGTCGTGCCGGCCGCGCACCGCCGTCAGCGCGGCGCGCATGGGCGCGAGATCGAGCGCGCCCGGCACATGCCAGGCAACGCGACGCCGCAGCGGGTCGGCGACCGCGCCGTTGTCGAGCAGATAGAGGTACCGCTTGCCGGCGGCCGCGCGGCGCGCGTCGAATCCCAGGGGCGCGTCCGTCGCATCGAGCACGCGCACGCTCGGTGGCAGCGCTGCGTTCAGCGCCGCCTGCACGGCGGCGGGCGGCAGAGTCGACGCGAGGGTCAGCGCCGCGGTCTGGCGCAGTGCGTGGACGCCCGCGTCGGTGCGGCTGGCGCCGGTCACCCGCACGTCGGCGCCGAGAAAGCGGCGTGCGGCGTCGAGGACCGCACCCTGGACGGTGGGCGCGTCGGGCTGGACCTGCCAGCCGTGGAAGTCGCTGCCGTCGTACGCGAGAACGAGACGAACGGTGCGGATGCCTATCGCGGCGGCCGGCGGCGCGACCCGCGCTCCGGTATCAGGGTCATCCAGACCACCGCGACGAGAAGGAACAGTCCGATGCCGATGATGTCGTTCCACTCCAACCGCCCCAGCAACGAATCCGCCGTGTGGCGCTCGAGCCACGTCTGACGCTCGAAGTCCTTCGGCTCGTAGTCCATCGGCGCGTAGCCGGCCCAGGCGTTGACGAAGTGCGCGACGCTCGGCACCACGACCCAGGCGACGACGACAACGGTGAGGACCACCGCAAAATTGAACCGCGCGTGATACCCGAACCGACGACGGTAGGCGCGGCGAAGCGTCCGCATCCCGCGACCTCTCTGGGCCGAGTGCCCTAGCTGCCGAGCAGCAGCTCCGCGATCTGCACGGCGTTCGTCGCCGCTCCCTTCCGCAGCTGGTCACCCACCACCCAGAAGTTCAGGCCACGCGGATGCGAGAGGTCTTCGCGCACGCGGCCGACCCAGCAGTCATCCTGCCCCTCGACGTCCACCGGCATCGGATACCGCTGTTGCGCCGGGTCGTCCCACACTTTCAGGCCGGGGAAGCGACCGAACAGCTCGCGCGCGCGCTCCGCGGTGATCTTCTCCTCCGTCTCGACGTTCACGGCCAGCGAGTGGCACGTGAACACCGGCACGCGGACCGTGGTCGGCGAGATTAGCAGCTCCGGTGCCTCCAGAATCTTGCGCGTCTCGTTGATGAGCTTCCACTCCTCGCCGGTGTAGTTGTCCGCGCCGAAGCGGTCGATGGCGGGGATGAGGTTGAACGCGATGCGGTGCGCGAAATGCGTGGGCACCATCGCCTCGCCCCGCGCCCACGCCAGCGTCTGCGCTCTCAGGTCCTCGATGCCGTTGACGCCGGCGCCGGACACGGACTGAAAGGACGTGGCGACGACGCGCCGGATACGCCCGACGTCGTGCAGCGGCTTGAGCGGCATCACGGCCACGATAGTCGTGCAGTTCGGCGAGGCCACGATGCCCCGGTGTGTCTTCACCGCGTGCCCGTTGATCTCGGGCACCACGAGCGGCACCGTCGGGTCCATGCGCCACGCGTTGGACTTGTCGACGACCACGGCGCCGGCCTTGGCGATCATCGGCGCGTATTCTTTCGATTGCGCGGTGCCCGCGGAGCAGATGGCGATCTCCACGCCCTTGAAGGCCGACGGTTCGACGCGCGCCACGCGGACGTCCTCGCCGCGGAACCGCACGCTCTTTCCGACCGAGCGCTCGGAGGCGAACGCGCGCAGCTCACGCACCGGGAACTTGCGCTCCTCGAGGATCTTGAGCGTCGTCTGTCCCGCGGCGCCGGTCGCGCCCACCACGGCGATCGTGACTCCCGAAGCCATCAGCCCTCCAGCTCGCGCACCACGTGGTCCCCCATCTCGCGCGTGCCCAGCACCTTCTCGCCGGGCCGGGCGATGTCGCCCGTCCGCCGGCCCTGCTCGAGCACGCGCTGCACGGCGGCGTCGACCCAGCCCGCCGCCTCGGTCATGTTCAGAGAGTACCGCAGCAGCATTCCGGCCGACAAAATGGCGGCGAGCGGATTGGCGATCCCCTTGCCGGCGATGTCCGGGGCCGTGCCGTGCACGGGCTCGTAGAGGCCGACATTGCGGCCGCCGGCGGCGGCGGGTCCCAGCGAGGCGGACGGCAGCATGCCCATCGAGCCGGCGAGGATGGCCGCCTCGTCCGACAGGATGTCACCGAAGGTGTTCTCGGTGACGATGGTGTCGAAGTGCGTGGGCTTCTGCACCAGGGCCATGGCGCAGTTGTCGACGAGCACGTGCTCGAGGGTGACGTCGGGATACTCGCGGCCGATACGCGTGACGACCTCGCGCCAGAGCTGCGAGACGACGAGCACGTTGGACTTGTCGACGGAGGCGAGACGCCGGCGCCGCTTGCGCGCGACCTCGAAGCCCACGCGCGCCACCCGCTCGATCTCACGCGTCGTGTAGACCATCGTGTTGATCGCGCGCTCGCCGCCGTCGGCGAACGACTCACGGCCTCGCGGCTCGCCGAAATAGAGGCCGCCCGTGAGCTCGCGGATGACCATCAGATCGGTGCCCTCGACCACGGCGCGCTTGAGCGGCGAGGCGTCGATGAGCATCGGGAAACACATCGCGGGACGCAGGTTGGCGTAGAGGTCGAGCTCCTTGCGCAGGGCGAGCAGCCCGCGCTCCGCGCGCTGCTCCTGTGGCAGGCTGTCCCACTTGGGCCCGCCCACGGCGCCGAAGAGGATCGCGTCGGCCCGCCGGCAGAGCGCCAGCGTCTCGGGCGGCAGTGGCCGGTCGGTGGCGTCGATCGCGGAACCGCCGATCAACGCCTGCTCGAACTCGAACGTCACCCCGGTTCGCGTGCCGACAGCGCGCAGCACGCGCACCGCCTCCGGCGTCACCTCCTGCCCGATGCCGTCGCCGGGCAGGACCGCGATCGTGTAGGTCGGCACGCTCAGACCCCGCCGGATTCCTTCGTGCGCGCGCCGGACTGCAACATCCGGTTCAGCGCGGACAGGTAGGCGCGCGCGCTCGCCTCGATCACGTCCGTCGAGGAGCCCTTGCCCGAGACGAGCGTGCCGTCGAAGTCGACCTTGACGGCCACCTCACCGAGCGCGTCCTTGCCGGACGTCGCCGCGCGAATGGCATAGTCCTGCAGCCGTCCCTTCAGCCCGGTGATCGCATCGATGGCGGCCAGCGCCGCATCGACCGGGCCGTCGCCCACGCCGGAGTCCTGGTACGACTCGCCGTCCTTCTTGAGCTTCACGGTCGCCGACGGGATCACGCCGGTGCCGCTGATGACGTGCAGGTACTCCAGCTGGTAGATGGCGTCCGTCTGCGTCGCCTCGTCGGTGACGATCGCGATCAGGTCCTCGTCGTAGACCTCTTTCTTCCGGTCCGCGAGGTCCTTGAAGCTCTTGAACGCGCGATCGAGATCCGAGCCGGCGAGGTCGAACCCGAGATCCTTGAGCCGCGCCGCCAGCGCGTGGCGGCCGGAGTGCTTGCCGAGCACGAGCTTGTTGGACGGCCGGCCGATGTCCTGCGGCTTCATGATCTCGTACGTGAGCTTCTCCTTGAGCACGCCGTCCTGGTGGATGCCCGCCTCGTGCGCGAAGGCATTCTCACCGACGATCGCCTTGTTGGGCTGGACGTGCACGCCGGTGATGTGCGAGAGCAGCCGGGAGGTGCGGAAGATCTCTTCGGTGCGCACGCCGCTCTCGAGACCGAAGAAGTCCCGGCGCGTGCGCAGCGCCATCACGATTTCTTCGAGCGAGGCGTTGCCGGCGCGCTCGCCGATGCCGTTGATGGTGCACTCGATCTGCCGCGCGCCGTTCATCACGCCGGTCAGCGAGTTGGCGACCGCCTGCCCGAGGTCGTTGTGGCAGTGCACCGACAGGACGTATGTGCCCGCGTGGCGCTGGAGACGCTCCTGGATGCGCGCGATCCGCTCGCCCCATTCGCGCGGGATGGCGTAGCCGACGGTGTCCGGGATGTTGATCGTGCGCGCACCGGCGTCGACACACGCCTCGAGCACGTCGCACATGTAGTCGAAGTCCGAGCGCGAGGCGTCCTCGGGGGAGAACTCCACGTCCTCGCAGTAGCCGCGCGCGTGGCGTACCGCCTCGACGGCCGCCTTCATGACCTCGGCGCGCGACTTCCGCAGCTTGTACTTCAGGTGGATATCCGACGTCGCGACGAACGTGTGGATGCGCGCCTTCGTCGCGTACTTCACCGCCTCCCAGCAGCGGTCGATGTCGCCCAGCCCCACGCGGGAAAGTCCGCAGATGGCGGGCGCGCCGGGCAGGGTGCCGACCTGCTTGGCCACCTCGCGCGTCGCCTCGAAGTCCTCTTCGGAGGAGATCGGAAAGCCCGCCTCGATGACGTCCACGTTCAGCCGCGCCAGCTGCCGGGCCATCTCCAGCTTTTCCATCGTGTTCATCGAGAAGCCGGGCGACTGCTCGCCGTCGCGGAGCGTGGTATCGAAGATGATGACGCGGTCCATGGCCTTCTCCCTCTGTCCTTCCTCGCGTGTCACGAATGGTCCTTGGCGGGCACCTCGGCCGGGATCATCGCCGGCACGTGTCCCACGATCAGCCGTCGCACCGGCCCGGAGATCGCGTAGCCACCGAAGACGAGGAAGAGGAACACCTCGTGCTTCGTGGCCACGATCATGCCGGCCAGGACGACGATCAGCAGCGTCTGGACGGGCGGTCGCTTCGCCCAGTCGAACTCCTTGAAGCTCCAGTAGCGGAACGTCGACACCATGAGCAGCGAGACCAGATAGGTGACGACGGCCACGCCGACGCGCATCCAGCGCGCGAGCTCTTCACCTTGCAGCAGAATCACCAGCGAGCACGCCACGGCGGCGCCGGCCGGAATGGGCAAGCCGATGAAATAGCGCTTGTCGGTGGCGCCGGTGATCACGTTGAAGCGCGCCAGACGCAGGGCGCCGCAGATCACGAACAGAAACGCCGCGAACCACGCGGGGCGCCCGAGATCGCGCAACGCGAACGAGTAGAGCAGGAACGCCGGCGCCACTCCGAACGAGATGAGGTCGGCCAGCGAGTCGTACTCGACGCCGAACTGGCTCGTGGCCTTCATGAGACGCGCCACGCGGCCATCCAGCATGTCCATGATCATCGCCACGAAAATGGCGAGCGTCGCTTCCGCGTAGCGGCCGTCCACCGTCAGCAGTAGCGCGAAGAAGCCGCAGAACAGGTTGCCGGTCGTGAGCAGGCTCGGCAGCAGGAACGCGCTCTTGCGCCGCCGTTCGCGCAGCTCGTGCCACGGACGTCGCCGCGACCGCTTGCCCCCGTGTCGCCGTGGAATCATGGTCGCACCGTCATGGTAAGAGTCCGATCACGGTGATCCCCCCGATCACCCGGTCGCCCGGGCGCACGCGGACGTCACTGCCGCGTGGCACGTAGCAGTCGGTGCGCGAGCCGAAACGAATCATCCCGAAGCGCTCGCCGGCGGCGAGCTTGTCGCCGGAGCCGACGCGGCAGACGATCCGCCGCGCGACCACGCCCGCGATCTGCACGACGGTGACGCGCGCGGCGTCGCCCTGCAGGCGCACCGCGCAGCGCTCGTTGTCGCCCGCGTCGGGATCGTAGGCGGCGACGAAGTGGCCGGGCGTGTAAATCACGTCGACCACGAGGCCCGCGATGGGCGCGCGGTTGACGTGAACATCGAGCGGAGACAGAAAGATCGACACGCGCGTGGACGGACCCACGAACGGATCGACCGCGTCCTCGACGCCGAGCACGCGGCCGTCGGCGGGCGCGAGCACGCCGTTGGCGACCGCGGGAATCTCCCGTTCCGGGTCGCGGAAGAAGCCGAGCGAGGCCAGTGAGGCCGCCCAGAACGGCAGCGCCAGCCGGCGATGCCCGGTCAGCCGCAAACCGACGGCGATCGCCGCCGATCCCAGGATGAACGGCCAGCCTTCGCGGGCGATCGGAAGTCTGCGTTCCATCGTTACATCCTTGGCGGCTTGATCCAGGACATCATCGAGCGCAGCCGCTTGCCGACTTCCTCGATCTGGTGATCGGCGTCGCGCCGACGCATGGCCAGGAAGCCGGCGCGGTTGGCCTGGTTCTCCAGCACCCACTCGCGTGCGAACTGTCCCGACTGGATCTCGCCCAGGATCTTCTTCATCTCCTTCTTCGTCTCCTCGCTCACCACCCGCGGGCCGCGCGTGTAGTCGCCGTACTCGGCGGTGTCCGAGACGGAGTAGCGCATGTAGGCGAGCCCGCCCTGGTAGAAGAGGTCGACGATCAGCTTCATCTCGTGCATGCACTCGAAATAGGCGACTTCCGGCTGATAGCCCGCCTCGACGAGCGTCTCGAAGGCCGCCTTGATCAGGTGCGAGACGCCGCCGCACAGCGTGGTCTGCTCGCCGAACAGGTCCGTCTCCGTCTCTTCCTTGAACGTCGTCTCGATGACGCCGGCGCGCGTGCAGCCCACGCCGCGGCCGTACGCGAGGGCGACGTCGCGCGCCTTGCCCGTCACGTCCTGCTGGACGGCGATCAGCGCCGGCACGCCCGGGCCCTGCGTGAAGAGATCGCGCATGACGTGACCCGGCGCTTTTGGGGCGATCATCGTGACATCGACATCGGGCGGCGGCACGACCTGGTTGAAGTGGATGTTGAAGCCGTGGGCGAACATCAGCATCTTGCCCTTGCCGAGCCCTTTGCGGATGGACTCCTCGAAGACCTGCCGCTGCGTCTGGTCCGGCAGCAGGATCATCACGATGTCGCCCGCCTTGGCGGCGTCGGCCACCGGCGCAACCTTGAGGCCGTCCTTCTCCGCCTTCGTCCAGGACTTGCTCCCCTGATAGAGCCCGACGATCACGTCCTGACCGGAGTCCTTGAGGTTCAGGGCGTGCGCGTGGCCCTGGCTGCCATAGCCGATGATCGCGATCTTCTTGCCCTTGAGCAGGCCGAGATCGGCGTCCTGGTCGTAATAGATCTTCGCCGGCATGCGTGTTCCTTTCCTTCGTCTTGGGTTAGTCCGCGAAGCCCACCACGCGCGGGTCCTCGGACACGCGCGGCCGCTTCGCTGGCTCGGCCTTGCGGGGGCGCGTCTTCGGCCCGCGCGCGATCGCGACCTTGCCCGTGCGCACGATCTCCTGGATGCCCATAGGCCGCAGCAGCTCGATGAGGGCCTCCAGCTTGCCCTCGTCGCCCGTCGCCTCCAGCACGAACGACACCTGTGTGACGTCGACGACCTTGGCCCGGAAAATGTCCGCGGTACGCAGGATCTCCTCGCGATGCTGCGGCTCGGCGTTCACGCGGATCAGCATCAGCTCGCGCTCGACGTGGCTCTCGTCGGTCAGGTCGTTGACCTTGATGACGTCGATGAGCTTGTGCAGC
>Ga0066686_10000149_pt1 | contig 19393 bp, 21 predicted proteins | sample GraSoiAngelo_135_FD_65627 | JGI IMG/M metagenome (GOLD analysis project Ga0066686, IMG submission 65627) | Grasslands soil microbial communities from the Angelo Coastal Reserve, California, USA - 14_0929_05_40cm | ecosystem: Environmental > Terrestrial > Soil > Grasslands | place: USA...
TCCGGGACTGCGTGCGGTCCTGTCCGTGGCTGACGAACACGCCGAGGTCCGAGGAGTGGGCGCGCCTGGAGTGGCCGAGTATCCAGCGCAAGAAAGAACGGTACCTGCCCGTCTGGGAGCGACGCGCGGATCGCCCCGTCTTGTCGCCGGGGGACGGCCGCTAGGGCCAGCGCGTGAAGATGAGCGAGGTGTTGACGCCGCCGAACGCGAAGTTGTTGCTCATCACGTGCTGCACGCGGAGCGGGCGCGGCTCGCCGCGCAGGTAGTCGAGCGGCGCGCAGCGCGGATCGGGATCCTCGAGGTTGAGGGTCGGTGCGAACCAGTCCTCGCGCAGCATCATGACCGTCATCCACGCCTCCAGCGCGCCGCCGGCGCCGAGGGTGTGGCCGAGATAGCTCTTCAGCGAGCTGATGGGCACGCGCGCGCCGAACACCCGGTGGGTGGCGAGACTCTCTGCGATGTCGCCGGCCTCCGTCGCGGTGCCGTGCGCATTCACGTAGCCGACGTCGGCCGGCGCGAGCCCCGCGTCCTGGAGGGCCAGCTCCATCACGGTCTGCATCCCCCGCACGTCGGGATTGGTGATGTGCGTGCCGTCGCCGTTCGTGCCGAACCCGGCGACCTCCGCGTACACGCGGGCGCCGCGCGCGCGCGCGTGCTCGAGCTCCTCGAGCACGAGCGTTCCCGCGCCCTCGCCCACCACGAGGCCGTCGCGCTCGCGGTCGAAGGGGCGCGGCGTGCGCTCGGGCTCGTGGTTGCGCTTGGAGGTCGCGAACATGATGTCGAAGACGGCGGCGTTGACGGCGTGCAGCTCCTCGGCGCCGCCGGCCACCATCACGGTCTGCCGGCCGCCGACGATGGCCTCGTACGCGTAGCCGATGCCCTGGCTGCCCGCCGTGCACGCGCTGCAGGTCGGCACCACCCGCCCCGTGATGCCGAAGAACTGGGCGAGGTTGGCGGCGCAGGTGTGGCTCATGAACTGCAAATAGTCGGTGCCCGCGATGCCCTTGAGGCTGTGCTTCGTGTAGAACGCCTCGGCGTAGATCTCCATCGCCGGCGGGCTGCCGCTCGTCGAGCCGTACGCGATGCCCGTCGTGCCGTCGGTCACGACGGGACTGCCGGCGAGGCCCGCGTCGGCCAGCGCCAGCTCGGTGGCACGCGTGGCCATGAGCGCGACGCGGCCCATGCTGCGCACCTTCTTTCGCGGATAGTGGCCGGGCACGGAAAAGTCGGGCACCGGCGCGCCCAGCCGCGTGTCGAGCCCGTCGTACTTGTCCCACTCCGGCATGACGCGAACGCCGGAGCGGCCCGCCAGCAGACCCGCGCGGACGGTGGGCCAGTCGTTGCCCAGCGGCGACAGCCCCGCCATGCCCGTGACGACGACGCGCCGCCTCACCGCGCCTCCACCCGCCCGCGGCCGGTGAGCGCGTCGGCGCCCGCGGCCCGCGCGACGGTCAGCGTCCCCTCGACGAGCGTGACGCGCGTGCGCGCGTCGCGCACCGTGCACACGAAGGAGAAGAAGTCCTGCTCGCCCCAGACGTGCGCGGCCTCGACCTCGAGGTGCTGCCCGGGGTGAAAGCGCGGCGTGTGCAGCGCGACCGATCGCGAGCCCAGCAGGAAGCCGATCGTCACCGGATCGCCCGCCGCCCGCGCCCGCAGGCCGCCGTGCGCGGCGATGCACTGGGCCATGTACTCGAGCGCGATCCAGGCCGGCACGCCGCCCTCCCCGTCGGCGAAGGCCGAGGTCGGCTCGACCTCGACGACGCAGGTCGTCCGGCGCTCCGTGTGGGCGGTGATCCGCGTCAGCAGCACCATGCGGCCGCTCTGCGGCAGGACCTCGTCGACGCGCGGGAAGCCGGTCGTCATGTCGGGCTCGGCGAGAGCTCGTCCCAGAACTCGTAGAAGTTGAACCACTGGTAGGGCGCCCGCAGACAGTAGTGCTCGAGTCGGCTGACGTAGTGCCGCGCGAGGGCGTCGAGCGCGCCGGCGCGCTCCGCCGCCGGCAGCACGATGTCCTCCGCGAGCATCTCGACGAAGACGTCGTAGGTCAAGTGGTCACGCCGCAGGCCGATCATCAGCAGCACCGGGCACTTGAGCGCGCCGGCGAGCACGAACGGCCCGTGGGGAATCGCCGCGCGCGCGCCCAGGAACGGCACCCAGGACACGCGCGCGTCGTCGCCGACGCCGACGCGGTCGGCCAGCATGCCGACGAACTCGCCGCGCTGCAGGCAAGCCCGGATGTCGAAGACGCTGTGCGGGGCGGCCCGCTCGAGGTCGATGATGCGCAGGCGGCGCGCCGGGTCGAGACGCGTGAAGACCGTGTTGATCATCCGCGCGTTGCGCAGGAACATGGCGACGTTCAGCGCCACCCCACCCTCGTCGGCCACCAGGCGGAGCGCGTCGAAGCTGCCGAGGTGGGCGCTGAGCACGAGGGCGCCGCGCCCGCTCGCGGCGAGCCGCTCGAGGTGCTCGCGCCCGTGCACGACCGTCTCGAACTCGGCGGTGTCGCCGATGAAGAACGAGACGCGGTCGATGATGTTCAGCGCGAACTCGTGAAAATGCCGGAACGAGTCGCGCCACCCGGGGGCGCGCGCGACCGCGCGGTGGCCCTCGCGCTCGGACCAGCCGTACAGGCGCGCGAGGTAGTCCCGCGACGCCCGCCGCGCCGCGCGTCCGGTGACGAAGAAGTAGCCGACGATCGGGATGATCAGGTACGCGCAGATGCGGCGGCCGAAAAGCCGATAACACGCGAGGATGAAATACATGCCGAGCAGCGAGCCGCGCTCGGCGACCGCGAGCCATCCCTTGCCGGCCGCCGTCACGCGCGGCCTCCCACGTCACGCCCGCGTCCGAGCGCCCGCCCGACGCGCGCGAGCAGCAGGCGGCCGTAGGTGGCCGCGATACACGCGTTGTCGCGGACGAGGCGGAAGTGCGAGCGGCCCGTCGCGAAATACCGGACGTGCACCGGCACGTTGACGATCGGCAGCCCCGCCCAGGCCAGGCGCACCACGATCTCGGGATCGAAATCCATCCGGTCGCCGAAGCGGTGGCGCTCGAGGACGGCGAGCGTCGGCGCCAGCGGGAAGCACCGGAAGCCGCACAGCGGGTCGTGGACGGCGAACGAGCCCGTGTAGCCCCAGACGATCAGCTGCGAGAGGCGGCGTCCGTAGAGCCGGCTGCGCGGCGCCGTCGCGTCGAAGCGGGGATCGCCGAGCACGAGCGCCTGCGGATTGGCCTCGGCGGCGCGCAGCAGCGCGACGGCCTCCGCCGGGTCGTGCTGCCCGTCGGCGTCGAGCTGCAGGGCATGCGAGAAGCCGCGCGCGTTCGCCACCCGGTACCCGTGCCGGAGCGCGGCGCCGCGGCCACGGTTGACGGGCAGATGCTCGACGTGAACCCACGGCCGCGTCGCGGCGAGCCGGGTCAGCGTCTCGGACGTGTCACGGCCGCTGCCGTCGTTCACGATGACACAGGGCAGCCCGAGCGGCGTCAACCCGTCGAGCACGCCGCCGATGGTCTCGCCGTGCTCGAAGATCGGAATCAGCAAACACGGCTGCAGTCCGCGTGACGCCGCGGGCCGCGGCGCCAGCCGTAGCCGGCCGGAGGACACGACGCCCGCGTCGTCCCAGAGCCGAAAGTCCAGCGCGCCGCGGTCGGGGGAGAGATCGACCCGGAGGTGGATGACGTCGGCGGGACGCAGCAAGCGCTTGAACTTCAGCGCCTCGATGCCGCGCAGCGCGGTGGGCACGCCGAGGACGTCCCGCGCGGCATCGAGCACCCAGCCGATTTGCGCGATGCCCGGCACCACGGGAAACCCGGGGAAATGCCCTGCCAGATACTCGAGATCCTCCGGGACCTTCAGGAGGCGCTCGCAGCGGTGCTCGCCGCGGGCGTTTTCCAGGACACGGGGACCCGTGCCCGTCAGGGCGCGCCTCCGGCCGCGGGCGGCGGGAGCCCGCGGCGGACGGCGCGGTCGTAAGCGACGAGCACCCTCACGCGATCAGGAGCGCGCGGCGTTGAGCTTCTGGTAGAGCAGGTCGACGATATCCTGCACCGTCTTGATCGCCTTGAGCTCCTCCTCGGCGATCTCGAGGTCCACGTGCTGCTCGAGGCGGACCGCGAAATCGACGAGGTCGAGGCTGTCGAGCTCCAGATCCTCGACGAGCCGGGCGGTGGGCACGAGCTGCTCGTCCCGCAGCTCGAAGCCGTCGACCAGCACGTCACGCAGGCGCTTGAAGATCTCTTCCTTGGACACTTCGGGCTGCGTCATGAATGCTCCTCATCGGCGCCGAGCCCTCGCTCGAAGAGCGCCTGGAGATCGGCCGTGAGTCGGCGCGCCGCCAGCGGCACCGTCGTCGCGGCGCACAGGTAGCGCGCCGGATCGATCGGCTCGCCGACGCGCAGGACGTACTGTATGCGGCGATCGGGAACCTCATGCCACGGCTGCCCCTTGGCCAGCGTCGGGGGGCGGCACGTGACGACGATCGGCACGATGGGGCAGCCGCTTTTCAGCGCGATGTGGGCCGCGCCCCGCTGGAAGCGCCGCAGGCCCCCGCGCGGCGACCGCGTGCCCTCGGGGAAGAGCACGACCGAGCGCCCCCGGGCGATCCGGCCCGCGCAGGCGTCGACGAGCGCGTCACCCTCGTCGTTGGCGAGGTAGCCGGCCCGCGTCACGATGCCGCGCATGAACGGGTTGCGGCGCGCGGCCGTCTTGACGATGCAGTCGGCCTGCGGGAGCCGCGCGAGCAGCACGACGACGTCGATGAGCGTGGGGTGGTTCGCGACGAACAGGCGCGCGCCGCTCGCGTGGAGACGCCCGGGGTCGATCCACGACACGCGGATCAGCCGCAGGCACGCCGCCCACCACCCGAAGACCCGGAACGCGTGATGGACGATGCGCTGCGTGCGGATCTCGTCGCTCGCCGTCGTTCCGCGCACGCGCACCCGCACGACGGCGGCGACGACGATGGCGCCGAGGCCGAAGCCGACGAACGCCAGGCCGGTCCTCAGCACGCGCCAGCCGTACGCGAGGTGATTGCGCGAAGCGATCCGACGCGAGGCGGCGGCTGGAGGGATGGCTGAGGTCGCGGCCTGCGACGTGGACGTCATGCCCCCTAGTCTTGGATCTCCGTGACCTTGCCGGCAGAGAAGTGAACGCGCATCTTGCCGAAGCGGTTCTTCCAGTAGGTCCACACGTCGGAGTCGAGGCTCGGTGTGGCGTGCTCTGGCGGATAGCCGATGGCCAGCGTCACCCCCCGCTTCGTCATCCCGGGCAGAGCCGTGCCCGCGCGGATGCCCTTACGGTCCACGTCGCTCATCGCGTCCAGCCTGGGCTCGCACTTCTTGCCGAAGATCCGGTCGAGGTGCTTGCCGACCGGCTCGCGCAGCGAGTTGTGGAAGATGTACTCGTAGTCGCGGTTCTGGTCGAGCAGGTGGAAGGTCATCTTCTTGTCGCTGAGCGACTCGATCTTCACCTTGGAGCACAGCGGGATCAGGCCCGGCTGCTGGTAGTTGACCGAGTACAGGCGCTGCCGCTGCTCGTCCGGGTGCAGGTTGACGAGCGTGTAGACGCCGGACGCGCCGACGAGCGGCGAGGTGGCGTCCGCGGCGACGGCCGCGGTGCGATCGGCGAAGACGAGCGCGAGCACGAGCAAAACGATCACGCCTGGCATAGAGCAAATTTTAACCTACCCGGGGGCCGCCCGGCTAGAACGGAACGACGCTGACGCCCTTGAGGGCGCGGCCGGCCAGCTCGGCGACCACGAAGTCGCGGATGGGCCCGACCAGGATGTTGCGACGGGCGAAGGGATCGACGTCCGGCGCGAGCGGCGGGCCGTAGAGCCGCTTCATGGCGGCCACGAGCTTGGCCGTGGTCGTGGTCACGACCTCCACCTGCAGGCGCAGGTGGCCCTCGAGGCCTTCGATCAGCGCCGACTGCGAGGGATCGTCCACGGCCACCACCAGCACCTCGCCGGCGCAGAACAACGGCACGATCAGGTGCCGCGTCGCGAACCGCTCGGAGATGACGCGAGCAAGCTTCTGGTCGATGACGATCTTGTCGACGTCGAAGAAGTTGACGTGCAGCTGCGTGCACAGCGCGTCGCGCATGGTCGTCTCGTCGATGTAGCCGAGCATGATGAGCGCCTTGCCGATCGGTATCCGCGTCCGCTGTTGGTAGGCGAGCGCCTCCTCGAGCTGGGCGTGCGTGATGCGCCCGATCTTCACGAGAATCTCGCCGAGCCGCGAGCGCTTGCCGTAGCGGTGCAGCAGCGCGTTCAGCCGCTTGCGGGTGATGAGCTTGTTGGCGAGGAGCACCTGGCCGATCGGCATGTAGCTGCGGGCGACGGTCTGCAATCGCAACGCCGCGTCGAGCTGATCCTGCGTGATGACCTTGTCGTCGACGAGCAGCTCGCCGAAGCGCCGCGCCGACGGTGATTCGCCCACCGGCACCACCAGGCGGACGACGGTCGCCGAGGGCCCTCCGGTGGCCGGCCGTCGAGCGGCGGAAGTCGCCGTGACCGGGCGCGGCGTCGGGACGTGGCGGCGTCGACTGAACAGGCCCATCAGGTCGTCCTCCCCACCCCGAAGCGAGCAACGAGGATGCCGGACCTCGATGGGCCCTAAGCCCTCGTCATGACGGGCGAATGGAGGTATTTCGAGGCGAGCGGGCTGGGCAGCAAGCGTCCGGCCTGAGCAGTTTCGAGCCAGCCGGAGGTCACACCTCCCAGGGCGGCTCGATCGTCATCCGCAGCTCGAGCAGCGTGGGTCCATCGGCGGCGAGCGCGCGGCCGATCGCCTCCGGCATCGCCTCGACGCCAGACAGTCGCTCGCCACGCGCGCCGAACGCGCGCGCCAGCGCCGGAAAATCGGGATTCGTCAGGTCGGCCTCGCCCCACCGCCCGTCATACATCCGTTGCTGCAGGTACTTGATCGCGCCGTAGCGATCGTCGTTGACCACCAGGAACACGACCGGCAGTCGATATTTCACCGCCGTGGCCAGCTCGGCGACCGAGAACATGAAGCCGCCGTCGCCGGCGACCGCGAGCACGGCGCGCTCGGGCCGCGCGAGCTTCGCGCCGATCGCCGCGGGCACCGCGTAGCCGAGCACGGCGGAGCCGGTGGGATAGAGGAACGTGCGCGGCGCGTACACCGGGAAGCGATGCTCCATCCAGTACGTGAGTCCCGTCTGATCGTTGACGATGATCGCGTCGTCCGGCAGCGCGCGGCGCAGCGTCGCGATCGCCGCCGCGACGTCTGGCGTGAAGCGCGGTCCCGCGTCGCGACGCAGGGCGACGAGCGCCGCGCGGTCCCAGCCGCTGGCCGGCGTTCCGGCGCCCAGCGCCTGGAGGAGAGCCGCCAGGCCATCGCGGGCGTCGCCGATCAGCGCGATCTCGGCCTTGAACATGCGGCCGATGGCCGCCGGATCGAGGTCGAGATGGACGAGCGTCTGTCCCGCTCCCAGCGTGACGCCGAGCTTCTCAAGCGAGCGGTGGCCGAGCTTGGTGCCGACCGCAAGCACCACGTCCGCCGCCTGCAGCGCGCCGGCCGTCGCCCGCCGATCGGGCAGCACGCTGTGCCAGAGCGGGTCGCGCTCGTCGAGCGCGCCGCGGCCGGAGACCGTGGCGATCACGGGCGCGCCCAGCCGCCGCGCCACCGCGACCATCTCGCGTTCGGCGCCCGCGGCGATGACGCCGCCGCCCGTGATGATCAGCGGGCGCGTGGCCGCGCGCAGGCGTCTGGCGGCCGCCTCGACGTCGGCGACGTGGCAGGGCGGCCGTCGCGCCGTCGTCTGCGGCGGCGGTGAGGCCTCTGCCCGCGCGAACAGCAGGTCGTTGGGGATCGACAGCGCGACGGGACCCGGTCGGCCCGTGCGCGTCAGCTCGAAGGCCGCGGCGAGGCTCGTCGCGATCGCGCCCGTCTCGGTGAGCGCCTCGGCCCAGCGCGTGACGGGCCGGAAGCACTCGATCTGGTTCGGCACCTCGTGCAGCGCGCCCAGGTCGTGGCCGACGAGCGCCGAGGCGATGTCGGACATGATCACGAGGACGGGCACGGAGCCGGAGTAGGACTCCGCGAGCGGCGTCAGCGTGTTGGTCGCCGCGGGCCCGCTGGTCACGATGGCGACGCCGGGCGCCCCGGCGGCGCGGGCGTAGCCGTCGGCCATGAAGGCGGCCCCCTGCTCGTGCCGCGCGAGGATGTGGGTGATCTCGGACTGGCGCAGCAGCGCGTCGTAGATGGCGAGGTTGTGGACACCCGGAATGCCGAAGACGTGACGCACGCCCTCGCGCGCCAGCATGTGAACGACCCACTCCCCGCCCGTTCGGACGCCCGCGCTCATCGCATCGGCTCGAAGCCGCGGTCGATGGCGACGTCGACGAGCGCGGGCCCGGGGTGAGCGAGCGCGCGCGCCAGCGCCTCGCGCAGCGCCGCGGGCTTGTCGACGCGCTCGGCGAGCACGCCCATCGAGCGCGCCAGCGCGAGATAGTCGATCTCGGGGGCCACCAGGTCCATGCCCGGGAACACGCCACGCTTGGCGGCGGGCAGGCCGAACGTGAGCATGCCGGATTTCAGGATCGCGTACGACGCGTTGTTGGCGACCACGTAGGTCACGGGCAGCGTGTAGTGCGCCGCCGTCCACAGCGCCTGCGGCGCGTACATCACCGAGCCGTCGCCGATGGTCGCCACGACCGTGCGCCGCGGGTGCGCGAGCTGCACGCCGAGGGCGGCGCCCATGGCCCAGCCGAGCGTGCCGGTCTTGCTGCCGAAGAAGTCGGAGCCCGCGCCGAACGGCAGGTGGCGCAGCACGTGCGGCAGCGAGGACGCCGACTCGTCGACGACCAAGGCATCCGGCGGCAGCAGCGCCGCCAGCGTGCGCATCAGGTGCTCCGGCGCGATCGGCACGCGGTCGCGCGCGGCGTCGGCGGCCGCGACGAGCCGCCGGGCGTGCTCGTCCCGCCCGCGGCCGAGCGTCACCGCGCGCTCGCGGGCGGCGGCGCGCCCGGCGTCGTCCTGACGCTTGGCGACCGCCTCGTGCAGGTCGCTCAGCGCCGCACGCACGCCGCCGACGATGCCGAGCGTGACCGGATAGCTGCGGCCGATCTCGCTGGGATCGTCGTCGATCTGGACGACCGTCTGCGCCCCGCCGAACGGCGAGCCGGGGGCGTGGAAGAGCCAGGTGAAGACGCTGGCGCCGACGACCAGCACGGTGTCGAAGCGCTCCAGCGCCTTGGCGGCCGCGGTCGCCGTCGGATAGAGGCCGCCGCGCCACAGTCCGTGGTCGCCGGGGAACGACAGGCGCCGATGGATCGGCTCGCCGTGCACCGCCGCGCCGAGCGTCTCGGCGAGCGTGACCAGCTCGGCCTGGGCGCCGGCGCGCGCGACGCCGTCGCCGGCGACGATCACCGGAGTCTTTGCGCGCGCCAGGAGCGACGCCGCGCGGGCGATCGACTCGGGCTCGGGCGTCGGCCGCGCGGGGACGGGCCCCGGCACGCCACCGGTGTCGTCGCACGGCTCGCTCATCAGATCCATGGGCAGCGCGAGGAAGACCGGACCCGTGGGCGGCGTGAGGGCCAGGTGGATCGCCCGGCGCAGCGCGCTCGGCGCCTCCGCCGCGTGGCGCAGCTCGTACGACCACTTGGTCAGGCCTTCGGTCATCTTCACCATGTCGCCGGCGAGGATCGGCGCGTCGAGCAGGAGCCGCGTGTCCTGCTGACCGGCGGTCACGAGCAGCGGCGTCTTCGCGCGCGACGCGTTGTGGACGATCGACAGCGCGTTGGCGAGGCCGGGCGCGACGTGCAGGTTGACGACGCCGAGCCGCCCCGACGCCTGCGCGTAACCGTCGGCGGCGGCCGCCGCGGTCGCCTCCTGCAACGCGACCACGTACGTGAGGCCGGAGCCGTCGAGGGCGTCGAGGAACGGCAGCTCGGTCGTGCCGGGGTTGCCGAACAGGTAGTCGACGTCGGCGGCGCGGAGGATCTCGATCAGTCGCGCGGCAACCTGCATCAGCGCGGCGGCCGCGGCGTGTCCATCGGCCGGCCCTGGGGGACGTACTGGGCGTCGACGAACCGGCGGATCTCGGCCGGCGTCTTGCCCTCGTCCGTGAGCCGCATCACGTCACGCGTGATGTCCAGGCACAGCGTTCAGGTCGCGGCGTGGCTCGTGTACGTCACGGCGGCCTCGGTCTCGGCCTTGATGTAGCAGGAGCGATTGGAGGTGTGGCCGAGCCGGGCGCACCCGCACGTGCACGGCATGAAGCCGAGCACGTCGCCGCGCGTCGTCGCGAAGCGGTAGAGCGCGGCGGTGTCGGCGTCGGCCGCGAACGCGGGCAGCCGGCCGCGCGGGACGGTCTGCACCTCGTCGCCGATCTCGTCCTTGGTCGGCGCGCTCTGCGCGACGGTCGGCGCGCTCTGCGCCACGGCGGGCGCGCTCTGCGCGGACGGGCTCGTGGTCTGCGCGCCCGCGCCCAGGGCGCGGACCGTCCAGTGCGCGCCGAGACCGGCGAGCGCCACCGCCACCGCCGCCGCCGCGACGAGAGCGGCGCGTCTCACGAGGCTCTCGCCAGGGGATATTCGCGGCCGCCGAGCCGCAGCGCGCCCCGCCCGGAAGCCTCGTCGTATTCCGCGAGAGCCAGCAGTTGGAACGTCGCCGCGCGCGAGAAGCGCGCCTCGAATGCGCCGCCCTTCACCCCGCAGTAGGGGACGTCGGCTCGGCCGAGCCGGACGGTCGCCGGATCGACCCGCTCGTCGCTGCCGTCGTTGAGGATCGCGTGCAGCATCTCCCCACGCCGCTCGATCCGCGTCACGACGAATGGAGCATCGTCCACCTTCACGGGAATCCGGACCCGCGTCTGAATGAAGTAACCATCGGCGTCTTTTCTTAGGTTTGTCCTTAAGTTGGCCAGAACTCCCGGATGCGTCACTTGAATGTCTTCATCGTACCAGTCTCCGTCGCGGTCGATGCGGAGGTCCGGAAGCTTCCAGTCCGGCGGCGGCGTGGCCATCAGGCGAGCATCCTAGAAGACGATGCTGGCGAACGTCACGACGCATTGCGGGTCGGGCGTCTGGCCATAGTGCCTCAGGACGCCCGGCGCGCCGCCCGTCGCGCGCAGGAGCGTCCAGATCGGCGACAGCCCGCAGATGCGGCGGGCGTCGCCGTCGCGCGCGGCGTCGTCGAAGAAGGCGCCGGCGTCGCCCGCGGTCACCGCCTCGAGGGTCGTACGATCGGCCGCGGCGAGGCGCGCGGCCTGTGCCCGCGACACGGGCTCGGGGTCGCCGAAGCGCGGACCGACGTGGGCGAGGTCGGCGCCGGCCACGAAGGCCACGCGTCGCCGGCTCGCCGCCGCCGTCTCGGCGAGCGCGTCCAGAAAGCGCGCCACGCGCCGATCGTCCTCGGGTCGCCGCCCGCGCACCATCGCCTCGTGCACGAAGCTGGTGAGGACGGGCACGATCGCGACGTCGCGCCGGCCGGCGAAGAGGTAGCGAAGGAACACCGCCTGGAACTCGATCGAGTGCTCGTTGCGGTGCGCCAGCTCGGCGGCGAAGCAGTCCTGGCGCGAGCGCGCCGCGAGCGCCTCGACGAAGTCGACGTCGACCGGCGCAGCGCCGAGCGGCGTGTCGTACGGCTTGCGCGTCAGGGCGAACGGCGCGGTCATCCCGGCGTGGCACGTGCCGAAGATGACGAAGACGTCCGCCGTGCAGCGCTCGGCGAGGTCGCGGTAGGCCCATGCGTACGCAACGCCGCCGCGGTGGAAGTCGATGTGCGGCGCGATCAGCGCGCGGACCGGATTCGCCCTCGCCCCGGCGCCGTCGATCGCTCCGGGCCCATGGGGCGGAAGGAAGAAGCCGTCGAACATCGCCCGCAGCGCCGCGGCGTCGGCCGGATAGGCGCCTCCCGCGTGGCTGGCCGGGCGCGCGGCCGCCGCCAGAAAGGCGCCGTCGACCTCGGCGCGCCGCGCCTGGAAGCGCGGCCCCTCGAGAAAGCCGTGCTCGTCCAGCGCCTGCGCCAGCTCCTCGACGCGGGCGACGTCGACGCGCTCGCCGCGCTGGCGCAGCACGGCCTGCCGGATCTCGTCGATGTCGTGCTCGCCGTCGAACAGCGAGACGATCTCGAGCAGCGCCATCGGCAGCATGACGACGGACGACGTGTAGCCGGCGGGATCGCGCAGGGCCAGGTAGCGCGCGCCCTCGTGCTCGACGGGGAACGCCTCGATGCCCCGCAGGCGCGGCCGGCGCGCGCTCTTCTTGTGGGAGGGCGCGCTCACGGCTTCAGATACGCGAGCGCGGCGGCGACGTAGATGCGCGCCGCGTCCACGAGCTCCGCGACCTCGACGTACTCGTCCACCTGGTGCGGGATCAGCCGGTGTCCCGGGCCGCACGTGACGATCGGGATCCCGAGCTGCATCCGCAAGATCGTCCCGTCGGTCGAGCCGGGGACGCCGCCCCACCGGGCGGGGCGGCCGGTGGCGCGACGGACGGCGCCGACCATCGCGTTCACGAGCGGCTCGCGACGCTCGACTTTGGTCGCCATGCGAAAGCCGTTGATCGGCGTCCACTCGAGGCTCACGCCGGGACACGCGTCGGCCGCGCGGCGGCACGCCTCGTCGATCTCCTTGGCCACCGCGTCGGCGTCGGGACCGGGCGTGAGCCTCACGTCCAGCGTGGCGTGCGCGGCGGCCGGGATGACGTTCGACTGCGGCACGCCGGCGACGGGCGCCGCGATGACGGTCGGGGTCACCGTGGGCGGCTTGAGATAGCGGCTGCGCGTGCACAGCGCGCGCAGGCGCCGCTCGAGTCGCGGCACGTCCGCCACGAGCGCGGCCAGCGCCGTGATCGGGTTGGCGCCGGCCTCGGGCATCGCGCCGTGCGCCATCCGGCCGCGCGCGGTGACGCGCGCCCAGACGACGCCACGCTGCTCGAGGCAGAGCTCGTTCTGCTCCGGCTCGCACACGATCGCCGCCGACAGCTCGCGGCCGAGCGGCGTGGTGCACAGATGCTTGGCGCCGAGCATGTCGCCTTCCTCGTCGACGAGCGCACCCACGACCAGACGGCCGCTCAGGCGCGCGCCGCTGCGTTTGATCGCCGCCGCCGCGATCATGGCCGCCGCCAGGCCCGACTTCATGTCGGCGGCGCCGCGGCCGTAGATCTTGCCGTCGACCAGGTCGGCGGCGAACGGCGGATGGCTCCATGCGGCCGGATCGCCCTCGGTGACGACGTCGGTGTGACCCTCGAGCAGCAGCGTCGGACGAGCCCCGCCCTCGCCGAGGAGGCCGAGGACGTTGGGACGCCCGGGCGCGACCGGCTGGACCTCGACCTCGAAGCCCTGCGCGCGCATCCAGCGCTCGACGTGCGCGGCGACGGCGGCCTCGTTGGCGTCGCGATCGCCCGGACGCACCACGCTGGGAATGCGCACGAGGTCGCGCGTGAGCGCCACCAGCTCGTCGGAATCGATCAGGGACAGCGCGTCCGTCAGCGTCGACACGGCCGCGTCTGGACCCTCCGGCGGCTACTCGTGGGGGAAGGACAGGATGACGGAGTCGAGGCGGATGACGCGGTACTCCTCGAGGGCGATATAGAAGTAGTGGCCCTCGACCTCCTCCGCGCTCTCCTCGAACGCGACGACGGTCTTGAGCTCGGGCATCTCGCGAAAGGCGTTGGCCCCCTCGTCGAAGCCGTCGCCACGAGCAATGACTTCCCCATACCGGATCGGCGAGCCCTTCGGGCAGTTCACGCGGATGTCGGCAGGCGCTTCGGCCATCATCTTGACGAGGAGATTGATGCCGTACACCTGGATGGGGATGTTCGTCATAGGCGAAACTATACCACCCCGGGAAGCGTCGGCGGCTCGGGCGCGGCCTCGCCGAGCGCGGCGTCGCCGCCCTTGCGGGCGATCTCGTCCAGCTTGGTCTCCAGGCGGTCCAGCTCGCGCTGCGCGTCCTCGTACTGCTTCTGCGCGTTGCCGAGATGGCGGCCCAGCGTGGCGAGCGGCTGACGCAGCTTCGCCACGTCGCCGCCCAGGCGCGCCAGGTCTTCCTGGATCCGCCGCGCGTTGGCCTCGATGCGCAGTCCCTTGAGCCCGAGCACGATGACCTGGAGGTACGCAAAGATGCTGTTCGGCGACACCGGCACCACGCGCCGCGAGAGCGCGTAGGCGCCGATCGGCTCCTCGCCGCTGTCCTCGGGCCGCACGGCGATCTCGTAGTAGACGTTCTCGGCGGGCACGTACATGAGCGCGAAGTCGTAGGTGCCCTCGTCGGGCAGGATGTACTTCTTGGCGATCTCGTCCACGCGCGCCTTCACGTCGCGCGCGAAGACCTTGCGATGCTGGCGGCGCTGGGCCTCGTCGGCTTCGGCCAGCATGCGGCGGAAATTCTCGAGCGGGAACTTCGCATCCACGGGGACGATGCGCTCGCCGATGCGGATCGCCGCGTCGACCTTCTCGCCGGAGCGGAAGCCGTGCTGGGTCATCCAGTGCTCGCGCGGCAGCATCTCGTCGAGCAGGCGCTCGAGCAGGGTCTCGCCGAGGCCGCCCCGCATCTTGGGCGACTTCAACACCTGCTCCAGGCCCTGGATCTCGCGGCCGATCTCGGCCACGCGGCGCGTGGCCTCCTGCAGGGTGCCGAGGCTGCCCTGCACGTCGCCGACGACCTTGGTCGCGGCGTCGAGCCGCGCGCCGATGCTCGTCTGGCCCGCCTGGATGAGCGTCATGCCCTGCTCGAGCTGGCGCGTCACCTCGCTCGTGAGCGACGACACCTCGCGCCGCAGCCGCTCCTGATCCTCGCGGCCCTCGCGGCGCACGGTCTCGATCTCCTGCTTGAGCAGCGGGAACGCCGGGTCGGTCGCCGCCGGCCGGGAGCGCAGCTCGGCCAGCTCGCGACGGGTGCCGAGCAGCGTCCAGGCGACGACGGCGAGGACGACGAGCAGCGCGCCGAGCAGGATTCCTGCGGTCTCGGTCATCGATTCACGTGGGGGCCCCGAGATGGCCCCCACACCCCCCACGCTCGGAGCGCCCCGGGGAACCCGGGGCGCTCCTCGATCCTGCGCGTCGTCATCGACGGCGCTTCCAGTGGCGGCACACGGCGCGCAGGCCGCACGGCGGGCACACGACCGCGTCGCGGCGGTCGAGGCAGTCCCCGGCCATGCGGGTGTGGCAGAGCGCGAAGTCGTACTTCACGGGATCGGCCGGGTCGAGCGCGGCCAGGCGCGCGGTGATCTCTTCCGCCATCTTCCAGGTCCGCGAGCGGCGGCGCGTGAGGCCGATGGCCCGGCTCATGTTCTCGACGTGCGTGTCCACCGGCATCACCAGGCGCGACGGCGAGACGCCCGTCCAGAGGCCGAAGTCCGGCGCCTCGCGCCGCACCATCCAGCGCAGGAACAGCAGGAGCCGCTTGCACGGCCCGCCCGCGGACGGCAGCGGGAACAGGTGACGGTAGCCGCGCGAGCGGCGACCGCGCGGAAAGACGTCGCGCAGGTCGGCGTCCAGGAACGCCCGCGCGAAGCGCTCGAGCGCCGGCGCGATGGGGCCGCGTGGCTCGGCGTCGCCGGCGAGGAAGCACTTCTGCAGCGTGCCGTGGCGCGCCAGGACGTCGCGTGCGGCGACGCAGAAGGCCACGAGATCGCGCGGCCGGTTGAAGCGATAGATGAAGCCGGCGAAGCGCGCGGCGTCCCGCCCGGCGTCGAAGTCGCGCACGAAGGCGGCGGGCGACGCGCCCATCGCGGCCAGCACGCCCTCGAGCGCGCGGCCGAACAGGTCGACGCGGCCGTAGGCCAGGCACGCGGTCAGGAGCGCGACGAGCTCGCGGTCGGCGGCGTCGGCGTAGCGCAACGGATACTGGATGGCGTCGCGCTCGAGACGGGCGTCGTAGTCGAAATCGCGATAGAGCCGCTCGAGGGGCTGTCGCAGCGCGGCGGGTGACGTCAACTTGCCGCATGATACCATGCGCCGCGATGCGTGCCGCGCGCGGTGCGATCCGGATCGGCGTGGTCGGCCTCGGCGCGATCGGCCGCCAGGTCTGTCGCGCCATCGACCGGGGACTGCCGGGACTGCTCCTGGCGGGGGCCACCGCGCGCACGCGCGAGCGCGCGGAGGCGTTTCTCTCGACGCTCAAGTCCCCGCCGCCGTTCCTCGACCTCGACGCCCTGGTGACCGCCTCCGATGTCGTCGTCGAGGCGTCGACGCAGGCGCATCTTCACGACATCGCCCCCCGGGCGCTCGGCGCCGGCCGCGATCTCGTCGTGCTCTCGTGCGGCGCGCTGCTCGGACGCGAGGACTGGATCGCGCTCGCGGAGGCGAACGGCGCGCGCATCCGCGTGCCCTCCGGCGCCATCGCCGGCCTCGACGGCGTCAAGGGCGGCGCCATCGGCGCCATCCGCGCGGTGACGATGGAGACGCGCAAGCCGCCCGCCGGTCTCGCCGGCGCGCCGTGGATCGTGCAGCAGCGGATCGACCTCGACGCCATCCGCGAGGAGACCCTGATCTTCGAGGGACCGGCCACCGAGGCGTGCCGCGCGTTCCCGGCCAACGTCAACGTGCTGGCGGCGCTCTCGCTGGCCGGCATCGGGCCCGAGCGGACCCGCACGAAAATCTACGCGGTGCCCGGGCTCGCGCTGAACACGCATCGGATCCGCGTCGAGGGCGAGTTCGGTACGCTCGCGATCGAGGTCGCGAACGTCCCCTCCGAGAACCCACGCACCGGTCGGCTGTCGTACCTTTCGACGATCGCGCTGCTGCGCGATCTGGGCTCCACCCTTCGAATCGGGACCTAAAGGATGGGGGGCCCCGACATGGCCCCCCATACCCCCCAGCGCTCGTCGCGTCCCGGGGGACCCGTGACGCGCCTCGAAATCCGTGACACCCCTCGTTACCGTGGCGCCCCTCGAGAGCCGTGGATTCTGCTCGGGGTCGGGGTGGCGCTGCTCGTGCTGTCCGGGATCGCGCCGCACGATCGGTTCACCTGGATCATGGAGGTGGGGCCGATCCTCATCGGCGTGCCCATCCTCGTGGCGACGTGGCGCGGGTTTCCGCTGTCGCCGCTGCTCTACCGGCTGCTCTTCGTCCACGCCTGCGTCCTGATGCTCGGCGCCCACTACTCGTATGCCGAGGTGCCGCTCGGCTTCTGGGTCCGCGACGCGCTCGGATTGGCGCGCAACCACTACGACCGTCTCGGTCACTTCATGCAGGGCTTCGTGCCGGCGCTGCTCGCGCGCGAGATTCTGCTGCGCACGACACCGCTGTCGCCCGGAGGCTGGCTCGTCACGCTGGTGACGGCGGTGGCGCTGGCGATCAGCGCCGCCTACGAGCTCGTCGAGTGGTGGACCGCGCTGCTCACGGGCACGAGGGCGGACGCCTTCCTCGGCACCCAGGGCGATCCCTGGGACACGCAGTGGGACATGTTCATGGCACTCTGCGGCGCCGGCGTCGCCCAGCTGCTCCTCGCGCGCGTCCAGGACCGCCACCTCGGCCGGAGCGCGTGATCGATCCGGTTCGCGCGTCCTTCGACCGCATCGCCGAGCAGTACGCCGCCGACTTCGCCGACGAGCTCACGCGCAAGCCGTGGGACGTCGAGCGCCTGCGGCGCTTCGCGGCGACGTGCGGGCCGGGGCCCGTGCTCGACGTCGGCTGCGGGGCGGCCGGCCACGTCGGCCGCTTTCTCGCCGACCTCGGCGCGCGCGTCGTCGGCGTCGACTTCTCGGAGCGCGCGGTCGCGCACGCGAGCCGCCTGAACGCGACGCTGCGCTTCGTCGCGGGCGACGTACGGGCCCTGCCCTTCGCCCCAGGCGCGTGCGCCGGCGTCCTCGCGTTCTACTCGCTGATCTACGGCGGCGACGAACCCACGGCGGCGGCACTGGCCGAGCTGCGGCGGGTGCTGCGCGACGGCGGGCGGCTTCTCGTCGCCGTCCACGCCGGCACCGGCGCGCAGCGCTTCACCGATTACAAGGGCGCGCCGGTGGACGTCGAGCTGCATTATCGCGAGCCGGCGGCGTTTGCCGCGCAGGTTCGGCGTGCCGGCTTCGTCGTGGAGTCGGTCGAGGTGCGGCCGCCCTACGCGTTCGAGCACGCGACGGAGCGTCTGTACGTGACCGGCCGGGGGCGCTAGCCCAGACGCTGGGCTTCGAGCCAGCGCTCGGCTTCGAGGGCGGCCATGCAGCCGGTGCCCGCCGCGGTGACGGCCTGGCGGAACACCGAGTCCTGCACGTCGCCGGCGGCGAACACGCCGGGCACCGAGGTGCGCGTCGTGCCCGGCTCCACGCGCACGTAGCCGCTCGGCAGCAACTCGACCTGCCCGCGGAAGACCGCCGTGTTCGGCTGGTGGCCGATCGCCACGAAGAGGCCGTCGACCTTCCGCTCGGAGCGTGCGCCGGTGACGACGTCCGCGAGGATGACGCCCGTGACCTTGCCCGCGGCCGGGTCGAGGATGTCGCGGACGACGCGGTTCCAGATGAACGAGATCTTGGGATGCGCGAAGGCGCGGTCCTGCATGATCTTCGACGCGCGCAGCGTGTCGCGCCGGTGGACGACCTCGACCTTGCGGCCGAGGCGCGCCAGGTAGAGCGCCTCCTCCAGCGCGGAGTCGCCGCCGCCGACGACCATGATGTTCTGGTCCTTGAAGAAGAAGCCGTCGCACGTCGCACACGTGGACACGCCGTGGCCGAGCAGCAGCGTCTCCGAGGGCAGCCCCAGGAGCGTGGCGGACGCGCCGGTCGCGAGGATCACGGTGTGTGCCTCGAACGACGTATCGGCGGTGCGCACGACGAAGGGCCGGCGGGCGAAGTCGACCGCGACGACGTCCTCGGCGATCATGTCGGTCCCGAACCGCTCGGCCTGCTTGCGCATCGTCTCCATGAGCTCGGGGCCGAGCACGGGATCGACGAAGCCCGGATAGTTCTCGATGTGCGTGGTCAGCATCAGCTGCCCACCCGACTGCACGCCGCTGATCATGAGCGGCGCCAGGTTCGCACGCGCCGCGTAGATCGCCGCGGTATAGCCGGCGGGGCCGGAGCCGATGATGATCACCTTGCGGGTCGTCGCCATGTCACCGTGTCTCCTCGGCCATTGAGATGCAGACGACATGCCCAGAGATGCCCGGCGTGAGTTGTTACGTCAACCCGAGGATCGGCTCCAGGTCTGCGAGGTCACCGATCTCGTACTCCGGCGGCGCGATGCCTTCTGGCAGCGGCTCGCGCGCGGGATTGACCCACGCCGCGTCCATCCCCACACGATGGGCGCCTTCGACGTCGATGGCGGGCCGGTCGCCCACGAAGAGCGTGCGGGCGGCATCCGCGCCCGTGGCGACGAGCGCGCTGCGGAAGATGTCGGGCCGCGGCTTGCGCCAGCCGACCGCGTCCGAGACGATCACCGCGGCGAAGAGCGGCAGGACGCCCGCGGCCTCGAGGATGCCGGTGGCGGT
>Ga0066686_10000158_pt1 | contig 19156 bp, 15 predicted proteins | sample GraSoiAngelo_135_FD_65627 | JGI IMG/M metagenome (GOLD analysis project Ga0066686, IMG submission 65627) | Grasslands soil microbial communities from the Angelo Coastal Reserve, California, USA - 14_0929_05_40cm | ecosystem: Environmental > Terrestrial > Soil > Grasslands | place: USA...
GCCCCCAGGGCCCGGCCGAGGCACCCGATGAAGCACCGGGGACGACGCCCGGCGGCTCCGCAGCGTTTCCCGCCGATCGAGAGATACCCATCCGCGAATGAAGGCGCCCGCGAGCGCCCCCCTCACACGGCGCCTGGATGCCATGTACCTCTTCGAGCGCAGCAGAATGCGCCCGGGGCTCGTGGGAATCGAGCGCCTGCTCGAGACGGCGGGGCGTCCTGACCGTGCGTTCGCGTCGGTCCTCGTCGCCGGGACGAACGGCAAGGGGTCCACCGCGGCGCACCTCGATTCCATCCTCCGCGCCGCTGGGCTGAGGACCGGCCTCTACACGTCTCCCCACCTCTTGCGATTCCACGAGCGGATCCGCGTCCAGGGTCGGGAGATCAGCGATGAGGCGCTTGAGATCCTACTCGAGCGCTGGTGGCCGCGCTTCGAGGCCCAGGGTCCCTCCTTCTTCGAGGCCACGACCGCGCTGTGCTTCGACCATTTCGCGGCATCGAATCTGGACATCGCGGTCGTGGAGGTGGGAATCGGCGGTCGGCTGGATGCCACGAATATCCTGAGCCCGCGCGTCTCGGTGATCACGACGATCAGCAGCGACCATCACGAGATCCTGGGCCACACGTTGAAGCGGATCGCGGCTGAGAAAGCGGGAATCGTCAAGCCTGGGGGGACGCTCGTCTGCGGCGTCAGGACACGGGAGGCGAAAACGGTGATCGCCGGGGTCGCCGCGGAGAAGGGGGCCGTGGTGAGCTGGCTCGGAAGCGCGGTGCGGTACACCACGCGCGGCTTGAGCCTCGATGGAACCGAGTTCCAGCTGGAAACATCCTCCTATTCAGGGAGGCTTCGGACGAATCTCTTGGGGAAGCATCAGGCGCGGAATGCGGCGCTCGCGGCACTCGCGGCCGAGAAGGTGCTGGAAGGCCGACCGCCGGTGGAAATCGCGTCCGCCATCGAGCGCGGGATTGCTCGCACGCGGTGGCCCGCCCGCGCGGAGCTCGTTCGTGGGGAGCCCCCCGTACTGGTCGACGTCGCGCACAACGCGGAAGGCGCCGGCGCGCTGGCCGAGACGGTCGGAGCGCTCTTCCCCGACCGCGGCGTCGCATTCGTGGTCGCGTTGTCGCAGGACAAGGCCCACACGGAATTCTTGAGGCGGCTGGGCTCGGTGGCGAGCCGCTTCTACCTCACCCAGTTTGAAGGGGAGCGCGCCACCCCCGCCTCCACCCTTCTTCGCGCCGCCCCCTCACGCCATCTCACCTGCGAGGCGATCCCGTCGATTCCGGACGCGCTGGACCGGGCCCTGGCGTGGGCGACGGGAACCGGGGGTGTGGTCGTCGTAGCGGGCTCGTTCTTTCTTCTGGCCTCGGCGCTGCCTCACCTCGAGGCCCGCGTTCCCGATGCGCTTTGACGGCCGGTCCTCCGGCCCCCGCGTCTCGTTCTTGGCATTCGCCCTGGCGGCGGCCATTGGAACCGGAAGCGGAGCCGGCCAGACCCCCGCGCCGACTATGCCCGGGCCCGTCCCCCGCGCCCCTGCGGCCGCGCGTGGGGGCGCCGATGAGACCTATCACATGAGGGCGGACCGGCTCTCGGGCTCCGCGACCTCGGACGAGGATGTCTACACCGCGATTCACGTCACGGTGGAACACGGCAGCACCACGGCCACGGGCGACTCGGCCCGGGTCTTCCGCAAGCGTGAGATCGTCTTTCTGATGGGAAACGTGAAGATCATCGACGGCAAGACCACGATGTGGGGGGACGAGGCGTCGTATGACCGGAAGGCGCGCGTCGCCATCCTCCGCGGAAACGTCCGGATCCAGGAGGGCGCCGCGCGGATCACGGGGCAGGAGGCGCGGTTCTACCGCAACGAGAACCGGTCGGTGATCGTGGGCAGCCCGCGCATGGAGGATTCCACAAGAACCCTGACCGCCAGCCAGATCGATTACGACCGGGCGAAGGACGTGATCCTCGCCCAGGGAAACGTCGTGGCCGTCGATCGCGCGGAGAGCACGACGGTGCACGCCGGGCAGGTCCGATATGACCGGCGGGCAGACTACGCGTGGGCGAACCAGAACCCGGTTCTTACCGTCGAGGAATCGGGAGGGACGTCCACCCAGGTCCGCGGCCTCTCCATGGAGTTCGACAACGCAAAGCGGGCGGTGTTCGCGGTCGGAGACGTCCAGGTGGAGCGCGACAAGCTTCGGGCGAAAGGGGATCGCGGGGAGTTCTACCAGTCCGAGAACCGAGCGCTTCTGGTCGGGAACCCGCGCGCGTGGGACGAGGAGGGGGAGATTCAGGGAGACACCCTCGACATCCGAATGGACCGGCACCGCGTCCAGTCGGTCCAGGTGCGCCCTCACGCCGTCGTGAACTACGAAGCGAAGAGCGAGCGCGGGCGCGGCGAGCGGAGCCACGCGGTCGGGGACACCGTGACCCTCTTTCTTCCGGACGAGGAGACCCGGAGGGCGGTCATCGTGGGGCACGCCCAAAGCTCGTACTGGCCCGCGAGCGAGGACAGCGCGCAGGGCGGGCGGAATATCTCGAGCGGCGACAGCATCATCGTGGAATTCGCCCACGGCCGGGCGCGGCGGGCCACGGTGGTGGGCCGGAGTGAGGGCACCTATTTCATGGTGGCGGAAGGGGACACGAGCCGTGCGCAACAGGAGGAGCGGGTTCGATACCGCGGCGAGCGAATCATCTACGACGTCGACCGGAACGAGGTGAACGTCGTCGGCTCTTCCGACGTGACGTACAAGGAGCTGCGCCTGAACGCGGAGCGCGTCAACTTCAACACGAAGACCGAGCGGATGCGTGCGGAAGGAAGCCCGGTGCTCTTGGACGGCAGGGACCGCATCACGGGTCACACCATGACCTACGACCTGCCGATTCGGCGCGGCACGATCTACGCGGGCAAGACGGCGTACGAGAAAGGGTTCTACTACGGGGAGCAAATCCGAAAGGTCTCCGACGACGTCCTCCTCGTGAAGAACGGGAGCTACACCACGTGCGATCTGGACGGACCTCACTACCACTTCGGAAGCAGCAAGATGAAAATCCTGCTCCGGGACAAGGTGATCGCGAAGCCTGTCGTGTTCTACATCAAGCACATCCCGGTGCTCGCGCTTCCTTTCTATATCTTTCCCATCAAGCCGGGGCGGCATTCGGGCTTTCAGCTCCCGCAAGTGGAGTTCGGCTCATCCAGCACGGGGGGGAAGTTCATCCGCAACCTCGGGTACTACTGGGCGGTGAACGACTACCTGGACGTGACCGGATGGGGGGACTACTACCAGGAGGACCGGTGGATCGCCCACGCCCAGACGCGGTACAACAAGCGTTACAAGTGGCAGGGGGAGATCAACTCCTCATTCGAGCACGCCCTCGCGTCGGGGGCCGATCGGTGGGATCTGTTCGGGAGGCACTTCCAGACCCTGGGCACCAATTTCACTCTCACCGCCCAGGGCAACTTTGCGAACTCGAGCCAGTATCTCCGCGACCAGACCATCGGCCGTTCCATCCTGCTCCGCGTTCAGCGCAATCTCAGGTCGAGCCTCTCCCTGAACAAGGGCTGGAGCGGCGCGTCCCTCAACATCGGCCTGCTCCGGAACCAGGACTTGGACCCGGATCGAGGCGGGGTCCCCGAGATCCAGCAGCAGCTCCCCGCGGCGACGTTCTCATTGTCCGCGCGGCCGCTGGGCCATCTTCCCCGAGGCAAGGAGCCCGCGCGTCTCCCGTGGCTCTCCTCCACGGTTTTCAGCTTCCGTTCGACTCTTCTGAGCGAGCGAAATCGATTCTTCGAGGGCAGGGCGGAGTCGACGGTCGTGCTCGATTCGCTCGGGGCCCCGGTCGATACAACGGTTCGCTTCATGAACGTCACGACCGCGCGCACCTCGGTGCGACACGATATGGCGCTGACGGACGTGAGGACGCTTCTCGGGTTCGTCAAGGTAAGCCCGACCATGAGCTACACCGAGGTTTTCGTCAGCAAGGATGCCGCCGGGAACCGCAATCAGCGGGCGGGCGTCTGGCGAGGCGGGATCGGCGCGAACACCGCCGTGTTCGGGACGTTTCGGCCCTCGTTGGGACCGCTGCGGGCGGTCCGTCACGTCGTGACGCCCTCGGTGGGTCTCGTGTATCAGCCCGCGTACCCGAAGCTCAACTTCCGCGATGCGAACGGGAACCTTCAGCCACGATTCACCGGGGTCGCGGGCGCGCTGGGCGGTCTGGAAACGCGCGCGATGACGTTCTCGCTACGGAACGACCTCCACGTCAAATGGGGAAACGCGGCACAGCCCAAGGTGATCAACAACCTGATCCAGCTCTCGACAACGGGCAGCTACAACTTCCTCGCGGCGAGACAGGGAATCAAGCCCCTGTCCGATCTCTCGAGCACTCTGAGGCTCCGTCCGATCGATCGCAGCTCGATCGATATGGATTTCACCCACAATCCCTATGACGGGAAGCTCCTGCGCTTCGGTGTCTCGAGCGGGCTCTTCTTCCAGGGGGTGAGGCGCGCCGAGGGTGAGGAAGAGAGGGTGGAGCAGGACCCCGGCGCCCAGGCGGTCTCGGCACCGTCCGGATGGACCCCCGCGGGACTGCTCCCGTCCGGGCTCCCCTGGATGTTCGGGATTTCGATGAGCTACACAGGGTCGAGCAGCAGGATCGCGGGCGGCGGATACTTGCCGTGGGCGTCGAGCACCCGCGCGAACGGGTCCCTGGGTCTGAATCCGACGACAAACTGGCGGGTGGAGTATTCAGCGCAATTCGATTTCAAGAGCCGCCAAATGATTTCACAGAACTACTCGGTGAGGCGCGAGCTCCACTGTTGGGAGGCGCAATTCACGCGCAGCATTTCGGGTGGGATCACCGAGTACTACTTCAAGATCAACGTGAAGAATCTCCCGGAGGTCTATTACGAACAAGGGTCGCGCGGATTGCGAGGGTTCGGTGGAATCCAAAATGCTTTCTAGTGAAAAACCCGCATCCGCATCAGGAATCCATTTGACACCCCCGGGGGTGCGGCGTAAGTTGACGCGTCGTTCAGCCGAAAGGAGGTGACAAGCAGATGAACAAGACCGAACTCATCGCCACCGTTGCAAGAAAGACCGGTCTTTCGGCACGCGAAGCGCGTGCCGCCGTAGAAACGCTGTTCTCCCCAGGCAAGGAAGGCTTGATCGCGGCCGCTCTCATGTCCGGGAAGAAGGTCCAGATCACAGGATTCGGCACCTTCGAGACCCGTAAGCGGAAGGCACGCGAGGGTCGGAACCCCCAGACTGGAGAGCGCATCAAGATCGCAGCATCCCGGTTTCCCGCATTTCACGCAGGAAAGGCCCTGAAGGATCGCATCAAGAAGTAACCCCCCCACCATCGGACTTGCGAGGGAGCGGGCAGGTGCACCTGCCCGCTCCTTTTGCGTTTTGTCACCGAAATCTTGAACCCGTCACCTTTTGCGGGGTATAGTCTTGGACCATAATGTCCATTCCAGGGGGGAGGTGAGTTCACTGACCCGATTCCGGTCCCTACTCTTTCTTCTTGTCGCAGCGGGGCTTGCGGCGCTGAGCCCGCGGCTTCTGGGAAAGGGTTCGCCCTGTGACATCCTCATTCAGGCCACGACGGATGTAAACGGCGAGCTCGCTCCCTGCGGCTGACACGCTCACCCGCTTGGCGGACTCGCCCGGAGGGCGAGTCAATTCAAAGTAGGCGTCATGAAGTTCCCCAACAATTTCCGGGTGGACTCGGGGGACTTCTTTGGTATGGCCGGGGAGCAGGACTCCCTCAAGAGCGCATTCATGGTCACCGCCATGGATAAGCTCGGCTACGACGTGGTCACGCTCGGCGAGCGGGAGTTCAACTTCGGCCAAGCCTTCCTTCTCGACACCTTCAAGAAGACGAAGATCGACCTCGTCTCATCGAACCTGGTCTACGCCGACACGAAGAAGCCCTTCGTGAAGCCCTACGTCATCCGGAAAATGTGCTCCACGCGCGTGGCGTTCTTCGGCCTCATCGGGACGGACATGAAGATCCGGACGCTCTTGAGCGAACGGGCGCTCGAGGTGAAGGATCCGTTCGCGACCGCGAAGGCGCTCGTGCCCGAGCTCCGGAAAAAGGCGGACGTCGTGGTGCTCCTCTCCCACTTAGGGCTCACGGAAAGCCAGCGCATGACGCTGGAGGTGCCCGGGATCGACGTCATGATCTTCGGCCACCAGCCTGGACTGTTCCGCGAGCTCGTCAAGACCAACGGCGTCATCAACACGCGCGCCGGCGAGCGCGGGCAGTACGTCCCCGGAATACACCTGGTCATCGAGGACAGCAAGATCGCCTCCTACGACGGCGTGGTCGTGACGCTGGATGACAAGATACCCGCGGACGAAGACATGAACCACACGGTCGATACCTTCAATGACGAGATGAACCGGCGCTTCTCCAGCAACCCCAATGCGAACACCCCCCCGGGACAACCGGCCCCGATCCCGGTCGGCGGGGATCACTACCTGGGAGAGAAGAACTGCCGCCGCTGCCATGAGGCCGAGTACCAGATGTACGCGAGCCAGCCCCATGCGCGCGCCTTCGATACGCTGACGAAAAACCAACGCGATTCCTCGCCCGAGTGTCTGCCTTGCCACGTCGTCGGGTACGGACAACCCGGGGGATTCTCGTCCAAGCAGACCACTCCAGATCTCGTGAACGTGCAGTGCGAGAACTGCCACGGAATGGGCACCAAGCATCCGGGGAAAGAGGACGCCAACGCGGTCGTGGGTCCCGAAGTATGCCTGACCTGCCACACGCACGAGCAGAATCCTGATTTCGACTACAGCGAAGCGGTTACGCATATTGTCCACTGGCATCAATAGCGGTCGCCCGCGCGCGGTTGCCCTCGCCGCCCTCGCCTCTCTTCTCTTCGTGGTCGGAACCTCACAGGCTCAAAGCGTCAAGCTTCGTGTCCTCACCATCCCATCCGACGTCCAGCCCGGGAGCTGGATCTCCTACCGCATCCAGGTGGATTCGAAGAACCGGCCCCCGCGCCGGTTCACGCAGCGGCTCGCGGTCGTCGCTCGGGAGGGATCGGGCGATGAAGCGGGTGCGTGGCTGGAGCTCAAGACCATGGAAGCGGGGAGAACACGGATCGAGCGCGGATTCTTCGCGCGGGGGGAGAGCCCGGACCGGGGGCACTCCCAAGGCGCCGAGACAACCGCGCACCTCGTGCTCCGCCGCTACCAGATGCTTACCTCGGACGGAAGGCTCATCGAGTATCCGATCGGCGGGGAAGGCGCGCCCATGCCGGATGAGGACATCTCGGCCATGGATCTTCTCGAGTTCACGGGGACCGCGAAGATCGATTCGCTCGCGCCCGACACCTTGAGCGCCGGCAGCCAAGTCTTTCCATGCCGTGTGGAACGAGTCACTCGATATGGAAAGGACCAGTGGGCGGCCGAGGATACGACCTTTGTCAACCGCGCCGTGATGACCCGCACGGTGTGGCGAAATCCCGCGGTTCCGGTGACCGGATACGCGCGGTCGGTCCTCGAGGTCGCGACCGCGCGCCTTCCAACGCTCTCACGCGGCGCGGCCGCCGCGCCGCCGGAGACCACCCCCGCGCGTTCCATGGCCCCGGATTCGACAGCCGCACGCTCGACGGCCGTGGATTCGACCGCCGCGGATTCGGCCACCCGCGTGCCGCCCCCCGTCGGGCCCGAGGGCCAAAGGTTCTTCTACAGGGCCGCGGTTACCCTGCTGGACGTGGGTGATGACGCCGTCCCGGAGATTACCCAGGCGCCCGAGCTCGCCCCGGAAGAGGCTTTACTGCGGCCCAAGCCGAAGGTGATTCGCTAAGGCATCCGCCCGCGGCGAGCCACGCGCCGTGGGAATCCCACAAGCCCAGAGCTTCCCTAAATCCCTCCAGATCGGCCCTTCCGAGCCGATACCTGCGACGTAGCCTGCCGGTGGGTCATTCCGGCACGAAACCCTTCCAAAGCACGGGAGTACCGATGGCGCAAGGTGGCCGTAAGCCGCTGGGGCAGAGCTTGGTCGAGCAGGGACATCTCTCACGCGAGGGATTGGCTCGCGCGCTCGAGGAGCAGCGCCGCACCGGCCAGGCCCTTCGGGAGGTGCTGCTCCGCCTCGACCTCGTTTCTGAAGAGGCGATTCTCGAGTACTACGAAGAGCAATTAGGCGTCCCGCGCATGGACCTCACCACCTATGTTCTCGAGCCGGAAATCGTGCGCCTGGTGCCCGAGCGGATCGAGCGCCAGTACAAGCTCGTCCCGCTTTTCAAGATCGGCAACACCCTCACGATTGCGATGGTCGATCCGCTCGACATCGTCGCCCTGGACGAGGTGAAGCTGGCGACCGGGCTCGAGGTCGAGGTTGTCGTCTCTCCGGAGCAGCAGATACGCGAGGCCGTGGATCGCTACCACCCGCTCGGCGGCGGGCTCGAGATGCTCGTGCGCGAGCAGGGGCAGAAGCAGAGGCAGAAGCAGAAGCATGGAGCCGCCGCCGAGGAGGCGATCGCCCGCGCCGAGGAGGATGGGCCGGTCATCCGATTCGTGAACGCGGTCGTGAATCAGGCCGTTCGCGAGGGGGCCTCCGATCTCCACTTCGAGCCCGACGAGGCCAATCTCAGAATCCGCTACCGGGTGGATGGGATTCTGCGCGAAGCCTCCATCCAATCGAAATCGATCCACGCCTCCGTCGTCTCGCGTGTGAAAATCATGGCCCAGCTGGACATCTCCGAGCGCCGACTCCCCCAAGATGGGCGCGCCCGCATCGAGATTTCGGGGAAGGAGTACGACATGCGGGTCTCCACGTTTCCGACGATCCACGGGGAGAACGTGGTGCTGCGAATCCTGGACAAATCGAGCGCGCTCCTCGGAACTTCCGAGTTGGGGCTCGCCCCAGGTCCGCTCGCCGAGCTCTCCCGAATGATCGAGCGGCCGAACGGCATCGTGCTTGTCACCGGCCCGACGGGAAGCGGGAAGACGACGACCCTCTATTCCTGCATCGGGAAGATCAACACCGTCGAGCGGAACATCGTCACCCTCGAGGATCCGGTGGAATACCACCTCCCGTCCATCCGCCAGACCCAGGTGGACCCAGACATCGGGCTCACCTTCGCACGGGGGTTGCGGGCGCTGCTGCGACAAGACCCCGACGTGATCATGGTCGGTGAGGTTCGCGACAGCGAAACCGCCGAAATCGCCGTCCGCTCGGCGCTCACCGGACACCTCGTGCTCTCGACCCTGCATACCAACGACGCCGCGGGCGCTCTGCCCCGCCTTCTCGACATGAAGATCGAGCCGTTCCTGCTCTCGTCGGCGATGCTCGGAGTCGTGGCCCAGCGTCTGGTGCGGCGCGTATGCGAGAAGTGCCGCCGTCGGAGCGCGCCACCGGCCGAGGCGCTCGAGGAGCTGGGGGCGGGCGCGATCAAAGGCGAGTTCGTGGTCGGCGCGGGTTGCATGGCGTGCGGGCAGACCGGCTACCGCGGAAGGCTCGGGATCTTCGAGGTGCTGGTCGTCACCGACGAGATCCGCGATCTGATCGTCTCCCGCGCCTCGACGGAGGAGCTCGCACGCGCCGCGCGCCGCGGCGGCATGCCGTCCTTGCGCGACGATGCCCTTCGCAAGGCGGCCCAGGGCGTCACGACGCTCCAGGAGGTGATCCGGGTCACCCGCAAGAACCTCCTGATGGCCCCTGATGCGGATCCGGCCGCCCTCCCGGTCCGCGAATAGTCGATGCCCGCGTTCCGATACCGGGCTATGAGCGCGGCCGGGCAGGCGCAGCAAGGGATGCTGGAGGCCCCGGACCTCGACCAGGCGCTGGACCGGATCCATCGCATGGGGCTCACCCCGGTGCGGCTCGAGGCTCAGGGCACGTCCCAGCCCAACTCCCGAGCCATTCCGTTTCTTCAAAAGAAGGTCACGCCGCGCGATCTGATTCTGTTCACGCGGCAGCTCGAGACCATGCTCGACTCGGGTCTGCCGATACTCTCCGCCCTCGAAATCCTTCATGCCCAAACGGTACAACCGAAGCTCAAGATGGCGATCGACCGCGTGCGGTCGGACGTCGAGCAGGGTTCAACGCTCACCGAAGCTCTGTACCGTCATCCGGACTGTTTCCCGCGGATTTACGTGAACCTGGTCTTCGCCGGGGAGGAAGGCGGCCTCTTAGCGCAGATGCTGGACCGGGTCGCCACGCTCCTCGAGTACGAAGCGGAGACGGACCAGAGAATCCGCTCCGCCACCTTCTACCCGACCCTGATCGTGACCGAGCTCGGGCTCGCGTTCCTCGTCCTGATCAAGTTCGTCCTCCCGCGCTTCGCTTCGCTATTCCGGAATTTCAACACCGCGCTGCCTCTTCCGACGCGGGTGTTGATCGGGCTGAGCGATTTCTTCGAGCACCAGTGGATCCCGTTCGTGTTCTTCATAGTGTGCGCGGCGGCCATCGCCGTCGTCTGGAGCCGGACCGAGCGCGGCCGCACGACCATCGACCGGATCATCGTCACCGCTCCGATTTTCGGGCCGATCTTTCTCATGACGATCATGTCTCGCTTCTCGCGCGTGCTCTCCGCACTCCTCGCGAGCGGTATCCCGATCGTCCGGGCGCTCGACATCGTGCGGGGGGTCGTGGGGAACAAGGTGGTCGAGGTCGAGATCGACAGGATGCGCGACGGTGTGGTGGCGGGTCAGGGATTGGCCGAGCCGCTCCGCGGGAGCCCGATCATCCCTCCCTTGGTGGTCAAGATGTTGGCGGTGGGTGAGGAGACCGGCGCGATCGACAAGATGCTCCTCCGAGTCTCCCGATATTACGACCAGGACGTCGATTACGCGGTCAAGAACCTCTCCACGGCGATCGAGCCGGTGCTCCTCATCATCCTCGGAGCCGCGGTTCTCTTCACCGCTTTGGCGGTCTTCCTACCCCTCTGGAACCTCATGAACGTCTTCCGCCACTAACCTGGCGGAACCCTCCCGAGGACTCAAGAACGGTCGCCCAATTGCCGATTGCAATTCCGGACACGGATAACAGTGCCCCGGGGGTTGGGGGCGAACGAAGCAGCCAATCAGGGAGGTCGTGCATATGTACCGGAACACTTCTGAGAGCGGTTTCACGCTGATCGAGCTCGTGATCGTGATCGTGATCCTCGGCATCCTCGCCGCGGTCGCGATTCCGAAGTACGAGGACATGCGTGAGCAGGCCCGCGTGGCCACGATGAGGGGGCAGCTAGGCTCGATCCGCTCGGCGATCGCGATCCAGTACGCGCGCAACGCTCTGAACGGCTCGACGGCGTTCCCCACGTTGAATGGAGCCATTTTCGCCGACGGCAACGTCCCGAAGGAGCCGGTCAACAACTCGAACGCGGTGAAGGCCACGCCCGGCGTCGATAACGCGGGAGGCTGGCAGTACAACTCGGTGACCGGAATCGTGAAGGTCAACCTGAACGCGTACTCGTCCTACTAGAGCTTTTCCTTCAGCGGCTTCAAGGCGGATGGCCGAGGTGGGAGCGAAACGCTTCCACCTTTTCGGCCATTCAGGGGTAGATCCTATGGAGGATCGGGGGATCCACATGCGCTGGACCCGCGCGGGGGCGGGAAGCCTCGCCGCCGCGGCGATCGCGGCATTCGTCTATGGCTCCACGCTCGCGCCTTCCGTGGGAGCGGGGGACAGCGGTGAGCTGATCCTCGCGGCCCAATCCATGGGAATCCCGCATCCTCCGGGGTATCCGCTCTGGGTTCTCCTCGCCCGGGCCGCGGCGGTATTGCCTTGGGGGACGGTCGCCTTTCGGGTCAACGCCCTCTCGGCCGTGCTCTCGGCGTGCGCCGTGGGCCTCTTCTACCTTCTGGCGGCACGGTGCGGCCTCAGGAAGTCAGGACGTTTCGCGGCCACGCTGATCTTCGCCGGATCCACGCTTCTCTGGGACTCGGCGGTGCAGGCGGAGGTCTACTCGCTCGCGACGGTCGCGTTCCTGGCGCTCTCCTTGGCGGCGTTCGCGGCGAGGTCGAAGGGAGCGACGTCCGCGCGGTCCGACGCGACCTTCTTCTTCGTCGCCGGCATGGCGCTGCTCGCGCATCAGACCCTCCTTTTCCCGGCGCTGATCCTTGGAATCTGGGTGCTCGCGCGACGGTTCCGCCCACGGCGGCTCGTGGCGGCGCTCGCGTGGGCGGCCGTGGGATTTTCGTGCGTGCTCGCGCTGCCCATCCGGAGCGCCGCCCATCCGTGGTTCGATTGGGGGCAAAACCACAACCTGACCCACCTATGGGACAACCTCCTGCGGCGCAATTACGGGGGCCTGCGCCAGAACCCATTCCGTCTGGATCGCACCGTCGATGAGATCGTGTGCATGGGGGGCTTGATGGCAGCCTCGTGCGGGGTCGTGGGCGCCTCGCTCACGGCGCTCGGGACCTTGCTCGCCGGCCGCGCCCGCCCCGCGCTCGTTCCGCTAACGCTGGCGGCACTCACCATACCCGCGGCCCTCGTCGCGTTCGTCGGCTTTACTCCAGACCCGGAGCATCTCGCGCAGATCGGCCCGTTCCTGATTCCGGTCCTCGCGGCAGCCGGTCTGTGGGCGGGTGTCGGGGTCGCGAACCTGTCGAAGCGCCTCCCGCGGATCGCCCGCGCGCCGGTCGCGGCCGCGTGCGCGCTCGCCCTTCTCGCCACGGCCGCTCTCCACTACCGGCTGTGCGATCGGTCCGCGTTCCGCCTCCCCGAGCGGTACGGGCGGGATTTGCTGGAGCCGCTCCCCCGAGGCGCCACGCTCATCTTGGACGGCGATAACGAGACCTTCCTAGCCGCCTATCTCTCGCGGGTCGAAGGCGTGCGCGCCGATCTCGCGCTCGTCAATCGCCGCGGCCACGTCTTCGGCGACCCGTACGGCCTCACGGGCGTGCCGCGCTCCAAGTGGACCGAGATCCAGCATCGGGTCGATCTCGAGCGGCTCAGGAACGCCCGCGCGCCGGTCTACTACGCCACCCCGCCCGAGGACCTCGTGCGCGGCGGCGTCAGGTTTCTCAACGAGGGGCTCGTCTATCGGGCAGTCCTGGGCAGCGAGGCAGGGCTCGGCGCGGCCGGGGGGAACAGGCGCCCGGGGGCTTCGCGCGTGGCTTCGAACAACCGGGATACCGCGGCCTGGCCCAAGAGCACCGATCTCCTCCCCGGCGGACCGGAACGATACGGCTACGTCGAGAGGAAGCTGGCCATCACCTATTCCGCCGCGCGGGCCCAGGCGCTCTGGGAGGAGGAACGGTACCAGGACGCCTTCCCTTGGTTCGAGGACGCGGCGCGGGTCGGCTTCGATTTCCCCGCGGCGCGCATGAACCTGGCGGTGGCGGCGGCCGCCTCCGGGAAGCCGGAAGTGACGCTCACGGAGCTGGTCGCCGCGATGAAGCTCGCGCCTTACGATCCGGAGCCTTCGGCGCGCCTCGCGGTCCTCTTCGCGGTCGCCGGGCGCTACCGGGACGCGGCGGTCTATTTCGAACGAGCGTACAGGATTTCTCCATCGGTCGAGCTCGCGTCGAACGCCGCGCGCGCATGGTCGCTGGCCGGGGAGCGGGAGCGCGCCCGCTACTGGGAAGCGAAGGGATGATCCCGCGATGCGGAGCCCGCCCGGGCGGCGCCTCGCGAGCCGCGCACGACTCCGCCCGCCCGGAAGGGTTCTCGCTCACGGAGCTGATCATCATCATCACGATCCTCGGGATCCTGAGCTGGCTCGCGTACCCCAAGGTCGTGGCGATGGACGAGATCAAGCTGGACACGGCCGCTCGCCGGTTGGCCGCCGATCTCCGCTACGCGCAGAGCCTCGCGATGAGCAAGCGCGTGATCCACGGTCTTCTCTTCGAGCCCGCGCTCGAGCGCTACACGGTATTCGCTCCCAGCTCCGGATCCCCGATCACGGATCCCGCCGACCGCGCCCGCCCGATGCGAGTGGACTACACATCACGCGCCGAGTTCCGTGGGGTTCTGATTCAGTCGGCCGCCTTTGGGACCACTCCCGGAGTGACCTTCGACTACTTCGGCGTGCCGCGCGACACGAGCGGGGTCGATCTCACCTCCAACGGCAGCGTCGTCCTGACCTATCAGGGCGTGACCGATACGGTTCTCGTGGCGCCCCAGACCGGAATGGTGACCGTCCGATGAGCGGGCGAGAGGTTTGCCGCGCGGCCAGGTTGTGTGAAACCATGCGCCCGCCCGTCGCGGACTGCCCGGCCGGGTTCACGCTCGTTGAGATCGTGCTCATCATCGTCATCGCCGCGGTGGCCATCCTCCCGCTCAGCATGCTCTTCGCGAACACGTCGATCCGGTCGGGGGACGCCCGGAACGCCACGATCGCCGCGCAGCTCGCGCAAGCGAAGATGGAGGAGCTTACCGCCGACAAGAATTCGCCCACCCGGGGCTTTTCGTACCTCATCGCTGCGAACTACCCGGCCGAGAGCCCCGTGACCGCGTTTCCGGGATACAGCCGGTCCGTCGCGTTCGCTCCGGACTCCATCTATGACGGCGTCACGTTCCGCACCGTAGGCGTGACGGTCGTGTGCCCCAACATTCCACCCGTGACCCTGACGACATGGTTCACAAACTATTGACGCCGCCGCGGCGGCGCCGCGAGCAGGGGTTTACCTTGCCCGAGCTGCTCATTGTCATCGTCGTGGCGTCGATCGTCGCGGTCGCGTTCTCCACCATGTTCATCGAGGCGGTCAAGACCTACCAGTTCATGGACGCGGAGAAGGACATGCTGGAGGACGCCCGGTACGCGGAGGAGCGGGTCTCGCGCGAGCTCAAGCGGGTGAAGGACAACGCAAGCATAACCACCGCGAGCGCAACCACGCTCGCCTTCGTGGACCGGGGCAACGCCACGGTGAGCTTCTCCTGGAGCGGCGTTTCGGGCGCGAACCTTCTCTACACCAAGAACGGGTCCTCGCAGACGCTCGCGAAGGGCGTGGACTCGCTCGCGTTCCAGTACTGGACGAAGAACGGCGCGGCGGCGACGCCCGTCCTGTCGCCGTCCGCGACCGACATCTGGCGGGTCACGATCTACATGCGGCTCATCAAGGGCTCCCAGACCGTCGCTTCCTTCGGCGCCGCGTTCGTGAGGTCGCTGTGAGCCGCCGCCTCGATGTCGGCCCGGACGCGGGGTTCTCGGTCGTACTCGCGGTGTTCTCGATCCTCATCCTCCTCACGCTGGGAATCGCGATGGTGTCCCTCGTGGTCCAGGACTCCGAACTCTCGGTCACGCACGTGCAGGAGAACCAGGCCTTCTACGCCGCGCACGCCGGAATCGAGTACGCGCTCGGCAAGCTCATGGCGAATTGGTCCTGGGGGGGACTTCCTTCTCCCGGGAAGAACGTCGGCGTGGGTTCCTTCTGGATCGCTCCTCCCGACGCCGTCGACGAGAACGGGAACCCGCTTCCCGCAGGAAGGAAGCGCGTCATCTCGACCGGAGTCGTCGGGGGCGCCAAGCGGGAAATCCAGGTGCAGGTCGCCGGCGGAACCATCTCAACCCTGGCGGGAAGCGGGGCCCCGGGATACTCCGGGGACGGGGGCGCCGCCACATCGGCGCTCCTACGTCATCCGGAAGGCGTGGCCGTCGCGCCCAACGGCGACGTCTACTTCGCGGACACCGACAACGACGTCGTCCGCAAGGTGGCGTTCGCGACCGGGATCATCACGACCGTCGCCGGGAACGGACTCCCGGGGTCGACCGGCGATGGCGGACCCGCGACATCCGCGAGGCTCAAGGCTCCCGAAGACGTGTTCGTGGCCGCGAGCGGAGACCTCTACATCGCCGACACGGGAAACCACGAGATCCGCAAGGTCGCCACCGCGACCGGAGTCATCACCACGGTCGTCGGGAACGGGAGCCCCGGCTCGACCGGCGATCTCGGTCTGGCCACCGCAGCGCGGCTGAACTCTCCGAGGGGCATCACGGTCGCGTCGAACGGGGATTTCTACATCGGCGACCGCTCGAACAACAAGATCCGCAAGGTAACCGCGTTGACCGGGATCATCACGACCTACGCCGGGACCGGGACGGCAGGGTACTCGGGTGACGGAGCGCTCGCGACCCTGGCGCGGCTGAACCGACCGCAGGGGATCCATCTTGCGTCGAACGGGGATCTTTACATCGCGGATGCCTTGAACAGCGCGATCCGAAAGGTCGCGGCAGTGACCGGGATCATCACCACCTACGCGGGCACCGGGACGGCAGGTTTTTCTGGTGATGGCGGGGCCGCGACCTCGGCGCAGCTCAACGCGCCCGAGGCGATGCACCTGAACTCGGTCGGGGACCTCTACATCGCGGACACCGTCAACAATCGGATCCGCCGCGTCTCCTCCGGCGGGACGATCACGACGGTCGCCGGGACGGGAACGGCGGGCTCGGCAGGAGACGGCGGTTCGGCCACGGCTGCCCAGCTCGATACGCCGCGCGGAATCGCCATCGGCTCCAACGGTGCCTATTACATCGGAGACCGAAACAATAACAAGATTCGCAAGGTCGTGAACTTCGCGGTGGTTGCCTGGGTCGAGACACGGACCTAGAAGGGGGCCTTGATGAGCGACGCTGAAAGAGGATCGTTGTGGACCGCGCTCTCGCGCCTTCTCCCGGGTTCGGGTTCGCGCGCCGGCTCGGGCATTCCGTCGCGGCTCCGATCGTTCCTTGCCACGCCCTGGCCCGATCTCGTGGGCGTTGACTTGAGCGACCGCGCGGCGCGTGTGGTGCGTGTGGTGAGGCGCGGATCCCACGTGACCCGCATCGAGAGCGCCGAGCGTGTCCTCCCCACGGGGGACCTGAAGCCGGCCGAGCGCCGGGCGGCTGTGCAGAGCGCGCTCCGCGATCTGGTCCGCCAGCTGGGGCTCCGGGGAAAGCACGCCGCGGCTGCCGTATCGGGGAGCGACGTCGTGATCCGGCGCATGTCGCTGCCGGACATGAGCCGGTCGGACCTCCTGGCCGCGCTCGCACTCGAGTGCCGGAAGCACGTCAACTTCCCGATCGAAGACGCGGAGATCCGCTACGAGGTCGTGGGTCGCGAGGTTCGCCCCGAACGCACCGAGCTTCTCCTCAACGTTTGTGTCGCGCTCAGGCGGCGGCTTACCGAGATCCGCGAGGCGGTCGAGGAGTCCGGGCTACGCGCCTCGGTGCTCACGATCCGTCCGGTCGCGCTTCGCGCGCTCCTCCGCGCGACCGCCTCGACCGCGGCGGACGAGGTCGTGGCCTATCTCGACATGGGCGCGGTCGACACGCACATCACGGTGCTCAAGGGGGAGGACGTCCGCTTCTCGCGCGAATTCGGGGTCGGCGGCGCGACTCTGACGGAGGCGCTCCGTGCCATCGTCGTACCGGGGCAGGGAACGATCGAGCTCTCCTTCGAGGAGGCGGAGGCCCTGAAGCAGGCGCACGGGATCCCCTTCGGTCAGGAAGAGTCGCGGCAGGCGGGCCGTATCCCGCTCTCCGCGGTCTCGATCATGCTCCGACCCATCCTCGAGCGGCTCGTGCGGGAGCTCTGGAATTCCTTCGACTACTGCAACGAGCAGTTCCAGGGCGAGACGGTGACCCGCCTGGTGCTCCTGGGCTCGGGCTCCCGGGTCAAGAACCTCCCCGACTACCTGACCGGCGTCCTCAAGATACCGGTCGCCAGGGCCGATCTTGCAGAAAGCATGGTGGATGTCGCGTCGCGGCCTGCGCGCGGGGCGGCGGCCGGTGCGGGCTCGCCCTCCGAGGCGGGGCTCGGGCTCGCGCTGACCGAGAGGGGTGCGCTCAATTTCGCGACCCCTGCCGGCGCGGGCGTTCCCTACCGGCTGGCGGAGGCGATTCCGCAGCGGGTTGCGGCTGCGGCCGCCGCCGTGCTCCTGGTTTCGGTGGCCCTTCCGTCGCATATGACGGTCGTGAGCGAGCGTCGCCGGATCGAGGTACTCAAACAGAGTCTGACGGAGCTCTCGCCGCGCGTCGATGCGGTGAGGCGGTTCCGCGCGGCGCGTGAGGAGGAGACCAGGCTCCACGATCTGCTCGCGCATTTGACAGGAGGTCAGGTGCTCTGGTCGTACGCTCTGCGCGATTTGAGCCACCGGATCGGACCCGACGTGAGGCTGACCTCGATGGAGGTCATCGAGCCGCAACCGGGCAGCGGGACTGCTGCCGCGACCGCGGCTCAAGCGGCGGGACCTCCCTCGAGGCAGATCCGCCTCATGGGGCTTCTTCGGACGCAGAACCGCAGACCGGAAGAGGTGGTTGGGGAGCTGATGCAATCGCTCGAACGGTCGCCGATCTTCGGACAGGTCCGGCTCGAGGGATGTCAAGCGGTGACGGGTTCGGTGAGCAGCTTCACCCTCACGGCCGGAATCGCGGAATAGCGGGAGTTCCATGGCCGTGTCACTTCGACATCCGCTGCTGGGGCACGCGGCGATATTCGCCTCGCTGGTGCTCTCGGTCGGGGTCGTGCGAACGGTTTACGTCGAGCCGAGGGTGCGCGAAGCGAAGGCGCTCCGTTCGGGCGAGCAGCGTCTCCAGACGGAGCTGGTGGACTTGCAATCCGGCATTCAGGAAATGGAGGGTTGGGCGAAGGCACACCCCGGCCAGGATCTCTGGACGTTCCACGTGCGGAAGGCGCTTCCGTCGGGCGACATGGTCGCGGGGTTCCTGCGCTCCATCGTGCCGCTCGCGAACCGGCACAAGGTCAAGACCGAGCTGATTCAGCCGGCAGGATCGCTGATGGATGAGACGGTGAGCGATGCCGCGGGAAATCCCATGACGTATCGCCGGGCGGAGCTTCGATTTCGCATCCACGCGAAGTACCAGGATCTGGGCGAGTACCTGGGCGACATCGAAGCGTTGGACCAGCTCGTGGTGGTGCGGTCGATAGCCATGCAGAGCGGAATGCCCCAACCCGAGCTGGCCGCTGACGTGACGATCTGGCTCTATGGAACGCCCTGAGGGACGAGATGGATTGGTTCCGCGATCAGATGAAAAGGGGCATGAACCCGAGGACGTATGTCCTGGTGGCGTTCCTTGTCGGGGTGCTCCTTTGGATCCAGGTTCTCGATCAGAAGCAGAAAGCGCTCCGGGCCAAGAACCCCGCCGTGACCTTGGCGCCTGCCCCAGCGATCCCAGCCGTTCGGCACGAAGAGCGCGACGCGGCGCATGCTTCGATGACGCCCCCGGGATGGGGAGGCGATCCATTCC
>Ga0066686_10000163_pt1 | contig 18953 bp, 18 predicted proteins | sample GraSoiAngelo_135_FD_65627 | JGI IMG/M metagenome (GOLD analysis project Ga0066686, IMG submission 65627) | Grasslands soil microbial communities from the Angelo Coastal Reserve, California, USA - 14_0929_05_40cm | ecosystem: Environmental > Terrestrial > Soil > Grasslands | place: USA...
CCGCTCGGCTCCACCACGATGTTCTGCGGCTTGATGTCGCGATGAATCACGCCCTCGGCGTGGGCGACCTCGAGGGCTCGACACAACTGCTTGCCGACCGTCAGCGCGACCGGCACCGGCAGCTTGCCGCGCGACACGATGAGCTGCTTCAGCGACGTGCCCTCGACGTACTCCATCGTGAGGTAGTACATCCCGTTTTGCTCGCCGAGGTCGTAGGTGCGGACGACGTTGCGGTGCGCGATCTTGCGCGCCAGACGGATTTCCTGCTTGAAGCGCTCCAGCGCCACCGTGCCGCCCGCCAGCGCTTCCGGCTTGAGTGTCTTGATCGCGACGGGCTCCTGCAGCTCGCGGTCGAACGCCCGGTAGACGACGCCCATTCCGCCGGCGCCCAGGCTCTCTTTGATGTCGTACCGGCCCGCAAACGTCGAACCGGGCCGGATCTCCGAGCTGGTTTGCGCTGTGGCGATCCGCTGGGTCGCCGCACTGCCCGACGCCGCCATCATGTAGTCGACGAGCGCGGCCTTGGCCTTGAGATCCGCAGCAAGGCCCCTGAATGCGTTCGCGAGAATGCCGATCTCGTCGCGCGATTTGACCGGTATGTCGACGCTGTAGTCGCCGTCCTGCAGTTGGCGCGTGGCGATCGCGAGCCGCCGCACCGGCCCGGCAATCTGGCGGGCCTGCACGAACGCGAACACCAGCGCGAGCACCACGCCCAGCGCCACCGCCCACAGCATCGTGCGCTGCAGCGCGTTGAACGCCGCCAGCTCCGACTCGCGCGAGCGCAGCGCCACAAAGCCGCCGCGAACGTCGCCGCTGGGCGAGCGAATCGCCCCCGCCAGCCCGATCAAATGCTGCTTCCCGAGCTCGGCAGCGAGCGCCATCCCTTCCCCACCGGTGTCCGCCGCCAGCGCCTCGGCGTTGACGGTGTTCTGCAACGCGGGAGCGATATCCTGCGCCGGTACGGTGCTGCCGACGACGACGGGCTTGTTCAGCGTATCGAGCGCGAAGAAGACGACGTCCGAGTTGGTGGATTGCTTGATGGCGCCGGCGAGCGAGTCGTCGACCTGGTAGGTGGCGACGAGCGCGCCCAGCGGAGCGGCGGTGGGACGATCGCGCAGCGGCGTGCCGATCGCCATGAACATCGTGCCCTGGACGTCGTCGAGCCACGCCCCGCTCGTCTGATCGCCGCTCAGCGCGTTCGCGACGAGGGGCGCGATCGACAGATCGCGATCGTATTGCTCCCGATAATCGGTGCGCGCGATCAGGATGCCGTCGCTATTCGTGACGAGCACCCAGGCGGCATCGATCAGGCCGCGAATGTCATCCGCCTGATCCAGCGCCTCGGCGCGCGCCCGCTGGTTGAGCAACCGCTGCCGGTATTGGGGAACGTCGGTCGCCACGGTGCTGGCACGTCCCAGGGTGCGGGTGCGGGCGGCGAGATAATCGTCCACGGCGCGGCGCGTCGAGAGCAGCGCGCGGTGAATCGCCGCATCGGCGGTGTGGTTCGCTTTCACCGACGTGACGCCGAACGTAATGCCCAGCACCGCCACCACGAGCAGCGCCGACGCGAGAAAGATCTTCGCGGTCAGGCCGAACGGGGGGGCGGGGGGGCGGGGAGCGGGGGCGGGGGCGGGGGCGGGGGCCGCTCTAGTAGCGCTCGAGCCCGGCATTCGTCGGGTAGTCGTCCCCATACTTGTTGCGGTGGGACCGCCACTTGTAGCCGCGTGCGTTCAGGGTGATCTGGAGGTCGGGCTCCGCGACGCCGCCGGACACGTCCTTCACGACCTCGCTGGGGATGCGCTCGTGCCACACGTGCAGCCGATATCGCCCGGCGGGCACGTTCTCGATCGTGAAGCTGCCGTCGCTCGCGGGCTGAGCGTAATAGCGGTTCGCCATCACCCAAACGTACGCCACCATGCGCGGATGCACGTTGCAGTAGACGCGTACGAGACCGGGATGCTCGAACGTGAAGCTCTTCGCGTCACCGCGGCCGTACAGCCCGAGGTCGAAGCTGTTGGGCTCGCTGACGGAGAAGACGTTGTGGTTGAATGGATCGTGATTGGGAAAGCGCACCGTCGAGCCGACGGGGACGACCACCACGTGCGGCGCGTACGTCTTGTCGGTGATGGCGATTTCCACGGTGGCCGGGTTTGCCGCCGTCGCCACCGCCGCGGGCGATTCGAGATAGAGCACCGCGTCGCTCAGGTCCGGCGAGGGCTTGTTGTTCTTTTCGAGAATCACGATCCTGCCGGCCACGCGATTGGCGGCGGACACGGTCGCAAGGGCAACCACGGCAACGATTCCCACGAGCAAGCGCATGGGCGTGGAGCTTACTGTCTTGCTATCCGGTTCCGCAAGTGAATCTGGCGGCCGGCTTCAAGTTCTAGTCGAGGTCCGTCTCTTTGGGATGCTTGTCGCGCCGGCGATACGCCTTTTTGGACCGATGCACCTTATGCGACGGGGTTCTTAACCGCTCCTTCACGGGGGCATCAGGATTCGGCACCCGCACCACGAGCTTCTTCTTCTCTCGCTTGCGGCTCATTGGCCGACGCGTTGTCGGATCTGCCGGGCGTGGTGGCGGGCGTGAATCACGTGGAATCTCATCCACTCCTCAATCGTCAGATCGCCCATCCGCGGGTGTTTCACGAACAAATCGGCGCGGCGTTCGGGCAACAGCGCGCGGTCGACCTGGTCCCACGCCTCGAGCGCGGCCAGGAAATGCGCCTCGGCACTCGCCCGGTCGATCTGCGCCGGGGGTGTCGTGCGTTCCGGCGCCTTGCGGCCCGGTGGAAACCAGCGCAACCCGAAAATGAACAGCTTCGCGATCTGCTCCGCGGGGGTCCGGGGCCGCCGCTTCATCGGCGCGTGATTGCGGCGCGCCTTGAATGTCTCCGCGCTGAGCGAGAGCCCCAGCGCGAGATGCTCGACGATCTGGGCGGGCGTCCATTTCCGGGACGGCCCCCCCCCGTGCTCCCACTCGCTGTCGCTGCGCCCGCGCAGCGGGCCGAGCACGAGCGTCGACAGCTCCGCCAGCCTGGTCATGACGGCAGCAACCGCCGGCGCACCTGATCGCCCTGCTCGAGCCACTCATCGAGCGCATCCGCGGCCGGGAGCCGCACGTTGCGAAACCAAAACAGAAAACGGCCGCCGCCGGCGACCTGTTGATTCGGCGTGGCCTCGAAGAAGCGGCGGATTTCCGGCGTGAACAGCCGGCGGATCGCCGGCTCATCCGGCCCTTTCAGCTGGTAGGCCCTGGAGAACTCGGGAGACTCGGGAAAGTCGATGTCCTGCGCACCGAACACGTGGCCCAGCCGGGAGAACCATCCCTCGGGAGACAGCGCGAATTTCGGGAACGCGGCGTCGTCGCGCTCCCACACAATTCCACCGATGCGATGCGTCGAGGAATTCTTTCCGCTCCCGGTCACCCAGCGGTATTCGAATACCGTGAAGGGCGCCTGATTCTTCGTGCCGCTGATCGTATAGCCCCACGTGCGCCGCCGCCCGGCATTGAAGGGGTCGAAGACGTCGGCAAAACGACGTTCGCCGTCCGGGCGCTCCGGCTCGAATGTGAAGCCGCGGATCATGCAGAATTCTTCATACGCCGCCCGGCGCTTGCGCTCCTGTGCGCGCGACACGAGCGCCAGGCTGCCGACGAGGGCGGCAGCCCCACCCATGATGAGCCATTGCGGCTCGATCGTCATCGCGCGCGGGGCCGCCGACTACTAGTTTCCATCCGACCCGACATGCGGGGAATCTGCGAGTGAACCTGCTGCGCCGCCACCCGGTTGCGATCGCGCTGGTGCTCCTGCTCCTCGCCACCGCGATTCATCCGCTGTCTCCGCTCGTCGACGCCGTCACCGGCTCCGTGCCGGGCGATGCGGACCTCGATCGCCCGATCCTCTATGTGATGTTCGCGCCGCTGTCCAACATACTCGACGCACTCACGTTCTTCAGCACGGCGCGCGCCGAATGGGCGCTCACGGTCTGGATCCTGCTCCTCGCCGCATGGGGCGCGCTGCGTCGCTGGGAGACGCCGCTCCCGTGGCGCCGCCGCACCGAGCGCGCGCTGATCGGCCCGGGCGTGCTGATCGGCCTCGCGATCGCGGCGGTGCTGTTGCCCCGCCCGGTGCCGCGACTCACCACCGCCGAGGACGCCGGAACGGTGATCGATTACCACGCGCATACCAGCGCGTCCCACGACGGCCGCCCGGGGTGGAGCCTGGCGAAGCTCGCCGACTGGCATGCGCGCCAGGGCTTCGAAGCGACGTACGTGACCGACCACAACCTGGTGTACGACGGCTCGCTTCCCCCTCCCGGGACGTCGATCAGCCTGCTGCCCGGCGTCGAGTGGAGCGTGTACCGGCAGCATGTCGTCGCGATCGGGCCGGTCGAGCCCCTGCCCCGCGACAGCTTCGGCGGCAGCACGGAGCGGATGGTGCGGATCTTCGCCGCGATCGAGCGCCAGGGCGGCCTCAGCATCGCCTCGCTTCCCGAGTATTGGCGCAATCATTGGGACGATCTCGGCGCGTTCGTGGTGGCCGGTGTGGACGGATTCGAGATCGTCAACTGCGCGCCGCAGGCGCTGGCCTTCCCGACCGCGCGACGCCGCGCGGTGCTCACGCTCGCCGGGAGCCACGATCTCCTCGTCGTCGGGGCGAGCGACAATCACGGCTGGGGCAAGGTGACGTGCGTCTGGAACGTCTCCCGGCCGGGCGCGCAGGGCTTTCATACGAATCGCGTATTTGCCCGGCCACTCGCGCTGCTGCAAGGGGACTGGCTGCCGTGGACGGCGCCGGTGACGCAGCCGTGGTTCATGCTGCGGTCATTGACCTGGAGCGAGCGGGCGAGCTGGCTGACCTGGGTGCTCGTCATTCTGCTGTATCGGGCGCTCCCACGCCGGGAGGGACAGGCGGCGGGACTCGGAATCCTGGCCCGCTCTATCTGGCGACGTCCCCGCAAAGCGCCCGTTCCTGACGAGACTCCGACATGATGGCGCGCAACCAACGTGCGAGCTTGTACGTCTTACTCGCGGGTAACTCCTCCTCTTCTCTTTCCTCTTATTGGAGACCGTCCATGCTGGCAGCAGCTCGCATGTTCGTCCTTGGGGCATTCGTCGCCGTGGCGGCACCGGCGGGCGCGCAGACCGCGCTGCCCATGAAGCACGCGCCGTCGCGCACGCACACGGCGATCACCCCGTCGGATCTCATGACCCGCGTCTATCTGTACGCCGACGATTCGATGATGGGCCGGATGGCGGGCAGTGAATACAATCTGAAGGCCACCGCGTACATCGCCTCCGAAGTGCGGCGCATGGGATTGGTGCCGGCGGGAGACTCCGGCGGCTACTTCCAGAACGTGCCGCTGGTGAAGCGCGGCCTGGACGCGAACGCGACGCTGTCGGTCGACGGCACGACGCTCACGCCGTGGGTGGATTTCGTGCCGCGCGATCCGGGCCGGGCGACACGCGCCTTCGACGGCGCTCAGGTGATCTATGGTGGCGTCTGGACCGACAGCACGATGATCAGCCCTGATCAGGCGGCTGGAAAATTCGTCGTGTTGGCGGCGCATAGCGGTCCCAACGTGCCGCAGGCGCAGCAGGTGAATCGCGGGGCGATTCTGTCGCGCTACCGCGGCGCCGCGGGTATCGCCGTGGCGGCGCTCGAAACCTTCCCGCCTCAGGTCATCGCGTTCTTCCGCAATCCGCAGACGTCGATGAAGCGGGATGCTGCGGCGGCCGACACGCCGAGCGTGCCGGTGTACGTCTACGTGAACGCCGCCGGCGCCCGCACCTTGCTGGGCGCGCCGCTCGACAGCGTGCGGCCCGGCGCGGCCGGCAAGACGGTGCACGGTGCGGTGACGTTCGCCGAGACGCCCGCGCCGGCGCGCAACGTCGTCGCGATTTTGCGGGGCAGCGACCCGCAGCTGCGCGGGGAGTACGTCGCGATCGGCGCGCACAACGACCACATCGGGTTCGATCAGACGCCGGTGGATCACGATTCCATCCGGGCGTTCAACGATGCGGTGCGGCGGCTCGAGCTCGCGGCCCCGCCCCCCGATCACCGCGTGACGCCGGACCAGGTGCGGCAGATCCACGTGAACGTGGACAGCCTGCACCGGGTGCAGCCGGAGGGAGCCCGTCGCGACTCGATCTTCAACGGGGCCGATGACGACGGCTCGGGGACGACGGCGGTGCTGGAGATCGCGGAAGCGTTCGCCGGCGCGCGCGCCAAGCCGAAGCGGTCGCTGCTCTTCGTCTGGCACACCGGTGAGGAGCTGGGCCTGTACGGGTCACAGTACTTCACCGATCACCCCACGGTCGCACGCGACTCGATCGTGGCGCAGCTCAACATGGACATGGTCGGACGCGGCCGCGGCGACGACGAGAACGGCGGCGGGCCCGGGTATCTCCAGCTCATCGGCACGCGCCGGTTGTCGACCGAGCTCGGTGACCTGATCGAAAGCGTGAACAAGGCGCGCAAGCAGCCGTTCACGTTCGACTATCAATTCGACGCGAGCGGGCATCCGGAGCAGTACTACTGCCGCAGCGATCATTACATGTATGCGCGCTACGGCATTCCGATCGCGTTCTTCACCACGGGCAATCACCGCGACTATCACCAGGTGACGGACGAGCCGCAGTACATCGACTACGACAAGCTGGCGCACGTGTCGCAGTTCGTGTACGACATCGCGACGACGGTGGCGAATCTCGATCACCGCGTGGTCGTGGATAGGCCCAAGCCCGATCCGCGCGGCAACTGCGTGCAGTAGCTTGCCCGGTGGGATAAAAAAAGGGGGCGCCACTCGGTGCCCCTTTGTTTTTGTTGCTGTTCGAGGGTTAGCGATTACCCAGTACCCCCGAAGCGCCGAGGTACTCGACGGTGCCGTCAGCACTGACGGCAAAGCGGTAGTACCGGCGATTGATGCAGCCGGAAAAGCAGTCGCCTGACCCGACGCTGTAGCTCAGGACCGCGCGCGCATCCGCAATCGATCCTTCGAGGTTGTTGCCGTCGCCGACGAATCCGTCCGGCTCGGCGTACCTGACTCCCGCAACGCGACTGAATAGGGGCGCGAGCGCCGCGATGTTCAGGGGCTCATCCGGCGTGAGCGTGAGCAGGGCCTCGCCATCGCGGAAATGCCAGACCGTGCCGAGCGTCAGCGCGTACCGAGCGAGGAGATCATCGACCGTGGCGTCGCCCGTGGGGACGTCGCCCGCGATCAGATGTTGGACCCACGCTTCCGCGCTCGCAGCCGCGACCACCAGGCTGCGTGTGGACGGGTACGGATACGTGTGGATCGCGTAGACATCTACCACGCTGTCGCGCGCCGGCAGCGCGGTGGCGTTGTATACGGACACCAGCGCGTCGTAATAGGGTTGCACGCGTTCGCGCGGGATCGGAACCGCGGCAAATCCTGTGCTTAGCAGATCGCGCAAGGCGAGGCGCGACGCGTCCTCGAAGTACGCAACCCGCAGCGACGGGGGCACGTGCGAGTCATCGCTGCTCGATTGGATGGAACGCGGAGCGGTGGTGTTGTCGCAGGCGACGATGGTGGTGATGGCGGTAAGAGCGGACCAAAGAGATTTCATGACGGGCCTCCAGCGGTTTCTCTACATAGTCACCGCGGACCTGTTCCCGTCAAGCTATCTTCGGCGCTACGTATGCCTGCCGGATACTCGCCGCGCTCGCTGGTCGAGAAGCTGGGCATCAAGCCCGGCAGCAAGATCGCGATTCTCAATGCCCCGCGGGGCTATCGAACGATGCTGGGGAAGCTGCCGGCGGGCGTACGTGTTGCGGGGACGCTACAGGGGAAGGTCTCGTTCATACAATTCTTTACGGCCGCCCGCGCCGAGCTTGAGCAGAAGATCCCCGCGATGCTGCGCGTCCTCGAGCCGGCGGGGATGATTTGGGTCTCCTGGCCCAAGAAGGCGTCCGGCGTTCCGTCGGATATCACGGAAGACGTCGTCCGCGCCGTCGCGCTGCCGACCGGCCTGGTGGACGTCAAAGTCGCCGCGGTAGACGAGGTGTGGTCGGGCCTGAAGCTCGTGCGGCGCCTCAAGCATCGCTGATCTGCTTTGCAGTATAAAGTACTTGACAAGCCGGGCCGCTGAGCCCTAGATTGCCTGCCATGACGTCGCCGCAGCCGCTCCACGATCGCGCGCTCGATAATCTGAAGTTCATCCGCTCCACGATGGAGCGGGCGGGTTCGTTCACGGCCGTCCCCGGCTGGGGCATGGTCGTGCTCGGCCTGACGGCCCTGGCCGCGACGGCCTACGCCGGATCGCTGCCCGGCGCGCCGGTCTACGGCGCAGCGCAGAGTCGGTGGCTGTGGGTCTGGATGTTCGAAGCCTTACTCGGGGCGGGCATCGGAACGGCGGCACTGCTGTACAAGGCATTGCGCGCGGGCGACACGATCATCCACGGCCCGGCGCGACGTTTCGGGCTCAGCGTGCTGCCGCCGTTCATCGTGGGTGCGCTGCTGACCTACGTGCTCTGGCACGCGCAGCAGCTCGCACTGCTTCCCGCGCTGTGGCTGTTGTGCTACGGCACGGGCGTGGTGACCGGTGGCGCGTTCTCATTGCGTGTGGTGCCGGTGATGGGACTCTGCTTCATGCTGCTGGGCGCGGTGGCCCTGTTCACACCGCCGGCCTTGCACGCGTGGCTGCTCGCAGCCGGTTTCGGCGGATTGCACATCGTGTTTGGGCTGATCATTGCACGGAGGTACGGTGGCTAAGACCAGTACGGCGCGGATTCCCCGCGCAGACGCGGAACGACCAGCAAAGACGAAAGTTCAGACCGCTCCGGCGGACCTGGACCGGCTGATTCACGAGCGCGTGCGGCTCGCGATCGTCAGCGCGCTCGCGGTGCGTGACAGCGTCACGTTCAACGAGCTGAAGGCGTTGCTCAAAACGACCGACGGCAACCTCAGCGTCCATGCGCGGAAGCTCGAAGACGCCGAGTACATCACGTGCGACAAGTCGTTCGCGGGCCGCATCCCCAAGACGGAGTACCGACTCACCGCCCTCGGCAGGCGGGCGCTCGAGCGCTATCTCGATCACATGGAAGCGTTGATTCGCGCGACGCGCGCACGCTGACGGTGTCATCTTTTTTTTGGCTGGTGACTTTATGAAGCAAAGTACTTCTTTCCACGTGGCCATCGTCATGGACGGCAACGGCCGCTGGGCGACGCGGCGCGGCCTGCCGCGCGCCGCCGGCCACCGCGCCGGTGCCGATGCCGTGCGGCGCGTCGTCGAAATCGCGCCCGGGTGCGGCATCACCGCGCTCAGCTTGTACGCCTTTTCTTCCGACAACTGGAGCCGGCCCGCGGCCGAGGTGTCGACGCTCATGCGCCTGTTCGCCCGCTACCTGCGCAGCGAGACGGCCGAGCTCAGCGCGCAGGGCGTGAAACTGATCGTGATCGGCCGGCGCGACCGCCTGCCGCCGTCGCTCGTCGCCGCGATCGCCGCCGCCGAGCAGGCAACTGCGCAGGGCACACGACTCGAGCTGCGCATTGCCGTCGATTACTCGGGGCGCGCCGCGATCCGCGCGGGTGAGCTCCTGCCCGACGTCGACCTGCTGATTCGCACCGGCGGCGAACAGCGACTGTCGGATTTTCTGCTCTGGGAATGCGCGTACGCCGAGCTGTGGTTCACCGAGCGGATGTGGCCGGACTTCCAGGCGGCGCATCTCGCCGCCGCGATCCACGAATTCCATTCCCGCGACCGCCGCTTCGGCGGATTGCCGACCCAGGAGGCCGTTTGAACGCGCTTACACCGCGTACGAGACTCGCTCTCGAAATCGCCGGACTCGGTATCGTCGGAGGCATCACGGGCGACGCGCTGCTCCGTGCGATGCCGTGGGGGTTGAACGTCACGATCGGCATTGTCGCGCTCGTCGGCGCGGGCGTTTGGCTCGTCCGCCGTCACGGCGTGAAGGCGGGACCGGACGCTCCCTGGCTCGCCATCACCGCGCTGCTGCTCGGCGCGGCCTTCCTGCGGCGGGACGCGGAGACCCTGGCCGCCCTCGACACCCTTGCCCTGATCCTGACGCTCGCGCTCGGCGCAGCGAGCCTCCAGGGCGAAACGGTCTCGCGTTGGTACGCGCTCGATTACGTGCGCGGCGTCGCGACCGCCGCGTTCTCCAGCGTGTTCGGCAGCATCCTCCTGCTGTTCAAGGACATCGAGTGGCGTGAGCTTCCGCAAGAAGGCCGGCTCCGTCACGTGCGCGGTGTCGTGCTCGGCGTGGTCATCGCCGCACCGCTGCTCATCATATTTGCGGCGTTGTTCGCGTCCGCCGATCCGATCTTCAATAACGTGCTGACTGGTCTGCTTGCGTTCGACATGGACACGGTGATCGTCCATGCGTTCTTCATTTGCTTCTGGGGGGCGCTCACCGCCGGCTTCTTGTGGTGGAGCTTCCTGCGCCAGCCGCTCAAAGCCTTTGCAGCGGCGCCGAAGCCGCTTCCATCGGTGGTGCCGCTCGCGACCGCGCTCGGATTGCTGGATTTTCTGTTTCTGATGTTCGTTGTGGTGCAGCTACGCTACTTCTTCGGCGGCGCGAGCCTCGTCGTAGAAACGGGCGGCCTCACGTTCGCGAGCTACGCGCGTGAGGGCTTCTTCCAGCTGGTCGTGGCGAGCGGGCTCGTGCTCCCCATCGTCCTGGGCGGTGATTACCTCGTCAGCAGCGGTACGCCGGCGCAGGTGCGCGTCTTCCGCCAGCTCTCCGGATTGCTGCTCGCGCTGCTCGCCGTTGTCATGGCGTCGGCGCTGAAACGCATGCAACTCTATGTCGCCGCGTACGGATTGACGGACGACCGGCTGTACGCAACCGCATTCATGATCCTGTTGATCGGCGTCTTTGCGTGGTTCTCCTGGACGGTCCTGCGCGGCCAGCGGCAACGCTTCGCGTTCGGCGCGTTGATGCAAGCGTTCGCGGTGCTCGCCGGGTTACACATCCTCAATCCCGATGCGTTCATCGTGAAGACGAATCTCAACCGCCCCACGGCGGAGCGCCCGTTTGACGCGCGTTACGCAGCGTCGCTCGGCGGGGACGCGGTGCCCGTGTTGCTGGAAGCGTTACCACGGCTCAACGCTGATGACCGCTGCATCGTCGTGATGCGATTGCTGAATCGCTGGGTGGACGGTGAGCGCGCCTCAGCCGACGCCGACTGGCGCACCTGGAATTGGAGCCGTGCGCGGGTACGACGGCTCGTCCACAGTCAAACGAATCAGTTTCTCGCCGCGTGTCCGCTCGCCGCTCGGGAGCTGCACCATGATTACTGATCGCCGGCTGCGGCGTATCGCCGGCGTTACCGTGGGGCTGATGGGGGCCGGTGCGGTTTGCGGGGCGTTGGCGGGAGCGGCCGCGCTCATCATCAGCCTGTGGCTCGAGCATAATCCCGGGTCCTTCGATCTGGGATTGGTCGTCGGTCCGATCTTCGGAGGACCGATCGGGGCGATCACCGCACCGATTCTCGCGTGGCTGCTCCTGCGACGAGTCGCATTCGGGGAGATGTTCGTCCGGCTATCGGCCGGAACTACGATCGGAGGCGTCGTTGGGTGGATGACGGTCACCGGAAGACCACAGATCGTGAGCGGCCTCGCGGGAGCCTTCGTGGGATGTGTGGTCGCCGCCATCCGGATGCATTATCGCGCAAGTAGATTGGAGGCATGCCGCTCCGCATTACTCAGGTAGACGCCTTTACGAATCGCCCCTTTGCCGGCAATCCCGCGGCGGTCTGCATTCTTCCCCGGGCCGCGGAGGCTCCGTGGATGCTCAATGTCGCGCGCGAGATGAATCTCGCCGAGACCGCGTTCCTCGTCCGCCAGACGGACGGCTACGACTTGCGCTGGTTCACGCCGGCGGTCGAGGTCGATCTCTGCGGCCACGCGACGCTCGCGAGCGCGCACGTGTTGTGGGAAGAAGGGCATCTCAAACCGGATTCCCAGGCGCGCTTTCACACCAAGAGTGGGCTGCTGACAGCCGATCGGCGTGACTCCTGGATCGAGCTCGATTTCCCGGCCACACCAGCGACCGCCGCGCCGCCGCCGGCGGGGCTCGTCGAGGCGCTGGGTGTCACGACGAAATTCGTCGGCCGCAGCCGCTTCGATTTCCTCGTCGAAGTCGAAAACGAATCCACCGTACGCGCACTCGCGCCGGACCTGGGAGCGCTGGGCCGCGTGGAGGCCCGCGGCGTGATCGTCACGAGCCGCGCCAACGGCAAGAGCGAGTACGACTTCGTGTCGCGTTTCTTCGCGCCGCAGTCCGGCGTTCCGGAAGATTCCGTCACCGGCTCCGCGCACTGCGCCCTGATGCCGTATTGGAGCGCGAAGCTCGGGAAGAGCTATCTCGTCGCCTATCAAGCGTCGGCGCGCGGTGGCGTGCTCCGCCTGCGGCTCGACGGCGATCGCGTGCGGCTCGGCGGGCAGGCGGTCACGGTGTTGCGCGGGGAACTGACCGCCGGCAATATGGCGTCGTGACCGCAGCGCCAGCCCGCAGGCCCAATCGCGTGGTCGGATATCTCCTCGCGCTCGGCGCCGGCGCCACGTGGGGAACGACGGGTCCGCTCTCAACCGGCCTGTATGACCTCATGCCCGCGACGAGCATCGGCTTCTGGCGCGTGTTGATCGGCACGATCGCCCTCGCCATCTGGGGCATCCTGTTTCGCCGCGAGTTGTTCAAGGCTGACCGGCGCGCCTGGCTGCTCGTCGGGCTCGGTGGCGGGGCGATGGTCGCGCTGTTCGAGATCGCGTATCAATTCGCGATCGGCGGGGTGGGAGTCGCGGGGGCGGCCGCACTTCTCTATACAGCGCCCGTGATTGTCGCCGTGCTCGCGCGCCTCATCCTCAAGGAAGCGCTGACACCGACGCGGATTGCGCTCGCATTTCTCGTGATGGTGGGAGTCGCGCTCACCGTGACGGGCGGCAGCAACGCCGGCGCCGAAGCGGCACGCATGGGTGTGACGGCCGGGATTGCCGGCGGCCTGTTGTCGGCGTTGAGCTATGCGCTCACATCGCTGATGGGACGTTACGCCGCGCCGCGCTACGGCGTGGTGAAAGTCTTGTTCCTGGAAGCGATCGGCGGTGTCGTGTTGATTTGGATCGCACTGGCGATCTGGGGTAAATCGCCGACGCTTCCACCGTCGCCAGCCGCATGGCGGGGCCTGCTTGGACTTGCCGCCGGCTCCGTGATCGCAGCCAACCTGTTCTTCTTCGGCGCCATGAAGCGCATCGAAGCCGCCCCCGCGTCCGTGGCGGCGACCATCGAACCAGTCGTAGGTGCGTTGCTCGCGCTGTTGCTGTTCAGCCAGCGTCTGACCACGCTTGGCTGGCTGGGCTTGCTTATGGTCGTGGGCGGGGTCGCCGCCGGCTACATGCTGGAAGGACTAAAAAAGCAGCTCGACGCCGAGGCGGAGGAGGCGGGGCGGCCCGTATGAGAAGAGCGGCTGCGCGAAGTCGCGCGCGGCCGAGACGTAGAGCGGTATCAGCTCGGCCTGCCCGGCGATGAGTCCGTCCCCGTTCAGGTCCGCATAGGCGCGATAGCGCGGCGACTCGTAAGGAATCGACTCCGGGTGCGCGCGGTACGCGCTGTCCGCTAACGCCTGGATCTCCTGCGGCGTCATCTGAGGCATCCCCGTCTCGTGCCGCACCCACTCGATGTTGCGCCGGTTCAGCAGATTGCGCACATCCACATACACGGTCCCCTGGACGCCGACGATCCGCAGCGGCTGCCGCAATAACAGATCCACCGTCAGCAGTCCCGACTGGCGATGGCTGTTGGGCAGCCCGATCAACGTATCACCCGTCATGTTGGTCATCGTAAAGGGCAGGCCCGAACTTACGCGCACGATCGTCGCCACCTCGAGGCCGGCGAACGGACGGATGCCGAGGATGCGCGGCCCGCCGCTGTCGGACACCTGCGCCTGCCCGATCAGCGTGAGACCGTGGCGCCGATCGTAGTCCAATGGGAATTCCACGCGCGCTGGATTGATCGTGTCGCCTGTGGGATCGATCCGAATGCGGCGCACCAGCTGGAATGCGTTGGTCGCTGTGGCCTGCGCCCGCTGCAGCGTGTACGCGACCCGCACGCCCCAACCGTCCCGCAGCGGCCGCTCGGCAATGACCTCGGCGCCTTTCACGTTGCCGTAGTCGGCGTTGCCGAAGATCGTCGAATCGGGATCGACGCCCAGCGGCACAGAGGCGACCAGGCCGCTCAGCAGCTTGTTGAACACGTTGAGCCGCAGCGTCGTCGTTTCGCTCGGCCTGGTACGCAGCGAGAACTCGTACTGCGTCGCGCCCTCGAACCCGAGATTCGGATTGCCGCGCCGGAAGCGTCCGGTCCGCAGCGTGTCGTCGAACGCGGCGTCGACGAGGTACTGGAAGTCGGGCGGCTGGGTGAATCGTCCGATGCTCGCGACGAACGTCGCGCCCTTCAGCACGGTCGAGAACCCAAGCCGCGGATTGATGCTGCGCCGGACCCCGAAGGTCGATCCGGGAACACCGCTTCCCGGATCGAACTGATCGTACCGCAGTCCGAATGTGACGACGAAATCGGAGCCGTGCACCTGCCCCTCGGCATACGCCGCCGCGGACGTGGGGTTGAAGGTCGAGGCGGTCGCGGGTGGCACGTCTTTCCCGGCCTGGAGATAGCCGAGCACGCGCTGGAACGTGCGCACCTGCTGCTTGGCGAGCTCTGCCCCAAAGTAGAAATCGGCGCGCGGCCCCCCGACGCTGAAATCGGCCTGCCCGCGCACTTCGCGGAACCGGTTCCACGCGATTTCGCCGTCCGAGCCGCTGGCGCGGAAGAACCCGGGCACCCCCCACGGCGTGCGCTCACTCCAATCAGGAGCCGTGAATCCGGCGATCGGCGCCCGCGCGAGCGCGGTGTCCTGACGCCGCGCGATATCCTCGCCGATGAAGTGAAACGTCTGACCGGTGAACGCGCCGAAGCCGTAGGTAGGCTGTTCCGTGAGCGCCCCGCGCGTAAACGCGCGGGCGAAATAACCGGCACGCAGATCGGCCGTGAAACTGTTGGTCGCGCGTTGCAGGTGCGCGCTGAACAAATCGCCCGTGACGCGCCGCGCGGGCGCGAAGTCGGTGTCGTACTTGTAGGCGGGATCGAACAGCAAGCGCTGATCGACCGACCGCAGCGCGAACAATCGCAGCGTATGCACCCCGCCGAGCGGGATGCGGAGTTTCGCCGCGGCGTCGTAGCGCTCGCCGCTGTTGTGGGGCAGCAGTGTCGGGCTCGAGGTGCGCGGATCGCGCGGGTCGCCCGAGAGCGGCGCGTTCACCGGATCGGCATCGAGCCGCCCGTCGGCATCGAGCACAGCCACGACGCCGGCCCCGCGGGGTAATGGTCCGTCGACCGAGACGACGACGCGATCCTGCCCGAGATCGGCGCTCCCGGTCAGCAGCCGGTCGCTCTCATAGGCCGCGCGCCCGGTCCAGCGATCGCCGCCGTCCTTGGTAACGACGTTGATGAGCCCCGAAACGGCCTGCCCGTACCGCGCCGAGAAGCCGTTGGTCGCGAGCGACGCTTCGGTGAGCATGTCGGGCGGGATCCGCACACCGAGTGGGCCGGTCGAGGCGTCGAGCTGATTCTTGACGCCGAGGCCGTCCAGCACGAAGGCCTGCTGTCCCAGCCGGCCGCCGCGGTAACTCTCGCCGACCGCGCCGGCGGAGAGTGAGACCGCTTCTTCGAGCGTCGTCACGGGAAAGCGCCGCAGCTCCTCGCCGCCGATGCGCTGTACCGACGCGACGACCGTCGGGTCGAGAATCGAATCGGCGTACGCCTCGACGACGACGGGCCGCTCGATCGTAAACACGTCGACCGTGAAGTTGACGATCGTGACCTGGCCGGCGCGCACCAGCACGCTGTCGCGCCGCATCGTCTCGAAACCGATCGCGCGCACAAGGACCAGGTGCCAGCCGCTGCGCACCTCACGCATGCGGTAGAAGCCGCTGCTATCGGTGTGGGCCACCCAGCGGCCGTCGATTCCCACCTCCGCGCCGTTGATCGGCTGATTGCCGACGCGTTGGCGGATGTGGCCTGTGATGGAGCCGTTCGTCTGTGCGGCGGCCGCGCCGGCCGGAAGGAGCAGCGCGAGACTGAGCAGCGTGCGTCGGGATGTCACGGCAGTTGAAAGAGCCAGAGATCGGCGGTGGCTGCCGTATTCCATGCCGAGACGACGAGATGCGTTCCGTCGGGCGAAACGGCGGGCCGCCGGAACCGCCACGCGGGATCCCCGACCTGAGTCGGCGGATTGCCGGGACCGAACAGAAACAGCGGACCGCCGTGGTCCGGCTGGGAGCCGCCGAGTATAGAATCGACGGTATAGCTGACCGCCCCACCGACGACCGCCGCGAATGTGCCGTGCGCAACGCTCACGTCGCGCGCGATGCCGAATCCGAAGTCGTACAGCGTATCCGTCATCCCGCTGGAGAACATGTGACGGTAGACGCGCGAATCGCCGTCACGGGTGAAATAGAGGGTATCGCCGCTGACGTCTGCGGCGAGCGACGACGCACTGTCCGCTACAGCGAGGCGCGAGAGCGCCGGCGTCGCCGCCGTGAAGTCGACGATCACGACGCCGATCCCGGTGCGGATGGTGTCCGGCGGGCAGCCGCGGCACGGAATCGGGTGGGTGACGCGCTCCCCGACCCCTGCAATGCGGCCTGATCCCAGCCACACCAGGTGTGACATCGCGTCGTAGGTCGTGCCCCCCCCCCAGGGCGCTGTGAACGGAAGGCGTTGCAGAACGCGGGCCGAGTTGGGAGCCACGACCGTCGCGACCACGAGGTCCTGCGCGTCCGGGGCAATTCCCTGAAGAAACCGTTCCGTGCTCGCCCGAACGTACACGATGCTGTCGCGCGCGAGCGCTGCGTCCTCGAACACGTTCACGGAGTCGTCAGGAGCGGTGGTGCGGCAGACGTAGTGAGAAATCACGCCACCCGCCGCCGGGAGGAACGCGAGACAGCGATCGCGATCGGCACGGTCCAATCTCTCGCCGGTGTAGACGATGCCGCTGCCGTCCGGCAGCCACGCCGGGATCAAGTCTTGGCCGGGATTGTACGTCAGCCGAGTGGGGTCGCCGGGATTCAGCGGCCCGTTGGGCCCGTACTCGCCAGGACGAAACGGCGCGCCATGCTCGCACGCCATGAGCACGGCGCTCACCGCGAGCGCGAATCTCATCGGGAAACGCATGATGGGAAGAGCGGGGATTTCGCCTAACGAACGGCCGTCGTCTCGGACGCCTGGAGCTGGCCGCTGTAGAAGTTCGGTTTGCCGGACGCCTGTAACAGTCCGTGCACGACGAACTCCAGGCCCACAAAAAAGACCCCGCCCCACAACAGGGGCGGCAGCTCGCTCGTGTTCCGGCCATAGAGCAGCAGCAGCCAGCGGCCGAGCTCGTAACACCACAGCCCGCCGGCAAACCAGCCGAGCACGCGAACGAACTTCCCGGCGGGAGTCTCGATGCCGGGAATCTTCAGCAGCACGACCTCCACCAGATGGCCGACGTACGTGAAGGAAAACGCGAGCGTAAACGCGTCGAGAAAGTCCCAGCCAAACGTGCCGTGACGTGGCAGCAGCGCGACGAGCAGCAGTGCCAGCGGCAGCGCCAGCAGCGTGTTACGGGTGAGCGCTTTCATGCAGATGTACCTCCAGCCAGTCGAGGACCGTGCTCCACCAGATGCGGCGATTGCGCGGGCGCAGTACCCAGTGCCCTTCGTCCGGGAAGTAGAGGAACTTCGCATCGACGCCCATGCGCTTCGCGGCCGTGAATGCCTGATAGCCTTCGGACAGATCCACGCGGTAGTCCAGCTGCGAATGCACGATCAGCATCGGCGTCTTCCAGTCGCTCACATGATTCAACGGAGACCACTTTTCGTAAAGAGCGCGGTTCGGGGGGGCGTACACGGGGCCGGCGAACTCCCAGTCGGTGAACCACAGCTCTTCGGTGCTGCCGGCCATGCTGACCGTATTGAACACGCCGTCGTGATCCACCAGCACCTTGAAGCGGTTGGTGTGGCCCGCGATCCAGTACACCATGTATCCGCCGTAGGAGGCGCCGGCGGCGCCCATGCGCGTCGAGTCGACGTACGGCAGGCGGGCGACGACGTCCAACCCTTTCATGAGGTCTTCGAACGGGTAGTCGCCCCAATGCTGCGAGATCGCATCGGTGAACTTCTGGCCATAGCCCGTCGAGCCGTGGAAGTTCACCTCGGCAACGACGAATCCCGCTCCGCGGCCAGCAAACATCTGATTGTTCCAGCGCGGGCCCCAGCTGTCGGTCCACGCTCCCTGCGGGCCGCCGTGAATGAGATAGATCAGCGGATACGTTCTGGCGGGATCGAAGCCGGGCGGCTTCTGGGACCAACCGAAAACCGAGTCGCCGAGTGCGCCGACGAAGCCGAACTCCTCGAGCGGCGGTAAATCCAGTGTGGCGAGTGCCGAGTCGTTGTGGTGCGTCAGCGCTTTGCTCGACACCCAGACCTCGGGTGGCTGCGTGTTGCTCTGATGCAGGTAGACCAGCGTGCGATTGTCAGGCGCGACCTGGACGTTGGTGTTGACGCCATTTGAAACGGCGACGGAACGACGGAAGGACGGAATGTCGATGCGGTGAATGTTGTCCCGCCCTCGCTCCTCGACGACCGCATAGATACAGGTGGAATTCGGACACCAGGTGTACGAACCGACGGAGAGCGTCCAGCCGCTCGTCGCCTCGACCGGACGACCTTCCGTCCTTCCGTCCTTCCGTCGCAGTAACATCAGGCGCAGTCGATCGGCCTCGAACCCTGCCCGTTGCATCGAGAGATAGGCCAGCCATTTGCCGTCCGGGGAGTATCGCGGCGTGTTGTCCGCGCCCGGATTGGTGGTGATCTGGTGGAAGGTCGGGCCGTCGACAGCATAGATATCGACGTTCGTATTGTCGGCGACGGTGGTGTCGCCGTG
>Ga0066686_10000164_pt1 | contig 18933 bp, 19 predicted proteins | sample GraSoiAngelo_135_FD_65627 | JGI IMG/M metagenome (GOLD analysis project Ga0066686, IMG submission 65627) | Grasslands soil microbial communities from the Angelo Coastal Reserve, California, USA - 14_0929_05_40cm | ecosystem: Environmental > Terrestrial > Soil > Grasslands | place: USA...
TATGGGTTTGAGGACCTGAAGCGAGCCGACGCCAATATCCAGGTGATGGCCGGTGAACCTCGTTCCCGAGAGCTGCTGGCTAAGATCCTGGGGAAGCTGCTGGCAGCCGTATCCCGCACGGCGGATCCTGATCAAGCGCTGAACCATTGGGAGCGGTTTCTCCAAGCCGGGGTGAACCGTATCCAGCTCTTCGGCTATTTGGGTGACTCGCCTCGGATGCTTCACGTCCTGAGCACGATCTTCGGGAACAGTGCTTCTCTCGCGCAGACGCTCATCAGGGATCCGTTGCTAGTCTATTGGCTGGCTGAAGAGCAGGTGCTGACCAGGAAGCCGTCGCGTTCCGCGTTAGAACGGGCACTGCGGGCCATCATTGAGAATCTGACCTCGGTTGAACTCAAGATGGAAACCCTCCGTCGGTTCAAACGTCGTGAGATGCTCAGGATTGGAGTGCGGGATCTTCTCCGGTTGGCTGATGTGCCTGAGGCGACTGCCGCGCTCTCCGACCTCGCGTCCATTCTGATCCAGGTTGCCTATGAAATTGTCGAGGCGAATCTACAACATCAGTATGGAACGCCGATGCATCGGGACCGGAACGGGAAGCTGGTGCAGACCGGATTTGCGGTGGTCGCGATGGGCAAGCTTGGAGGCGGCGAGCTGAACTTCAGCTCCGATGTGGACCTGATTTATGTCTATGCGTCTGATGACGGGGCGACGCAACCGACCAGGCCACGCGACTCGAAGGGGACCCAGCCGGTCCACCGTTCGATTCCCAACGAAGAGTACTTTGAGTACCTTGCGCGGAATCTCACGAAGACGCTGGCCGATGTGACGCAGGAAGGTTACGTGTTCCGGGTGGATCTTCGGCTTCGCGCCGAGGGCTCCGTGGGTCGGCTGGCCAGACCGCTGGCTGACTACGAGCGGTACTACCGGACGCGGGGGCAAGAGTGGGAACGTCTGGCTCTCCTGAAGGCCTGGCCGATCGCCGGCGCGCGGGCTGTGGGACAAACCTTCCTGCGTCTCGTAAAGCCGTTTGTCTTTGGGTCGCGAGACGGCCGGGAGGGGAGCCGTGCCGCAGCGGATGTCATCCGTCAGGTGAAGGCGGTCAAGGAGATGATTGACGACAAGATGGTCACACGTGGACACGAGCGCCGAAACGTCAAGCTGGGCATCGGGGGCATCCGGGAGATCGAGTTTATTGTGCAGGCGATCCAGGTGCTGTGCGGGGGGCGGTTGTCCGCCATTCTCGATCGAAGCACAATGGGAACGCTGACCCGGTTCAGACGCTGTGGGTTGTTGTCAGGCGCCGAGCAAGCGGTGCTTACGCAGGGGTACCTGTTCCTGCGCGACGTGGAGCATAAGCTGCAGATGGTGCATGATCTCCAGACCCATGCCTTGCCGGAGGCGCCGGATGAATTAATACGCTGCGCGATTCGGTTGGGCTATTCGCCTCGCGACAGACAGGCTGCCATGAACAGGTTCGTCGTAGATTATCGCCGGCACACCATCAGCGTACACCGGATTTTCCGAAGCTTGTTTTACTCGCCGGATCGCTCCCGCCTGCTCAAGGCAGCCTTGGCGAGAATGAAAGACACGAGGTGAGGAAATCTGTGGCAGCGGTGGAAGAAACAAGAAGGCCGAGCGGCATCTGACGCCGCTCGGCCTTGTGCGTGACTGCTGATAGCTATTCGATATCAGCGATTCGCTCTGTTCTTAATACATGTCGTGCATATGGCCGCCGCCGCCCGGCATGGCCGGCTCTTTCTTCTCCTCCGGCAGATCGGTGATCATGACCTCGGTCGTGAGCATCAGGCCCGCGACGCTAGCCGCGTTCTGCAGGGCACAGCGCGTCACCTTTGTCGGGTCAATGATTCCGGCTTGCATCATATCCACGTACTGCTCGGATTGGGCGTCAAAGCCGTAGGAGCCTTTCTCTTTCCGGACCTTGTCGACCACCACCGATCCCTCCACGCCGGCGTTCTCGACGATCTGACGGATCGGTTCTTCCAGCGCCCGTCGGACGATCTTCACGCCCACCTCTTGCTCGAGCGGCACTTTCAAACCATCCAACGCCGGAATGCAGCGCAGGAAGGCTACTCCACCGCCCGGTACGATCCCTTCTTCGACAGCCGCCTTGGTGGCGTGCAGGGCGTCCTCGACCCGGGCCTTCTTCTCCTTCATCTCGGTTTCGGTTGCAGCGCCGACGTTGATGACTGCCACGCCGCCGACGATCTTGGCCAGGCGCTCCTGGAGCTTCTCCCGGTCGTAGTCGGACGTGGTTTCCTCGATCTGGGCTTTGATCTGCTTCACGCGGCCTTCGATCTTCTTCGGGTCGCCGTATCCTTCCACGATGGTGGTGTTGTCCTTGTCGATCGTGACCCGCTTGGCCCGTCCGAGATCCGTCAGCTTGATGTTCTCGAGCTTCAAACCCAGCTCCTCGGAGATCACCTGGCCACCGGTCAGGATGGCGATGTCCTCGAGCATGGCTTTCCGACGATCACCGAACCCGGGCGCTTTCACTGCGGCGACGTTGAGCGTGCCACGGAGCTTGTTCACGACCAGGGTAGCCAGGGCCTCGCCTTCCACTTCCTCGGCGACGATCACGAGCGGCTTGCCCATCTTGGCCACTTGCTCCAACAGGGGGAGCAGGTCCTTCATGCCGCTGATTTTCTTCTCATGGATGAGCATGAATGGCTCCTCAAGGGACGCCTCCATGCGCTCAGCGTTGGTCACGAAATAGGGGGAGATGTACCCGCGGTCAAACTGCATGCCCTCCACCACGTCCAACGAGGTGGACATGGACTTGGCTTCCTCGACCGTGATGACCCCGTCCTTGCCGACCTTCTCCATGGCTTCAGCGATCAAGTCGCCAATGGTTGAATCGTTGTTCGCGGAGATCGTGCCGATCTGCGAAATCTCCTTCTTGGCCTGGCACGGCTTGCTCAGCTTCTTGAGTTCTTGTACGACGACTTCAACCGCGCGATCAATCCCGCGCTTGATCTCCATCGGATTCCCGCCCGCCGTGATGTTCTTGGCGCCCTCGCGATAGATGGCTTGCGCCAGCACCGTCGCGGTGGTCGTGCCGTCACCAGCCACATCACTGGTCTTGCTCGCCACCTCACGAACCAGTTGCGCGCCCATGTTCTCATAGGGGTTCTTCAGTTCCACTTCCTTTGCAACGGTCACGCCGTCCTTCGTGATCGTGGGTGCGCCGAACTTCTTGTCCAGGATCGCGTTGCGACCCTTTGGGCCGAGGGTGGCTTTCACCGCCTCGGCGAGCTGGTTTACCCCCTTCAGAATGGCGGCTCGTGCCGCGTCACTGTACAGTAACTGCTTTGCCATCGGCTTCCTCCATTAAAATCGTTGGTTATCGTGATGTGCTACGTGGTGAGAGCGTCTCTCACTACTTCGTGGTAAAGACTCCGAGGACATCTTCTTCCTTCAGGATCAGATAATCCTCGTCATCGATCCGCAGTTTGCTGCCTGAGTACTTGTCGAAGAGCACCTGGTCACCGACCTTCAGTTGCTTCACGTCCTTCCCCACCGCCTGGACTATCCCGCGCTGAGGCTTTTCCTTCGCGGTCTCCGGCACATAGATGCCTCCCGACGTTCGCTCCATCTCCTCTGTATAAGCGATAAAGACTCGATCCGCGAGCGGCTGAAAGCCTTTCGCGGCTTCGACGTTTTTCTTTTCCTTGGTCTCCGTGGCCATACCCTCAACCCTCCTTGTTGTGTGAAATATCCTGAAGATGTGTGTCTGGAAGAACCCTGCAGTCTGTGACTCCTGAACTGCTTTCGACTGGAGCGCGGGATTACCCGGTCTGCGAAAGCGTAACAAACAGATAGCACTTTCGACGAGCAAGTCAAGAGCCTTCCGAGACTTTCTTTTCCCGGCTCGTCCTGAAACCATCCTGACTCTAACTTATTGAAAAATAAAAAGGATGGGATTGTCTTGAAGCTAGGTGCGCAGGCGGTCGAAATCCTTGACTTCCTTTTTCATGTAGTCACGCAGGCGCTCGATGATCCGGGCCTCTAGTTGGCGGGTCCGTTCCTTGGTGATGTTGTATTTGTGCCCGAGGTCTTCAAGCGTCACCGGTGTTTCGGAGAGGATGCGATTGCGCAGGATGTCTTCCTCTCGCTCACCGAGGGTCTTCGCAAATTGGGCCAATTTTTCTCGAAAGATGGACCGAAGTTGGAGGTCCGCAAGCTGTTCATCAACTGGAATGTCTTGAGCGGGGAGGACATCCAGGAGCGTGCCGTCTGTGTCCTGGGTGAGCGGCTGATCGAGGGAGAGTTCCCAGCTCCCCAGACGTTGGTCCATCTCGATCACGTCACGCTCACGGACGTTCAGGCGGTCCGCCAGTAGTTTGGTGTCAGGCGCGAAGCCCTCTCGTTCCAACTTAGCCTTTTCCTTTCGGAGATTGTAGAACAGCTTGCGCTGGTCCTGTGTCGTGCCCACTTTGACCAGGCGATAGTTGTTGAGGAGGTAGCGCAAAATGTAGGCGCGTGCCCACCAGGCGGCATAGGCGTAAAACCGAACGTTCTTGGTCGGGTCAAACTTCCTGATCGCCTGCATCAGCCCGACGTTGCCTTCCTGGATCAGATCCATCTGATCGGCGCCGGTGTGAAGATATTCAGAGGCCATCGCGACCGAGACCCGCAGATTGGCTAGGATGAGCTTCACCGCTGCCTCCCGGCTGCCGTGAACATGGTATTCGTCAAACAGCCGAAGTTCCTCTTCCTTCGAAAGAAACGGATAGCGTCGAACCTCGGCGAGATACTGTTGGAGGGTAGTGACCGGAACGACCGCCGTGGAGTCAATCTGACCGTCCGGCAGTTTGAGCTCCTGAGACCCCGGTTGTCCTCGCACCCTCGCCCCGACCGCTGGATCGCCTTTCAGGCTGTCGAGGGTGGTTGACTCCCAGAAGTCCTGCGCAGAGTTTTGCTGCGAGTCGCTCATGCGGGACCCTGGTTGCTCCGGCGAATAATCTGAAACAAATGCATCCGGTGATTATAAACGGAAGAGACAGCGAGCACAAAGCCTGCTTTGAGCCTCTCTTTTCCACCTTGTTTCGGGCGATTGCCGCAGCATATAGTGCGAAGATTAGGGGAGCGAGGATGCCTGTGTGGCGCGAGTCCTCGCTGAGCGAGTTCAGAGATGAGAGCTGTCATCAGCGCGTTGCGTAGCGGTCATTGGCCATCCTTGGCGGGGGCCTGGCTGCATTTTGAAGTCAGCTTCATGGCCTGGTTGCTGATCGGCGCGCTCAGTCTGTCCATCATGACGGAGTTCGGGCTGACGGCCACGCAGAAGGGATTGCTGGTTGCGGTGCCGCTGCTGGGGGGCGCGCTGCTGCGGGTTCTTGTTGGTGCGAGCAGCGACCGATTTGGCCCGAGGGCGATCGGCCTCGCGCTCCTGGGGTGTGAAGGCCTTGCCTTACTGTGGGGCTGGCTCGATGCAAGCAGTTATCTGCAAGTGCTGGGTGTCGGCCTCTTGCTGGGAGCGGCAGGGGCCAGCTTTGCCGTGGCCCTCCCTCTCGCCAGTCGGGCGTATCCGCCGGCTCACCAGGGGCTCGCAATGGGGATTGCCGCGTCCGGGAACAGTGGAAGCGTGCTGGCGATGTTTTTTGCGCCGAGACTTGAGCAGCTAGTCGGCTGGCACGCGGTCTTTGGACTGATGATCTTGCCGGTTGCCCTGACCACCCTCCTGTTCACCCTGTTGGTTCGTGACGACATGGATCTGTCCCGACATGAACGTTCGTCAGCTTGGTGGGCTATGACCGCTGAGGCGCTTCGACAGCCGTCCATGTACTGGCTCTGCTTCGTCTATGCAGTGACCTTCGGGGGTTTCGTGGGTTTGTCGAGTTTCCTCCCGATCTTCTTTCATGATCAGTACGGGGTGGGGATTGTGACGGCTGGCTCGCTGACGGCGGCTTGTGGGCTGGCCGGTAGTCTGATCAGGCCGTTCGGCGGCTATGTGGCCGACCACCTGGGCGGCCTCAGGGTGCTGAGAGCCGTCTTCCTCGGCATGGCGGTAGTGACCATGGTGATCGGGCAACTGCCGGTCCTGCCCTGGGCGGCCACGCTCATGATCTTGGCGATGGCTGTGATGGGTTTCGGCAACGGGGTGGTGTTCCAGGTGGTGTCCGATCGGTTTCCCAAGCAAATCGGCATGGCGTCAGGCCTGATCGGGGCAGCCGGCGGCTTTGGAGGGTTTCTGCTTCCATCCTGGCTCGGCCTCCTCAAGGACGTGACAGGGACCTATCAGAGCGGGTTCCTCTTGTTTGCGATGTTAGCTCTGGGGGCCTGGCTGAGCGTGGTGCTGACCATCAGACGGAGCCGATGGGTGGACAAGCGTCACATAGGCACCGGTGGTTTTCCTCATTGACAGATGTCTAAAAACACTTTATGTTATAAGCACTTATCCTAGGCTGCAGCGGACCGTGGAGAGGAAACGACATGGCTTCTCCGTTCGACTCTATTGAAGAGGCCATCAAGGACATCAAACGAGGGAAGTTCGTCATTCTCGTGGATGACGAGGATCGCGAGAACGAAGGCGACCTCGTCATGGCGGCTGAGAAGGTGACGCCCCAGGCCATTAATTTTATGGCGAAGCACGCGCGCGGCCTCATCTGCCTAGCCTTGACGCCCGATCGCGTGGAAGAGCTGCAGTTGCCGCCGCAAGCGGCTGAGAATACCGCCACGTTTGGGACTGCCTTCACGGTGTCTATTGATGCCCGACGGGACATCACGACCGGCATCTCTGCAGCCGACCGGGCAACGACGATCCGGACTGCGATTGATCCCAAATGCAAACCGGCTGATTTGGCTCGGCCAGGTCATGTTTTTCCCCTCAAGGCGCAGAAGGGCGGGGTTCTCAAGCGCGCTGGCCAAACCGAGGGGTCGGTCGATCTGGCAAAGCTGGCCGGGCTCTATCCGGCCGGCGTCCTCTGCGAGATCATGAACGACGATGGGACGATGGCCCGGGTGCCTGAATTGAGCGAGTTTGCCAAGGAACACCGCCTGAAGATGGTGACGATCAAGGCCTTGATCGAGTACCGGATGCACCGGGAGACGTTCGTGAAGCGGGTCGCGAACGCGAAGCTCCCGACTGTCTTTGGAGAATTCGAGGCCGTGGTCTTCGAGAACGAAGTGGATAGCGGCACGCACGTCGCGTTGGTCAAGGGCCAGATTGACGATTCGCCGACCCTGGTCAGGGTCCACTCCGGCTGTTTGACAGCGGATGTGTTCGGCTCGCTGCGCTGCGACTGTCGCGATCAGCTTCATCGCGCAATGGAGATCATTCAGAAAGATGGCCGCGGCGTCCTCCTATACCTCAACCAGGAAGGGCGCGGCATCGGGCTGCTGAACAAAATCAGAGCCTATCGCCTGCAGGATGAGGGGCACGATACCGTGGAGGCTAACCTGCAACTGGGATTCAAGGCGGACCTTCGCGACTACGGGATCGGCGCGCAGATCCTGGTCAACCTGGGCCTTCGGAACATTCGCCTGATCACCAACAATCCCCGGAAGATCGTCGGCATCGAAGGCTACGGGCTCAAAGTCGTGGAGCGGGTACCCATCGAGATTCCGCCGCGAGAGGCGAACGAGCGCTACCTCCGCACGAAGAAAACGAAGTTAGGACACCTCCTGAATAAGGTCTGACGGGCGGAGACAGGATCCCCCAATGTTGTTCTTGCCTCCCTCCAGGGGAACCTGTTAAGGTGCAGGCTCGTTAGCCTTCTTCCATTCTTTGTCTCCGAAACATACGTGCGTTTCGTGTAGCCTGAGTGCCTTCGGCATGAAAACCCGTGAAGGACAGTTGGAAGCCAGTGGCCTCCATTTCGCCATCGTCGTCAGCAAGTACAACGAGTTCGTGACCAGTCGGTTGTTGGCTGGGGCGCTGGACGTGTTGACCAAGGCCGGGGCAGACGAGAAGGCCGTTGAGATCGCGAGGGTCCCTGGCGCCTTCGAGATCCCGCTCGTGGCGCGTCGCCTGGCCGGGTCTGGCCGATTCGATGCGGTCATCTGTTTGGGCGCCGTGATTCGAGGCGAGACGCCGCATTTTGAGTACATCAGCACTGAGGCCAGCCGAGGCATCGCGCAGGCGGCCTGGGAGGCGGACCTGCCGGTGGTCTTCGGGGTGCTGACCACAGAGAATGTGGAACAGGCCCTGGAGCGGGCCGGTGCGCCGGAACGCAATAAAGGGGCAGAGGCGGCCCGGACCGCGATTGAGATGGCGACGTTATTGAGGACACTCAAGGCGACCAAGAAGGGCGCGCAACGGTCACTCAAGCAAAGAAAAACCAGCAAGCGGAAGCGATAACGGCACCCATGGGCAGTCGGCGACAATCACGCGAGCGCGCGCTGCAGATTCTCTTTCAGTGGGACATTCACGGTAAGGCCGGGGAGTGGCTGGAGGACTTCTGGATCCAACACCCGGTTTCAGCGGAGGTGCGGCTCTTCGTGGAGCGACTGGTAGACGGGGTGATCGCGCACCGTGCCGAGCTGGATGAGTTGATCGGCGCCCATGCCACGAACTGGAAGATCAGCCGGATGCCGATCGTGGACCGCAATATCCTCCGGGCCGCTCTGTATGAGCTGCTCTGGATGCCGGACGTGCCGGCGAAGGTCACGATGAACGAGGCCATCGAGTTGGCCAAGCGGTTTGCGGACGATGAGACCAAGAAGTTCGTAAACGGAATCCTCGACAAAATTCTGAAGGAGGATCAGCGGCTGCAGGAGAAGCGCAATGAGATAGCCGCCGAGACCGCAGGCACTGGGCGATAGGCTATGGGCAATGGGCCGGAGGCCTCTAGAACATGGATTCAGTCTTATTGCCCATCGCCGATAGCCAATAGCCCATCGCCACGATTCTGAGGAAGAGATGATTGATCGCTACACCTTGCCCAGAATGAAGCAAATCTGGGATCTTAAACATAAGTATGAGATCTGGTTGCAGGTCGAGCTGCAGGCCTGTGAGGCGCTGGAGCGGGCGGGCAAAGTCCCGCGCGGCGTCGCCGGCCGGATCCGGCGCAAAGCGCGGATTGATTCTGGTCGGATTGCGGCGATCGAGAAAGTCGTGAAGCATGATGTGATTGCGTTCCTCGAATCGCTGGCGGAACCGGTCGGCCAGGACGTCCGCTACCTGCATCTGGGGTTGACGTCGTCCGACATTGTGGACACGTCGCTGGCGGTTCAGATGACGGAAGCACTGGACATCATTCTCGAGGATCTGGAGGCGCTCCTCCGCGTGCTGAAGCAGCGGGCCTATGAGCACCGGGGGACGATCATGGTCGGCCGGTCGCACGGAATTCACGGCGAACCGGTCTCCTTCGGGTTCAAGCTCGCGATCTGGTATGAAGAGGCCCGCCGTCACCGTGACCGGCTCAAGGCCGTGCGGGAAGAAATTGCCGTTGGGAAACTCTCCGGCGCCATGGGCACCTTCGCGCACCTGGGGCCTGACGTGGAGGCTTCTGTCTGCAAGCGCCTCGGCCTCAAACCGGACCCAATCTCCAGCCAAATCGTCCAACGGGATCGGCACGCCGCCTACGTGTCCGCGCTGGCCCTGCTAGCGGCCAGCATCGAGAAGTTCGCGACGGAGATTCGCCACTTGCAGCGCACCGAAGTACTGGAGGCGGAGGAATATTTCTCGGCGGGGCAGAAGGGGTCCTCGGCGATGCCGCATAAGCGGAATCCGATTGCCGCGGAGAACCTCTGCGGACTCGCTCGAGTTGTCCGGGCCAACAGCCTGGCTGCTATGGAGAACGTCTCGCTCTGGCACGAGCGCGACATCAGCCACTCGTCCGTCGAGCGCGTGATCCTGCCGGACAGTACGATCCTGGTGGACTACATGCTCGTGCGGCTGACCGAGATCATCCGGACTCTGTTGGTGTACCCGGCCCGCATGAAGCAAAACCTCGAGCTCACCGGTGGGCTCATCTATTCCCAACGGCTGTTGCTGGCCCTGGTCGAGCGAGGGGCGCAACGTACGGAAGCCTATGAAGCGATCCAACGGAACGCGATGGAGGTCTGGGAAAGGGGCGCCTCGTTCCAGGATCTCGTCAGCAAAGATCCCTTTGTGACCAAGCACCTCAGTGCCGCCGAGATCGTGTCCTGCTTCGATCCAAAGTATTACCTTAGGCATATCGGCAACATCTATCAGCGGGTCTTTGGTTCATCGCATCAGAAACAGGCTAAGCGGAAACACCGGGCGTAGGCGACTGGGGCGGTAAGCCTCCAAGAGAAAAGTTTAGCAGGATGCTCAAAAAGGTCAGCAGCGAGGCCGCAGGGAGCGAGGACCCTGAGGCGTACTGTTTCGGGTACGTTGAGGAGTTCGAGCGACTGAGAACGAAGTTGGTGGCCTTTTTCAGCATCCTGTAGAAAAGTGGCTAAGACGGTCGTGAAAGGCGCGATGATTTACGAGGGCAAGGCCAAGAAGTTGTTTGAAACGGACCAGCCTGACTGCGTCATTCAGTATTTCAAAGATGACGCCACGGCCTTCAACGCGCAGAAGCGAGGGACCATTGTCGACAAAGGCGTGGTGAACAACAAGGTGTCGGAGCGGCTTTTCCGCCTGCTGGAGGACGCCGGAATCCCGACGCATTTTCTGGAGCGGCTGAGCGACCGCGAGATGTTGACCAAGCGGGTGACGATCATCCCGATCGAGGTGGTGGTCCGTAATCGGGTCGCGGGAAGTCTCGCGAAGCGACTAGGCCTCAAGGAAGGGGGCGCGATCGAGCCCCCTATTGTTGAGTTCTACTATAAGAACGACGCGCTGGGCGACCCCTTGATCACCGAGGATCACGTCCTCCTCCTGAACCTCGCCGCGTCGCCTGTGGTGAACCAGATCAAGGCCTGGGCGAGCCGGATCAACCAGCTCCTTGTGCCGTTCTTTCAAGAGCGGAGCCTGGTGTTGGTGGATTTCAAGCTGGAATTCGGCCTCTACCACGGGAAGCTGATGCTGGCGGATGAGATTTCGCCGGATACGTGCCGGTTCTGGGACAAGCAGACCGGTGAATCGATGGATAAGGATCGGTTTAGAAAAGATTTGGGCAGGATTGAGGAGGCGTATCAGGAGGTATTAAGAAGAGTGTGTGGCTGACGGGGATGGCATGAATGCTCTCTGTGCTCGCAGAACGCGCACGATGAAGCTGTGCTCGTTCGATGCGCGCAGTTGAGAGCATCCACGCCATCCCCAAACGAGGCTGCCTCGATTCTTTGGGAGGGGAGGAGAGGGTGAAAGCGAAGATTCATGTGACATTAAAGCCGGGGATTCTCGATCCGCAGGGGAAGGCGATTGAGCAGGCGCTGGCGACGCTCGGCTATAAATCCGCAAGCAATGTGCGCATGGGGAAGTATCTGGAGTTAGATCTGAACGAAACGGCGAGAGAGAAGGCCGAGGCGCAGGTTAAGGCGATGTGCGAGAAGCTGCTTGCGAACACGATCATCGAAGAATACCGCTACGAGTTGAGCTAAGAGCTTATGGCCAATGGCTTATGGCTGATGGCAAGAGCATGAATTTCGGAGTAATCGTTTTTCCAGGAAGTAACTGTGATCATGACTGTGTGCACGTCCTCAGTGATGTGCTGGGTCAGAAGGCGATCGAGGTTTGGCACAAGGAAACCTCGTTGTCCGGGCTTGAGGCGGTGATCTTGCCTGGCGGCTTCTCGTATGGCGACTACCTACGGACCGGCGCCATCGCCCGCTTCTCGCCGGTGATGGCGGCAATCAAGCAGTTCGTGGCGGAAGGCGGGATGGTGTTAGGCATCTGCAACGGTTTTCAGATTTTGCTGGAGGCTGGGTTACTGCCTGGCGCGATGCTGCGGAATCGGTCACTCGCTTTTATCTGCAAAGATGTGCATGTGCGCGTGGAGAATGCCGCCACGCCCTTCACTGGTCGTTGTGAGCCCTGGCAGGTGCTGAAGCTTCCAATCGCCCATGCTGACGGCAACTATTATACCGACGACGTGACGCTTTCTCAGATGAAGGCGAACGCGCAGATCGTCTTCAGGTACTGCACGCCGGATGGCAGGGTGACGTCAGAGGCGAATCCCAACGGCTCGCTGGATAACATCGCAGGGATCAGGAACGCGGCCGGCAACGTGCTGGGCATGATGCCGCATCCAGAGCGCTGCTCGGAGGACGTGCTGGGTGACGATGACGGCCGGCTGATTTTTCTCTCGATGCTGGATGCGCTGAAAAAGGCAAAGTTACAGCCCAAACCGGTCATGGCCGGATAGAGATAAGCAGGTTCCTTTCACAAGAGGAGCAAGTATGACGATTCGGAAAGAGGAGGTTGTAAAGTTAATCAACGAGTTCCCTGACCAGGTTGATGTGGAGGAGCTCATCTACCGGCTGTATCTCCTGGAGAAGATCAAGACCTCAGAGATGGACATCAAGGCCGGCCGAACGCTTTCGATCGATGAACTTCGCTCTCAGGCAGCCACGTGGCGGCGGTAAGATGGACGCAGCGCGCGAGGACTGATCTTCAAGAGATTTACGATTTTGTTGCACGGGACTCCCCGCAAGCAGCCTATGCATTGGTCGAGCGAATCATCACCGCTAGTGAAAGGCTGGCCTCGTTTCCTGAAAGTGGTCGTGTTGTTCCGGAGTTTCCGACGCTGGGCTATCGTGAAGTCATCGTGTCGAGTTACCGTGTGCTCTACCGGCTTGAACCAGAGATTGTCTGGATCGTTGCAGTCATCCATGGTCGGAGGCTTCTCGGTTCGCAACAAGAGGGTGCATAGTCAGATATGGGCGAAAGAAAGGTAAAAATCTGGTACGACCCCGAGGGGGACTATCTCGAAGTGATTTTCGATCAGAAGCCAGGCTACATTCGAGAGACAGCCAGTGACCAGGTGATGGAGAAAGTGGATGAGGCGGGGAACATTCTGGGTTTCTCAGTGCTAAAAGTCAGTGCCTTAAAAAAAGCCCCACTAGAAGTGGCCTTGTAGAAGGGGAGACGGAGCCATGCTGCCGTTCGCTTCAGGGCCTCGCGGAGCGACCCTTTCGGACTCTGCCGGGCGGCAGCCTTCTGAAATTCCTTCGAAGACTCGGTCAGTTTCCGCTTTCCTTCCCGGTAGAGTCTCGATGGGGCCCCACTCCTCCGGCCAATTCCGCTCACAGCAGCATGGCTCCGTCGCGGCATTTTTTGTGAATTGTTACGCGAGCCCTGCAATCATGTTCGGAGCTAACCAAAGATCGATTCCAGTGGTTTAAAATGGAAGAGTTCCCTCGCGTAAAAGAAAATAGTACTGCAGCAAAGTTCTGGCCCTGGCTAAGACGGGGGCTTCGCTGGTATGCGGAACATGGAAGTCCGCGTAACTGGCTAGAATGGTTTCGATCTTGCGCTGGTTGTTATCTATCTTTCAGGTTCATGCTCCTTCTAGGATCGCTCTCCCTAGTAGTTCATTTCCCAGACAACCAAGTTGTCATATGCGGGGCCTGTCTCTTTGCCTCGCTTGTGATTCTGGACATACTGCTAAAGAACACGGCAGTTGCTTTTGTAACCAGGTACCCGGCTGATCCCCTTCGCACAGTTGTCTTACAATGTTCTCATTTCTACAGGTTGCGGTCAGCTTTGCCATTCTCTACGCTGCCTCGAGTGAAAACTTCAAGTTCAATGTGTCAGGCAGTACGCCTGCTCGGTTCGATGAAATATCAGCAGTCTACTACAGCTTGGTGACGTTAGTTACCTTGGGTTACGGCGATATTTACCCTAAGACTGATGAACCTCAAGCCCAACTTCTTGTAATCATCGAGCTTCTAGTTGGTTTGTATTTCCTGGCGGTCTTGATCGCGATCTTTTCAAGCTGGGGCAACGAATTGCAAAGCGGTCGGAAGAACTCGTAAACCAAGGGACCTTGATGGATGGGAACAAAGATGCCGGTCATAACCAAAGACCTCATCGCCCCGCAAAATCTCACGGACGAGGAGGACAAGAAGATTGTGGAGATTCAAGGGCGGTACACGGAGGATGTCTTGGGGGATGGGGAGGGCTGGCGGATTTTCCTCTCGATGCTGGATGCGCTGAAGAAAGCCAAACTTCAGCCCAAGACGGTTGTGGCCTGATATGGACAGTTGGGGACTGATCGAAAATGTCTCTCCTTGATCTTTGGATCAAATCGAAGAACCAGCTTGAGGGTAAGCAAGTCCAGCAAATTATCGCGATTGCTGGATCGGGAAAGTTGTTAGACGGTGGGGATGCGTCAAAAGAATTCCGCAACTTCCTATCCCACGTACAATCCAGTGTTCTTGCGCGATATTCACAAGAATGCCTATCTGAAAAATTTGAAGCAAGTGGCCTGGCGCTTCAAGATATTGTCAATCAAATAGGCCGTCGGCTTGGTTTTGAGGTTGAGGATGGGCGATATCGTGGTACTTCTGGCCAAAGTGGTCACGATGGTCTGTGGAGTTCACAGCTTGGTAATACGATCGTTGTTGAGGTCAAGACGACCGATACCTATCGCATTGATCTTGATACTATAGCTGAATATCGCCGGCAACTTATTCAATCGGGAAGAGCTAGTGAAGATAAATCGTCGATTCTTATAATTGTAGGAAGACAAGATACTGGCGACCTTGAGGCGCAGATTCGTGGTTCGCGGCATGCCTGGGATATTCGCCTAGTTAGCATTGATGCATTACTCAGGCTTATGCGTCTTAAGGAGAATGTTGACGATCCTCAGATTCTTAGAAAAATCTCCGAAGTATTAATCCCCCAGGAGTTTACAAAGATAGATGGAATAATCGATTTAGTGTTTTCTGCTGCTGAAGAGGTCCGGCAAGACTCAGATGTTCAAGAAGATAAAGAATCGTTATTAGAGGCAGACGAACAACAAAAGCTACGTTCCTTGCCTGCCAACTTTAACGATGCCTGTGTAGCACGTATTCAAGCGTTCTTGAAGAAACCACTTGTTCGGCAGACGCGGACAGGATATGGCACGCCTGATGGTTCAGTCTTCGTTGTTTGCGCCGTATCCAAGGCTTATTCAAAACCCGATAGGGAGGGGTATTGGTATGCATTCCATCCGCACCAGCGAGAAAAGTTAGCGGGGGTTAGTGAGGGATATGTCGCTTTTGGATGTGGTTCGGAGAAGACTGTTCTTCTCATTCCGTTTAAACAGTTTCAGGTTTGGCTTGATGGGATGAATACTACGCAATTGGAAGGCCGCTTCTATTGGCACGTACAAATATATCAAGAGAACAAGAGGTTATTTCTCCAAAGGAAAAAAGGGGTTGAGAAGATAGATCTAACAAGATACTTGATCGGATAAAGAACATGGGGAACTAGTTAGCCTAATGTCTTTGAATATGAAACAGCAGAGTTTACAGGGCACCAAAGACCTCAACGCCCGGCACAACATCACGGATGAGGAGTACAAGAAGATCGTGGAGATTCTGGTTAGTAGAATGTCATGCTGAACTGGTTCAAATCGCTCTTCAAACATCGAGAGCTGGTGGGGCCGGCCAAGACTGTTCAGGCGTTCAGCACGTCCAGTCAGCCGATCACCCAGGATGGGGTCATGGTGGAGCAGAATGGGTGGCGGATTGACTCACGCGACAAACGGACGGTGCGGCTGTTTGAAGTCCCCCAACCTGGGATCGAACTCTGCATGGTGACCTATCGGGCTCAGATGAAGACCGCGAATGTACAAGTCGGGACGTACCTGGAGATGTGGTGTCGGTTTCCCGGACAGGGAGAGTTCTTCTCCAAGGGACTCCATCACGCAGTGAAGGGTACGACGGGTTGGGCTTCGTACGAGACTCCGTTCTACCTCATGAAGGGGCAACGCCCTGATCTAATCAAGTTGAATCTCGTGTGCGAGGGAGCGGGGACGGTGTGGCTCAGAAATGTGGAATTGCTTCAGACGCCGCTTGAGTAAAGATTGTCTTCTCGATTACCCATGGAATCCCAAAGCCAGCCGATCACCAAAGACCTTGTCACCCAGCACAATCTCACGGACGAGGAATATAAGAAGATCGTCGAGATTCTTGGGCGAGAGCCGAATCTGACCGAGTTAGGCTTGTTCTCGGTGATGTGGAGCGAGCACTGCTCCTACAAGAGCTCGCGCCTGCACCTGAAACGGCTGCCGACCACAGGACCGCGGGTGGTGCAGGGGCCGGGGGAAAACGCCGGCGCGGTGGACGTCGGGGATGGCTTGGTTGCAGTCTTCAAAATGGAGTCACACAACCATCCGTCGTTCATCGAGCCCTATCAAGGGGCTGCCACCGGCGTGGGCGGCATCCTCCGAGACATCTTCACCATGGGGGCACGCCCAATCGCGCTGCTGGACTCGCTCCGATTCGGCCTGCTGGACCGGCCACAGAACCGACATCTCTTCAAAGGGGTTGTGGAAGGCATCGCCGGCTATGGCAACTGCTGCGGCATCCCCACGATCGGTGGCGAGGTGGTATTTAACGACATTTATGGGCAGAACCCGTTGGTGAATGTGTTTTGCCTGGGCATCGCCAAGAAAGACAAGCTCTTCAAGGGGAAGGCTGTCGGGGTCGGCAACCCGGTCATTTATGTCGGCTCCAAGACGGGGCGTGACGGCATTCACGGGGCGACGATGGCCTCGGACGCGTTTGATGCAGCTTCGGAATCCAAACGCCCGACCGTGCAGGTGGGCGATCCTTTCACTGAGAAGCTGCTCTTGGAAGCTTGCCTGGAGTTGATGGCTGGCGACCTGCTGGTCGGGATTCAGGACATGGGCGCAGCCGGTCTAACCAGTTCCTCCTGCGAGATGGCCTCACGGGCTGGGACCGGCATTGAGCTAGACCTGACCCAGGTGCCTCGGCGGGAACCGGGCATGACGCCCTATGAGCTGATGCTGTCAGAATCCCAGGAGCGGATGCTGATGGTGGCCCGGGCAGGCAAGGAAGAGGAGATCCTCAAGATCTGCCACAAGTGGGACCTAGCCGCGGCTGTGGTGGGCCGGGTGACCGGGGATGGAATGCTTCGGGTGCGTGATAATGGGAAGGTGGTCGCGGAGATTCCGGCGAAGGCTTTGGCGGAGGATGGCCCGCGATACGAGCGGCCCAGCGCACCGCCTGCCTATCAGGACTGGCTGCAGTCTCTCAATATGGATGTGCTACCGGATGCAGCCCAGAAAGATCCCACGGCGGTCCTGCTTTCATTATTGGAATCGCCCACCATCGCGAGCAAAGCCTGGGTGTACCAGCAATATGATCACATGGTGCGCACGAACACGCTAGTGCGTCCTGGGTCGGATGCGGCTGTGATCCGGATCAAAGGCACGAACAAAGCGCTGGCGATGACCACAGACGGGAACGGGCGCTACTGTGTCCTGAACCCTTACGCGGGAGCCTCCATCGCAGTAGCGGAGGCGGCGCGGAACCTGGTCTGTTCCGGGGCCCAGCCGATCGGCCTCACGGACTGCCTCAACTTCGGGAACCCTGAACGGCCTGACATCATGTGGCAGTTCATCCTGTGCATCGAAGGAATCAAAGACACCTGCGAGGCGCTGAACATCCCCGTGGTCAGCGGCAATGTGAGCTTCTACAATGAGACGAACGGGCTGTCTATTTACCCGACGCCGATTCTCGGCATGGTCGGCCTGATCGAGCCGGCGGACCGGCTCATGACGCAGTGGTTCAAGCAGACTGGGGATGCGATCATCCTCCTTGGCACGACGAAAGAGGACCTTGGCGGGACGGAGTATCTCCGTGTGATCCATCATCGTGAGCAAGGGACTCCGCCTGTGTTCAGTCCGGAATCCGAGAAAGCGGTCCAGGCCTGTGTGCTCAAACTGATCCGGGACGGCCTGGTGCAGTCGGCACATGATTGTTCGGACGGCGGGGTGGCCGTGACGCTGGCCGAATGTTGCCTCTCTGGTCCCGCGCCACTCGGTGCTGTGGTAAGATTGAGTTCGAACGGACTCCGGCGGGATTCACTCTTGTTTGGTGAAAGTCAGTCGCGGGTGGTTTTGTCGGTCGCTCCGGCTCACAGCGAGACGGTGCTTCGGATCGCCGGGGAAATGGGAGTGCCAGCGAAGGTGATCGGCAGCGTGGGCGGAGCCAGACTGATGATTGACGTGGAGGCCGATCGCTGGGGCGCTGCCTGCCGAGTTGACGCGGACCTGGACGCCCTCTATGACCGCTGGGCCTACAGCCTGGAGCGAGCGCTCAGTCAAGCGTGAGGAGTAAGGGGTGAGGCGTTAGGGGTATGGATAAGAGTCGTAAACAGAAGGAACTTCCGATCGCCTCACGCCTCACGCCTGACGCCTCACGTCCACATTTGATCACACCCGACAAGTTTCATGACGAGTGCGCAGTGTTCGGCATCTATGGCCACAAGGAGGCTGCCAATCTGACCTACCTGGGGCTCTACGCGCTCCAGCATCGCGGGCAGGAGGGGTCCGGGATCGTGTCCTCGGACGGTGAGCATTTCTGCCTGGAAAAGGCGATGGGGCTTGTGGCTGACATCTACACGAAACCGGTGCTCAAGCGGCTGCCCGGCCACATGGCCATCGGACACAACCGCTATTCCACCGCGGGCAGCAGTGATCTGAAGAATGTTCAGCCCCTGACCGTGAACTTTGCCTTCGGGAACCTGGCGCTGGCGCATAACGGCAACTTGATCAACGCCGCGATGCTCCGCAACGAGCTGGAAGCCTACGGGGCCATCTTCCAGTCCTCGACGGACAGTGAGGTGATCATCCACCTGATCGCACATTCTCGAGGCGACAGTCTGCTGGCGCGGGTGATTGACGCGCTCAATCAGGTGCGGGGCGCCTTCTCGGTGGTGATCCTGACGGATGATAGTGTGATCGCTGCCCGAGATTCGTATGGCTTCCGCCCACTCTGTCTGGGGAAGCTCAGGGAGAGTTGGCTGGTAGCCTCCGAGACTTGCGCCTTTGATCTGATCGGGGCTGAGGCGGTCCGTGAAGTCGAACCGGGCGAGCTAGTGGTCCT
>Ga0066686_10000170_pt1 | contig 18837 bp, 17 predicted proteins | sample GraSoiAngelo_135_FD_65627 | JGI IMG/M metagenome (GOLD analysis project Ga0066686, IMG submission 65627) | Grasslands soil microbial communities from the Angelo Coastal Reserve, California, USA - 14_0929_05_40cm | ecosystem: Environmental > Terrestrial > Soil > Grasslands | place: USA...
ACGACGATCGCGCCGGTGATCGCGAGCGCGGTCGGCGAGGCGTTCTGACCGGCGGCGCCGCCGGTGCCGCTGCCCGGGTTCGCGAGCACGCTGGCGCAGGCGTTCGCGACGTGTGTTCCAGGCTGCTCGGGGAAGTTGGTACCGGGCGGGTCGGCCAACGCGATCGCGGTGGACGCGACTGTGAGTCCGCCACTGAGCAGGGTCGTTAGAACGAGACGTCTCATGCGCTCCCCCTTTTTGTCCGCGGCGATGCTACGCCGCGGCGAGCCAGCCGGCGCCGGGGCGAATCAATCGTCGGGCGGTGATGAGATCAGCGATGATGGGCCACTCGATCGGCCAACTGAACCACTTCCCCACTTCGTCCTGATGCGCGAGCACCGCGGCACGCACCCCGATGAGCGCGAGCTCGGCGAGCGCCGCCTCCTCGGTCGCGCGCCACGGCTTGTTCCACGCCTGATCCCAGCGGCGGAGCTCGCTGGTGTGTTTGTGGCCGCCCTTGCCGTCGGCAACCTCGATGTCGCGCGAGACGACTGCGGCGACGGACTCGAGCTGTTCGCGGATCTTCCGCAGCGCCGGCGCCTCGAGCCCTAGCTCGGCCTTCACGTCGTCGATCTGCGACGGCCCAGCGGATTTGAGATGCCGCACGAGACGCGCACGATCGTCCGCCGCGGCCTCGGCTTCGGCGAGCGCGGCGCGCGCGAGCGGGTCGATCGCGCGGATCGCGGCCTGGTGGCAGAGGAGCTGCTTGCCACGATGAACCTTGAGCGAGAGCACACCCGGACGCTCGGTGAGCTGGAACGCCCAGACGTACTTAGTCTTGGGCCAGGAGCCGAAGCCAGGCGATCCCTTCTTGTACGGCTCCTCGTGGCTCGCGGCGAAGAGGCTTGGCAGCGCGGAGTCTTGCGTGAGCGTGAGCATCCCGCGATCGACGAGGAAGGTCTCGGCCTCCTCGAGCGTCTGGAGCGCGCGGTCGGGTGTGAGCCGGCAATCGTGTAGCCGCTTCTGGCGGAGGTCTGCAAGCGCCGGCACGTCTAGCGGGATGAGAGCGCGTGCTGGAACGTTGCGCCTGTCGCGGACGTCGCCGTCGCGGCCGCGTTCAGCGAACGCCATCGTGGGGACGCCAACGCGACGTCCCCACGATGGCCGCGTCTAATGACGCGCGTGGAACACGCCAGACTATCCGCCGGAGTGGCTCCGAGACACGAAGAGCGTCTCTCCGTGTTCGCTGTCCTCGGTCCCCAAAGACGCGCACCTCGTCTCCGTTGGATGCTCGCGCGACCGCACCCGCCACGACAAGCGCTTCATCAATGATTTCCTCCCTTAGCGGTACTCGCTAGTGAACCCTGATTTGGCCGGTCATCACCGTCTCGGGCGGGAACGCTGCGACCGGCGCGCCACCCCGAGTCGTCACCGTTAGTTGAAGCTTTCCCGCACCCGGACCACCCTCGCGGACGACGACGTAGAAGGTCACGTCCATCTTTTGAGCGTCCATGTGGAGCGTCCCAGCGCCGCTGAACGTCGCCGTTCCCGCCGCTGCGTTCGCCACGCCTGCGGTCACCGGCCCCTCGACGGCCATGAGATGGAGCCCGTCGAAGGCGGCGTTGCCGGCCATGTTGCATTCGAAGTGTCCCGTCACCGTCGTGCCAAAAACCACAGCAAACCCGAAATGCGATCCCGCGGTCGCCATGTCGAATGTGCCGTTCCCGCCGCCGTTGGCGACAACCTGTCCCGCCGCCAATGCCTGTGTTGGTGCGAGTACCACGATGGCGGCAGCGACCACCAACGCGGCTATCACGCGTCTCATCTTCTTCTCCCCATTCGTTCTCCCCGCCGCCGAAACCGCGGGAACGCTACTCCCATTGCGCAAGATTGCAATTAGCGCGTGATGGTCAACGATCCGTTTAAAGCACCGCTGCCAAAACCAGGCGGCGTGCGGCGGTTGTGGGGTCTAGTCAGAAGTCTCCGCGCGATTGACTTCTCGATTCGACGGGAGTAAGACGCGCTCGTCCAACGGCTCGTGAGGTACTCGAAAGGGCTACTTTCGGCTGCGGAAAGGAGGCTGCGAACTACACCGTCCTACTTTGTCGCAATTCGCGGGGAGGATCACGTGACAGAGAAAAAAATCACTCGAAGGCGGGCTCTTAAGGTGGCGGCATTTGTCGGCGTTGCAGGAGCCCTCGGTGCCCCTGCTCAAGCTCTGGCCGATGAGGGTGGCGGAAAAGTCCGCTGGGACATTGTCAACATACTTACGCCCTGCGTTTCGCCGGGCGGGCACGCATCGGCGTTCGCTCAGGATGGATCGAAGATCACGATCGCTGGTTCCGGAACTTTCCCGAACGTGAGGAATCGGTGTACGGACGATGTGACCGGCGGCGGCACCTGGTCGATCACGCCGGGAACGTCGACGAGCGGATGCTTCACCGGTAGTGGCACCTTCACGGTCAAGGAACTGCTCAGCTGGACGCCGGCGCCGGGCGTTTTTCCGCCAGTCCTTAGCTGCGACGCGATCGGCCGCAAGGAGGACATTCGCCCCGGGGTGGCAAAGCTGCGGGTGAAGTATTCGAATGGCGAGTTCGGCGTGCTCACCGTGAGCTGCCATCTCTTTGGGTCGCCCGACTGCATTTACGAAGGTATCGCGGCGTCGATGCGCTACGAGGACTTCACGCGACCAGAGAATCCGGCGCCAGGGGTAGATGCAAACCGTACGGCGTTCCACATCGTTCGCGACGGAAACGACCAAGGAGAGAATAACTAGCCGCGGTAGCCCAGCCGAACCCTGAGGGCTCCTTCCAACGTTGCGCGAGCAAACCCCAGCGTGATCCGGGGTTCGGCTTACAGCAATCCGGCCTACCGTTGAATTAGGTCTGCGCCTTTGTCCACGCCGCTCGGGCGGCGAGCCGCCTCGTCGCCCGAGGCACCGGTCTTGCTACCTTGCGCCCGTATGCAGGTAGAAGCGCGCGAGGCAGTGCGCGCGCTGCCGCCCTGGTCGCCGGAACACCTGGCGGCGATCGTCGAATCGTCGGACGACGCGATCATTGGCAAGACCCTCGACGGCACGATCACCAGCTGGAACCCCGGTGCCGAGCGGATCTACGGCTACCGCGCCGAGGAAGTGATCGGACGCCCGATCTCGATCCTCGTACCACCCGACCACTCCGACGAGCTACCGCCCATCTTCGAGCGCCTGCGCAGGGGCGAGCGCATCGACCATTACCAGACCGTTCGCGTGCACAAGGATGGGAAGCGGATCACCGTTTCGGTCACCATCTCCCCCGTCCGCGACGAGCGGGGCCAGATCGTCGGCGCATCGGCGGTCGCGCGTGATATCAGCGCGCAGCAAGAGATGATCAAGAAGGCGATGCGGCTCCGCGACGAGTTCATCTCGATCGCCGCGCACGAGCTCCGCACGCCCCTCGCGACGGTCTTCGCGCGGCTGCAGCTCGCCGAGCGCCGGTTGGGTCATCCGGAGATCGATCTCGAGGCCGTCCGGCGCGACGTCGCTCTCGTACGTCAGGCGACCGACCGCCTTCGGGTCCTGCTCGACCGGCTCCTGGATGTCTCGCGCATCAGCTCCGGAAGGCTCGATCTCGAGTGCGGCGAGATCGACCTTGTCGAGATGGTGCGGACCACGACGGCCGAGTTCGCTCAGACATTCGGACATGTGATCGTCGTGAACACGCCGCAGCCGTCAGCGGCCACGCGCGCCAACCTGGACGCGGTGCGTATCGACGAGGTGCTGACGAATCTTCTCGACAACGCGGTCAAGTACGCCGGACGCGACGGACCGATCGAGGTCGAGGTGATGGCGGACTCTGAGGTCGTCAGCTTCGTCGTGAGAGACCACGGCCCAGGAGTTCCGGCGGAACAGCGAGAGCGCATCTTTGAGCCCTTCGACCGCGGCGACGCGAAGACGCCGGGTGTCGGGCTGGGGCTGCACGTCGCGCGAGAGATCGTGCTGCAGCACGGAGGACGGATCGCCGTCGAGGCGCCGGCGGACGGCGGCGCGCGATTCGTCGTGACCCTACCGAAGAACGGCGCGCGCGCGTAGCGCGTAGTGCCGCAAACAGCGGTAGCGCTATTGGATCCGGCGTCGCTGGCGATCGACGCGCGCTCGCCGTCGCAGCACGCGGCCAGCGAACAAATCTTCCTCGGTAAGGTCGTACACCCGCCCGGCCTTCAGATCGGCCAGCGCCCGTCGCAAGGAAGCTAGAGCCTCGGGCGTGTAGGCCCAGCGGTCCTCCTCCGGGATCACCGGCGCCTGGCGCACGTTGGTCGCGTTGCTGATTCGAGTCCGCGGCATTCAGCCGACTCTACCCTCCGGGAGTTACTGAGGCGAGTGCTTTGGCCGGGAGAGCGAGCCCCGCGGCACCAGCGCGGGATGTCTCGAATTCGCCGCTGGCCTCGCGCTCGAGCAGATCGAGGGCAAGCCGTGCGCGCCTGACCCGCTCGCGCGCCAGCGCGACGAGCTGCGGCTCCATGTGCAAGCCCGCCGGATAGGGGTCGGTCGTGCCGCGGAGTCCGAACTTCAGGTAGACCGGCGCGGCGACGCGGATGAGGTCCCCGATCTCGTGGAAGCGGACGAAGCCGCCGAGGTTATCCGGACATTCAACATAGACGTCGAGCGGCACGTCGACCGCGGCGCGGATCGCGCCGACCTGCGCGAGCGTGAGATCCGTCGGCAGGTTGATCGTGTTCGCGCCAAGCTCGACGATGACGCGCGCGGAAGCGGGATTCGCGACCGGCAGCATGACCGAGACCTTCGCCTGCATGTCCGCCGGAAGCTCCCCCGTGCGCCGCATCGCCGCGAAGACGGAGAGGACACCGATGTCCTGGATGAGCACGCTCCGGATGCCGTGCGCCGCGGCGCGACGCGCATCCTCCAGGACCGCGACGAGCTGCTCGGTCCCCCGCGCGGTCGGGGCGACGAGCGGGCCGACCGGCGCTCGCGCCATCGCTGAGCTGTCCCAGCCGGCGTTCGGACGGGCGAAGAGACTGACCTCGACGCCATTCGCGGCGCCGAGTCGCGCCATGCCGTCGAGCTCCTCGTCGGTGTGCATGAAGACGCCGCTTCCTTGTGAGATGCGCACCACGGGCACGGACCGGCGCTCGGCCTCGTCGAGCACCGCCTCGAAGGCACGCGGGCCCTCGGTGCTCGGGATCTCCACGCGGTAGTGCGCTCCATCGGGGAAGCGCTTTGCCGACTCCGGCAGCTCTCCGAGGTCGCGCTCCGGCAGACCACGCGACGCGAGGAAGCGCCTCGTCGCGCTACCGGCCATCGCGCGTCCTCGCGTAGAGGATCGGGCGATCGCGCGTTGGCACGAGCACCGTGAGCGACGGGTGCTCGCGGCGCACGACGTCCACGAGGTGCGCGGGGAAGCCGAGATTCTGGAGAAACGTGTCGTAGTGCATCGGGACAAGGACATCGACGCCGGCGTCGGCGGCGAGCCGGGCGGCCTCGCGATGGTCCATGTTCCCGACGATGCCCGCCGCCTCGCGAAAGTGATCCCGGCCGTTGATCGGTAGTAGCGCGAGATCGACGCGGAGGGCGCGCAGGCGCTCGACCTGCCCGCCGTACACGATCGTGTCGCCGGCGTGATACACGCGCGCGACGCCGTCGTCGAGGACGTAACCCAAATAGCGGTACAGGCCACCCGAAAGCTCACGTCCGAACGTGTAGGCGTCGGACATCCCGACGCCGTGGCGCGCCGGGACCGGATGCAGCGTGACGCCGTCGAGCCGTATGCGTTCGTCGGGCTGAGCCCCGAGGAGGCGCTCGCGCGGCACGCCCACGGCGGCCACCGCGTCGACAAGCGGGCTCGGCACGACGAAGCGCGCGCCCGGCGAGGCGCGGGCGATCGCCGGAAGCGAGACGAGATCGAGATGGTCGTAGTGCTCGTGCGAGCAGATGACGACGTCCACGCCGATCGCATCGTCGGGATCGAACGCGGGCTCCGACACCCGCTCGGCCATCCGCGCGAGGAATGGGTCGAGAAGCAGCACGAGCCCGCCCGCACGGACCGCGAAGCCCGCCTGCCCCAGCCACCAGAGCGCGATCGTGCCCGGCGCGAGGTCGAGTGCCCGCAGCGCTGCCGTAGGGCTCGCGACGGTGCGCGTCATTTCGCGGCAGCCGTCGTGCGCGCCGCCTGGTGGGCCGAGATGAGCCGGCGATACCAGTCGCCGCTGGCCTTCACGCGTCGGCGCTGCGTGAGGTAGTCGGTGTGCACAATCCCGAAGCGTTTGCTCGTGCCATGCGCCCACTCGAAGTTGTCCATCAGAGTCCAGATGAAGTACCCGCGAAGGGGTACCCCGTCGGCGACCGCGCCAGCCGCGGCATCGAAGTGGCGCGTCAGGAACGAGACCCGAGCGGGATCGTCCACACGATCATCGACCACGATGTCGTCGTACGCCGCGCCGTTCTCGGTGACGTAGAGCTGTGCGGGCGCGTACTCGCGGTGAAGTCGCACCAGCAGCCGTCGGAATGAAGCGGGGTGCACCTCCCACCCGATCGCGGTGTGCTCTCCCTCTGGGTCGACGCGCTCGCCGCGCAGCGGTCCGTCGCTCGAGGCGCGCACGACGCGACGCGCGTAGTAGTTCACGCCGAGGAAGTCGAGCCTGCCGTCGTATCCGTTGAGCTCCCAGTTCCCGAAGGGCCGGTAGAGGTCGACCATGTCCGTGGGATACCCGCGTCCGAAGAGCGGGTCGAGGAACCAGCGGTTCAGATATCCGTCCATGCGCACGGCCGCGTCGGCGTCGGCGGGCGTGTCGCTTGCCGGATCGCATGGCGAGAGGTTCAGCGCGATGCCGACGCGCGAGTCGCGATGCGCTGCGCGGACCGCGGTGGCCGCGGCACGATGCGCGAGCAGCAGGTGGTGCGAGACGAGCACCGCCGTGCGGAAATCGCGAATGCCGGGCGCGTGCACGCCGACGTAATGCCCGGCGTACGCGACGACCTCTGGCTCGTTCAGCGTGATCCAGTCGCGGACGCGATCGCCGAGCCGGCGCGCGATGACATCCGCGTACCGGCCGAACGCCTCGACCGTCTCGGGCGCGGACCAGCCGCCCTTCTCCTGAAGAGCCTGTGGAAGGTCCCAGTGGTAGAGCGTGACGAACGGCCGGACACCGTTTGCGAGGAGCTCGTCGATGAGCCGGTCGTAGAACGCGAGTCCCGCCTCGTTCACCGCGCCGCCGCCGACCGGCAAGACGCGCGGCCAGCTGATCGACAAGCGGTACGCATTGCATCCGAGGTCGCGAAGCAGGCCGACATCCTCGCGCCAGCGGTGGTAGTGATCGCACGCGATGTCTCCGGTCTCGCCGGTCGAGATCGCGCCTGGCCGCCGGCAGAACGTGTCCCAGATCGAGGGTCCCTTCCCGTCGGCATCATGCCCGCCTTCGATCTGGTACGCGGCGGTGGCCGTGCCGAAGAGGAACCCTGCTGGAAAGCGCCGCGCGAGCGCAGTCGGTTCGCTCATCGGCGCGGCTCCGCCGCTGCCCATTCGAGCCCCATACGCGCGTTGATCCCGCCATCGACGTAGAGGAGCTGACCGGTGACGTAGTCGGCGGCGGGCGAGACCAGGAACGCAACGACCCGCGCGACGTCGGCAGGCTCACCCATCCGACCCCATGGGACGCGGCGGGCGGTGTGCTCGCTCGAGTAGCCCGGCATCTCGAAGTAGCGCGGCACCTCGATGAGCCCCGGCGCCACCGCGTTTACGCGGATCTTCTTCGGCGCGAGATCCATCGCCAGGGCGCGGGTGAATGCATTGAGCGCGCCTTTCGTCGCCGCATAGGCAGCGTGGCCCGGAAAGCCCGCGCCGCCGTGTATCGAGCTCACGTTCACGATGGATCCGCCGCGGCGCTCGAGATGGGGCACGGAGCGTTGCGCGCAGAAGTACGCCGCCCGCACATTCACGTCGAACAGCTCGTCGTACTCGGCCTCGGTGAGCGCGAGCGGGTCGCGCGTCTTTGTCACGCCCGAGTTGTTCACGAGCACGTCGAGGCCACCGAGCTCCGCGGCGGCTTCGTCGACGACGCGACGGCAGTCGGCGACCTGCGACAGGTCGCCGCGCAGGATGGTGGCGCGGCCGCCGGCAGAGGTGATCTCCATGCAGGCCTCGCGCGCGCCGTCGGCGCTATGCGCGTAGTGGATCGCGACCGACGCGCCCTGCCGCGCGAGCTCACGCGCGATGCCCTGGCCGATACCCGCTCCGCCGCCGGTGATGAGCGCGCGACGACCCTCCAGTGCACGGGGGGCCGGGGCGGCGGAGGCCCCTCGATCGTTCATACGCGTTCCTCCACACGGCCACGCAGATGCCAGCGGTCGCCGAAGAGATTGAGGTGAACCGGCCGGCGCGGATGCGCTGCGATCACGTCCTCGTCGAGGGTGATGCCGAGACCGGGGCCGGGCGGCAATGGGAAGGCGCCGTCCACGACCGCGGGAACGCCGCGAGCTGCGTCGCTGACGAACGGATCCACGAAGTCGTTGAAGTGCTCGAGGATCTTGAAGTTGGGCGCCACCGCCGCGAAGTGCAGCGCCGCCGCGGTGGACACGGGTCCGCCTACGTTGTGCGGCGCGACCATCACGTTGTACGACTCCGCCCACGTCGCGAGCTTCCGGGTCTCCGCGATCCCGCCCATCATCGTGAGGTCCGGCTGGATGACGTCGGCGGCCTGGAGCTCGAACACTTCGCGGAACTCGTGGCGAACGTGGATCCGCTCGCCGGTCGCGACCGGGACGTTCACCTGGCGCGCAACCTTCGCCAGCGAACGCACGTTATCTGGCGGCACCGGCTCCTCGATCCACCCCGGCCGGTAGGGCTCGAGCTCGCGCGCGATCGCGATCGCCTGCGCCGGCGTGAAGCGGCCGTGCATCTCGACGAAGACCTCGCCGTCGGGTCCGACCCCATCACGGACCGCCTCGACGAGCGCGATCGCACGGCGGAGCTCGGCATGCGACAGCTCCTGCCACGCGGCGCCGAACGGGTCGAGCTTCACGGCGCGGTAGCCCTTCGCCAGAGCGCGCCGCGCGGCGTCGCGAAACTCCTCCGGCGTGCGCTCGACCGTGTACCAGCCGTTGGCATACGTCGGGATGCGGTCGCGGATCGGACCACCCAGAAGCTGGTAGACCGGCACGCCCAGCGCCTTCCCGGCGATGTCCCAGCAGGCCATCTCGACCACCGCGAGCGCGGACATCGCGATCTGGCCCGCACGCGCGTAGTCGTCGCGGATCATGCGGCGCGCGAGCGATTCGAACGCGAACGGGTCCGCGCCGATGACGTGCGTCGGTACGGCCTCCTCGAGGTAGCCGAGCAGCGCGCTGGTGTGGTTGATCATGCGCACCTCGCCGACGCCCTCGATGCCTTCATCGGTGCGGACGACGACGTAGGTGAGGTTGCGCCACGCGGCGCCGAGCACGAGCGGACGGACCCCTGTGATCTTCATCCTTTGATCCCCGTCGTGACGATCCCGCGGACGATGAAACGCTGCGCGAACGCGAAGAACGCGATGAGCGGAAGGATGTAGAGGACAACGCCGGCCATCGTCACGGTCTGCAGTGGGTTGCCGTGTGGATCGGCATACGCGTTCGCCATCCGGACAGCGAGGGTGGTGTTGTCCTGATGGAGCAGCAGCGCCGGGTAGAGCCAGTCGCCCCACACCCAGAGGAACATGAAGATCGCGCTCGCCGCGAGCGCGGGTCCGGAGTTGGGCAGGTAGATCTGGAGGAAGATCCGCAACGGGCCGGCTCCGTCGACCTCGGCCGCGTCGTCGAGCTCGCGCGGAAAGCTCGCGAAGAACTGACGGAAGAGGAAGATCGCGAACGGGCTCCCGCCGAGGCCCCAGAGGATCCACGGCCAGTACGTATTGGTGAGACCTAGCCGCGCGAACATCACGAACTGCGGCACGAAGAGGACGAGGTTCGGCACCATCCAGGTCGCGAGGACGAGCACGAACAGCTTGTTCCGACCCGGCCCTTCGTGCCGCGCGAAGCCGTAGCCGACGAGGGCGCTCACCAGCACCGCGAGGAACGCGTATGCGCCGCTCAGGAAGAGCGAGTTCGCCGCGAAGTGAGCGAAGTCCGCCAGCGCGACCGCGAGCTCGTAATTGAGCCACTGCGGCTCGGCAGGGAAGAGGGCGGAGCCGTACTCGGACTGCTTCTTGAGCGAGGTCACGAGCACCCAGAAGAGCGGAAGCGCGAACACCGTCGCGGCGATGAGGACGGGGCCGTAGGTGGTCGTCCATCGCATTGCGGTGCCCGACCGTCCTGCTACTCCGCCTCCACCTCCGTAGTACCGCATCACGGCTCGACCCCGTAGAAGACCCACCGGCGGCTCGTCTTGAACAGGAGGACGGTGAGTCCCAGGACGACCGCGAAGAGGACCCAGAGCAGCGCCGAACCGTAGCCGAAGAGCTGCTTCGTGAAGATCTCGATATACGCATGCACCACATAGAGGTAGTTGTCGCGCGGCGGCACGGTGCCGGGACTCAGACCGAGGATGCCGGGCGAGAGCAGCATCGGCTGCACGAGGATCTGGAGCGCGACGATGATCCCGGTGACGAGGTTGAAGAAGATAACCGGAGTGAGAAGCGGAAGCGTGATGTAGCGCGTGACCTGCGCGCGACTCGCGCCGTCGATCATCGCCGCCTCGCGGTATTCGGCGGGGATCCCCTGAAGTCCCGCGAGAAAGACGACCATTCCGCCACCCGCAGCGCCCCAGATCGTGAGGACCGCAAGCACGGCCGTCGGATACTCGACGAGCCAGCGAACGTTGACGTCCGGCAGCACCACACCGAGCAGCGCGTTGAGCAGCCCACCGGTCGGGTCGACGAAGATCTTCCAGATCCAGACTCCGGCCACGACGGGAACGACGTAGGGCAGATAGAAGATCGTTCGAAAGACATTCGAGAAGCGGATCGGCTGGTTCACCATCAGCGCGAGCACAAGCTGCAGTACGAGCCCGACCGGGACGACCACGGCCATGAGGAGCAGCGTGCGGCCCAGCGCGTACTGCGCGTCGGAGTCGCCGAGCGCGCGGAGGTAGTTGTCGGTCCCGACGAAGCGGACATAGTCGAGGTTCAGCCCGTCGTAATTCGTGAACGACATGAGAAACGCTCCCACGAGCGGGACCGCGCTCAGGACCACGAATCCGAGCAGCCACGGAGAGATCAGCAGGTAGAAGGTCACCGCTCGACGCACGCCGCGGCGGCGCCATGCGGCGGGCCGCGGCATCGTTCGTGGCAGGACCTGCGTCGCGCCGGCCATTAGCCGCCGATGATGCGCTTGCCGTCCGCGATCGCTGTGTTGACCTCCGCCTCGATGTTCTGGACGAACTTGTCGAAGCTGATGGAGCCCTTTAGGGCGGGCTCGAGGTTCTTCTTCCAGCTCGTCGCGAAGGTCTCCTCCCCTATGTAGGGATTGAACTGCAGGATGAAATCGCTCTTGGGGAGCTCACCTTGAAGCACCCGCTGCACCTGCTTCTGGAAATCGGACTGTTGAGGCATCTGCGAGTACAGCGACTTCAGTCCGGGGACGCCCCAGCCGCTCTTCGCGCGGTCCTGCGCCGGCTTGCCCCCCATGTACTGCTCGAACACCGACCACGCCGCGTCGGCATCTTTCGTTTGAGACGAGATGACCCAACCTGTCGCTGTCATCGTTGGATCGCGCCGGACGCCGGACCAGGTTGGTGCGGGCAGGAAGACCGTCTTCCCCTTGGTCTTGTCGCTCTCGGCCATTGCGCTGAACCAGTAGCCGTATTGGAGGATCGCGATCTGGCCCTCGTTGAAGTCCGCGCCCATCCAGTTCGGACTCGGATCGATCGGCGTCTGGTTTACGCCGTCCGCGGCCAGGTCATAGAGGTACCTGATGACCTTGTTGGACTCGGGGTTGGCGGCGATGACGAGCTTCGAGAAGTCGTCGGTGTAGAGGGACTGGTTCTTCTCGGCGAGCATGTTCATGGCGGTCCGATCGATCCATTGGTCGTTGTTCGAATGGACGAAGCCCCAGTACACGCGCTTGCCGGCGGATTTCTTGTTGACCTTCCTCGCGAGATCGCGAAGCTCGTCGTACGTCAGTGGCGTGGTGTCACTCGGGATCTTCACGCTCGCCTCGTCGAATGCTTTGGTGTACGCGTAGAGCGTGAAGTCGGGCGACCAGTCCTTGACCATGCCGTAGAGGTCACCCTTGCCGACCTGCTTGCCGTCCCATTTGTAGAAGTTGTTCGCTGGTGCAAGATCGTCGATCTTGAGGAGCTTGCTATTGGCGAAGTACGGTTGAAGGTCCTTCACCATCTTTCGCGAGATGTACTGGGGCACCCCGGCGGCCTGGACGCGGAAGATGTCCGGAGAGTTGCCCGCCGCCCACATCGCGTAGAGCGTGGTCAGGTCGCTCTTGACCACCTCGATCTTGAGCTTCGTGGCGCTTTCGAGGGTCTTGCGATCGTCATCATTGAACTCGTTCGGGTCGGTCATGACGACGACCTTCCCGCTGCCGCCCGTCTTCGGCGTGGGCTGACAGGCCGAGAGGATCGGTGTCGCGGCGGCGGCCGCGGCGATCGCGCCGGCTCCGATCAGGACTTTGCGGCGTGAGAGGCCAGGCATCAGGCCCTCCTGCGGTCAGGGGGCTTGCGCCCCGGCCCCCGGTGGGCGCCATCTCCCCGACCTTCCTTCTCCGATGTGACCGGTAACATAGCCCTATTTCCGACCTTGTCAAGTGGCGTCCGGGAAAGCTGCGGCTAGAGTTCGGCGGGTGAAGGGCGCCACCATCCGGGACGTCGCGCGACGCGCCCGCGTCTCGCACCAGACGGTCTCCCGTGTGATCAACGGCCATGAGAGCGTGACGGATGAGACACGCGAACGAGTCCTGCGCGCCGTTCGGGAGCTCGAATACGTGCCCAGCGCGGTGGCGCGGAGCCTCTCGTCGCAACGCACGCACACGCTCGGGATGGTCACCACCGACGTGAGCGACCACTTCTTCGCCGAAGCGGTGGCCGGCGCCGAGGCGGAGGCACGAAAACGGGGCTACTTCATGATCATCGGCAGCATCGAGGAAGGCTCCGAAGACGACGAACGCACCTACCTACACCTGATGCTCGAGCGCAGGGTCGAGGGCCTCATCGTCGCGGTCCCGCGGCTGCGGCTCGCGGAGGACGACCCCCTCGCGGACGCGGTCGCCCGAATCCCCACCGTGCTCGTGGCGTCGGATATCGACCTTGCTGGTGCGGATCACGTGGACATCGACAACCGCCGCGGCGGTCACGAGGCGACGGGCTACCTCGTCGCTCAGAACCATCGGCTCATCGGGACGATCACCGGTCCGCTGGACTGGCCGTCGGCACGCGCGCGACTCGACGGCTACCGCGACGCGCTCAAGGACGCAGGCATCGCGGCGGACCGGACGCTGGTGGAGCCGTGCGTTGACTGGGGACTGGAGAGCGGACGGCGCGCGGCCGAACGCCTCCTGGCGTCCGCGCCCAAGCTGTCCGCGATCTTCGCGCAAAGCGATCTGCTCGCGCTGGGCGCGATCGCCACGCTCCGCGCCCGCGGCCTGCGCGTTCCCGATGACGTGTCGGTCGTCGGCTTCGACGACATCCCGGTATCGAGCGTCGTCGATCCGCCGCTGACAACGGTGCGCCAGCCGATGCGCGAGGTTGGCGAGCTCGCGGCGCGTCTCATCGGCGATCGCGCTGCGAGCTCGCGAAAGACGAAGGGCTCGCGGCATACGCTGCGCGCGCCGCTCATTATCCGCGGGAGCGTGGCTCGACTGGACGGTGGTCGGATTCGCTAGGCGCCGGTGCCGGCAGACCGCCGGCCAAGTCTCGTTATCAGTAGTGCCCGACGTCAGGGACGATCGTGGTAGCTCCGGCCAGATCGGTGACCCAGCGATTCACGTCCGGCCGGAGGAAGTCGACAATGAGCCAGTTCAGCAGGGCGGTTGGGCCTGTATATGAGGGGTCGGGTGGGCCTGCGAAGACAAGCGGGTGGTAATGGCGGTGGAGGCGGAACTCATAGGTGCCCACCTGCGGCGGTTCGGCGCCGCTGGACCTCGTGACGAACGCCGTTCGGGTGACCGCTGCCGTCGCGAGTCCACCGTGGTCCGTCGCCCGCGGATCCCATTTCTCAAGCCGCACTGCAATGCCTGCGTACCGCACTTCTTTGAGCCCGCCGGACTCGGCTTCGGCCCGGTCGTGCTCGAGCAAAGGCATGGTGTACGCCTCGTACGTACCCGCCACGAAGCTTGCGGACTTCGACATATCGAATGCATGTAGGGCCGTGAGCGTGCGCGCTTGATAGAACTCGTTGAAGAAAGACTTCAGCTCCGTTGCGAGCTGCGTGTCGCTCGCGGGGATCGGAGTAGTCACCGGCTGCGAGATCCACCCGCCAGTCGCGGGGTTGAGGAAGTCGTAGATGACCCAGAGAACGCCATCGGCACCGATGCGCTGGCGCTGCAGACGGAACCGATACGTCGCCGTCTCCGCGCTCGGGCTCGCGCCCGCGCGAACTTCTTGGCGGGTCCTGGTAACGCTCACTTCGGCGTAGCCCCAGCCGCCGTCTCCACGCCACTGGTCAACCTTTACGCCGATGTCGTTGAAGGTCACTTGTTGCAGAACGCCGGCTTGCGCGTCGCGGATCTCGCGGTCCAAGAGCGGCAGCGTGTAGTCGCCGTATGCACCACCCACGAGCCCGCGCAGAGCGTCGACGCCGAACTGGCCTCCTGGCCGCAGCGTCCGCGCTTGGTAGTTGAGCTCGAAGACCTGCTGGACCTCGGTCTCGATCCGCGGTTTCGAGAAGGAGGCGTTAGCCAATGTCGTGGGCGAACCGGCCGTCTTCGGAACATCTGGTTGGGCGGGCACCGCCGAAGGAGTCGCTGACGGACTGCACGCAGCGGCGAGCACGAGGATGGCGGCGATGGTGAGTTTGAACACGCCGGCAAGCGACGCTATCTCGCGGACCGCTCGGTCAGGTGTCCAGTGGGTCTCGCTGCCGCCAGGACCTGTCGCCAGCGGCGCTGGTCCTCAAGTCCCAAGCAGGTCGAGGCTACGCGCCGCCACCGCGCCGCTGGCTCTGCACCCATGCGGCCACATCTCGATCCCAGGCATGGCCTCTGTCCTTGATCGTGCCAAGCGAAGACAAGATGAGGTCCCAGCGATGCTGATTCTCTAGCGCTCGCCGCGTAGCCAGCGCGATGAACGCGCTCCGTTTGTGGCGTCCAACACGCCGATCTATGGCGCGGACGAGCTCCTCATCGAGGGTGATCTGAAGCCGCACAAAACCAGCGTATCGGAGCTACGGCCGGGGCTTCTCCTCCAGCCACCCGCAGGCCAGCGAGCGGCAGTCGTGCGGGCGATACGTGGCGTGACGCGGTCGCCACAGCATCGTGAGCATGCCGACACTGCTGAGCATCACCGCCGCGAGCACGAACGCGACCTGTCCATCCGCGGTGAGTAGATCGAGAAGCGCCGATCCCATTGCCTACCTCAACAGAGCGACTGCCCCTTGCGTTATCGGGTGCGCTTGCGGGCGTACGCGCGTGTGTCGGCGTTCTCGACGAGGGCCTCTGCTGTCTTCCCATCCATAGGGTACGAGGAAACGCCCCACGAGCGGGCGGGCATTTTGATCGATCCGCCGCCCGGAAGTTTCACCTCAGTCGCATCGAGGATCTCCATGAGCCGGACGACCACCTTCTCGGCCTCCTCGCGCGGCGTGTCCGGCATCACGATCGCGAACTCGTCCCCGCCGTACCGCGCGGGCACGTCCTCGGTCCGTACCCGCTCGCTGATGGACTGGCCGAGCATGCGGAGCACTTCGTTCCCGGCGAGGTGACCGTAGGTATCGTTGACCTTCTTCAGCTCGTCGATGTCAAAGAACGCGACGGCGAGTGGCGACTGGTGGCGCTCGGCGCGCGCGACCTCCTCCTCGAGGCGGTCGTAGAAGTAGCGGAAGTTGTGGATTCCGGTGAGCGCGTCGGTGTTGGCGGCGCGCTTCAGGCGCTCGTGCAGCTCGGCGACCTCGATCTGGGCGGCGATCTGCGCGCCCACAGTCTCCATGAGTGTCAGGTCGCGTTTGCTGAAGGCGGCCACGGTTTGATGGCTCAGCACGAGCACGCCCACCGTCCGGCCGCGCGAGACGAGCGGCACGACGAGCTCGCTCCGCACCCGCGGGTCGCCGATGTAGCGCGGGTCGGCGCGCACGTCGTCGACGATCTGCCCCTCCCGATGTGTGAAGACCCACCCCGAGATGCCCCGGTCGGTCGGGATACGCGAGGGCGACTCGACCGTCGTCCAGGTCCCGGCGACCGCACGCGCGACCAGCTCGTCGGTCTGCTCGTCGTGGAGGAGGATCGTGAGCGAGGCGCCGGGAACGGCGCGCTGCAGCACGACGAGCGTGCGGTCAAGAAGCTGCTGCAGGTCGAGGATGGTGTGGAACTCGGGCGTGAGCTCGGAGAGGATCGCGAGCTCGCGGCTGGTCGTCTGCACCTCCTCCTCCGCCGCGTGGATGACGCCGCGCGCGTCGATCATCGCGACGAACGCGTTCACGACCGTGGGGTCGTACCACTTGCCGGACATCCCTTTGATCTCGGCGAGCGCCTGATCCTCGCGCCGGGCGGGCCGGTATGGGCGATCGGCGAGCATCGACTCGTAGGCGATCGCGACGGCGAGGATGCGGGCGGTGAGCGGGATCTGCTCGCCGGCGAGCCCATCGGGGTAGCCCGCGCCGTCCCAGCGCTCGTTCGCGTGACGGACGATGGGCACCACGCCGCGCAAGAAGCGGATCGACTCGAGGATGCGCGCCCCAAGGATCGGGTGCTCCTGCATGATCTTCTTCTCTTCGGGTGTCAGCGGTCCGGCCTTCGAGAGGATCGCGGCCGGCACGCCGATCTTCCCGAGGGAGTGGAAGAGCGACGCGTAGCGCAGGTCGCGGAGCTCATTCTCCGAGAGCTCCAGCCGCTCGCCCATCGCCACGGCATCCGCGGCGATCTTGCGCTGGTGGTCTTCGCGATAGTGGTCGCGCGCGACAATCGTCGACATGAGCGTGGATACGGTCGAGAGGTACGCGTCGTCCAGCTCTCGATAGAGGCGGATCGAGCGGATCGTCGACGCACCGACGCCCGCGAGGATGCCGATGAGCTCGCGCTCGTCATCGGTCATGAGGTGCGGCTCTCGCCAGGTGACAAAGAGCACTCCGACGGTCTGGTCGGCGGAGCGGAGCGGGTGGACGAGCAGCGCCTCATGGCCGAAGCGCTCGAGGAGCTTGCGCGCATTCTCCGGAGCGTCATCGCGCTGCGCGAGCGCGACTGGCTGCCCGGACTCGAGCACGCGCGCCATCAGTGGCGTGTTCTTGGGAAGGGCGAGGACATCGCTCGCCGGTTTGCCGGTGGAGAAGGCGAAGTCGAGCGTGTCTCCGCCCTTGTCGAGGTAGATCGCGCATACCGCGGGCTTCAAGAGACCGACGACCGATTCGGCGAGGAGCCGCGTGACGTCGACGAGCTCGGTCCTTTCGGCGATCGCGAGCCCGACGCGGTGCAGCTCGAAAAGCCGCCTCGACAGCATCGCGGTGCGTTCGTAGAGGTTCGCGCGCTCGAGGGCGATCGACGCCTCGTTCGCGATCGCGGTGAGGAGCTGGAGATCGCCGTCGTCGTATGCGCTCGGCCGGCGGCTTTGCGCGGAGATCGCGCCGACCACGAGGTCGCGTTGCCGGAGCGGCGCAACGATGATCGAGTGCTCCTCGACCGCGCCCCAGGACGTGAGTTCGGGGAGACCGAGCCGCCCCCTGTCGTGCTCGATATCACGAAGAAGCAGCGGCCCGCGCTCGACGGTCGCACCGACAAGGGTGCCTGCACGTGGCCGCTCGATCGGCGCGAGCTCCTTCCCGCCATCCATGAGGAAGCGGTATCGCACGGTCGACCCGTCCGGTCCGAGCGTCGCCACGAAGAAGTTGTCCGCGTCCATGACCGCGGCAACCTGCCGGTACACGTTCCGGAAGACCTCGTTCGGGTCAAGCGAACTGCCGACCGCGTGGCCGACCTCGACGAGCGTGGCCAGAAGGCGCGCGCGGCGCTCGGCAATGAATCGCGCGCGGATGTCGAGGTAGCCGAGCAGGAAGAGCGGGATTCCCGGAAGGAGGAACCATGGCTGCACGAGGATGATCTCGACCGCGATGACCGCCGCGAGACCCCAGAGGAGCTGCGCGCGTCCGGTGCGGTTGATCCATCCCATGGTCTGCCCGCTCATCTGCTCGGTCCCGAGCATCAGCTGTAGCGCGAGGATCTGACCGAGGTCGAGCACGACGAGCGCGAGGGCGGCGAGCGCGCCCGCGGCGATGACCTCCGCGACCGGGCCGATGACTCGATCGGCCATCGACTGGAGAATGAGCTGGAACACCATCGCGGCCGTCCCGGCGCTGATCGCCTGCGCCGCGCTGTTGCGGATGAGCCGCACGGGCGACTTGCGGGTGGCGAGGTCGACGACGATGCGCGCAAACGCCGCGACGAGCGCGAGCTGTCCCGGTGTTAGGAGGACGACCCCGGCCAGGACCGCCACTTCCGACGCGGAGAGCTCGACGTTCGGAGCGATGCGGATCGGACGGAGCGAGAGGAGGACGCAGAGGGCCCAGATGTAGAAGGCCACGATGCCCGGCGGTTCGTCATTCAGGACGTCCTGGATGCCGAGCGCGACGAACGGCGCGGCGACCAAACAGGTGACCGCGACGAACACGTACGCGCGAGCCGGGATCCGTCTCATCCTTGCCCTTCCTGCGTCATGACCGTACGCCTGGCACGAGTATGACCTGGGATCATTCGGCTATCAGCGAAAAGTTCAGCGGGTCCTTACGCGGATCGCGTGATGC
>Ga0066686_10000179_pt1 | contig 18497 bp, 13 predicted proteins | sample GraSoiAngelo_135_FD_65627 | JGI IMG/M metagenome (GOLD analysis project Ga0066686, IMG submission 65627) | Grasslands soil microbial communities from the Angelo Coastal Reserve, California, USA - 14_0929_05_40cm | ecosystem: Environmental > Terrestrial > Soil > Grasslands | place: USA...
CACACGATCACCCACGAAGACGTCTTCCTGATGAAGCGGATCTCATCTCCGGCGATCAGCCCCGATGGGCGTTGGGTCGTGTTCACGGTCACCGAGCCCTCCTACACCGAAGGGGAGCAAGTCAGCGATCTCTGGCTCGTCCCAACCGACGGCAGCGCCGAGCCGCGGCGCCTGACGAACACCAAGAGTGGTGAGAGTGGCGTGGACTGGAGTCCCGACAGCCGCCGCATCGCGTTCGGTGCGCGGCGTGAGGGCGACGATCTCGCACAGATCTATGTGCTCGACCTGAGCGGGGGGGGTGACGCGCAGCGCGTGACGAACCTCTCGACCGGTGCATCGAGTCCGCTGTGGCGACCGGATGGCAAGGCGATCCTGTTCACGAGCATGGTCTATCCGGGCGCGTCGACTGACTCGGCAAACCGCGTCGCGGCCGTCGAACGCAAGGCGCGGAAGTACAACGCGCGCGTGTACGATGCGTCGCCGATTCGGCTGTGGGATCACTGGCTCGACGACCGGCGGCCGCATCTGTTCGTGCAGTTGCTCGACCCGAACGCCGCGGCCAAAGATCTCCTCGCCGGCTCACAACTGGTTCAGGCCGCGGGGTTCGGAGGGCAGCTTGGCACTGGCGGCGAGGATCTCGCGGCCGCCTGGACGCCCGACGGCAGCGGCGTCGTATTCGCCGCGACCACTAACCGCACTGACTGGACACATGGCGACGTTGTGCAGGTCCTGTGGCGCGTGAGCGCGAGCGGTGGTGAGCCGCAGCGTCTCAGCCAGGGCCGTGACGATTACGACGCGCCACAATTCAGTCCGGACGGCAAGACCCTGTTCGCGGTGATGACGCCAACGAACGAGCACACGTTCAACAACCGCCGGCTCGTGGCGTGGGCGTGGCCAAGGAGCGGTGACGCCGCGCCGCGCGTCGTCACGGGTGGCCCAGACCATTCCGTCGGCACGTACACGATTGGCCCAGATAACCGCAGCGTGTTCTTCCTGGCCGAAGATGCCGGTCACCAGCGACTGTTCCGCGCGCCCGCTGCGGGTGGCAAGGAGCAGGAAGTCGGCACGATGACGAGCGGCACATTCGGGAGTCTCCAGGTTGCCAGGGGGGCGGGGGCGGGAACCACGGCCGGCACGGTGCGCCTGGCGGCGGTCTGGGAAAGCGCGACGCATCCGCCGGAAATCGTGCGGGTAGATGCGACAACGGGCCGCGGGACACCGCTCACACGGTTCAACGCCGCGCGCGCCGCCCAGATCGAATGGCAACCGCTGCGCGAGTTCTGGTTCACCTCAAGCCGCGGCAAGCGCATCCACAGCTTCTACGCCGTGCCGGCCGGGTTCGACTCGACGCGCACCTACCCTCTGTTCGTGCTGATTCACGGCGGCGCCGCGAACATGTGGACCGACAACTTTGGCCTGCGCTGGAATCCGCACCTACTCGGCGCGACCGCTCCCGGGTTCGTCGTCCTGATGACCGATTACACGGGCTCGACGGGATACGGGGAGAAGTTCTCGCAGGACATTCAGTTCGATCCGCTCGAAGGACCGGCCAACGATATCAACGAAGCGGCCGACACCGCGATCAAACGCTTCAAGTTCATCGACGCGTCGCGGCAAGTGGCGGGCGGCGCGAGCTATGGCGGGCATCTCACCAACTGGCTCGCCGTCACCACCACCCGCTATCGGGCGCTGCTGAGCCACGCCGGTGAGTGGGACCTCGAGAGCCAATGGGCGACGAGCGACTTCAACTACGATCGCGAGCGCAATGTCGGCGGCCCGCCGTGGGAGGACCATCCAATCTGGCGGACGCAGAGCCCGATGCGCCGCGCCGCGAACCTGCACACGCCTGTGCTCGTGTCGGTGGGTGAGCGCGATTTCCGCGTGCCGATGAACAACGCGCTCGAGTTTTGGACCGCGCTGCAGCGCCAGCAGATTCCCTCCCGCCTCATTATCTGGCCGGAGGAGAACCACTGGATTCTGAAGGGTGAGGACAGCCGCTTCTTCTATAAGGAAGTGGCGGCGTGGTTCGCGCGCTGGCTCAGCGCGCCGGCGGCGACAGGCCAGTAGACGACGTTGGCAGGCGTTGTCATTCGCCCGGCGACGGTGGCGGATCGGGCGGCGATTCTCGCCGTGGCCGACCGCCTGGCGGCGTTTGCCCCCACGACCCGGACCGCCACCGAGATCACGTCACGCGAGCGCCGCGCGCTCGAGGACGCGCTCGACGCTCCCAGCGCCGCGTCCGCAATGCTCGTGGCCGACCGGCAGCCCGGTGTCGTCGGCATCCTCCTGCTCGAGACGCGGCGCGATTACTTCACCGATGAAGCACACGGCCACGTCGCGATTCTGGCGGTGGCGCGGGAGGCCGAAGGCCAGGGGGTCGGCCGAGCGTTACTCGACGCGGCCGAGCGGTGGGGACGGCAGCAAGGGTTTCGGCGGCTGACGCTTGCGGTGTTCGCGGATAACCAGCGGGCGAAACAGTTCTACGAACGGCAAGGCTGGCGGCTGGAGCTCGAGTATCACTTCAAACGGCTGTAGGGCTTGGCGCAGGCTCTTGGCCGCATCACGGCTTTTCGAAGACAATGAAGGAGATGCGGGTCGCCCGACACGACCGACCTACCACCCAGTGGCCGCCGGCGAGGTCATGACACCCGTCGGGCACGTCGACGAAAAAGTGGCCGACACCGTTCAGTGGCCAATAGCGGACGCTGTTCCCCTCCTCCCCGGTGGCCTCACCCTTTCCGTACGCCGTGTCGAAGGCCGCGAGGGGAGAGCCGATGCCGAGACCCTCAGGGGTACGGAACACGGGGTCGTGCCAGGAGACGCCGTTCCAAGAGCGCCGGACCTCGTGCCCGCATAGCTTGATGGTGTACATCTTTGAAGTCTCGCCTTCCGCCTCCGTGGTTCCTTCAATCACGTTCGCTGCTCCGACCTCGCGCTTGACGGCCTCGAGGGGTTGATTCATCCAGATCCCAGCGATCGTCCTGGCATCGAGGTCTACCCGCAGCGAGTCGTCACAAACCGGTGCGGCCATCGCGACTTGCGGTCGTCCGAGGTTTGGCTGCTTCCACCCCGTCGGCCACCACTGGTAGGCACGCGAAAGTGTGCGACGGTAGCCAGTGCTCCTGCCCGTGACGTAGACCGAGTCCGGCGTCACGCTGTCGAGGCGAACGGTAAAATCGGGCCACGGTGCCGTCCATGACTCAACGGAGCGTACGACGTGATCCATGGCCTCGTTGACGACGTAAACGTGAAACTGCATGGCCGTTGAGTTGGTCGAGAGCGATCGGATGACGATGATGCGGTCGGTGCCGTGGTAGCCGGCGGGTCGTTCGTCGAAGACGGTGACTTGGCGGGCAGTCGGGCCGAATGAGGAACGCATCCAGCTTATGAGCGGACGCTCCGGCTGTGCGGCGGCGGTGGACTCAATGACGGCCGGCGGTGCACCGGCGGTCGACTTAAGCGGGGCCGCGGGCGTGGTGGAGTCGGAGGACGCGGCAGCGCGAGGCGCGCGCTCCGAGCAGCCCGCTACCAGTGGGACAAGACCAATAACCGTGGCCAGCGCCGTCAATTTCATTCGTAGAGTCTCGCGCTATCGGCTTTCGCCAAATCCACGAGGAAGTCCGAGACCTTCTCGGTGACGGCCTCAACGTAGCGCTTTCCCTTCTCCGGAGTCGCAGCTGCGGGATTTCCGGAACCCGTGTCATCCGTGACCTGGCGCCATTGCCGCGGCGCCCACGCCCAGCCCTCGCGAAACGCGGCGATCTTGAACCTCCGCGCCGCCCCCGGCCCAGCTTCAGAGAGCGACAGCACGCTCTCCGACGCGATGTGCTGCATCACGCTCGTCTCCATCTCACCCGCGTGATCGCCGAGGTCGGAGAAGAACCCTTTCAGATCGAGGACCTGGTACCAGTTAACGACGCAGAGAAACAGCGAGACCTGCGGCTGGAGCTCGCGAATCATCTGGCGGAAATCATTGGCGCCGTGCCCGTTGAAAATCACGAGCTTCCCGATCCCCTGCCCCGCGAGTGATTGCGCGACGTCGCGCAACACGAGCGCCTGCGTGCTGGGGTTCATGTTGATGCACAGCGGGATGTCGAGCTGGCCGGTGTTCACGCCGAACGGCACGACCGGCAGCACGACCACCTTCGCCCCGCGTTGCCACGCGCGCTCGGCGGCGCGGGCGGCGATCTCCTCGCTTTGGATGTTGTCGGTCGTGTAGGGAAGGTGATAGTTGTGCGCTTCGGTCGCTCCCCAAGGCAGAATGGCGACCTCGTAGCGCGTGTCGCGGACGGTTTTCCACGTCAGGTCGTCGAGGATGTATGGCCGCATGCCCGATAGTACACTCTCAGGGGTTGACGCGCACACGGGTGTCCCGTCTCTTCGAGTCCGGTCACAACCCCTCACATGTCGCTGGAGGATTCGATGCGGCGCACCTTATGGAGTCTCGTGTCGCTCGCGCTGGCAGCCACTCCCCTCCCAGCCCAGGGGCTCCGCGACAAGATCTCCCAGCTCTTCATTTTCACGAGCGGCAAGGACCCGCTGTTCTTGGGCGGGACCGCCGGCTCCGATTCTGCGACGGCGCTGCACGCCGATCACTTCGTGCCCTCGGCCAACGCCGATAACGGATCACTCATTTCGTTCATCAGCGCGGCGATCAGCCAGAACGTCGGTAACCTCCCCGTCAGTGCCACTAGCGGCGGCTCGACCTTCCGGTTCGAAGCCGGGGTCCCGGTTCCCACCTCGGGCTCGCCCGGTGCCGTCTTCGGCGAGCGGGCCCCGACGCTGGGCCGCGGCCGCGTGTTCGTCGGCGCCAACATCAACCGTTTGCACTTCGAGACGTTGCGCGGCGTGAACCTCAACGATATCGAGATGACGTTCACGCACGAGAACGTGACCGGCCCAGCCTGCGACGCCGTCGTGGGGGCGTCCTGCGCGCCGTACGGCGTCCCGACGCACGAGAACGACGTGATTGACCTGCGGCTGGCGCTCGACATCGACATGACGGTCACGTCGTTTTTCGTGACCTTCGGCCTGCTCGATCGGGTCGACATCGGCGTGGTCCTCCCGATCGTCTCCTCGTCCCTACGCGGCACGAGCAACGCGCAAATCGTGCCGTTCGGCGGCACGACCGCCCAGCACTTCTTTGGCGGCACCCCCGCGAACCCCGAGCTCTCGACATCCCGTTTCGTGGAAGGGTCAGCAACCGGCGTCGGCGACATCGCCACGCGGGTCAAGGTCAATCTCATGCGTTCGGAGCGGACCAACTTCTCCGTGCTGGCCGACGCGCGCTTCCCTACCGGCAGCGCGGACGATCTACTGGGAGCCGGTCACATCGCGGCCCGCGGTCTCGGCATCCTGTCGGCGCGATTCGGAGCGTTCTCACCGCATGCCAACATCGGATATCTGTTTCGCGGTGGGCGCTCGCAGAACAGCGCGGTGCTCTCGACGGTCGGCTTCGATCACGTCATGGCGCCGTGGGCGGCGATCGCGGTCGACCTGGTGTCGGAGCTCCAGGTTGGTGAGAGCAAGCTGCGGCTGCCGGGCACCGTCACCTACGACCTGCCGTTCCGTCGCACTGTCGAGCCGACGAACATTCCCACCGAACGTGATGATGTGATCAACGGGTCGTTCGGCTTCAAGTTCGTGACGCACAGCGGCATCACGCTCGTCGCGAACACGCTCTGGCCCCTGAACCGGGGCGGACTGCGGCCGAACGTGCTCTGGACCGCCGGCCTGGAGTACAACTTCTAGCCTTCGAGAAGCGCTACCGGATCGCGGTGATCCGCCAGCCGCTCGCGTCCCGCGCGAGCGTCGCGCGAAACGTCGCCGGGCGTCGCTCAGCGCGACCCGTGCTGGCGTTGTCGTATTCGTAGACGCCGCTGACCGACGCATCGGCGGACGCGCCGGCCACATTCAGGCTGGTGACGGTGAGACTGGCCTTGAGATTGCGCACGCGGTCGAAGAACGTCTGCCAACTCCCCTGCTGCGCCGCCGTGAGTCCGGGATACGCGAGTCGCAGTCGATCGATGTCCCGCGATTCGAGCGCCGCGGCGTAGCTCGCGATCAGCTTCTCGATATCCGGGCGTGGGTCGGCGGCGGGGGGCGCGACGGGCACTGGCGCCGCCGGCGGCGGTCCAGGCTCCGCGACACGGCGCGGCTCGGTGTCGCGGGCCCCGCGCAATCGCAACGCGCGCTCGGCGTCGGCCCACAGCGACGCGGCCGTCGCGAACTGCATCATCGCCTCTGAGACCCGCCGTGCGGACGCCAGCGACTCTGCGCTCGCGAACGCTGCGTGCCCGTCGCTGAGATCGGCCGGTGTAGCGCCCGCCAACGCCGCCCGCTGTTGGGCACGCAGCGCGCTCGCGCGCAGCGTGCCAATCAGACTGTCGAAGCGTTGCGACGTGAGTCGCGCGACCGAGTCTCGTGGCGCCGCCCGACGTGGTGACGTCGGAGCGGGCCGGGGCGCAACCGGAGGCGGCGCCGGTTCGGCACGTGGCACGGCGCGGCTCGAGTCGGCACCCGCGGCGGTCGTCCGTGTGGAATCCAGGAGCGCCGCGGGCGGCGCGGTCGTGCGCCGACTCAACAGCCGCCACGGCGACGTCCACCACAGCCCCAACGCGATGACGGCAATCGCCCCGCCGACACCCGGCCAGAGCCAGCGCCGGGTGCGACGTGTGGGTGGTGTGTGCGTCCGCACCCGTGACATCACGATCGGGCTCGTCGGCGTTTTGGGACCGGCAGGCTGCGCCGTGCCGCGCGCCAACGTACTCATATCCTGCCGGATCGGATCGTCGTGACGCAGGGACGGCCGGCCGCAGACCGCCACGACGTCGTCCATGGTGGGCCACCGGCGGGCCGGATCTTTCTGCAGCATTCGCATGACCGCAGCGGCCAGATTGGGAGGACAGTCGGGCCGGAGCTCCGTCACGGGCCGCGGCGGTCGGTTGAAGTGCGCGTACATGACGGACATGATCGACTCGTCCTGAAATGGCAGTGTCCCGGTCAGCATCTCGTACGCCACGACGCCGAGCGAATACTGATCCGATGCGCCGGTCACCTCGCCCGTCGTGGCACACTGCTCGGGACTCATGTACGTCGGCGTGCCCACCGTTACGCCGGTCATGGTGAGCCCTTCCGCCTGGAGCACCTTCGCGATGCCGAAGTCCGTGACGACGACCCACCCATCTTCGTCGAGCATGATATTCGCGGACTTGATATCGCGGTGGATCACGCCGTGGCGATGCGCGTAGCCCAAGGCGTCGGCCACTTGCGCGAGGATCGTCTGCGTCATCGCGATGGGCAACGGGCCGATGTCGCGGGTGATGACGTCGAGTGAGCGTCCCTGCACGTGCTTCATGACGAAGTACAGCACGTCGTTGCTCTGGTTGACCGCGTAGATCGGAATGATGTGGGGGTGGCTGAGGGCGGCGGCGGTGCGCGCTTCGCGCTTGAAGCGTTCCACCATGCCCTCTCCCATGAGCAGGAGTGTTGGCGCGAGGACTTTGATCGCGACCTTGCGGTCCAAAGCCAGATCGTGGGCGAGGTAGACGGTGGCCATACCGCCATGGCCCACCGCGGTCAGGATCTCGTACTGCCCCAGGGTCGCGCGCCGCAGCGCGGCGAGTTGCGCCTCCGACGTTTCGGGGCGCGTGTCAACGACCGACCCCGGTGGCGTAGCCAGGGTCGCCCCAGACCAGGGCCGTTGCACCGGGATGCCTGTGCCGCAGCGCGGGCAAAAGGCTGCCCCGGATCCCAGGGCTGCGCCGCACCGGTAACACGTGGACGGTGGGTTGGTGGTCATGCCAGCCGCACAAGATACAGCAATCGTGCTTGGGTGGAGACTACGGCACGGTCGGAACCCGCTCCATCGGACTCCATGGTATGACGGTTCGGGTTCGACTGCTCTCGGCGGCCAGCAGCAGGCCCCGCATCACATCGAGCGACCATTCCGGCGAGACGGCCAACTCAGCGGTTCCGAGCATCACGTCCCGCACGTTTTCATAATACTGGACGAAGCTGGATCGCAGCGTCGGGACTGTGCGCGTTCCGTCAGACGTGATGAGCGTGCCGTACAGCTCCGGCGGCTCAGAGTCCCAGTCCGGTTCATCAGGCGTGCGCCCCTCCTTGAGCGCCGCTTCCTGGGGATCCATTCCCGATTTGATGAACGACCCCTTGGTGCCGTGAACCATCCAGGTCGGGCCAACCGGTGGCCGCAGCATCGAGGCGCGCAGTGCGGCGCGCACGTGCCGGTAGTACAGCGTGACATCGAACGCGTCGTCGACGACCGCGCCGTCGCGCTCGATCCGGATATCAGCGCCGACCGCCTCCGGCACGCCGAACAGCAGGAGCGCCTGATCGAAGAGGTGCGGCCCGATGTCGAACCACACGCCTGAGCCCGGGTACGCCTGCTCGCGCCACGCATTCGGCTTGAGCTCGGGGCGAAAGCGATCAAAATGGGATTCGTACGTGGCGATGCGGCCGAGGTCGCCTTCACCCACGACGTGGCGGACGGTGGCGAAATCGCCGGTGTAGCGCCGGTCCTGATAGACCGTGACAATGCGTCGCTGCTGCTTGGCGATCTGCACGAGATCCTGTGCGTCAGCGAGTGTCGTCGTGAAGGGCTTGTCGACGACCACATGCCGTCCCGCGAGCAGGCACTGTTTCGCAATGGGATGATGCGACGTGTTCGGCGTCGCGACGACCACGAGATCTATTTTGTGCTCGAGCATCTCGTCGACGCTGCGCACGAACTCGACGTCGGGATACCGCGGATCCGGAGCACCGTGGCGCTGCACGATCGTCGTGAGGAGGAGACCGTCCACCGCGCGGATGACGGGCGCGTGAAACACCTTGCCCGCGAAGCCGAAACCAACGAGGCCGACGTGGAGCATGGCGGTCAAACTACGAATGCGGCGACCGCCGCTTTGTAGTTTGACCGCCCAACCGCCGTCGTTGTTTCTTGACCGCCCATTCCTCTCAATCCGGTCGCGGCGTCTTCCAGTCGCTCGTCATGATGAACAGCGGCGCGCCGTCGAACTGATAGATCGGCCGCAGGCGTTTCGTGTTGTAGTACTTTGAGACATCGACGACTTTTTTCTCCGACGTTACGCTCGCGAGCGGCACGCTGTCATAAAAACCGCGGTGGATACTGACCAACCGGCCGTACTCTTTTCGCCTTACGAGGTCGAGCGCGAGATTGCCGAAGGCCATCGGGACGATCGAATCGAGCGCGTCGGGATCGCCTGAGCGCACCAGGTAGCCAAGCCGCTGGTTGACGACGTCGACGCGCCGCCCGTTGTTGTATTTGGCCGAGTTCTCCTTGAGCGCCGCACCGATCTGGTCGCCGATGCCGCCGAGCTTGCGGTGTCCGAACATGTCGGTCTCTTCGCCCTCGAAGCTCATCCCCTCGTGCGAGGTGAGCCGCGCGCCTTCCGAGATCAGGACCACGGAATAGCGACTCGGGTTCTTGTTCCGGTCCTGAACGAGCAGCTCGGCCAGGTGTTCGAGTTCTACGGGGTACTCGGGGATCACGCAGCGGTCCGCGGCCCCGGCCATGGTCGGCAGCAGCGCGGTGAAGCCGGCGTAGCGGCCGAACACCTCGATCACCAGGAAGCGCTCGTGCGAGCCCGCCGAGGTACGCAGCCGGTGCGTCAGCTCGATGGTGCGGGTCACGCAGGTGCTGAAGCCGATGCAGTAGTCGGTGCCGTAGACGTCGTTGTCCATCGTCTTCGGAATGGCGACGACCTTCAACCCCTCATCGTGCAGCCGCTTGGCGTAGCTGAGCGTGTCGTCGCCGCCGATCGGAATCAAGACGTCCACGCCAATATGCTCGAGGTTCTTGATGACGTCCGTGGTGATGTCGTTGATGTTCTCGCCATACCCCGTCAAGTGCTGCGGGACCCGGTCCTTCGGGAGATGACTCGGCCGCACCCGCGAAGTGTGGAGGAACGTGCCGCCCGTGCGGCCGGCGCGGTTCACGATCGCTTCAGTCAGCGGCAGGATCTGCTCGGAATTGTCCGCATCCTTCTCACGCGAGTAGTCCACCAGCCCGCCCCAGCCGTGGCGAATGCCGATGACTTTGAAGCCGTCACGGAGGGCGCGGATCGTGATGGCGCGGATGGCGGGATTGAGGCCGGGGACGTCGCCACCCCCGGTGAGGATGCCGATGGTACCTTTACTCATAGTGCCGAGGAACATAGCGGGGGGAGCCATGAAAATCGATTTCCGGCAGGATGTGGATCGCGTGCTCCAAGACGCGAAAGCGCAGCAGCAACCAGTACTTCTGGACTTCAACGCCGCCCCCATGTGAAGCGGCTGCGCTCGGCTGGATGCCGAGGTGTGGCCGAACGAGCGCGTGGTCCGCTTCGTCAACGAGAATTTTCTCGCGGCGCGCGTGCACCCGCGGCAGACTCCGGAGGCGTTCAAGCTCTACAGCGAGCGCTACAAAGCCCCCTGGACGCCGACGATTCTCCTGCTCGACCATGATGGGGTCGAGCATCACCGCATCGAGGGCTTTCTTCCCGTCGACGACTTTCTCGCCCAACTGATGTTAGGCCGCGCGCGCATCGCGTTCGACGCGCAACAATGGGCGGAAGCCGAGCGGCGGTTTCACGAGATCGCGGACACACTGCCTGAGACCGACGCGGCGGCTGAAGCCTTGTATTGGGCCGGGGTGGCGCCCTACAAGGCGACCGGCGACCCGGCGTCGCTCAAAGCCACGGGTCGCGCGTTCAAGGGGCGGTACCAAAACAGCCCGTGGGCGAAGAAGGCATCGGTGTGGACGTAGTTTAATATTCGGGATATCTTCGGGAATGCGTCGGATTCTGCTGGCGGATGCCGATGCGTTTTACGTCGCTGTCGCCCGCGCCGTCGATCCCGAGGGCGCCGGCAGGGCGCCCCTTCTCATCGTCGGCGGCTCGCGCGACAGCCGCGGCGTCGTCTGCTCCGCCTCCTACGAGACGCGGAAGTTCGGCGTCCGCTCGGCGATGCCGATCGCGCGCGCGCTGCGGCTCTGCCCGGACGCGATGTGTGTCCCGGTGCCGTTCAAAGAGTGCATCAAGAAGAGCGCGGAGATCCGCAAGGCGCTGCAGGCGTACACGCCCGTTGTGGAGGGCGCGAGCGTTGATGAATGGTTTCTCGATCTGACAGGCACCGAAGGCATCTACCACCAAGAGCCGCTCGTGGAGACGGCGCGCCGCATCCGCGACGGCATTCGTGAGACGACGGGGCTCACGCTGTCGATCGGCGGCGGCACGAACAGGCTGATCGCCAAGATGGCGGTCGATCGGGCGAAACCGAGCCGCGGTGGCGACGGAATTCTCATTATCGCGCCCGGGTCGGAGCAGGAGTTCCTGAGATCTTGCGCCTTAGCCGATATCCCGCTCGTCGGCCCCAAGTTCCAGGCGCGCCTGGCAGCGCACGGTCTCGTCACCATCGAGGATCTGCTCCGACACGATCTCGCCACCCTCGAGCGGTGGATGAGCAAGCGCGAGGCGCGGTGGTTATGGAATCGGGCGCACGGACTGGATGACGGTACAGTCGCCCATCGCGTGATGAACCGGGGCTTGAGTCGCGACGAGACGTTCGGGAAGGACCTGCACAAAGACGCCGACATCGAGCGCGAGCTGCTGCGACTCGTCACGCGGGCCGCCGCTGACCTGCGGGGCGATGGACTGACAGCGCGGACGATCGCGGTGCGACTCCGCGATTTCGATTTTCGCACGCGCGCCGCGCAGCGGACCCTGCCGGAACCGGTCGTCGCCGACCGCGTGATTCTGCGGGTCGCGCACGAGCTCCTGAACAAGCTGCGCGATGACCGGCGGGTGCCCGCCCGACTCGTCGGTGTCCGGCTATCGGGACTGAAGCTGGCGAGCTCCGCCGATCAGCTCGGAATCTTCGGCCCTGAAACCGATCGCGATCGCGGCCTGGCGCGCGCGATCGACCGCGTGCGGGGGAAATTCGGGCAGAAGAGTATTCTTCCGGGCGGGATCACTCCTTCTACAACCAACGCCGCCACGTAGCCTGGCGCGGGTTGGAAAGTGTGTAGCGACCAACGCCCCGCTGGTGGCGTGGCGTTTGACGCGAGGCCCTCGCCACTCGCCTTTGCGTAGGCCTCTCGCTTTGTCCAGCAACTAAAGAAGTCTTGCGCCTGGAGGTGGATCGGGAGCCGGTTCAACCGGTCAACTTCAGCGGCCGAGAAGAAAAGCTGCGCGATTTCGGCGTGATCGGGCAGCGCCCGGACGTATTCGAGATCGACACCGACCTCGGCGTCGGCGGTGATGGCGATGAGGGCACGGCCGGCCGAGTGAGATAGGTTGAACCTGAGCCGCGTGCCGAACTCAGGGCCGAGCGCGGGCTTTCCGAAGGCGTTGTACACGAACCGTACGCTGCTCGGATCGGTCCCGAGATAGCGTCCCAGAATCTCACGCAAGGCGCCGCGCGCAACAATGAAGCTCCGCCGGTCACGCTCGAACCGAAGACGCCCACTCCGGTTCCGTTCGTCACGAGAGAGGGTCGCGTAGAGGCGGGCGGACATTTCCCGCGGACCGTCCAGTGTGACGCACCAACTGTGCACTTCGCCGCGCGCCAGAGGCATCGGACCGATCATTCGATCAGGCGCACCGCGTCGGCCATCGCGACGACGACTTCGCGAGGTCCTTCGAAAGGCTCCTTGGCGTGCGCGGTGCGGATGTTGTCCACCAGCAGCAGGTCCCCGGCCTCCCAGCACTCGCGGACGGTGCGTGCCTCGTACGCTTCGTTGATCGTCTGGACGATACCCGCGCTGATCGGATCGCCGTTGCCAAAGCGCGTGTTGAACGGCAACCCATCCACACCGTATTCGTCCACCAGGTACTCGCGCACCTCCGGGGCCAGCGTCCACTCGTTCAAGAATGCGATCTGGTTGAACCAGCACCGCCGGCCCGTGCCTGGATGGCGCACGATGGCGCTGCGGCGCTGCCGGGTGCGCAACGCGCCCCCCCCGCCCCCCCGGTTCGGCTGCCACTCGAAGGCGATTCGCTTAGCTCGGCAGTATTTCTCGACGGCCCGAGGATCGTCGGTGCCGAATGCGTCGGCGATTGACGCCCCAATGTCCTCGTTGTAGTTGCGGATTAGAAGCCAACCCAGCTGCTCGAAGCGCTCGACCAGGTCGGTGGGCAGCGCGTCCAGGACAGTCGCCGCATCGGCCACCGGGGTGGCGCCTCCGTTCGTCGGCGCCACGAGACAGGCGAACAGCATGAGACTGGGGGGCTCGAGCGCGTAGCTGAGCTCGTGATGCATGCACATGGGCTGGTTGGGCGGCCACTTGGAAGTGGAGTACACGTCCCGAGCGTACCGTCGCCGGGGCGCGAAAGCCTCCATCTCAGGGGCAAGGGTGCCCAGCTGGCGAAACACCGCCTCGGCTTCAACCGCGTCGCGCAGACCGAGACCGCGAATCAACAGGGAGCCGTGCTCGAGGACGAGGGCGCGTACTGCCTTGGCGTCGTCGATTGCCTCGGCCCGCAGCATCGGCGGCTTGCCGCGTTGCAGGTCCACGTTGAGGAGTGAAGTGAGCGATGACGATGTCATGTCGCGACCGAAACCTCCTCGAGGCGGCGATCGATCAGCGTCGCTTGATCCGCGAGGATCGGGTGGGCGGCGAGATCCTGAAAGGACACCGTCCGGTCCAGGGCGATTGCCAGTCTCACGGCAGCCAGCGACGTGCCACCCAGCTCGAAAAAGTGATCTCGTCTGCCGATTTGGTCCTTGGCGATGCCGAGGACCTCTGCCCACGCGGTCGCCAGCCGACGCTCGGTCGCCGTGCTGGGTTTCTCGCGGTCCTCTTGCGCGGAATCGAACTCACCGGCGAGCGCCGCGAGCGCCTGACGGTCGATCTTGCCGTTCTCCGTCAGCGGCAGCGTTTTCCGCCAATGGATCGCCGACGGGACCATGTACTTGGGGAGCGCCTTGGCGAGCTCGTCCCGCATCACGCCGGGATTCAGGGGACGATCGCCGGCGCAGAAGGCGATGAGATGGTTGTTCACCACCACCACTGAGCCTTCGCGCACGCCGGGCAGCTTGAGGAGCCGGTTCTCGACTTCGCCGATCTCGATCCGGAAGCCGCTGATCTTGACCTGCGAATCCCGCCGTCCGAGAAACTCCAGTTTGCCATCGGGCAGGCAGCGGCCATAGTCGCCGCTCCGGTACAGGCCCTCGCCCGGGCGAAGCGGATCCTGCAGGAACGCGTGTTGCGTGCGTTCGGGGTCGTTAATGTACCCGCGGCCCACACACACCCCGGAGAAGACGATCTCACCGGGCTCGCCAAGGGGCACCGGCTGCAGGTGCTCGTCGACGACGTAGATGTGCACATTGTTGATGGGGCGGCCCAGCGGAACGCGCTCCCCGCGCGGCGCGCGGTCCATGATCTCGTGGTTGGTATCGTCCGAGGTCTCGGTAAGCCCATACGCGTTCACCAGCTTGATCCGGGGCTGGACACGGAACCAGCGCTCCACCAACTCCTGCTTGAGGGCCTCGCCCGTCGCCACCACGTACTCGAGGTCCTTCAGCTCGCGCGGGTACTGTGCCAAGAAGGAGACGAGGACTTCGAGATAGGACGGCACAACCTGAACGACGTTGACTCGGCCGTCGACGATCGTTTCGAGGAAGCGTTGCGCGTCGAGGATCGTCTCCTGCTCCACGATCAGCGTGCGCCCACCGACGAGCACGGCCGAAATCAGTTGCCACAAAGAGATATCGAAGCACTGCGGCGCCGTCTGGGCCACCACTGTTCCTTCGCCGATCTGCAGATCGTCGATCTTGGCGAAGAGGTGGTTGAGGAATCCGAGGTGCTCACACATCGCACCCTTCGGCTCGCCTGTGGATCCGGAGGTGAAGTAGATGTACGCAAGCTGGTCGCGCGCGACCGCAATGCCGAGATCGCTCGCGGCATGTCCCTCTTCAAAGGCCGCCTCGATCAACGGCTGGGTGAGCACCAGCTTCGCGCCGGCGCGCGAGACCATCTTCGCGATGCGCTCGGTCGGAAAGTGGGGCTCGATAGGCAGATACGCGCCGCCGGCCTTGAGAATCGCGACCACGGCCGTCAGCCAGTCCAGGTTCCGCTCGGTCTTGACGCCGACGACGCCTTCGCGCGTGAGCCCGCGCTTGAGCAGGGCTCGGGCCACCTGGTTGGCACGAGCATTCAGCTCGCCGTACGTGAGCTGTCTCGAGCCGTGCACGGCCGCGATGGTCTCGGGCCGCGCCCGCGCTTGGTCCTCGAAGAGCTCGTGGGCACGGCGATTGGGAAGGTTCCGGCTCGGCCCGGCGAGGATCGACAGCACGCGCTCGGTCATCTCACAGCTCCCGCGCCGGGTTCCCGCCCCAGCGCGCGCGTGGCGGGACCTCCTCGCCTTTCATCAGGAAGGAGTCGGCCGCGAGCTCCGCGCCGTCACCCATCGTCACGTCATAGTGGACGAAGGCGCCGACCCCGATCGTACAGCCGGCGCCAAGTGTGGCACGGCCTGACTTGTACGTGCCGTCCTCCTGCGAGTCGCATTGGATGATGCTTCGTTGATTGAGAACGCACTCGTCCCCGACGGCGGTCAGGGTCGGCTCGGAGATGAACACGCCGTCGTCGAACACCCGCCTGCCGAAACGAACGCCGATCAGCCGCCAGATCACGTTCTTGAATGGCGTGCCGTCGAAGAGATGGAGGAAATGGATCGGATGCAGCTTCCAAATGCGCTCGACCCACCAGAAGCGCGGGTCGTAGATGGAGCAGATGCGCGGCGGCGGCGGGCTGATCGCTTCGAACAAGCGCTCGACCGACGCGTAATAAACCGCGGCAACGACTGCGCTGAGCGCGAACAGCGCAGCCATGATCGTGTGCGCAAAGACGCCGTAGAAGAGTTTGAGCGCGGCCAGGTCGATGAGCGTGATCAGGAAGACGCCCAGCCACCGCGTGAACAGGAAGATCCCGATGGTGCGAAGGTTGAACCGGTTCTTTGCGGCGAGGCCAAGGCGCAACGCCTCCCCCGTGCGGAGATGGTCGAATCGGCTGTCGCGCTCGACCGACCGCGGAATCTCGAAGGGAGGCGAGCCCAGCAAGCCCACCCCTTCGCGAATCTGGCCGTCGAGCGGGACCATCACCTTGGTTGCGAGGAGGCAGTTGTCGCCGGTCCTGCCGCCCGAGGGATAGGTGACATAGTTGCCGACGAAGTTGCGCGACCCGATCGCCACCTGGGACACCTTGAATGACGTGCTCGAGAAGTCGTCGTTGACTATGTCGAGTCCGTCGGCGACCATCGTTCCTCTGCCGACAGAAGTGAGGAAGGGATCGGCCGTCTTTACTTCGCTGCCGAAATTCGAGCCGGTCTGCTCGACCGGCCTAAGATGGAGCCCAAGCCACCGCAAGTAGTGCACGATGTATGAGCTGTCGCCGAACAAGAGTGGAAAGAATTCCCTCCTCCCCATCCCCGCGATCACGCGATGCACCGCGTAGCGGAGGCCATACAGCGGATAGACCGTGTCCGGCTTGATGAAGCGGCGCAACAGGCGAGGCACAGTGCCCACGGCCAGGAGGCCGATGAGCGCCGCGCCGAAGAAGAGCACGACCGAGAAGACCACCGCTTCGATAAAGAGGCCCTCGACGAGCGCCGACACCCCGAGAAACAGCAGACTGAACCCCGCCTCCAAGAGCGGCGCCACCAGGAACAGAATTCCGAGCAAGGTGAGGGCGGCGGAGACGGCGCGACGCAGTGTGCCGCACCGGGCCGGCGGGACTCTGAGATAATTCGTGTGGGTGCGTTGTGCCGGAGATCCGTGCCAGCGCTCGCCGGCCGGCACCGACTGGCCACTCAGCAGCGCCGACGCGTGGCCAAGCTGCGCGCCGTCGCCCATCGCCGTGCCGATGTCGAGCACGGCCATCTCACCGACGTACACGTCACGGCCGAGGGTCACCGCTCCGATCTCGATCCGGCCGGCTCGCGCCCGATAGCAGAGAAAGGTCGCCTCCCTGCGAATCACCGTGCCCGCGCCGATCGTGAGCAGATCGGTACACACGGGGATGCGCCGGGACAGAATCACGACTCCGGGCCCGATTCTCGCGCCTAGCGCTCGCAAATAGAGCACGTACAAGGGAGAACCGACGAACAAGTACACGCCGGGGTTCGACCGAATCAGCGTCTTGACGATCCAGAAGCGCACGTAGGCGAGACTCCAGAGACGGATGCGCTGGGGCTTCCAGCGACCGATGAGCAACCACTTCGCCACGATCGGAACAGCGCACACGACGAGGAATGCCAGGCCACTAAAGACAATCAGCCGCAGGTAACGCTCGACGCCCGCTGATTCCCCCACGATTCGCTGGAAGCCCTCGATGCCGGCAAGCACGCCCAGGTACAGATATCCGATGTAGAACAGGGCTTGCAGCGCTCCACAGAGGACGTACTCGCGCGCTCTTGTCGGCGTGGGCAGCTCCAGCGCTTCGGCAGCCGCCGGGTTGGCGGCGGGGGGCGCCAGGTACGTGATCGCCGCCGCGAGGCTGCTGATCGTGGGATGCCGGTATACGTCCTTCATCGATATCGACGGCAAATCGCCCCGCTTCCGCACGCGCGCGCAGAACTGGGCCATCACGAGCGAATCGGCACCCAACTCGTCGAAGAAGTGGCTGTCGACGGGCACGCAGTCGACGCGAAGGACGTCAGCCAGCACGCCGGCGAGGATGCGCTCCGTTCCCGTCATGGCCGTGCTCGGCCGATTCTCAATGACCGTCATCGGACGACCTCGTAGAAGAAGTCGGACAGCCGCAGGTCCTGGCCGGCGGCGACCGCCTGGTCGTACACCCACTTGCCAACCGCTACGTCGAGTATCCCCATGCCGAAGGGGGAGAAAATGACGGGGCGGCTGCGATTCACCGATCGGCGTTCGGTCATGATCTCGGCCAGCGTGCCGGTCACGAAGTTCCGGTTCCCTGTCTGTTGCTCGGCGAGATGGGGGGAGGTATTCGCTTTCATGACATGCTCGACGTCGTCGACCACGTTCTGCGATCGGAGGAGGATCTCGGGTGCGAGATCGCGCAGCGAAATATGTAATACCACCGGGTTGTGATCGAACAGCCAGGGATCAGAGATGTGCGGTGCAGCCGCGACGGTCGTAAAAACGATCAGATCAGAAGCGCTAAGAAGCTCTGCCACATGGGGGACGACCTTGATCGAGCGGTGGCGCTCGGCGCGGCACGCCGTGCCTCGAAATTTCTCACTCTCGACCGGCGACGTGTCGTAAAGTCGAACCTCCTTGATCGCCCATCCTGTGTCGATGAGGAAGTCGTAGATGTAGCGGGCAATGAACCCCGTTCCCACGATGCCCAAGACTTGAGCCCGGCGCGATTGTCCGTTCAGCCAGTACGCGGCCAGAACAGCTGACGCGGCCGTCCGCGCCGCCGAAATGATCGAGCTCTCGAGGATGGCAAACGGATACCCGGTCTCGTAATCGTTGAGCACCAGCACCGCCGACGCGCGCGGGAA
>Ga0066686_10000191_pt1 | contig 18221 bp, 20 predicted proteins | sample GraSoiAngelo_135_FD_65627 | JGI IMG/M metagenome (GOLD analysis project Ga0066686, IMG submission 65627) | Grasslands soil microbial communities from the Angelo Coastal Reserve, California, USA - 14_0929_05_40cm | ecosystem: Environmental > Terrestrial > Soil > Grasslands | place: USA...
GGAGAATCCCCTACTCATGAGATAAAAGATTTGCTCTTCACCTATTTTACCAACTGTAGCCTCATGAGAAATGGTAGCATCATCTTCGTTTACTTCTACGTATGGATATGTGTCAGTACGCGAACTCTTGTCAAGCAGTAGCGCATCACATCTTACATTTGATTTCACGCCAGTTGCACCTTTTGCAACATGTAATAATCCTCTATATGTTGTACGCCCTGCATCCTTACTAACTGACTTGCTTGTTATTCTAGAAGTTGTATCCGGAGCGAGGTGCACCGCTTTTGCGCCAGCATCTTGATGTTGTCCACTACCTGCAAAAGCAACTGATATTACTTCAGCATGTGCCCGTCTACCAAGCATATAAACACCAGGATATTTCATTGTTAGCTTGCTTCCAAGATTCCCATCAATCCATTCAACTGTTGCATTCTCATATGCATATGCTCTTTTTGTTACCAGATTGTATACGTCTTTACTCCAATTTTGGATTGTAGTATACCTTATTTTGGCGCCTTTCTTTGCTATTAGTTCTACAACGGCAGAATGAAGTGATTCTGTTGTATATACCGGTGCAGTACAACCTTCTATATAATGGACTTCTGCGCCTTCATCAGCGATTATTAGAGTTCTTTCAAACTGGCCTATATTTTCCGCATTGATTCTAAAATATGCTTGGAGTGGGAGGTCAACTTTTACATTAGGTGGAACATAAATAAAAGATCCACCAGACCATACCGCACTGTTTAATGCAGCAAATTTGTTATCTTCAGGTGGAATCACTTTACCAAAATGTTTCTTTAAAATATCAGGATATTTCTTTACAGCTGTATCAGTATCTGCAAATATAACTCCCTGTTTTTCCAAATCTTCTCTCAGATTATGATATACAACTTCTGATTCGTATTGAGCGCCGACTCCAGCCAAAAACTTCCTTTCTGCCTCTGGAATTCCTAGTTTTTCAAATGTGTTTCTCACAGAATCTGGAACATCATCCCAGTTCTTACTTTGCTTTTCAGAAGCCTTTGCATAATAGTAGATATTCTGAAAATCAATATGTGATAGATCACCACCCCAATTTGGCATTGGTTTGCTAAGAAAAACATCATAAGACCGTAATCTAAATTCGCGCATCCATTCAGGTTCATCTTTAAGTTTGCTTATCTCTTCAACTGTTCCCCTTGAAAGTCCTTTCTTACTTAAATATACGTATAGCTCAGTTGAATCCTTAAAGTCATATTTACTATAATCCATATTCACATTTGATGTCATTATAAAATATAACGACGTTATTGTATTTATACTATATGATATTGTTTGAAGAGTTCAAGAATTAGTCAAGACTCGGAGGTGACATGTCAAATTCTTTTAATATAAGTACAGCAGCATCCATTATTGCTTCTGCTTCTGGAATAAATGTAGCAAAGCATGGGATCAAGAATGATGATATTATTGGAAAAAAATCACATGGAATGATTAAATAAAGACATGAGTATCAAATTCATAATTCACATCAGGTGTATTTAGTTGATAGTGGATCTTAATGTAAGCTATAAAAAAGCAGTAGTAATAGGAGGAGGCACCGAGGGCTTACGAAAGGTGCACGGATTACTAGACCAGAAATGCGACATAACCGTAATAACTAACAGATTAAACAAGGAACTGAAAAAAATGAGTAAAGATGGGAAATTAAAATTAATAAAAAAAAGGATAAAGGATGTATCAATTCTCGACGAATTTAGAAATGTTTTCTTAATTTTAGCCGCAACTGATAATAGACAATTAAATAGAAAACTGGTTGTAAAAGGTAGATCTATGGGCGCATTTGCATATGCAGCTGATGATCCGAGTATCAGTGATTTTTCGTATACGTCTTTGGTAAATATTGAAGGTTTAATACAGGTGGCAATCTCAACTTCTGGAAAAAGCCCTATTATGGCCAGAAAAATAAGAATCAAAATAGAAAGAATGCTACGCAAGACTATTAACGATTCAGACATTAGCAACATCATTTTACAGGAATATGCACGTAAGAAAGCAAAACAAAAAATAGATACCGTGAAGGAAAGAAAGGATTTTCTTTATACTTTAATAAAAGATAAAAATATCCAATATTTGATAAGATCAGATAAGCTCGACGAGGCAAAAATGACTGCATTACACATATTGAATAATTGGGAGAAAATGAGTAAAACATGAATTCAGTAATCACTGATGATTTAAAATTATTAAATGTCAGAATAACTCACAAGAAAGCACCGATTCATGTTCTTGAAAAGTTTACTTTTAAAGATATTGACAAGGCCTATCGAGTTTTTTTGACGCGCGGTGACATTAGAGAATGCGTTATAGTTCAAACTTGCAATAGAGTAGAACTCTTCCTAGCCTTAGAAAAGGTAGATGTAGAAAAGATTTTTGAGATTTGGAGCAATATAACTGAATTAAAGGAATTGTCATTTGAACTTGCTGAAGTTGATCATGATAAAGACGCAATTAATCATCTTCTTAGATTAACATGTGGACTTGAATCCTTAGTTGTTGGAGAAGATCAAATTTTGGGTCAGGTTAAAAGAGCTTTTGAATATTCTCGACAAAATTGCTATATTGATTCATTTATTCCCCTCATTTTTGAACACGCGATAAAGGTTGGAAGTAGAATTAGGACGAATACGGGTTTGAATAAGGGTAGTACGTCAATTGGCTCAATGGCAGTTAATTTGGCAGAAGGATATTTTGATGATTTTCAGAATAAAAAAGTCCTCCTAATTGGTACCGGTGAGGGTGCAACACTTGTTGCAAAATCACTTAAGAAAAGACAAGTTAGTTTTAATGTTGCAAGTAGGACTTTTGAACGAGCAAAATCTTTTTCGAGTACTGTTGGTGGAACACCGATAAAGTTTGAAGATGCCCTCACTAATTTTGATAAAACAGATATTATTTTTGTCTCGACAACTGCCCCGTATTACCTCATAACCTATGACAGAATTTTCAATTGCATGAAAAAAAATGATGGAATGATGATATTTGATCTTTCAAATCCTAGAACAGTTGATGATAAAATTGCGACAATTTCAGGAATAAAACTAGTCAATATAGATCAAATTGCAGAAATAGTAGATAGAAATTTGAAGCGCAGGTTTGAAGAGATCAGATTGGCAGAAAAAATGATTCAAAGTGGCATGCAATCAATGGATTTATTGTTTAGAAAGATTAGGGCGGAACCATTTGTGGTATCTATTTTCAAGATTGTAGATGAAGTGAGAAATAGAGAATTATCAAAGGCAGCCCGGAAGCTTGGTATTAAAAAAGGAATGAAAGAATTTGAAATAATGGAACAACTGTCATATGCAATTGTTGAAGGGATACTGTCTACACCTATGAATAATTTCAGAAAAGAAATTGGAAGTACAGAAAAAAATGAAGATGTACTGAACATAGTGTCAAGGATTTTTAATTATGAACCAAAATGACGATTTTGAATTAAATGGATTTCCAAGAGTAAGATTAAGAAGATTGAGGCGAACGCCTGCCATAAGAGACCTACTGCAGGAAACAAGATTATCTGTCAAAGACCTCGTCTGTCCAATATTTGTCCAGGAGGGTATTGACGAGCCTAAGGAAATAGAACTTATGCCTGGCATATTCAGAATACCATTAAAAGAACTGACTGAAAGTATTCAAGAGCTATATGATTTGGGCGTCAAGACATTTTTAATTTTTGGAATTCCAAGATCAAAGAATAACAAAGCAACTGGTGCATATCGTAGAGACGGTATTGTTCAAAAAGCTCTTAAAACATTAAGACAAAATTTTGGTGAAAAAATTGTGACAATAACTGATGTATGTTTGTGTCAATATACTTCACATGGTCACTGTGGAATTATAAAAAACAAGGTTGTAAATAACGATGAAAGTTTGAAAGTGTTAGAGAAGATTGCGACAAGTCATGCAGAAGTTGGAGCAGATTTTGTAGCACCTTCTGCAATGATGGACGGGCAGGTAAAAAATATCAGAGCTGCATTGGACAAAAAAGATTTTAATCAGGTAGGAATAATAGGCTATTCAGCTAAATTAGCCTCTAATCTTTATACACCCTTTAGAGATGCGTCCCATTCCATGCCTGATTTTGGCGATAGAAAATCATATCAAATGCCATTTTATAATGCTAATGAGGCGTTAAATGAAATAAAAATGGATATTAACGAAGGAGCTGACATTATAATGATTAAACCTGCATTACCTTACCTGGATTTAATTTACAAAACAAGACAAACTACGTTACTACCCGTGTGTGCCTACAGTGTGTCTGGTGAGTACTCCATTGTAAAAGCAGCTGCTCTTGAAGGATGGGTCAATGAGGATGAAATAATCATAGAATTCACAACATGCATAAAGAGGGCAGGTGCTGACTTTATAATATCTTATCATACAAAGAAAATTGCAGAAATACTAAACAACTCCTAAAGATACAATTATAACAGTTTCAAAATTATGATATCAATGTTTGTCGTCTTCTCTATTTAACAGAGCAAAAGAAATTATTCCTGGTGGTGTCAATAGTCCCGTTCGTTTCTACGAACCGTTTCCTTTTTTCGCTTCGTGTGGAAAGGGTTCGAAAATTATCACAAAAGAACATGATACTCTAATTGACTATTGCCTTGGATATGGCGCAGTCATACTAGGGCATGCGTATTTTGATGTAATAAGTGCCGTAAAATCACAGCTAGACAAGGGCAACATTTTTTGTGTTCCTACTGAAAATGAAGTTAAATTAGCTGAATTGCTTATTGAAATGATCCCCAATATGGAAATGGTAAGACTGATGAACACAGGTTCTGAGGCAACTATGCATTCCATAAGATTAGCAAGAGCCTTTACGAAGAAGAAAAAAATTATTAAATTTGATGGATGTTACCATGGTGCATACGATTATGTTCTGGTCAATCCGGGATCAAGTGCTTCAGCATTTACCCATCACGGCAATTTAGAAGAGTCCATGAAACAAACTTTGGTATTACCATATAATGATATAGCTGCGTTGGAACAATTAATAAAAAATAATAATGATATCTCGTGTATAATAGTGGAGCCTGTTCTAGCAAATATGGGACTTATAATTCCCGAAGAAGATTACTTAAATAAATTAAGAAGAATAACTGAAAGAGAGGATATTGTATTAATATTTGATGAAGTCGTTACTGGATTTAGGTTATCATTAGGTGGCGCATCAGAATATTTTGGGATTGTTCCAGACATAATGACTCTTGCAAAATCAATGGCAAATGGATTTCCGCTTTCAGCGATCGTAGGGAAAAAGAAAATCATGGAATTGTTTTCTCCTAAGGGAACAGTATTTCAAGGAAGTACATATGCAGGAAATCCAATTTCGGTTTCTGCAGGAATCGCGACAATAGAGAAACTAAGTGAAGTTAAGAATGAATTATATCCTAAACTTTCACGCTATTCCGATACACTGACAAGTGGAATCAAGGATCACATGAAAGATCTAAAATTTAAATTCAGTGTTAATAACATCTCGTCTATGTTTCAACTTTATTTTACAGACGAAGAAATTAAAAATGCATCAAGCGCTAAAAAATCAAATCAGGTACTGTATAAGAAATTATTCCATGAGTTATTAAAATCAGGAGTATTTATACCCCCCTCCCAATTTGAGACTTGCTTCATATCCTATTCACATGATGATGAGGACATAGATAAGACTATTGAGGTTTTTGCAAAGGCATTAAAAAAAGTGAAAGATTTTGAAAACTAATTATAAAGTTGCTACTCGTGGAAGCAAATTAGCATTAATTCAGACTGAAATTTTAACTCACAACCTGCGTAAATTAGATGCTTCTGTGAAATGTAATATCATTAAAATAAAATCTGAAGGAGATATCAAAAAGGACAAAGTACTTTTTTCAATCAATGAAAAAGGAATCTTTGAAAAAGAGGTGGACAGAGCAGTAATTGATGGAAGTGCGGATTTTGCCGTTCATAGTATTAAAGATATACCCACTGAGCTTGATGATAAATTAGTTATTGCAGCAATTCTAAGGCGAGAAAAACCTAACGATGTATTGATAGGAAAGTCAAAGATAAACCTTGAACAGTTACCTCCAAATTCTCGTGTTGGCACAAGTAGCCTAAGAAGAGCCGTTCAAATAATTAGGAAGAATCCAAAAGTAAATGTCATTCCAATACGGGGTAACGTTGAAACACGTATTAAAAAATGCATCAATGGATCTTTTGACGCTCTCATTTTGGCAGAGGCCGGAATTAGAAGGCTTGATATGCTTAATCTAATTGTCCAACGGTTTGATTGCCTTGATTTTCTTCCTGCCCCAGGTCAAGGAGCAATAGGAATTGTATGTAGAAAAGATAACAAAAAAATTCTAAATACATTGCAAATAATAGAAGATAGGGCAACAAGATATGCAATCGATGCTGAAAGATCCTTGATACATCATTTAAATGCAGGTTGCAGATTCCCTGTTGGTGCAATTGCATTACCTAATTTAAGAACAAATAGAATCGTATTGCATGTGTCTGTTTTTTCTGCGGATGGCTCCAAGTCAATAAATCTAAAAAAATCTGATATATTGGCAAATTCATCGCTTCTTGGCAGAGATATTGCAAATGACTTACTGTCAAGTGGAGCAGCGGATTTTGCTCATGAGTGGAGAGATGCACTGGAAAAATGGAGCAGTCAAAAGTGAAATCAGAAGGTAAAGTGTACATTTGTGGAGCAGGACCAGGGGATGCAGATTTGTTAACCATAAAGACTTCTAAACTATTATCAAGATGTGACATTATACTATATGACAGATTAGTTAATAAGAAAATCCTTGATTTGGCTTCTCAACGTTCAAAAAAAATTTACGTTGGTCGAGAATCAGGCGATCCAACAGTTAATCAAAAGATTACAAATGAACTCATGGTGAAATATGCTGATGAGGGAAAGAAAGTAATGAGGTTAAAGGGAGGTGATCCTTTTATTTTTGGACGCGGTGGTGAAGAGGCTGAATTTTTATCATCTAAAAATATAAGATACGAAATAGTGCCTGGAATTTCTTCATTGAATGGATCAGCCACATATGCAGGTATCCCGTTAACTCATAGAGAACACTCCTCTTCCATAATCTTATTAACTGGACATGAGTCAATTGATAAAAAAAAGACTTCTATAAATTGGAAGTCAGTAGCCAAGGCTGCAGATACAATTGTGATTTTTATGGGCTTGGAACAATTAGCGAAAATTTGTAGAAAGTTAGTTGCGTCTGGGTTGACTGAAAATACCAAGATTGCAGTTATTGAAAATGCAACTTCAAACGAACAAAGGGTAATCGTAGGAAATTTGAATAATATCGAAAAAAAAGTTAAAGAAAAAAAAGTTCAATCCCCCTCCATAATCATTATCGGAAAAGTAGTTGGTATTCAAAACAAGATCGATTGGTTTCCTCCAAAGAACTAGCTGTCCTAAATTTAATCAATATCTGACTACAGTAATGCCAATATTTTTATGAGAAGCAAAATTTATTATGCTATTGAGTAAAATTTTCCTCAACAAGACAATAGCAATAACGCGTGGAGGAAAAAATAATAGTGAATTCACAAGACTAGTGAAGGAAGAAGGCGGAATTCCAATTTCTTTACACACTATGAAGCTAATTCCTGTTAATTCAAGTGTTTTTTCCGAAAAATTTTCTGATATCTGCACAAAGAAATATGATTACTGTATTTTCCTGAGTCCAAACTCTGTGGATATCTTGTTTGAATTAGCAAGAAAAAACAATCTAACTCACCTATTTGGGGAACAATTAAAGAAATGTGATGTAATTGCAATTGGTCCGTCAACAAGAAAAAGACTTGAAGCAAATAATATCTTTGTAAAGTGGGTTCCGGATGATTTTTCTTCGTCAGGTATTTTAGATTTAATTAGGAAATTGGAGATTAAACGCGGCAGTAGAATTATCATGCCAAGAAGTGGTGCAGCTAATTCTTTTCTTAATGATGAATTAAATTCTATGGGAATTATTGTAGATGAATTTTACACCTATTATCCACAAATAGAAACAATAAATGAAACATGGATTGATTTTTCAAAAAAAATGGAACAAAATAAAATACACGTAATCATTTTTACGAGCCCTTCTTCAGTTCGACATTTCTTTAACATAATGCAAAACCTTCTATCAAATTTTAAGGAGCGTTTTGAAAATGTTGACGTATTAATAAGTATAGGACCCAATACAACAAGAGAGCTCGTTTCACGAAAGGTATTTCCGGTAGAATCTAGAGAGCACACCATACAAGGAACACTAGAATTAGCAAAAAGAATTCTATCTGGAAAATAGTTTGCACAACAAATGTCGTGAGAACAGAACTAACAAGAAGGTTTAAAAATCAAATCAAATTATTAAGTATTATTTGATAAATAAAAATTGTCCGATATTGGTAATGACGGAATATTTGATTTAAATGTACTAAAGGATGTTGGTCCAGCAACTAGAACTAGTTTAAGGGAAGCTGGATTTAGATCCATCAAAGATCTAGTTATTCGTGGCCCCACAGATATAGCCGACGCTACAGGAATAGCCATAGAGAAGTGTACAATACTTTGTAATCAAGCAAGAGAAATATTAGAAGACGTTGGTGTTTATGATAAACCGTTTATTACTGCAAATCAAATTTATGAAAAGAGAAAAGCGGAAGATCGTGTGGCTACAGGTTCAACAAATTTAGATGAATTGCTTGGGGGCGGAATAGAAACAAGAGCAATTACTGAACTATATGGAGAATTCGGTACAGGAAAAACTCAGATCTGTCATACACTATGTGTTACTGTTCAACAAAATGAAAGTGAGGACAATTTATCTAATGCATTATATGTTGATACAGAAAACACATTTAGGCCCGAGAGAATTGCAACTATTGCTTCTGCGAGAGAAATTGATCCTAACCGAGCTCTTGAGAACATTATTGTTGCTAAAGCCTATAACAGCTCCCACCAAGAGGTAATTATTCAGGAATCCCCAAATATCATTAGTTTGCACAATGTAAAAATAATGATTGTTGATTCTATTGTCTCTCACTATAGAGCTGAGTTTCTGGGAAGGTCTTTTTTGGCAGAGAGACAACAAAGAATAAACAGATTATTACACATTCTTTTGAGAATTGCTGAGACATGTAAAATAGCAGTGGTTATAACCAATCAAATTCAATCTTCGCCAGACACAATATTTGGTGATCCTCATAAAGCCACTGGTGGAAATGTCATGGCCCATACTAGCACATATCGCCTATATCTGAAGAAGGCTGGCAAAAATCGAATAGCAAGAATGGTAGATAGTCCATATCATCCGGAGAGAGAGATACTATTTACACTCAATGAACAAGGAATTGGCGATCCTCAAAAATAGTTGATGACGTGTACATCTGCCAAGCTAGTTTCTTACCTTAACTTGACAATTTTTCAAGATTGCAAGCAAAACGTCAAGATCCCTAGATAATATTAAATTATGGAGACACTTCAATAATCCGATATGCCAAAATCTCACGGTATAAGAAGGAAATCGAGACACATCTTAAGGAAGGGTAATATGTCAAAAGGACTTTCTCATTTACTTATTAATTATTCAATTGGTGATAAGGTTGTGGTAGTTATAGATCCAAGTGAACATAAAACAACCCCGCATAGAAGATTTCAAGGGAGGGTTGGATATATTAAAGATATTGGGAGAAGAACTGCAAAAGTAGGAATACTAGTCGGTGATAAACAAAAGACCTTGCAAACCAAATTCAATCACATCCGCCCCATAAAATAAAAGGTAATGCACATTGACAAAAATCACTAAAAGAGAAATGATTACACTCCCAGGTGTTAAAGAGATATTGGAAACGAAAAAAGTAGACGAAATGGATCAAATTCAAAGATGGACTTATGACTACGTAAATAAATTCTCAAAAATATCTCAAAAACAGGCACAAAAATTAGTCAATGAATTAATAGAGCAGTGTGGTCTTACTGAAGAAGAAGCAGTGGAAGTAGTAAATATTATGCCCTCATCTCTAGAGGAAATAAGATCCTTTACATTTGGTTGGAAAAAATTAATATTAACGTCAACATCAGAGAGCATTTTACAAAAGATTACTTCAGTGCATGAAACTTAAAAAGTATGCGCTGTATATTTGCAAGTAATTGGACTCTACCAATCAAGGTAACATTCATAATAGACATGCAGGTCATGATTATGCTCTTCATAGTCATAAGTTTGAAGAATATGCTTATGTATTAGATTACTCACTAAGAGGAAGGTCAATCACAATAAGGGGCAGAGAGGGAGTAATTATTCAAGCAATAGGAGAAAATCGTCTGACACTATTGGAATTGCTTGGTGCCCAAAACGCTAATTTTGAGGTAGGTGAAAAGGTGTATATTGGAAAAGAGGGCAGAAATAAAATAATCAGTGTTCTTGGCAAATTACAATATGATTCAATATCACAATCTGCAAAGAATGATCTGCCACCTATTATTGAAAAAGTAGTTCTCTCGAATGAGGAACGCTTTGTTTCATATATTAATACTGCTCAACCAATAACGCCGAGAATTCATTCACTTGAACTGATACCAGGAATCGGAAAGACGTACATGATGAGCATAATTAGAGATAGAGAAAGGGAAAAATTTACCTCTTTTTCAGATATCCAATCTAGAATAGGATTAAAAGATATTCATAAACTAGTAACAAAAAGAATAATTGAAGAGATCACTAGGGAGACTAGGATGACACTGTTCGTTGGAAGATGATAAAAGGACCAATTATGGTCAACACTTTCTTATAGACTATGGTAACATTTCCAAAATAATAGAGTCGTGCAGAGTAGGAAAAAAAGACACTGTGTTAGAATTTGGTACAGGGTATGGATATTTAACAAGCGAAATCTCAAAACTTGCTAAAGTTGTGTACTCTTTTGAAATAGATAAAGAATTGTATCTCAAGGCAAAAAAATACCTTTTCAACATAAGAAATATCAAAATTTTCAACCAAGATTTCTTTTCACATGACCCTTTTCCTTTTGATTTTTTCTTGTCTAATATTCCCTATTCCAAATCAAAAGAGATAATCAAGTGGTTATCATTACAGGAATTTAGGGAAGGAGTAATAATGGTACAAAAAGAATTTTCAGAAAAACTTACGGCATTTCCAGGAAATAAGAAATATTCTGTCGTCTCGGTTATTTCACAGTATTGTTTTGATGTTGAACCATTATTTGAGGTAAGTAAGGATTCTTTTATACCCTCCCCTCAAATCCAATCAACAGTCATGAGGTTAAAAAATAAGAAAAGGAAAATGACCGAGTCTATAATTTTGAATCTAGAATATCTTTTTAGTCATAGAAACAAGAAGCTAGTGTCATTTTTAAACAATGAACAATATGACAATAAGAGAATTGACCAGTTAGATACTGACTCGCTATTAAGAATTTGCAATAAGTTAAATGATCAACTTCCTGACAAGTAATTAACTTTAGCCTGGTCATACAATTATAAACTTGAGACATGAAGTCAACATATTGTATTTACCATCAGATGACAGTATTTTCCTCTCAAATGTCGTTAACCAGTATCATGGTGTTACGGCTTTAGAAATAGGTACAAATAGTGGTATCATTTTAAGAGAACTTTTAAAAAATTTTAGTATTGTTGTCGGAACGGATATTGATTTCTATTCACTAAGACATGTCCTAAAAATGTCAAGAAATGAGCGAGTGATATGTTGTGATGCCGCAGCTGCATTGGGTAACATGATATTTGATATGATTGTATTTAATCCACCCTATCTTCCAACTATCAAAAATCATTCCGACAAGACGACTGACGGAGGCTCCTCAGGAATTGAAGTTTCTATTCATTTTCTATTGAGTGCAATTGACAAATTAAGTAGTAACGGCAAAATCCTAATGATGGTATCAACCCTTTCAGATATTGAAGAACTAGATACGTTTATAGTAAAAAATAATCTGATAAAGAAAGAAATAGCTCAAAAAGCCCTATTTTATGAAACGCTCAAAATCATTGAAATAAGCGCATACGGATAATTATCAATATCATATTTGATTTTATGTTTACGATATTATGGTAAATACAGCCTAGATCTGGTCGCAATTTCGTTGGCCATCTCACTTAACGACGCTGAACCTCCTAGATCGTATGTGAGGTATTTTCCTTCATTTATTATTCCCTCCGTTGCGGCAAATATAGCATTACATATGTCATTTTCCCCAAGATACTTTGTCATCAAAGCACCTGAAAGAATAGTAGCAACTGGATTAACCTTATCATCGCCGGCATATTTTGGAGCACTTCCGTGTGCTGGTTCAAACATTGCGTATTTGTCTCCATAGTTTCCGGAGTAAACATTTCCAATAGAACCAACATGTCCTGATGCGCATTCAGAGACAATGTCCATAAATAAGTTAGTACTTAGTAATATGCTCTTGTTAAATCGTTCTGGATTTTTGACTAGCTGTTGTGTCATATTATCTATATAATATTCTTCCACTTCAATTTCATATTCCGATTGTATTTTCTCCACGGTGTTCCAAAAAATTCCGTCAGTTTCCTTTAGGATGTTTCTTTTAGTAATAACATAAATTTTGTTGAATTTCAACTCCTTTGCCAAATTAAAGCCATGCCTTACTACATTTTCACAGCTTTTCCTGGTAATTTTTCTTATAGCTATAGCAGCATCATCCCCTATTTTAAATTCAATACCGGTGTAAAGCCCTTCTGTTGCCTCTCTAACACAAACAAAATCTAGTTGATGTACTGAATTCTTATATGTTTTTATAGGACGGACGTTTGCAAACAAGTTAAATTTTTGCCTTATGCTTACGGCCACACTTTTCGGAGCGTTGGAAGTTGGAACTGTTGTGGTCGGACCCTTGAAACATGCATCTGAAGCTTCCAACATTTTCCATACTTCATCAGAAATGTATGAATTCCCACCATTTTTTTTCCACCATTCTGATCCAGCGTTACATTGGATTAGTTTAATCTTAGAATTACACTCATTTAGAACATGAACCATTGCATTCACAAGTTCCGGTCCAGTTCCATCACCCTTAATAATTACTGCTGACTTGCTCAATCCTTATGAAAAATGATACTTTCTATTTATACCTATTTGGAGACCAGAGAAATCCTTCCAAGAAAATTATCGCTTAGGGGAGGCGAAGTTGTGAGATTACTAATTCTAACAAATCGGTTATCAGAGAAGTAAGAATAGTTTATGGTGTAATTCGCGAGACTAATATTTTCATATTTATTTTTCCCAGTTGAATTATCAATCACTTGGATTGTGTTATTGTTTGAATAGATTTTCATAAAATCATCCAGCGTAAGCCTTACTGGTCGAACGAACTGGATATGAACTGTATCACCTATACTGTCGGCATGAATAACCCTCAGGCAATCCTTACCATCTTTTTGTTTTCCAAGCGTGTCTGGGAGTAATTTTTTTTGTCCATTAACTTCTAGATCAATTCGTGAATGAACATTGAATGTATCTTTGTTGTGCGCCTTGAGACATACATGTACCGGAGACGGAGCTGGAAAGAAATGCATTATCAAGAATCCGGAAAGCGTCGCAATACCGACTATTATTGGGGGTATTAGAATTTGTTTTTTCCCCATTTTTTTCCTTGGCTTATCCTCTTTTATTCTTCTTTTAGGCACCTATTGTCACCTATAAAGAATTCTAAATGCACTTTAATATATTTGAAAAAGGTTCCATATTCAAATTACGAAAAAAGAAATTCAAATCTTTTGGTTAAATTCACGGACAGTGAGTTTTATTGTTAATATTATATTCTAGGCAGTAATATTGACTCATATTGCATGAAATTTACATTGATGGTGCCAGTAGAGGAAATCCAGGGCTTTCTGGTATTGGAATAATAGCGCTAAAGGACAATAATAGATTATTCAGCTACAGAGAATTTATTGGCACAAAGACCAATAATCAAGCTGAATATTTTGCTCTAAAAAGAGCCTTACAAATAACAAATATTCATACAAATAAGATTCGAATCAAATCAGATAGTATTTTGTTGGTAAATCAACGATCTAAAAAATATAAAATTAGAAATGCTGAGTTAAAAAATATGTCAATGGAAATATCCAAGCTTGAAAAATTGTTTGATTTAGTAGAATATAGACATATCAGAAGAAATGAAAATTATGACGCAGATTTGCAGGCAAATTCCGCCGTAGACGATTATATTAAATATCAAAAAAACAATTCAGATATTGGCAGCAGTGAAGATTCAGAGTTAAACTAAAAATCATCTACCATGACGAAAAGGCATTAGACTGAGCTGCCATTGATATATGGGAATCTAAAGATTTATCTAATCTACATAAATAATTTTTCATAATTTGTTAGATGAAAGATCGCTCCTTCCCACCGTTATTAAAAATGTTATAGTTTTCGTATTAGGCATACTGATAATAATTTCACTTTACCATTATATTGAGACTGAATTAGATAACCCACTGCCTTTCTTCATAATTTCTAGTGATACAATGGTTCCGACTTTAAAGATAAATGACGTCATATTCATAGGCGATGGAAATTCATTTAATAACACCAAGGTAGGCGACATAATAGTCTTCAAAAAGCCTGCAGGTGAAGATAGGATAATAGTACACCGTATTTCCGAAATAACATTGGAAAATGGAATGAGAGTGATAATTACGAAGGGTGATGCAAGCCCGGTTTCTATACCAGGAGTGGATTTCCCAGTAAAGGATAATAATTTCATTGGAAAGGTCAAATTGGTTATCCCAAGCTTTGGAGTAATTTTCATACCACCAATGAATTATGCGTTTTTTGGAACAATAATCTCAATAGTGGGATTTGCTATTTATATGTATGAAAGAAAGAAAACTTTGCAAAAATAGATCAAATTAATGGTCTAACATATCAGATTTTTCCGTCCCAGATTTTCAAGGGATAGAAAGGTGTCAGTTTACCGTGATTGCCTTCATGAAAAGAGATATTTATCGAATAGTAAGCAATTATCATAGGCGGTTTTATCCCTGGGAATTCCTGAAAAAATTAAAGCTATCCAAGAAGAAATTCATAGGACTCAAATAAATAAGGCCACAGAATTTCACATTGGAGTTCTTAAGGCAAAGATATCAAAACTTAGACGCGAACTAGATGAAAATACGCATGGAAAAAATCTATCATCAGGAAAGGATAATGAAGGCTTTACTGTCCGAAAGTCGGGCGATGCGTCAGTAGTACTTGTAGGATTGCCTAGCGTGGGCAAATCGACATTGCTCAATGCACTGACAAATGCAAATTCACGTACTGGATCTTACCAATTTACAACACTCACAGCAGTGCCAGGAATGATGCAATATAATGGTTCCAAAATTCAAATACTCGATCTTCCAGGAATCGTAGAGGGAGCTTCAAAGGGTAGAGGTTTGGGAAGAAAAGTTCTCTCGGTTGCCAGAAATGCAGATCTTGTGCTCATGATTTTAGATGTTTTTCAGCCCGAACTTCTAAACATTTTGGAAAAAGAGCTTCATGAGGTAGGAATAAGGGTTAACAAGAAACACCCTGAGGTATTTATTGAGAAAGCTCATCTTGGTGGTCTTTCCATCCATAACCAAGGATCTAGTATTAGTGATCAATTAGTAAGGGAAGTGCTCAAGATTCATGGAATAAACAATGGGCGAATAGTAATCAAGGAACCAAATTTGACCGTCGAAGAATTAATAGACGCTGTTTCTGGTAATAGGATTTACCTGCCCTCTCTTGTAGTCTTGAACAAAATAGATCTAGTTGATAATCAATTCATTTCAGATATAAATAGAAAGCTAAAAAATTTTATCCCAATCTCTGCGGATCATAAAATAAACATTGACCACTTGAAAAGATCCATTTATGAAAAATTGGCGTTTATCAGAATTTACCTGAAACCTAGAGGAAACAAAGCTGATTATGAAGAACCGCTCATCATGAATCGAAATTGCACTATTCGCGATGTCTGTCTAAAAATCCATAGAAATTTCGTTAAGGATTTCAAACATGCCTATGTTTGGGGAAAGAGTGTTAAATTCAGTTCCCAGAAGGTAGGATTGGATCACATTCTGGAAGATAAGGATGTCCTGAGAATAATTTTGAGGTAAGAGTTTCTAATTAATTTTCTAAAATTTGGAAAACTTAAAATCTACGCTTCTGAGGTATGTATAACTGACTCTTGAAATATCCAAAGGTAGTTCTTACTGCAGATCGTACTCTTATGTCGCCATATCGTGGTATATCCCTAGCATCGTTTTTCGGTTGTGCACCAGCTGTTGATCCAAACAGATCTCATAACACATTACTATACAAGGTATTGCGCGACCAAGTTACGCCAAGATTATTGTTTGATTTTATTTGTAATCCCATTTCTCATAATAATGGAACTGCCGATTATGCACCTTATGGATTGAGAAAAGTAGAAGCTTCTTTAGTTAGAGATGGTTACAGCAGAGAAGATGTTGTAGTCGCCCATCCAGATTATGTCGATAAGTTCATTGGTCCTGAAACTGAAGTTGTAGGAACTTACGAAATGGATCCTCTTGGTATGGGTCCTGTAACTATGACTTTTACTTACGGGCGTAAGCAAATTTCATACGATGAATTCTATAACAAAGACCTTCATATGAAAATTAACAGAGCGAAGGAAAAGAACGGAAGCAAGGCAAAAGTGATAGCAGGTGCTTCTGGTACTTGGCAATATAATTATGATCCTGGAAAAATAGAGGAATATGGGTTATATGGAATTGTAGAAGGTGATTTAGGTGGTATTGGTCCTGAAATGGACGGTGCCGGCGCCAAGTTCTTTGATGCATTAATTAATAATGAACTTGAAACAGCAAACCCGTTTAAGAAAAATCCCTTTAAAGTTGAAATAAAAGAATTTGTAAGAGACGATAAGACCCATCATGGAAGGTTCATCCATTATTGGAATGAACCTAGTGTCGATGAAATTCCAACTATAATCAACCCTAGTATGCATGGAATGATTGAAGTTATGAGAGGATGCGGACGCGGTTGTAAATTTTGTGATGTTACACTTAGACCGTTAAGGTATTATCCAGTGGAGAAAGTTGTGAAAGAAATAGAGGTTAATATGAAATACGGGGGCTTGAAGAATGCTTGGGTACACAGCGATGATATTTTTGTTTATGGTCTAAATCCAAGAATAACCAAAAACATGCAACCAAACAGAGAGGCCCTAGAAGAATTATTTTCTGGAATAATGTCTACAGGTATTGAACATACTAATCCTACTCATGGAACTCTAGCTGGAGCCATAGCAGATGAGCGTTTAATACCCAATATTTCAAAAATAATCAAGGCGTCCCCTGACAACATGATAGGCATTCAGTGTGGCTTTGAAACAGGAAGCATAAGATTAATTGGAAAATATGCTGACAGAAAATTATCTCCATTTAAGCCCTCAGAATGGCACTGGGTTGTCAAAACTGGGATAAAGACGTTAAATGAAAACTACTGGGTTCCGGCGTTTACGCTAATAATGGGATTGGATAACGATGAAACTGTAGAGGACAGTTGGGATACAATTGAACTAATTCATTCTATGGAAACAGAACAACCTGATTCTAAGTTTACCACAACTCCATTGACATTTGTTCCAATAGGGCTGCTTGAGAAATCAGAATTTTTTGATATTGGAAATACTATGGATCCGTCTAAATTGGGAGTAATGTACAAGACCTGGCAACATAATTTCAGGTACGGAATCCAGAAATTTATGCATAAAGTAGGCCGCGATAATCCAATAAAGAATTTCTTCTTCGCTGGAATGGCAAGAACATTGGGCGGTGTACCGTTAAGTGCTATGGAAAGATATGCTCGAAAAAGAGGGCCTGAGCACGAAAAAGTAATTGAGAAAATAAAGGCCAAGTATTGGTAAAGTAATACCATAAGCCATACCTCTAGTATTAATCAAAAATTTTTCTTATTTTTTGTTGCTATTTCTCATATTGGATTAAATGGTGGCAGTTTTGTGTCGGAGCATACTAGTAATATTAGTCAATTGAAATCATGAATCTCCAATATTTCTCCTTAGCTTTACTAATACCAATTCTTGGTGTAACAAGTATATTCTTAGGCCTTATTCCGTCT
>Ga0066686_10000193_pt1 | contig 18195 bp, 16 predicted proteins | sample GraSoiAngelo_135_FD_65627 | JGI IMG/M metagenome (GOLD analysis project Ga0066686, IMG submission 65627) | Grasslands soil microbial communities from the Angelo Coastal Reserve, California, USA - 14_0929_05_40cm | ecosystem: Environmental > Terrestrial > Soil > Grasslands | place: USA...
CGGACGCCGCCGGTCCCACCGCGGCGATGCGGCCGGCACGAATCACGATCGTTTGATCGGATTTGGGCGCGCCGCCGGTCCCGTCGAGGACCAGCACATGCGTGAGCGCCAGCAAGGAGGTGTCGACGGCGACGTATTCGCGCACCTGCGCGGCGAGTGAATCGGGGCGCTGCGCGACGAGCGTGAGCAGAAGCGCGAGCAGATGCATGAGAGCTCCTCGCTATTCCACGGTAAAGTGCATCATCATCCCGGCGGAGAGATGTTCGGCGATATGGCAGTGCAGCATCCAGTCGCCGGGGTTCGTTGTGTCGAGCAGAATATCCACCACCGAACCGGCAGGCACCAGCACGGTGTCTTTCCACGACAGATCTTCGTTCGGCACGCCGTTGACCGCCAGGACGAGAAAACGCTGGCCGTGCAGGTGGATCGGGTGCTGCATGCCGTGAAAGGCGCGACGCTCGTTCACGAGCCGGATTTTTACCGCCTCCCCGCGCCGGAAGTGCCACGCGATATCCATGTTCTCCTTGCCGGTGGCAGGATCGCGCAGCACCCAGCGGACCTGCTTCCCGGTCGACGCCCAGTTCATCATTGGCATCGTGCCACCCCACTCGACGGGCGTGAAGTAGATCGAGTCGAGCTGCATCAACCGCTGCGTGATGAATGGGAGGTCGTGCGTTTCGAGCGTGAGCACGAGCGACTTGGTCGGCGGCCGGTCGACGAACTCGCGATACGGCTCAAGCTCGCGGGTGATCGCCGGATCGCGTCGCAGCACCGCAAAGCGCACGCTGAAGTCGTTCGTGACGCGCTCGCCGCCGACGGTGATGAGGCCCAGCGTGTCGACCTCCGGGAAAAATCGGCCGAACAGATGGTCGAGACCGCGAACTCGATTCAGGAGCGCGGCGCGGCCCGGTCGATCGAACTGCACGTCGACGACGTACCGCTCAGCCGGGGCAAGTATCACGCTCTGCACCGACGCTTCGCGCTCGAGCGGCCCACCGTCCGACGCAATCACCTTCATGCGCGCACCCGGGATCGAGAGGTTCAGCGTGCGCGTGTTCGACGCGTTCGTCAGATAGAAGCGAATCACCTCGCCGCGTTGCGCGGACAGTCGATAGCGCGGCTCGCCGTTCACGAGAAAGACGTTGCCGAACCGGCCCATGAGGGCATGCGTCGGCGATTCGCTGCCGAGTGGGATGAGGCCGGACGGACCGACGAGCAGATCATCGAGGATCAGAGTCGCTTCGCGGTTCACCGGACCGAAGTGGGTCGACTGGGGCAGCACGACGATGTTGCCGTAGAGACCCAGCTCCTGCTGGATGTCCTCGCGCACATGGGGGTGATACCAGTAGATGCCCGCATCAGGAAAGCGCAGGTGATAGGTGAAGGATGCTCCCGGCGCCACGGGCGCCTGCGTGTTGTCGGCGCCGTCCGATGCGTTATCCAACCGAATACCGTGCCAATGAATCGTAGAAGACTGCGTTAAGTGATTCGTGAAAAGGACCGTGATCTCCGATCCGCGCGCGACCTCGAGTAGCGGCCCCGGATACTGGCCGTTGAACGCGTACATCGTGTACGTCCGGCCGTTCAGCGTGCGGCGCACGAGATCGGCCTCGAGCCGCAGCGTATCGCCATCGGAGAGCCGCAGTCGCTCGCCCGCTCGGGCGAGAGGAGCCGCGCTGTCCTGAGGCGGGAGATACGGCGCGACCGCCGGTCGCAACGCCATCTCCGATGGCAGCATCGTGATCCCTTGCGGCGCCGGCACCATCGGCCACTCGGAGTTCTCCATATGCATGTGGTCCGCATGCTCCGAAGCCTGCTGACCGACAGCCCCGAGCGAGAATTCCATCAGATCCGGCGGGAAGAGCCGCGTACTCGGGGACTGCCCGCGCAACACGATCCGGCCGCCTGGCACCCGCACTCGGGCAGTGCGCTCGGCCGTAATCAGGACGATGAACTTCTCTAGATCGATTGCGGGAAGTTGTACGCGACCGTTGCGCACCTGACCAAGCTTGATGACGGTATCCATCTGCGGCGGCGTTGCCCACGCGATGTAGACCGGACCTGACGCGAGACCGGCCAGTGAAGCAAGCGGGACGTAGCGGGTCCGGCCGTCTGTCGTGAGACCGACAGTGAACGGACTCGACGGCAGCACGAGCTCGATTCGGCCCGAGACTCCGCTAATGCCCGGAGCCGCGATGAGCTCGATGCAATAGAGATCATGACTGGGCCCAAGCGGGGCGGACGGATCGCACGGACGGTCCTGCGCCGCGCACGGCGTCACGCCGATGATGAGCGCGAGCAGTGCGCGGCGCAGGGGAAGACTCTTGTGCTAGTTCCTGCGGGCCACCGGCAACGGCCAGTGACTGGGCATCGGCGGGAAGCGCAGCGGCTCAGGACGCGCTTTCGAGGCGGCTGCCGTCGTGCTTGACGAGATGCTCAATGCGTAGGCGCCTGTCTGCGTCGGAACCGACGACCCGATGAATATGACGAACGTGTTGGTGTTCGGCACCGTGTAACTGATAAATGCGTCGGTCGTGCCTGCGGCGCTATCGTCATTGATCGCGACCGGCGGGGCCGTGAGGCTGTCGCCGCGATACAATTTCAACTGGGCGTTCATTACCGTCGAGTGCTCGGAAATCTTGATGACGGATCCGGTACGGAGAAAGATCCCCACGGCATCGCCGTATCCTGCGTTCCCCTGAAAATCCGTCGCGCAATCGGTCGTGGTGACCGAATCGCTCACCGCAATCCCGCGCGTCACCCAGAGCACTTGACAGCCGGAAATCGTCTGCGGGCGAACCGCTGAAGTCAGTGTGTACGACCCGGTGGCATCTGTCCGGTTGCTGTTCGCTCCGAGCTCATACACACCAGGCGCCACAATTGCCTGCACGAAGGAATTCGTGCTGGTCCCTGAGATATCATTGTTGGCGCCGACGAGATCAAAATTGGCGGTGTCGGGACCTCCGAAGAGCTCGAGATACGTATCGAAGGTCGTCGACGTCATCGTTGCGGTCAGTCCCTGCTGACTGCCGGCCGTGAAAGCGTAATAATCGTAGTAGAAGGAGCCGACACCGGTGATCGTGACGTGACAGTCGCCCGTCGTCAGTGCAGCGTTGACCGTCGAGCCGATGGTGTAGGGCGCAGCGTAGCTGCACGGGTCGACCGCCGCGAGATTGAAGGTGACCGGCGCAACGGTTCCGACAGTGCCCCGGACCACCACCGGCCCGATGGTGTTGCCCAACGTGACGGTCGTCCGCGCAGTCCCATTCACGTCGGTCTTGGTGGAGGATGCGCTCAGGGTCGCTGAGCCGGACACCACTTTCCAGTTCACGGCCGCACCGACGAGCGGCACGTCACTAGCGTCGAGCACGACGAAGCTGAGTGGAATCGGAAGGACCGTCCCCGTCGGCGCGGATTGCGAATCTCCCACGACTGCGGTAGTCCGTCTGGCGCGGACCTCGGGTCCTGTCGAATCACCGCCGCCGCAGGCAAGCGCGCCGCCCATGACCGACGCGAGCGCCACCGGAACCCAACGAGCCACGGTTTTCACGCGGAACCTCCTTAGCGCGGAACCACGCGATAGAGAACTTCCCCATCGCGGATCATGCCGAATTGCTCTCGTGCTACCCGTTCTTGCACCGAGGGATTCGTCTCGAGGTCATGGGTGAGCTTGGCGAGCGAGTCGAGCTCGACGCGCAGCGCGGCCACCCGCGCGCGCTCATCGGCGAGCTGCCGGCGGATCGTGATCCAGTCCGCGGTACTGTATTCCCCGCCCCACAGCGCCAGCGCGACGAGGCCGATGCCTCCCGCGATGCCGGCAACTCGCGTGCGGGTCACAATCCGTACAGATGGCGGCCGGGATAATGGGCCACGTCGCCAAGCTCCTCAGCGATCCGCAGCAGTTGATTGTATTTCGCGATCCGTTCGCTGCGTGAGGCGCTGCCGGTCTTGATCTGCCCGACGCCCGTCGCCACTGCTAGGTCGGCGATGAAGGTGTCCTCCGTTTCGCCGGAGCGGTGCGAGATGACGGCTCCGTAGCCGTTGCCGCGCGCCAGCTCGATGCACTGCAGCGTCTCCGTCAGCGTGCCGATCTGATTGACCTTGATCAGGATCGCGTTCGCCACGCCCTCCTCGATCCCCCGGGCCAGGCGTTCGACGTTGGTGCAGAAGAGGTCATCCCCGACCAGCTGCACGCGGTCCTGCAACGCTGCTGTGAGCTTGGCCCATCCCGACCAGTCGTCCTCCGCCAGGCCGTCTTCGATGGACACGATAGGGTAGCGATCGATCCAGCTCTTATATAGCGCAATCATCTCTTCGGCGCTCTTCTGGCCGCCTTTGCTTTTCTTGAAGACGTAGGAGCCGTCCTGATAGAGCTCGGACGCCGCGACGTCGAGCGCGATGGCGACGTCTTTCCCCGCCTCGAAGCCGGCCGCGTCGATCGCCGCCATGATCACCTCGAGTGCCGCCTCGTCGTTGGGGAGATCGGGAGCGAAGCCGCCCTCGTCACCGACCGCGGTCGAGAGACCGCGCTTCCCCAGAACCTTCTTCAACGCGTGAAACACCTCTACGCCGACCCGCAATCCTTCGCCGAACGTTTCGGGACCGATGGGCACCACCATGAACTCCTGCGAGTCCACGGTGTTGGCCGCATGAGCGCCGCCGTTCAGGATGTTCATCATCGGCACGGGCAGCACGTGCGCCACGGGCCCGCCGAGGTAGCGATACAACGGCAGGCCGGCATCCTGGGCGGCGGCGCGGGCGACCGCGAGGGAGACCGAGAGAATCGCGTTGGCGCCCAAGTGACCCTTGTTGGGTGTGCCGTCGAGATCGAGCATCGCGTAGTCGATCGCGATTTGATCTTCGGCCGAGAGGCCCTCGAGCCGCGGGCCGATCACTTCGTTCACGTTCTTGACCGCCTCGAGCACGCCTTTGCCGCCGAAGCGTTTGGGATCGCCGTCGCGCAGCTCGACGGCTTCGTGCTCGCCGGTGGACGCGCCACTGGGCACGGCAGCCGTGCCGACGGCGCCACTCGCGAGGGTGACGTCCGTTTCAACTGTGGGGTTGCCGCGACTATCGAGGATTTCGCGCGCGTGGACGGAGATGACGGTGCTCATCGTGGCCCGAACCCTACCGCGCCTTGGCCTGGAGAGCAACCATCGCCGCGCGCACCTCGTCGCGCAGCTGTTCGCGGTCTTCGGGACGTCGACCCGCGGTGGGAATCGTTTGCCCGACGACAAGACGAATCGGCCGCGGCCGCAGACGCCACGCGCCTTTCGGAAGGATCTCGAACGTGTGATGCACGTACACCGGGACGATCGGCACCTGCGCCGCGATGGCGAGCCCGAACGGCGCGTTCTTGAACGGCAGCAACTCGCCGGTTCGGCTGCGTGTACCCTCGGGGAACACGACGACGGATGTGCCCCCGCGGATCATGCGCGCCGCCTCATCATACGCTTCGAACGCGCGCTTGCGTGCCGTTCGATCGATCGGGACGTGCCCTACCGCGAGCATCGCGCGGCCCAGGACCGGGATTCGGAATAGTTCTCGCTTTGCCACGAAGCGCACGGAGCCGGGTAGCGTGGCAAAGAGAGCCCAGATGTCGAACATCGAGGAATGATTCGAGGCGTAGATGACAGGCTGGTCTCGAGGAATGTGCTCGAGGCCCGATGCGACAACAGGCGTGCTGGCAGCGCTGAGAATGTCGCGCGACCAATCCGTCCCGCTCCAGTCATAGATTCCGCCGCGGCGGTTCTTGACACGAAACAAGCCGGCGATGATCGCGGCCGATGCATGCAGAATTGTGGTGAAGAAAAGAACGAGGTAATACCAGAGCGTTCGGATACTCACGCGAAGTGATCGTATCCTGCGGGCAGCGCAACCGGATTGTTGTTATCGAGGAGACGCACGCCAACACGGCGGCCGCCGGAGCCGCGCAAGCACCTGCCGATGCGGGTCAGGTGCACACCGGTCTCGGCGCGGAACGAGGATGCACTCGCGTCGCTGAACGATGGCGGCATGGTCAGCAGGAGCTCGAACTCTTCTCCACTGGCAATCGCCGCCATCGCCTCCACGCCCTCCCAGCAGGGGATGCGCTCGAGATTGATCTCGATCCCGACTTCGGAAGCTGCGGAAAGATGCTGCACATCCGCGGCGAGCCCATCGGAAATATCGATCATCGCGGTGGCGCCACGATCCGCCAACAAGCGCCCAGCAGCGATCCGGGGTTCCGGGCAGGCATAGCGATTCCGCAGTTGCTCCGGCATGCGCTTGCCCTCCCGGAAGCCCTGCAGCGCGAGCGCCGCACCACCGAGATATCCGGTGACCCACAACGCATCGCCCTCGCGCGCACCGCTCCGCCGCACCGGCCGCTCCGCGGTCCCGAGCACGCACACATCGACACTGTAGCGCTCGGAGTGCGTCAAATCGCCACCGAGAATGTGCGCGCCGACATTGTTCGCCAGCTTCGCGACGCCGGCCATGATCTCGACCGCCGGATCCGCGCCGTTCTTGCCATTCCGCGGCGGCACGCCAAGGGAGACGAGGAGGCCAACGGGCGTCGCGCCATCGGCGGCGAGGTCCGAAAGCGCCGCGCCCGCGGCACGGAATCCGATCTCCTTGAAGTCGAGCCAGTCGGTGCGAAAGTGGACGCCCTCGAGCGATGCGTCGATGCTGACGGCCAACGTGGTGGTGCCGAGAGGAACGAGCGCGCAGTCGTCACCGAGGCTCTCGGCCTCCGGTGAGAGCTCGGAGATACGATTGAATATCGCGCGGATGCGATCGAATTCTTTGCCAGGACCCAGGTTCATTGAATGCGTACCAATCCGCTATCGGTCGCCGCCCACACATAATCGCGGTCGGTGGTCAGATCGCGGACCGCGGCCGGCATTTCGTAGGGCACGCTGTGCACTTGCACGAACGCGCGTCTGAGATCGACCTGGCCGAGCCCGCGTGTGCCGCCGATCCAGAGACCGTGCGCCGGATCGAACGCGAGCGCCGTCGGCGTTCCGAGCGAGAGCGGCAGAGCCACAGTCGTCCAGCTCTTCGTCGCCGGATCGCGCCACAGCAGCTCTCGGTCAGTCGCCATCACGATGGTGTCCCGAACTTGAGTCAACGCGTAGACAGGAACGCGCAAGCTGGTGCGATCGACGAGCTCCACAGGAGTGGTGATCGCATCGGCGCCGGGAAGCACCTGGCCCAACCCCAGCGATGTTCCTACCCACAGCGTGTCGCCCATCACGAGCAGGCTGACCACCGGCAACGAACTCGGACCGAACGTCGCGATCTGGTCATCGGCAGTAATTAAGGAAAGGCCACGCGTAGTCCCGACCCAAACTCCGTTCCGCGCGCGCGCGAGCGCAGTGGCTTGAGGGAGATCCCAGAGGCGGGACTGGAAGTTCGCGGAGTCGATCCGCAGCACGCCCTGCTCCGTCGCGAGCCAAAGCTGATCGCCGATCGCGAGTAGGCGACGAGAATAATGGAAAGCGAAACCGAGAGCGGCCCCGCCGCCCTCTGACGTGCGGGTCGCGGAGAGGTCGCGCGCGACCCACGTCAAGCCACGCCGTTCACCCGGACGCGCATTTGCGGCGGCCCAGACGCCTTCCGGCGTCGGAGCGATTGCTCCCACCCCGGGAGCGAGTAGCCCGTAGCTCAGCACTTCCCACTCTCCTGTCAGCTTATCTACCCGCACCATCCCCAGACCGTTCGTGCCGAAGAAGATCTCGGGGCGGTCAGGAGTGGCGGCGGCCGACGTGAACTGATGGGTGCGCAGGCGCGGATCCGTCAGGATTGCCGCGCGCATCGCATCGACCAGGGGCGCACGCGCGAGGGCAGCCTCGACGGTCAGAGTTCCGCCAGCTTGAGTGGAAGGTAAGGCGCCGGGGGTCCAAGTCTTTCCATCCACATCGTAACGGACGTAGCCCAAAGGTTCGACATCCAACCAGACGGCATTCCCCGCCGGATCCGCAATGGCGCGCCGCACCCTTCCTTGGGGGTATCCGTCGATCGCGGTGACGGGACGCCGGAAGCGACGTGCGCCGCGGTCGTAAATGAGGAGACCATGCGTCGTCGCGGCGAAGACAAGCCATGGCGACGCGGCCACTGCCTCGATGTCGGAAAAATCGGAGAGGAGCACGTGATTCTCCGGTCCCCAGATCCCACCCATCGGTTGCAGATTCGACAGGGGCGAAGATGTGCAGGCGAGTAACGCCGCCGCTACTGTTGCAGCACTACAACAAAATTTTCTCCGGATCACGCGACGTCCGGCGCCTCGAGCGCAACGAGAATCGGCGGTCCTACCGGGCGGACTTCTTTCCAAGCCCGCCACACGTCGGGAAGCGCGGCGAGGACATCCGCCGGCCTGAGACTGCGCGCGGTCCACTGCCGCGCGCCACTCTCCGCGGCCCGGCCGAGCGCATGAGCGCCCAGCGCGGCGGCCTCGGCGGGCGCAGTCCCGCGCGCGAGGAACGCGCCAATGAATCCCGCCAGCAGATCGCCGCTGCCCCCTGTTGCGAGACCGGGGTTGCCGCTCGCAACGACGTGCTCAGGACCGCGCAAGTCGGCGATGACGGTGGGAACGCCTTTAAGGAGCACGGTGCATCTGAGCTTCGCGGCCGCGCGCGCGGCTGCTGACCAGCGATCGTTCGCCGCTTCGTCCGCGAGGGCGTCGCCGGCGAGGGCGCGGAACTCGCCCAGATGCGGCGTGCACACGACGGGCCGGTTAGTCTGACCCTTGAAATAATGAAGGGCGTCGGCGTCGATCACGGTCGGAACCGCGCGCCGGCTCAGCACCTGCGCGACGAACGGCTCGCGTGCCGTCTGTCGCCCGAGTCCGGGGCCGAGCACCACGGCATCCGCCCACTCGAGCGCTTCGGCAGCGGCCGGATCGAGATCCTCACCGAGCGTCGATTCGACGGTCAGTACATCGGGAAGACTCGCTTGCGCGGCGGCAATCGTATCGCGCGCGGCGACCAGCTTCACGAGTCCCGCTCCCGCGGCCAGGGCGGCGCGAGCGGCGTGCAGCGCAGCGCCGCTCATGCCGTCGGCGCCGCCCACGACGCACACCCGGCCACGATCGCCTTTATGCATCTGCGGCGCGAGCCGGGGCAGCCGCTCGGCCGCCCACGCGTCGGTGACGAGCACCGGCCATGCCGCTTCGGGCGGGGGAAAGCCGATGTCGACGACCACGACCTTGCCGCACCACTCGCGCGCGAGCAGGTGGCCACGGCGCGGACCGCCGAACGTGACGGTGATTTGCGCGCGTACCGGGCCATGCGCCTCACCGCTCGTGAGGTCGAGCCCGGTTGGTCCGTCTACGGCCAGGGTTGGCGCTCCGTATTCCACCAGGCGCTGTGCCAAAGCAAGCACGTCTCCTTTTGCCGGCCCAACGGCACCAGTGCCAAGGAGCGAGTCGACCGCGACTGTCGCCTGGGGCCACGCCTCTTCGCGCCCGAGCTCACGCACGCCATCGAGCCGCGCCAAAGCGCGGTTGTCGATCGCGTCATCGGTCTTGGGATCGACTGCGACGACCCACACCGGAATACCCGCGGCGTTGAGCGCGCGCGCTACGACCCAACCATCACCACCGTTGTTCCCGGCGCCGGCGGCGATCAGCACGCCACCCGAGACCACGTTCCGGAACTCCGAGACGAGCACCTGCGCGACGGCGCGGCCCGCAGTCTCCATCAGGACTCGACTCGGAACCCGGTATTGAGTGCGCGCCTGGGAATCCCACGCCGCCGCTTCACTTGCCGAGAGGACCGGAATTGGGTTCACGGAATCACCACCCCTGCGTATCCCACGACTCGCCCGTTGTCGCCTGATGCCCAACCGGAGTGGCGGTAGTCTACCACCTCCGCCTGCTTCGCGCCCAGCGCTCGGACGGCGGCGATCACAACGGCAGCGGGGCCACGGCCGCACATCGAAATGCCTTCGCGCTTACAGCGCGCGAGCAGCTCGGCACCATCCAAGGCGGTCACCATTTCGAGGGCACGCGCATCCTTGCGTTCCGACACCGGCGCCGGCTCATAATGGTTCAGGTCGCTCGACGCGAGCAGCAGAACTGGCTCGCCGGCTGAGCGCACGAGTTGTGCGAGTGTCTCCCCCAGCGCACGAGCCGGCGGCCAGGCGTCCCAGGCGATGACGAGCGGGACGATGCGGACGTCAGGACGGACGAGCTGAAGGAATGGCAGCTCGACTTCGACGGCATGTTCCCCGCGATGCGCGTCGTGGTCGACACCCACGAGCGGCGATGCGGCGAGGAGCGCGTCGCTGAAAGCGGCATCGATCGGGACCTCGCCGAGCGGCGTGCGAAACGCACCTGCTTCCCAGAGCGAGACGCCGCCCTCGGCATCGCAGACGCCCGTGTGATTCGGCGCCAGGATGACGACGAGAGCCGGGACGGTGACGCGGGCAAATACGGCTGCGGCCGTTGGCCCGGAGTAGATGTAGCCTGCGTGAGGGACAATAACGCCGTGTGCGTTCCCCCTCTCCGCGTGCGGAGAGGGGGTCAGGGGGTGAGGACTTCTACGCGCGTCGGCGAGCAACGTCGCGACGACGGCTCTCAGTTCAGCGGGATCGCTGGGATAGAATCGCCCGCTGACGGCGGGCTGGCGGATCAGGGCGACGAAACTCCTGGCCAGCGATAACCGGTCCCCGCTTTGAAGACTTCGGCAAAATCGTAGACGCGCTCGAAGTCCTCGATGCGATCACTGGGCTGCCGCGCCAAGAGCCCGACATCGATGAGCATGAACACGATCTGCCCGAAGTCGTCGGTGCTCGTGATGCCCCAGTGCGTCAGCACGGTCGCGGCGAGCATGCCAAATTGCTCGAGCGCGAAGTCCCGGCACGCCCACGCCAATTCGACCCCCGTCAGGTGGCGGCGCGCGGGCAGCCGGGTTTGCGCGAACTCGAGCGCGGCCAGCACGAAGACGTAGGCGCGCTCGTTGTACTTGCCGTCGCGGCGACGAATCTCGGCCAATGCCGTTTCGAGCGTGCCGACGTCACTCATCGCCGGACCTCGCCGGGAGCCGGTGGCGTGGGTGGGCCGGAGGGAGGACTCACCACGCGGATCCCCCCGGAACGGCGCTCGGTACGCTCGTCCAGCGGCGGCACGTCGAGCAGCGCCAACGCCAATACATCGTCAATCGTTTCCACGAGCTTGATGTCGAGCAACTTCCGTACCTCTTCAGGCAAGTCGATCAAGTCGTTCTTGTTGCGCTCGGGCACCAGCACCGAGGTTACGCCCGCCCGCGCCGCTGCGGTCAGCTTCTCTTTGAGACCGCCGATCGGGAGGACGCGGCCCCGCAGCGTCAGCTCACCGGTCATCGCGACATCGTGGCGCGCGGGCCGCCGGGTCAGCAACGACGCCAGGGCTGCCGCGATCGTAATGCCTGCCGACGGCCCGTCTTTGGGCACCGCCCCAGCCGGCACGTGCAGGTGCACGTCCGACTGCGTGAAGACGTCCAGCGGAATGCCGAGCGTCGCGGCACGGGCACGCAGCAGACTCCAGGCGGCTTGCGCCGACTCCTTCATCACGTCGCCGAGCTGGCCCGTGAGTGTGATCTGGCCCTTGCCCGGCATGCGGATCGCCTCGATGAACATGATGTCGCCGCCGACCGGCGTCCACGCCAGCCCGATGGCCACACCCAGCTCCGGCGCTCGCCCCACAACTTCACTCTGCACCTTCGGCTGCCCGGCGTACTTCTCGAGATTCTTGACCGAGATCTTCACCGTCGTCGACTTCCCTTCGACGACCTCGAGCGCGGCCTTCCGCAGCACGCCCTGGATCTCGCGCTCGAGCTGACGGACGCCCGCCTCGCGCGTGTACTCGCCGATCAGTCGCTCGAGCGCAGCATCGGCCAGGTGCGCACGCTCGTCTTTTCCGCCGAGCCCCGTCTCCTTGAGCTGGCGCGGCAGCAGATAGCGACGCGCGATCTGGAATTTCTCGGACGGGGTATAGCCGACAAGCGTGAGCTGCTCCATGCGGTCGAGGAGCGGATCGGGAATCGGCACGATGCTGTTCGCCGTGGCGATGAACATCACGGACGACAGATCGAACGGCACCTCGAGATAGTGATCGACGAAGGTCGAGTTTTGGGCCGGATCGAGCACCTCGAGCAGCGCCGCGGTCGGATCGCCGCGCACGTCGGCGCCCATCTTGTCGACTTCGTCGAGCATCAAGACCGGACTGCGGTTCTCGCACCGCTGCAGCGCATGGATGATGCGGCCGGGTATCGCGCCCACGTACGTGCGGCGGTGGCCGCGGATCTCGGCCTCATCGCGCACGCCGCCGAGCGACACGCGGGTGAACTTGCGACCCAACGCTTCGGCGATGCTTTGTCCCAGCGACGTCTTCCCGACGCCGGGCGGTCCCACGAAGCAGAGAATCGAACCTTTGGCCTCGGGATTGAGCGTACGGACCGCCAAGTATTCGAGAATACGTTCCTTGATCGTCTTGAGGTCGTAGTGATCGCGGTCGAGAATCTCGCGCGCCGCCTTGAGGTCGAGCCGGTCCTGCGTCACGCGGCTCCAGGGCAGCGTCGCAAACACGTCGAGGTAGGTGCGTGCGACCTGGTACTCGGCGGACTGTGGCGACATCTGCCGCAGCCGTTTCAATTCGCGCTCGGCGACTTTGCGCGCTTCGGCGGGCAGCTGCGCTTCTTCGAGCCGCTTGGCGAGCTCGTCGAGCTCGTCGTCGCCCTCGCCTTCGCCCAGTTCCTGCCGGATGACTTGGAGCTGCTCGCGCAGCACATACTCGCGCTGATTCTGGTCGAGACGATTCTTTACCTTCTCCTGGATCTGCGTCCCCACCTCGAGCACCTGGAGCTCCTGCACCATGAACTCGCTGAGCCGCTCGAGCCGGCGCGTCACGTCGTCGATCGCGAGCAGCTCCGCTTTCGCGGGCAATGCCAGGTCCAGATTGGCCGCAATGAAATCGGCGAGCTTCCCCGCTTCCGTGATGCCGGCCAGCACTTCGTGCAGCTCGGCGCCGAGGTAGGGCGCGATGTCGATCACACGTGAGAATTGGGCGATGACCGTGCGCTTCAGCGCCTCGGTGCGGGAGTCCTCGAGCAGGTTCTCGATGAGCGGCTCGCCGTCCGCCATCAGCCATTTTTCGCCCTGCGCGACGTCCGTCAGTCGCGCCCGCCCCAATCCTTGTACCATCACGCGCACCGAGCCGTCGCCCAGCTTGAGCATGCGAACGATCGTGCCGAGCGTCCCGACGTCGTAGAGCTGGTGCGGGAGCGTGTTCATCACGGCGCCTTCCGGCGGCTCCATGCCGCCCACCGATTTGACCACGCCGAGCAGCACGCGCTTCTCGCCCTGGATCACTTCATCGATGAGCTGGACGGCTTTGGGATCGGTTAGGGCCAACGGGAGGACGACGTGGGGATAGACGACGAGCTGGCCCAGCGGGAGGACCGGGAGGCGCTCCATCAGGTCACTCGCACGGACTGCGCGCCGGAGGCGCGGGTGACCGGCGGCGGCGGCTGTTTCGTGAGCCGGATCTCGAGAAAGCCCTGTTCGTAATTCGCACGAATCGAATCGGGATCGACGACGACGGGCAACCGGAAGCGCCGCTCGAACGGACCGATCTGCACTTCCATCGAGTGGTAATGGCGCTTCCCCTGCTGCCGCGCGATGCGCTCGCCCGCAATCTTGAGGATGCCGTCGTTCAGCTCGACGCTGAAGTCCTCGGCGCGCATGCCGGCGATGTCCATGTGGACGATGAGCTCGTCATCCGTTTCATAGACATCGGTGCGCGGCTTCCATTTGGGGGATGCGACAAAACCGACCGGGCGGCCGTGGGCGACCTCATTGAAATAGACGTCCAGCTCGTCGGCGAGATGAACCGTGAGCGAGCCGGAGCCGCGGGACGGACGATTGGGAGAACCGCTGTCAGCCATGCTCAGCTAAGATAACGCGCCGCGCAATAACAGCTATTTCAAGTACTTGGTCCAGATGAGCACGACGCCGCAGCCCGTGGCCACGGACTGGTATTGGAGCGGAGCACTGGCGGCACGGGGATACATCTCGACGCCCACGAGGTCGGACGGCCGGTAGGAGTGCAGCTGGTCGTAGTCCGACAGGGCGCCATCGACGTAGAGCGTCGCGACGCAATAGCCCCGTCCGCCCGCCCCCGGATTCGGCAGCAGCACGATGAAATCGGTGAGCCCTGGGCCCCGCGCGAACCGCACCGTCGGCAGCGTCGTCAAGGCCGCTCGCAACGACGGCATCGTGGCCAGCTCGGCCTCACCGCGGGAATAGCCCAACCCGCTGCGGCGGCGCGCTTCGAATTCAGCGAGGAGCCGCGACGGCTGTGTGATGACGCGCACCGGCGCGAGCGTCACCGGCAACGGCGCCAGCGTTACCGACAGCCACGCGGTATCGCCCTGGCGCAGATCGACCGCCTGGCCGAAGGGCGCGCGACCAATCGCCTGCACCGTCACCCATTGCGTGCCAGGCGGGACATCACGAAGCACAAAGCCGCCGTCGGAATTGATGACCGTGCTGCCGCCCCCGCGCACCGCGACTCGACCGCCGTACACCGGCGCCTGCTCGCTCGTCGTGACACTGCCGCGCAGCACGGCGCGCTTGCGGGTCGGAGCGAGGGCCACGAGCAAATCCTGTCTCCCAATAGCACGAGGCCCGAGCTGCAAGTCGACCAGACCGGTGGAATCGGTGCGCGCGTACGCGCGTACCGCAACCTTCATGTCGCGCGCGACGCCGCAGGCGTAGTACGTCCCGGTTGAATCCGTTCTGGTAATGAGAGTGCGCGGCTGCGTCAATACGCTGGTGGGGTCGGTCTGCAAGATGCGCAACCACTCCAGGAGCACGCCGGCACCCGCGAGATGGTCCTGCGTCGCGACGTCCTGGACGACTCCATACACGAGACCGCTGTCGACGCGCGGCTGCAGCTCCTGACCGCAATGCCGCAGCCACAGCGTGGCCAGCGATGGAGCGGCGACCGACAGGAGCGCGCTGTCCGTGGCGCTTACGACAAAGGGAAACGCGAGGGTATAGAGACCGGCCGAATCGAGCCCGGGATGGGAAACGAGCAGCACGTGTGGGCCGGAAGCGATGCTGTCGAGTCGAAAGTGACCGCTCGAATCCGTCTCCGCGCGCTGGCCGCTCCTTTGCACCCACACCTCGGCCCCAGCGAGCGGTGAATGGAGGAGACTGTCATAGACGAGGCCGCGGACGGGCTGCTGCGCGGCGGCGATGGTGGGTAGCAACGCCGCCCCGGCGCCGAAAACACGCATCAAACGCATGCCTTGAACTTATGCGACCGCCGTGCGCCAGTGGATGGTGACCTGTGCCTAGGGTCGCACCGGCGTCAGCCGATCCGCTTTGATCCAGAACCAGTCATCGACCTGCCGGACGCTGGCGTCGCCCCGAATTAGGGCAGGATAGTCGTAGCGGGCGCTGTACAAGACCTCGACCACATCGTCGCGACGGACGCTCTCTTCAACGGCGGCGAAGAGGCCTTCGACCGTGTACAGAGACCATGGCTCGCGCGGCGCCCCCATCGGATTGCCGCTCGTGTCCTCCAATGCGACGAGGACGCCGCCTTTGACTTCGAGAATCGCCGGACGGCCTCCGCCCGGGCAGAAACAGCCAGCCGCGACGAGAAGACGGTAGTCACTGATCTTCCTAGCGCGCCATGCGTCGCGGCGGATTGACATTTCATGCAACAGCGAATCCCGCTCTGCCCGCGTGAGCGGCTCCCCCCCCGGCCCGCGTCGGGAGCCGAGCAACCCCGGCTCCGTTGGCAGTTCTGGCTGCTGGAGCGGTGGCGGAGACACGGTGGTGACAAGAGGGACGCGTTTCGCACAGCCCACCGTAGTCAGGACCAGCAGCGAGGCCGCCAGTTTCACGCGCTTTGTTTCGCCTGCCACTCCGCGCGACGCTGCTCGACGGCGCTCGCGAACCCCTGCTGACTCTTGCTGAACGCTTTCGACAGCTCGTCGGAGTAGCCGAAGATCGCCCACGGCGCGCGCTGCTGCACGAACGCGAGCAGCTCGTGCACCTTCTTTTCTTTGGCGGGAATCGTCGCGGAACCGCCGTAGCAGGCGACGATCGCCTCGTACGTCTTGCCCGTGGGGATGAAGTTCACACTGTGCTTGGTGATCTTCTTGTAGCCCCACAGCACATCGCGAAACCGCAAAACGTCGAAGCTGAAGAATTTCGCGCGGATCAGGTATTTGTTGCCGCAGCGCCAGCCGCCGCCGCTCTTCATCAATGGATTGTCGAACTCGCGCTCGGCCTCGACCGCGACCCCCAGCGGATCACCCCACGCCGCGATCCGCGTCGCGAGCGGATGGCGCTCGGGATCGCGCATGGCACGCCAGGCCGGGACGACCTGCCAGATGAACACCAGCAGGAACAGCAGCCCGATGATGATGACGACATACCCCGGGCGCCGGAACGAATCGCTCTCCATATAGAAGGGATAGAAGTTGCGGCGGAGCGACTGCATTTCCTTGCTGTCGAACAGCTTCGCCTCGAGCTCGGGCGGCCACGGTGCCAGTTTCCCCTCGGCGACCGGCGAACCTGCACCGGCCGTGCGCACGACGAGGAAACGGTTGCCGAGCACGAGCGCTTGATACGCCCCCGCCGCCGTGCGGCTGGTTTCGACGCCGTCCTTGGTATGGACCGTGTACTGACGAATCCCGGTGTCAATGACCTTCTCGCCGTTCACGCGCGCGTAGTAACGCGGCGTCAGCGTCACATCACGGATCGAATCGAGGTCGGCGCGCGCCAGTGGGTAGGGGCCACGGAAAAAATTCGCCATGTAGCGGTGATCGCTCGTCGCGAGCAGCACGCCCACCGCGAGGGCTAGCGTCCAGGCCACCACGCGCCGGACGGAGACGGCACGAATGCGCTTGGCGATCCAGTTGTCCATGTGACGCTCGGGAGGATGGTGGCACACTATAGCGAACGCCGATGGTGCAGGCTAGCATAGCGATATGCGACACCTCTCCTATTCTCTGATCTGCGCTGTAACCGCCGTCGCGGCGTGCCAGAAGCCGGCGGCCAAGTCGCCGGCGTCAGCTGCGACTGCGATCCCCGACTTTCATAAGCCGGCCGATCCCGGCTTCTCCGCGCAAGCGCCCGATAGCTTTCGAGCCCGTTTCTCGAGCACGAAGGGCGACTTCGTGATCGAAGTGCACCGCGCCTGGGCGCCGCGTGGCGCCGACCGGTTCTACAACCTGGTGCGGTCCGGTTTCTATGACGGTGTCCGGTTTTTTCGCGTGATGCCCGGCTTCATGGCGCAGTTCGGTATCCACGGCGACACGACGGTCACCGCTGCGTGGCGAGAGCAGCGCATCCCCGACGATCCCGTGCGCCGCACCAACGTGCGCGGCATGGTCACATTCGCGACCGCCGGTCCCGGGACGCGCACGACACAGATCTTCATCAATTACCGCAACAACGACCGGCTCGACGCCATGGGGTTCGCGCCGTTCGGACAGGTGGTCGTAGGGATGGACGTCGTCGATAAGGTGTACGGCGGATACGGTGAAGCGGCGCCGCAAGGCCGCGGGCCCGATCAATACCGCTTGAACGTCGAGGGCGAGAAGTACCTCGCCCGTCAGTTCCCGCAGCTCGACAAAATTAAGAGAGCTACGGTCGAGTAAGCTGGCGCAGCCGTCCCTGCGCCTCCCCGTTCGTCGAGTCGCGCCGCACCGCCTCTCTGAAGGCGACGATCGCGGCAGCGGTATCGCCCTTCATCAAGTTGATGTTGCCGCGGAACGTCGCGAGGTTCGACGACGTCGGGAATTGCTCCTCGTTCAGCTTGAGGATCGCGAAGGCCTCGACGAATTTTCCGGCGCGCGCCAGCCGGAAGGCCGCCACGTCCAGCGTCGGCTCCCCGAAATCGTACGCCGCGCGGCCGTAATAGCGCTCGCGCAACGCGCGATAGGCGCGACTCGCCGAATCCAGACCTGCCGTCGTCGCCGTCTCCTGAATGAGCTGCTCGAGCGGCATCGGCCGGTTGACACCGCGGTGGCACGTCGCGCACGTGACCTCGACGTGCGACGTCATCTTCTCGTGCTCGGGCAGCGTGTCGAGCCGGTGATTGACCTCTTCCACCATGCGCATCATTTGCCGAGCGGTGAGCTTGGTACGCTTCTCGTCCTTGGCGAAGTCGAAGCTGGCGAGCGGCTGCCCTTCCTGACCGACGTGACAGAAGGG
>Ga0066686_10000194_pt1 | contig 18181 bp, 23 predicted proteins | sample GraSoiAngelo_135_FD_65627 | JGI IMG/M metagenome (GOLD analysis project Ga0066686, IMG submission 65627) | Grasslands soil microbial communities from the Angelo Coastal Reserve, California, USA - 14_0929_05_40cm | ecosystem: Environmental > Terrestrial > Soil > Grasslands | place: USA...
CCCCCCTTCTATAATCTATTTGTTTTACTCAATAGACCAAATTTCCTAGTGGTGCTTCTTATTTTTCCCTTACATATCTACTTGACATCGTTTAAGACGCTTAAATCAGACAAAAAAATCGGGACGCGATAATGGACGGAGCACAGGGTTATAGCAAGATCAGATTTTGCACCAGTAATATGAGCTTTAATTAGAAGTTCTTCAGTTCAAATCATATTTTTGACCATAATTCAGCCCAATTTTAATTGTAAAATACTTTATTGTACATATTTTGTACATGCAAATAATGGATTCTGTAACAGTTTTCGCTTCTGACGTTTATCATAGGAGTTATTTCTAGATGGCACGCTCTCATAGAAGTCGGAGGTCTAAAAAAACCAAGTCACAGACAGAAGAAAAATCGATAAAGGGAAAACTGTTAGAACACGGCGATATTTTCTTTTTCTATAGACCAAAGGTTCGAACCGAAGAAGTAAGAGACATTGAAAATGTCCAGAGATTTTACATGGTTACATCGCCGGATAATTCTGATGTACATAGAATTTTTCTGGTGGGACAGAAACGGCTTCCAGAAATTGTAGAAGGAAAGTCTAGTTCAGAAGAGAGGAACTGGGCACTAAACGTTCTTACTAGTTCTAATCCCCATGAAATTAGAAAAGAATTCCTGCCGGCAGAATATCAAACGGAGACCCGCGGTACGAGAAGAATAGGCGCTGCTGTGCCTGCAGGAGAAGGAAAATATTCAATCGTGGAGCACGAAGGGCATTCCGAGCTGGCATATATATTGGAGCTTCCTGAGGAACCTGGGCCCACTCAGAGAGAGTTTCAGATTAAAAAAGAGGCAAGCTATATAGTATCTGTTAAAAATCCTGATATTCAAGTACCAGGCTATAATGCATTTCTTAAAAGAAAGCCGCATTACCCTAATTCGTTGAAAGAAAAATTTGGTAACAGACGTTGGATAAATGTTGAAGATCCGCATCTTTTAGACTATGAAAATGCGCAGTTACTATTAATTGGAGCTAGAAAGAAAGATGTTGAAGAAGAGCTCGGTATAGATATAGATGAAGAAAAAGAAACCTCCAGAACGGCGGAGCTCTTCAATGACCTTAAGATAAAAAAAGAGCAAGTACCCCTCAAACCTCTCTTTACCGGCAAATTCCCAAGGAAAAATGACATACCTTTTGCTCAGGAGATCAAGAGACTTTCAATCGAAGAAGCACCAGGAAGGGGCGGTAAAGTGGGCGGAAAGATAGCCGCTAGCTCTTCTGCCTCGGCTGCCAGCGTTGCAAAAGTCCTTTCTGGAATCAAATTCCCAAAGAACAAAGATCAATTGATACATTATGCGGAACAAAATAAATATAAGGTCAGTAAACCTGATGTTGTGATTGAAGCTCTTAAAGAGCTACACGCTACTCATTTTGAGAACATGTCTGATGTTGAAAAGGCGTTGGGTGCTATTAGGTAAAAACCATGTATTTTATTTCAGTTGATGATTCTAGGTTTATGTCATGAGAAGCATAATTCCCAATGTTGTGGCCCAACGTCCCCAATTTACATGTCCCTTTTGTGGTAAGGGATTCAATCAAAAGTCTAGACTCCAACGACATACTGAAACTGCTCACCCCCCAAGCGCTCCGTCTGCAGCCGATCTCCAAAGGGCACTAAAAGGTATTAGATATCCAAAGACAACAGAAGAATTATCCCAGTTCGCTACACAAAGAACCTCTGCCACAAGCTCTGACCTTTTGAACCTTATCAATTCGCTGCCAAAACGAAGCTACAGAGATTCTGCAGAAGTCGCGATAGCTTTGGGAGAATTAAAGAGTGGAAAGCGGCCCAGAAATGCGGTTAGAGTGGCAAGTTTGGAAACCCCTAGTAAGAAAGGTGGAAGAAGTGCTTTGAAATCAAGGAAAATCTCTGCGTCCGGAATTGCTAAAGCGTTAAAAGGAATAAATTTTCCCAACTCTAAACGAGGCATAATCAGGCACGTAAGAAAACAGCATGATTCTAAGAAGGAAAAAATTATCTCGGTTTTGCGAAGAATTTCGGACAAAAAATATGAAAATTTAGTACAGGTTGAGAAGGAGGTTGGCAAGGTTAAATAAAGGAAAATATTTGGTATAACAACATACACCATACACAGTTACGTTAGAATAACTTCCATGTTATTGCCGCCCATTCTAAATCAATAAAAGTTAATTTATGAAGCGGCTTGAGTACACCCATAATGAGCTCGGATGTAGATAATGAGATTAAGACGCGAAGAGAGTACATACAATCACTAATAGGCAGTTTCGGATCTGATGAAATTGATCGAGATAAACTAATTCCTGAATTACTAGAAGAATTCAATAAACTTTATGTAATTATTGAAACCTTAAATTCTGATTTATCCCAAATAAAGGATCGATATAAGTCATAAATTTAATTTACATTTATACCAGAAATTTGAACGATTCGCAACAAACTATAATAAGAATTGACTTGCGCCAGTGGACAGTAAATAATTTTTATTTTACATTTATCTATATTTTTCTCTATCTTCATTATCTTCTACGTCAAACCCAGTTGTCTCATCATTTCAACTAGATCATAAAATAGATTCTCCTCAACTATTCTTTTGTTCTTCCAATGAGCGACTGTGCAAAAATTTACTTTGAATTTCTTATTGGTAGCGGGGATTGATTTTCCATCAGGACGGATCATTAAACCTTCATGAGTACCTGTGAATTCGGCTATAGAGCAAGTCCAATCGCCGTGACCAAAAAGTACCTTGTAAGGATCATTCTCAACACGGTTGTCAGGAAAAGCCCTGAAGAATAATTCTGCTTCCTTTCTGTGTGCGTCTATCCCTTCTGTAGGGGGTTGACCAGGCCATCGAACGATTACATCATCTGTATGTCGTTGACTAAAAGTTTCCCAATCTTGAGCATTCCACGCATCATCCAAAGACTTCATTAATTTCGTATTTTCTTCTGAACTCATACTCCTCATATCTATTCCAATGTAAATAAGGCTAACCTTGAGGTAAACCTTACTTAATTGTTACTTTTTCGTTTTGTTAATACATCTACATAGATTGTTCAATGTAATTTAAATAATTCACAACTTCTAACAACAAACTTTACCAAATCAAATCACCTACAGGCAAAACTGCATTCATTGTCATACCAAGACATTACTTTAACCAGATTGCGTTTTCCTCTTATACATGGTACTAGGTCCGACCGAAAAATGCGATTCTCCAAATATATCCGAAGATACACAAATCAGATGTTACTATTGGAGGAGCCTGTAGTCTATCTATTTGACCCCACACCATTGAAATATTATTATTCAAGAAAGTTGTAGCCCAAATCATTGAACCAAGATGGATGTCTTACTTCAACTGAATACCTAAAACTGCCGAGTTTGTGCTTTATTTTTTCAATTAACTAATTCTTTTAGAGGTTTAGTGCTACTGCGATATGCGATTAACCCTTGGACACCCATTTGTCGCCCTGCTTTTTATATTTAAGCTTAACCGCAGCCCAAGCTGCTTTGTGCGCTACTTCCTCAGCGGTTTGACTCTTACCACCACGTCTCTTTTCAGGATTTTGATATTGTTTTATTGCATTTGCGTGTGCTTTTTTAAAAATATGTTGAGCGTGCTCAGGTAGTGAATCTATCGCCTTTTTCGTTCTGGCAGATAAAGCTATGTCAACTTTAGAGCCTTTAGTTGAGGATCTTTTAGCTTTAGTCATACAGTATAATACATCAAATCGTATATATGTTTACAACACTCACTCCACGCTTCTTTTTTAATAATTTTAAGCATGGTCCCATGTACTAATAGCGTTCATTTATTAATGTAATCGATCATATTTTAGTAATAGGTACATATTTGAAAAGACTATCTCTGACATTTTAATGTACACTTATTGTAGTAACGATATATTTAATTACGGTAGAAGTTGAACATAGGTGGAATACTTGAATGAGTAACATGATGCATCTATATTTATTATATGCAGTGCAACAGTAGATGCTTTTCGGAGTCAATCCATTATTAAGGTATAAATGTGTATTAGCTTTTTATGGGAGATAAAGAAATTATAGTAATGCAAAATTACTATCGGTATAACATTGACACCTCAGTTCAAGGAACAACGGAGATTTGATGAAATATAGTTAGTAAAATCTAAAGTGTGCATTTAATCTGAGTTTACCAACATTTCTTAAAAAATGCAAATTACAACGACAGTAATTCTTTCTATATATACTAGTTCTTTACAATAATTGGTTGGTGTCTATAAAGATACTGATTTATGCTGCGGGAGCATGTACCCTGATTGCAGGAATATTGCACCTGTCGCTGGCCTCAAATTTTATAGGCTTTAATCTGCCAGTAGGTATCTTCTTAGTTGCTGGCATTGGGCAGATATTCTGGACACTCCCAATAGTAAGAATTTGGGGAAAGATATGGAACTATGTCGGTATAGGTGGTACTATAATCCTCATCATCATTTGGACAATTACAAGATATCCAAACATTCCAATAACTGGAGGGGCCTTCCTGTAAATTCAATAGGAGTAACGATAGAAGTGCTTCAAATAGCCTTCATAATTCTATGTGCTCTTATGATCGCAAGAGATAGAAGAACAAAAGTAGTACACACGAAGCAACTGCATTGATCATTTACCTTTCATCCAATTAATGTTCCCAATCTGTTCACCTGGATCGGTTAAGTCGATCAACTAGTCTAATTTTAGCACAAATTTGAGATCTTTATTGGACGTTTTTTGAGTTACGTGAATCATGAGGAATATTCATCTGATAATATTCAATTTGTGGGAGCTTCTGGATAAATTAGCAACATCGTAATACCTTTCATTAGTTTCTGTCCAATAACTTCAATGCAAGTTCTTTCATTTGTACACCTGAGAATCTACTTGTATCAATTGTTATGTGTTTTTCATTAACAGGTTCATACATAGCTTTCATCTTTCTATAAACTGAAAAATCAGCATCTGAATAGTCTAGCTTTCTTGATTTAAGCCGAGCCATTACAATATCTTCAGGACAGACACATTCAATAATGTAAATTTGTTTAGTATTCTTTCCCAACTTGTTTCGTAATTGCTGTCGTGACTTTTGTTTTAAAAACGTAGCATCAAGAATACAGTTAATGCCTGCAATGTAGAGGTATTTGGCCAAAAGTATTAATACATTGTAAACTAATTTTTTTTCTTGATGTCGATATTTTGGTTTGTGAAATAGCTCCTTTCTTATTTTATCTGTAGATAAAACAACCCCATTGATCAGTGGTGCGAGCTGTCTGGCCAGAGTAGTTTTACCAACTCCTGGTAATCCGCAAAGCATAATTATGATTGGCAATAACTCAATTTCACTTGAATTTGACCAACGTCAGAATATAAATATTTTTTAGCTGTTAGCTCCGATAAAGTTCACTGTTCCTTTACAATTTTGATACTGATGTCTAAAATATAAGTCTTAGTCACAACCAACATAAACCAATAAAACCTGACATTTATAGATAAAAGATGAAACTACGGCAAGAAGATCTAGTTGCTAGTTTGACAAAAGAAAATGGTTACCCACATACCATTTGGCGCGTAAAGATTATGGAAACTCACATATCTTGGATTCTTCTTACTGGACGAGTTGCCTATAAGATAAAAAAAGAAATGAGATTTGGAAATGTACTCGATTTTTCCAAGCTTGAACTCAGAAAAAAGTTTTGCCAAAAAGAAGTTATGTTAAACAAAAAACTTTGTGGGCAAATGTATCAAGGTGTAGTAAAAATTGTAAAAATCCATGATTACTATAAATTGGTAAATCTAGATGAGGCAGGCACAGCTCTAGAATTTGCAGTCAAAATGAGAGAGATTCCTCAGAGATTTCGAATGGACAATCTCTTAAAAGTCCACAAAGTTAACAATCATATTTTAGACCTGTTAATTGACAAACTTGTGAAGTTTCATAATCTAACAAACACGAATAACACCATTTCGAATTACGGCAAACCGCAAATTATGAAGGCAAAAATTAAAGAAAATTTTAGAACCCTTTCTAAGTTTACAAAAGTAGATACCATGTTTGAAGATAAACTAAATCTTTTTGTCAAGAATAATTATGTTCTATTTGATGAACGTATTGGACGATCTAGGATTCGTGATATTCATGGTGATCTTTATTTGAAAAATATTTTCTTTATGGAAGGAAAATTCTATATGTATGACAGAATAGAATTTAACGATTCATTAAGGTATGCAGACATTGCGGAGGATGTGGCACATCTAGCAATGGATATCCATTATCACCAAAGAGAGGACCTACAATCTTATTTTATCTCAAGTTATATTAATAAAAGTAATGATACCACTTTAATAAACATCATATACTTTATAATGTGTTACAAGGCGTGTGTTAGAGCCAAGGTATCATTATTTAGAGCTGTTCAGTTAGATAACAGAAATCAGAAATCAAAATACACAAAGGAAGCAAAGGAACATTTCAGGCTCGCACGAAAGTATATGAAACTCTTCTAATATTTGATATCCGATCAGATTGACTTTACAAGTTAACTGGCATAATAGTTTGGATCTTCTTTTGAGCGGTTCATAAAATTGCTGGAGAACAGTATAATTATCAATTAATCTCGAGGTCGTCTTATTTTACCACCAGGACAGGACAATGCGCATAGACCACAACTCCTTGCGCTACACTTCCGAGCAAAAGCCTACTAAAACCTGTTTTGCCTCTAGTACCGACTACAATCAGATCCACATTTTTACCTTCAGCAAATTCGATAATACCTCCTACAATTGATGTTGTTTGTTCGATGATTTCTGTTCTGGAAACCAGGCCTCTGGTCTTAGCCTTTTTCTCAATCTTCTCCATCCATTTCCTTGCTCTTGCTTTTAGTTTCTGTGTCTCTTCTAATCCAAATGTAGGCGCAGTGATAAATGATGATGAGATTTGCTTCAACGTACGCAGATATAAAACATGAAGAATAATGAGTTGAGCTTTATATTTTTGCGCCAAGTCTATGGCGTAATCAGCTGCAAAGAATGACGTCTTTGAGCCATCTATTGCCACCAGTATTATTCGATATGAATCTGACAAACTCATTATAATTATGATATATCAATATAATACTCTTCTCTCTTAATTGGATCGTATATTTGATACGACAATCTGTGAGTGCCTCTACTAATTATGTTCATAGTCCAAAGCAAACCTGAAGTATACTTGAGCTAGCGAATATTTTGAAGCAAAATCAAAATTTGCACTTGCAAATTTCATTCACTGTGTATTCAATAAGTAGTTAATTTGGATAATGGATTCAAATCTGCTTGGTCCCATTATGGACAGGGTTCACACAATATATGAAATCGGCATTTGAAATTGGCTACTATTATCTGGTAACAACACAAGCGGGAGCGGCTGGAGACAAATTAGTCCCTATTACATTTCATACATAATATTAGGTCAAACGGTTAGGTCTGGACCCGGCGGTACCAACGGACGCTATCGGTCCAAAATTAGGATTCTGATACAATTACGGACGTACCACTTAGCTTTATATTTTTCCCTTTATGTCTAGATTTGGTTCCCATAATCTCTGGACGCTAACCCATCCACTGTTAAAGCCAGATTAGAGGTTGATTTTGTTACTACCCATCACGATAGACTTTTATCTATGAATTTTGTCCAGGAACATATGTTTTTCTTACAAAATTTGTATAATCTCATGAGTGATAATTATATCTGTAATCCGCAATCAATGGAGAGAGTTATCATATCAATGAAGAGTGCTATAGATAATAAATATAGCTTGGATAAATCACAGTCAAGTTATAATGATACTTTAGATGCAACTACCACAATCAAATTAACTTCTCCCATCAGTTGTTAATATTTATTTCGTTGCTAATATAATTGTTATAAAAATATTTGTATTCTTGGATGGTAACATTAAGAAAATCTTAAATTCTTATTGACCTTTATTCAAATATTCAATTAATTAACCTTATTTGCAACGTGGAGGATCTTTCAATTGGGGATGCCTTTTGCGATATATCAATAGAAGAATTAGGAAAATGTCAGAATAAGGATATTATAAAGAAACTTCAATAGGAATACTAAAAGACAAAGATGGTGTACGTGTAGAATGGAATAGATCTAGTGGTAAGTTAGAAGCAATTAAATAATAAAATAAAATAAAATAAAGAAAGAAAATGTCTACAGATAATAACAACGACAAACAAGAACAAATGAAGTTAGATGCATTAGATAAAATATTTGGATGGATAGAAGATGAAGAAACCAAGGCCGTAATGATCAATAAATATTATAATAATAAAGACCATAGAGCGGCACTAAAAGCATTTTTAGATGACATGGTTAAAGCACTCGATGAAAGTACAGCAGAAACTAACAGCAAAGAAGAAATTAAAAGACAATTATCCTATATCACATAAGAAACAACTAAAAGTAAAATGTCATTAAATGAATAATGAGACTAAGATCAAGAAACCTATTATAAATTTCCAAAATCCAAATGTTCCTAAAACAGTAAAGAAAGATAAGCCCATTATAGGTCCTTCTATTTTGATACTTCCATTTGACTTGTCCCCTTAGTTCTTCCTTCGGACTAACTTATCAATATTCATATCGTCTTGATGTGTTAATTTTTCTCAATTGCTTGTAATGTTCAAATATAATCGACTTAAGGATTGGATGCACTACGACAGGTCTGCAAGCCATCACACCTGCAGAATTATACAATCGCGAATAGGAAAACATTTCATCAAATATTTTTCTATCCTTCTTATCCAATAGAGCTCTAAATGGTTTCCACTTTCTTTTTTCCATTTCTCCTGCAATTCTAAACGAAGGAACTGTTCGACCCACAGTTGCATATCGTGAACTAATCAATTTAAAGCATAAATCTCTGAAAGGAGAGGGAGCCGACAAATAAAGTATTTATCCTTTAAATGTTTAAGTTCCATATGATAGGGACAATAGGTTTTGAATCAGAAATTTTAAGTTCAGTGACTGAAAATATTGATAAATTTATTGAAGAGATGACAAAGCAGCACGGCAGCACCTTCAAACTTATTGACATAAAATTTTGCTCTGCAGCCAAACCTGTGGAGGGGACTAGACAAAATTCAGACGTCAATTATTCAGCTCTAGTTATCTACGAAGTTTAGCTCTTTCTTAGTTTAATCGATAAATTACAATCTCTTTAATGCATAATTTTTATACTTTCGAAATCGCTTTATTCGTGGTTATTCATTCTCGGTTCCGGCATCAAATTTAGCGTTTACATTCTTTGTATATGCATTTCAAACACCACCATCTGCCAGTTCTGGTTGAGTCATTTAGAGGAACCAACCGATCGACCAAATCTCCACAGTTATCACATATTTTACCTTCATGATTAATCATTAAATCGACCAAGTGGTATGTTAATATTTAAAGACTTTCATGAGTGGGTCTAATGTGTATATTTGTAATATCAAGACAATAACATTTAATCTAATATGCTTAATCTTTAACAAAGCAATTTCATGTGGACATCTAGATCCCAGCAACAAGATGGAAAATTAACCTGACAAAATGTTTCGGTGTAACTAATTTATTATTTGTCGTTCAAAGTTCTGATAGGATAGTTCACTTTGAAAAACAACGACTTTGTAAAAGTTGCAAATATAACCGATATTCCCGTTTCTGATATGAAGGAAGTTCAAGTTAATGGTCAAAATATTTGTGTAGCTAACATTGATGGAAAATACTTTGCTATAAATAACATTTGCAGCCACGAAGGTGGACCACTTGCTGACGGCAAACTCGAAGGATATGAGGTAGAGTGTCCCTGGCATCAATCTAAATTTGATATGAGGACTGGAGAGGTAAAGGCTCCGCCGGCTGTGGAATCACAGGCGACCTATCAAGTCAAAGTAGAAGGAGATGATATAATGGTTAACATTGTCACAGACACAGAAGTTAAAGAAGAAAGTAAAGAAGTTCCATCCTCAGAATATAAATTGGTACTCCTAGAAAGACAGGTATTTGAGGGGACAGACATGTTAACCTTGAAGCTAAGCAAGCAGGTAGAGGGCGAAGATAGAAGGACCTTGGAGTATATTGCTGGACAATTTGCGTTCTTCGATATTGGAAACGTCTATAATGACCCAAAGGGTCCAATTCGACACTTTACCATCGCTTCGTCTCCTACGGAAGAGTTTATCCTCATCAGTACGAGGATTAGAGATAGTCCTTATAAAAAGAGGCTGGATTCATTACAAAAAGGGACAACAGTTAAAGTACGCGGGCCCCAAGGAAACTTTACTCTACACGAAGACTATTCGAGGCCCGCAATACTTCTTTCTGGAGGCATAGGCGTTACTCCCTTCAGGAGCATGATAAAGTATGCTACAGATAAGAATTTGCCTATGAGGATTATTATGTTTGATTCGAACAAAAATCGGCAAAATATATTGTTCAAAAAGGATTTTGACATTTGCACAAATACAAATAAGAATCTTAGAATCATTTATACAATATCCGAAGAACAAAATAAAAATGAGGGCAATCAGTGGAAGGGAGAAAAAGGAAGGATAGATATGAACATGTTAAAAAGGTATCTTGATGCTGAAGATATAGAGAAATCTATATTCTATATATGCGGTCCGCCAGCAATGCTAAATGCTATGCGGAATATACTAGAGTTGAATCTTCAAATTCCAGCTGACAGAATAAAAGTCGAAGAATTTACAGGGTACTAGACAAACAACTAGTTATCTCGCTAGAACTTTTTTTATCTGTCCAGGTTTGGTCATTGTCCATTCAATAAAACTAGCAAAGTTTAACGAACGGCTGTCAGCAATGTAGTTCGAAAGTATCCTAATAAATTTGAATTCATTCCTAAGATCAAAGGACAGGACCGGATCAACTAACATTTTTTTTACAACAAGCTTCGCGTAATCATCAGGGGACATAAGGTTTGCATAAAGACAATAATTGTACAGCCTTCCTCCCCCAATTATTCTTCTCAAGCCCATTTTCAGGCATAATTCTTTTCTAGCGTTCATTAATGCCGTGCCGATACCCTGACGGCGATATGATGGATGGGTTAAAATGTCATCGGCATAAAGAGTGTCGCCTTTCGGATTATGACTGGTTGAGTTACCATGACCAACAATATCGTACCAAGAATGATCTCGGTATTCCGGTTGCAGTAACACAATCAAATTAGTTGCTGACCCAACGATTAATCCGTCAATTTCGACACAAAATTGGCCTTCTGGAAGTACACTTAAATGCTTTTCTATGAAAAAAGGGGCGTAAAGCGTTCCAGAGGCAACTTCCGGGTAAATTTTACGCTGAAGTTGTACAATTTTCCCTATATCAGCTTGACTTATATTTCTGACAGAGACTTTCGTATTGATAACAAGGATCTAGGATTGATAACCGTTTCTCTTCAAGTCCCACTTTATCTTCAGAACTGCTCTCAGGCTGCATATTCTCCAAGTCGGCTTCCTATTCTCATACTTTGACATGGGAGGTTTGCACAAGCGCTACGGAAATTCATACAGGAGTCTGGTGACAAATCGTGGTTGAAAAAGCACTTGTGTTAATGTCTGGCGGATTGGATTCAGCAACTAGCCTTTACTGGGCAAAAAATAAGTTTGACCAAGTACAAGCCATAACTTTCAACTATTATGAGAGAATAAATCGCGAAAAGATTGCGGCTCGGGCCATCACAAAATTAGCTCAGGTCAATCTGACTGAAGTGAAAATACCATTTATTAAAGAAAAATCAGATTACTCTCATTTCAAAAGGAAGTTCAACAGCCAGCCTTCACAATCGTATATTCCCTTAAGAAACTTAATTTTCTACTCAATAGCCGGTTACTTTGCTCAGGTAAACAAGATAAGTAATTTGGTAGGTGGACATAACTCCACAGACGGCAAAATATTCAATGATGCAACCGAGTCTTACTTCAGAAAAATGAATGAACTAATGCTACAAGGCCTGGTGAGTTCCATTGATTGTAAAATTTTTTTGCCTTTAAAGGACAAGTCGCGACCTGATGTAATTCGGTTGGCAAAGACATTAAAGGTACCAATTGAGCTGACATGGAGCTGTCATAGGCAAGGAAAATTCCATTGCGGCCGGTGCTATGCTTGTAAACAACGATTGAACGCTTTCAGTCTTTTGAGATCAAAAGACCCCGCTCCATATTCTAAATGATGGAAGGAGTTAATAGGTGATATAGCTTTTACCTTCTCCATAAGAGAAGTCCTTCCAAGGACAAATATTTAGTCTTAGTATCCCTATTTCTGTATTCAGTATGAAAGGTAAGATAGCTGTGATAACAGGTTCAAGCAAAGGCATAGGAAGGGCAATTGCCATTGCTTTGGCAAAATCCAAGGACTATTCGGGCATCGTAACTAATGCAAGATACCAAACTGAGGCAGAAGCTGTATCAGATGAGATTAGAAGTATGGGTTGTAATTCAATTGCAATTCAAGCGGATGTTTCAAATGAAAAAGATTGTATAAGTTTGATTCGCCAGTCGGTAGATCACTTCAATAGAATTGATGTTCTGGTAAATAACGCAGGTATTCAAGAAGATATACCCTTTACAGAAACAAGTTTGCTTGAGTGGTCTAAGGTAATAGCAGTTGATCTTACAGGCCCATTCATTTGTAGCAGAGAAGTTGTAAAGCAAATGCTAAAACAAGCAAATCCAAAGGGAGGAAATATAATCAATATTTCATCCGTCCATCAGATAATACCCAAGCCACACTATATACCATATGCGACATCGAAAGCTGGAATTGAAATGATGACAAAAACCATGGCTCTAGAATTAGCCAGGAACAATATTCGCGCTAACCTGGTTGCTCCTGGTGCGATACAGACGGAGATGAATCGTGAACTTAAAGAGAACACAAAACTAATGGAGGCAGTAATCGATAAAATTCCTATGGGTAGGGTTGGAAACGCTGATGAGGTTGCAAATATAGTTGAATTCTTGGCTTCGGACAAAGCGAGTTATGTTACCGGAACCACTTTTTTTGTAGATGGCGGTATGACACTTTACCCAAGTTTCTTACTGCCTTCATCTCACGACTTAGAGAAGCACAAGAAAAAGGCAAATTCTTAGCTCTGCACTACGTTTCCTTGTTGGAGAATGTCGCTAATTGCTAGTCTTACGGCTGATATACCTGTCCGGAACGGAAAAGCTCCTTCTGGATGCATGTTCAATGGATTTATCCATTCATAGAAACTAAACATGTATGGCTGACCTGAAGACAGCTCAGTAAGCAACGCCGTGCATTCGTCAATCTGATTAAATTTAATCCTTGCTAATATTTCTAAAGCAGTACACCATGGCCAAATTGTTCTATTATGGTATTGATATGGTTTAAGTACCCATGGCCCTGTTGATTTTAGCTCAACCTCCGTCACTAGAGGCCAGCCTTCTTTCCATAATCTCTTTTTCATGGTATCCAACGTATTTAAGGACCTGTGATGAATCCGTTGTGAAGATTCATAGTCCACTTTGTTACTGTTAATTCTATTCTCTTGTTCAGTATCAGTCCTAAAAAGGTGCCCCTTAGCAGCTATCAAATAAAGTGAGACGTCCTGCATCAGCGTCCTATATGGTCCACCAATATGATGTTTCACCTGGATGTCAAGGTAACTATTATCTTCTTCGGACCACAAAATGTTGTCGACTGCATTGATTGTACGTTTTGCGAGTTCGGACATTTTTTCCGATTCTCTAACTTTGCCGATACTCTCAAGTAGTAATGCAAAATTAGATAGCGCTAAAATCCAACAAGCCTGGCTATATACTATTTTTCCTGCTCTCAGAATTGTATCCATCCAATCTTCATTATGACTTTGTTCCAGTAGTCCATCATCATCTATATCTCTACTACCCAAATAGTCGACTGCGCTAAACATTTTAGGTACTACAAAATCCATAACCTTGAATGGGTCTGTTATTCCCACCTTTAGTAAAAGTCCTGAATAATAATCTGAAGTATCAGAAGCCTTTCTGGGGGATTCACTTATGGAGTCCTGCTTTTTAACACATTTAGCTAGTATCCAAGCGGTGGCTGAGATCATCAAGGCAGTTGAATCAATATCTGGACTTTGTCCATATACTTCGGAGAAGCCTGCCTGGTAAATTGTAGTTGGCAAGGCGCCTTTAAATTTTCCCTTGTTATCATCATAAATCTCTGATAAAAATTTCATATCTACTGAGCCTCTTCCGTACACAATCTTTTCATTTGAAGGAGACGTTATCTGATGTGACCATATTTGATGGATTTGCTGCATAGTTCCATGAATATTTCCCGACAAAAACCAATCCATCAAAATATAGGAAGCATCTCTGCACCAAAAGGCCTGATAAATTCCTCCGGGGTTTACTCCTTGAAGGACTTGGCCCTGTGTCTTTTCCAGAAATGTCTCTGCAAGTTCCTTAAACGGTTGCCACTTTGCAGTAGAATATTTATCATCGCTCACAATTTACTACGCTCCTTAAATTTTATAAGACTTTGTTATTCTGAGCTAGACTCTTATTTGTCCAAAAATAATATGAAACATGGAATCGACTAGAGGTTCTCCGGAAGATGAGGGCGATATATCTAAACATTTTACTTGTAGGTCCTGTGGGATGAAATTCGATAACTTCGGCGACATGCAAAGACACATAACCGTTGAACACCACCAGAAAGGGGACGTTCCTTGATGCCAATTTTAAATTCTCAAGATAAGGCTGTCACTCAAATTCCCTAAATGAATTTTAACTGCCAGATGAAATTGTTCTTCTGAATCAAAATGAAAGATAATGATCAACTACGAAATGAAGAAAAGATAAAATTCTCTCCCAATGAAATAAAGTTTCTTTCAAGCAATGAGGCTTGTAGGATAGCAACTATTTCCCCTGAGAATACTCCACATGTAGCGCCTGTTTCCTACTTTTTTGAAAAAGGCTTATTCTACTTCGCGACTGATTACGAGACTAGGAAGTACAAGAATCTTAAAAAAAATCCTAAGATCGCCCTAGTAGTTGACGTCTATTCTTCTGTGAACAATATAGCAGTTATAATTCACGGAAGAATAAAGTTCATTGAGCGTGGTACGATATTCGAGAGATTATATGATATTTTTGATAGAAAGTTTGAGTGGGTGAGGCAAGATCCCTGGAAAGAAGGCGAGGCGCCCTTTGTCGAAGTGAATGCCTACAAGAAGATAAGTTGGGGGCTTGATTGACCTTGGCCAATAGAAAGCAAGCAAATAGTGAAAGCATTAAGATAACTATTTCAAAAAAATTTTGGGATATTAGCCATATAATCAGTGAAGACATACCCATTTATCCAGGAGACCCACATCCTAAATTTGAGTCAGTTCTGAATTTGGAAAGAGACAAGGTAAACCTAAGTCGCATAACACTTGGTGCTCACACTGGTACCCATGTCGACTCGCAGAAGCATTTCTTTGAAGACGGCAATGGTGTTGAAAAGGAGTCCTTATGCAAGTTTATAGGCGAAGCAATAGTCTTGGATTTCTCCGAAAAGGCTCTCGGTGAAGGAATTACTGATAAGGAATTGAGTAGTTACTCTTCAGTAGTCAATACTAATGATATACTTCTTTTGTACACTGGAGTAAGCAATTATTGGCATGACAACTACATGCATAAAGTCGGAAAAAAGTTTACATACATACACCCCTCAGCAGCAGACTGGATTATAAAGCAGAAAATCAAATCTGTTGGGATAGATACATTCAGCGTAGAACAATACGGCTCTAAAGAAGCCCTCACTCATAAAAAATTACTTTCTTCAGGCATAGGAATTATCGAGAACTTGAACTCGAAATTAAAAAAGTTTGTAAATAAGAGAGTTTTTCTTGTTTGTCTTCCATTAGCACTTGAGGGTCTAGACGCTTCTCCTGCAAGAACAATATTATTTGATATTTCAAATTAGCGAAATTGCTTTTAGCAATTAGGTTCCTATACCAGCATGGTTGTAATAAGAAATTGGCGAGCCGTGCATCCGACAATAGCTCACAGAAGCGGTTTGGATTGGCGATTGCTTTCGATGCAAGGCGCAAAAACAGATGGTGATATTGATTCCCAAGTCGAGCCAACATACCAATGCCTAAAGACAATAACATACGTGTCGCTGGCCAGACTTCAGCCAAGTCTATCCTATGAAGCCCATTCTCATGAGGATCATGAAGAAATTTATTACATTATTTCAGGCAAGGGAAACATCAAAATAGGTAGCGAGACTGCAAAATTTAGAGACGGCGATGTTATACATATACCTGAGAAGACATTGCATTCAATTACTAATGATGGAGATGAAATGGTTGAGTTTTTGGCCTTTGGCGGGTTCACTCCTGACTTAAACTTATGAAATGGCTTCCTAATGACTAAATATGTTGTTTGCAGTCAATAAGTGATAGGTTATGAAATTAGGAATAATAGGTCTCGGCAAAATGGGTGCAAACCTTGCTCTTCAGGCTTTAGAGAAAAATATACATGTCGTAGGGAAGGCTAGAAGCAAAAAACCCGAGCTAGAAGAAAAGGGAATAAAGATTGTTGAGAATTACACTGATTTTGTTTCCTTTCTAGATAAACCTAGAATTATTTACTTATCTTTACCTGCAGGCTACACAGTTGATTCAGTCCTACAAGAAGTTTGCCACTTTCTGGAAAAGGGGGATGTGATAATGGATGGTGGTAATTCTTTCTATTTGGACTCTATAAAAAGAGAAAAAGAATTATGGCAAAAAGGGATTTACTTTTTAGATTGCGGAACCAGCGGCGGACTACAAGGTGCTAGACATGGAGGATGTTTTATGATAGGAGGAAGGGACAATGGCGTAAAAATTGTTGAACCTATCTTAAAAAAACTTGCACTTAATGAAGATGCATATATACATACAGGCGGTCCAGGGAGCGGCCATTTTGTAAAACTAGTTCATAACGGTATAGAATTTGGCATGTTGCAAGCGATCGGTGAAGGCCTTGCTTTACTACGTCAAAGTAATTTTGAACTTGACCTAGCTCAAATTTTCAAAAATTGGTCGAATGGATCGGTAATCAGAAGTTGGCTGGTCGAGTTGATGGAACAAGGTCTGAGAGAAGGACCAAATTTTCAAAAGATAGAGAGCTATATTGAAGATACTGGGGAGGTCGACTGGTTAATCCAGGAAGCCATTAATAAGGAAATTCCCATTCCCGTAATATCTCAATCTGTCATGGAGCTCTTCAAATCGCGCACCAAGGAGAGCGACACCTACAAAGCCATTGCTCTAATGAGGCATGGCTTTGGCGGGCACCCCTTCGGTAAGGATGAACATATATCGAATGAAAGAAAGACAAGCAGAATTTACAAGATTTAAAAATATAATGTCCCCAGCAGTATAATTGATTATACCATTCGAGAAAATAAAATGAATAGTCTCTTGCTTATCGAAGTCTTAATTTTGTCGGTAATAGATTTATGAATTTTGTGTGCTTCTCTAATAACGTTATAAAGATGATCTGTTTTTCTAATTGTAATTTAGTTAATTTGCTAAGCTGTGTCAACTTACTGTGGGCTCATGTAATTATTTTATATATCTTGATTGATTTATTAGTCTATGCCAAGATACAAGCCAGCGGAGCTTAAAGTACCAGAAGAAATGTGGAATGAATCTAGGCAAGTAATTCGAGCTGGAATAATTAAAAAACTTAATGCTAGGAATTTTTTACGTTGATCTTATTTATTCTCAAGACAGTGATATTGCGAAAGGTATTATGAAAATTCCTTCTATTGATGAAATTGTGCTAAGTAATGGAGTAGATGGATTAGAAAAAGTCATGAATAATTGGCCTTAATAGAAAAAAAGGTCTACTAGAAATGAACAAAAAAATCCATAAATAAATCTAACAGAAAATGATTATTTCGTGTTACAGTAACTTCTGGTTTTAGGTATTACCTACGTTACTTTGCTCAATTCAGAATTTTTCTTGTTTGGTACTAAATTTATCTTCTTGACTGTAGTTGGGAGTTTAGTGGGCATCAGACTTTATCCTCCATCATCTGGTAGTTTATATACGTACAAGTATTTGAGCCCTTATAGTTACT
>Ga0066686_10000197_pt1 | contig 18141 bp, 15 predicted proteins | sample GraSoiAngelo_135_FD_65627 | JGI IMG/M metagenome (GOLD analysis project Ga0066686, IMG submission 65627) | Grasslands soil microbial communities from the Angelo Coastal Reserve, California, USA - 14_0929_05_40cm | ecosystem: Environmental > Terrestrial > Soil > Grasslands | place: USA...
ACGTAGAGAAGATCCAGCAGCTCCTCGTCGCCGAAGTTCCATTCCATGAGCCCGGAGACCAGGAAACCAACGAGCGCCGCCGAGACGCCGAGCGAAATTGCAACGCCGAAGCCCCCGCCCGAGATCGGGGATCGACGGGATTCAAGAAACCTGCGCAACGCCGCACGCATGAGTCCGATCACGAGGAAGAGGAGTGCTAAGAGCCCGAACACCCCCATCGTGGCGGCCACCTGGACGTACACGCTGTGGAGGTGACCCGCGGGCTCGATGGCCGCCGGGGATTTGTACGCTTCGTATATGGGGTGCAAATCTTGTAATCCCACCCCGGTCCATGGATGGTCGCGCACCATTCGCGCTCCGGCTTCCCACATGTGAATCCGCTCCCTGTTCCAGGGGCTCCCAGGATCGAAGATGCTGAACGCGCGATCGCGATAAGCGCCGGGCAGCACGAAGGCGAGCGAGATCACGCCGCCGGCAAGGGCCGTCAGCCATCTCGCGCGCGTCGCCGCCACGATGACCGCGAGCGCCGCGACGTAGCCGATCCAGGCGCTCCGCGTGTAGGTCCCCGCTAGAGCCGGCAGCAACACCGCGAGGGCGAGGAGCGCCCACGCGCGCCAGCGCCCTCCGCAGCGGATCGCGATCGCGGTAGCCAGGGAGGCAAAGAGGAGCACCTGCCCTCCGTACGTGAGCGGATGGCCCACGGCGCCCTTGACCCGATTAGGAAACTCGGGACCCTGCCCCACGAAACGCGCGAGCGCAAAGATCGCGGCCAAGGCGGCCGAGACGAGCAGCACCGCGATCGCGCGCCGGGCGGCCCGCTCATCGCGCGCGTGATACGCGGCGACCGGAACGAGGAGGAGCAGGAATCCCTTCAGCACGCGGGGCCAGCTCGCACGAGGGTCGAGCGCGAAGAAGGATGCGAGCGCCAGGGCCGCGATCCACGTGAGCGCGGGGAGATCGACCGGGGTGCGTACCCAGCGTCGTTTTCCCCGGAGCTGCCAGGCCAGCAGCGTCAGCGCCGCGCAGAGGACCAGGGCGATGGACATGGGCGCCACCGTCCAGGGAAGAGCGGCGACGAGAACGAGAAAGGAGACGGCCGACGCCTTGGCGATGGCGTCAGCCACCGTTCAGGGCCTCGCGATACGCCTCCATCGTGAGCTCGGCGGTGCGCTCCCATGTGAACGCGCGTGACTGCGCGATCCCGCGCCGGATGAGCGCTTCGCGCCGCACGCTGTTCTGCAGCAGCTCCGTCATGTTCTCGGCCCACACATCGGGCTCGCTCGGCGGGAGGAACACGGCGGCGTCGCCGAGGGTTTCCTTGAGCGCGCCCGCCGAGGAGGAGAGCACGGGTGTGCCGCAGGCCATGGCTTCCAGGGGCGGGAGGCCGAAACCCTCGTCCAAGGATGGCTGCACGTAGAGCGCCGCCCCGGAGTAGAGCAGCGCCAGCTCGCTGTCGTCGCGCAAGGGACCCGAGAAATGAATACACGTGGAGACCCCCGCGCGGAGTGCCCGCTGAGCAAGCGGATGGCCGAGCCGCCACGCCGGGCCGGAGAGCACGAGCGGGAGCCGCTCGGAGCGGGGCAGCCGCTCCAACGCGTCGATCAACAGGGCGATATTCTTGTGCCGCTTCCGGGCGCCGACGTAGAGAAAATACGCGGAGGGAAGCGACCGCTGTTTTAGGAACCGCTCCGCGTCCTCCGCGGATCTCCGTGTGAACTCTCTCGAGACGCCAAGCGGCACGATCCGCACGCGCTGGGACGGGACGCCCAGGATCTCCATGACGTCCTCGCGGACGTGCCCCGAGTCCACGAGAACGATGCGAGCCTTTCGCACGGCCGCGCCCGCGATGGTGCGGGCGTAGATTCCCGCTCCGGCGGGGAAAAATCGCGCGAAGCGTACGTGGATCAGATCGTGAACCGTGACGACCGCGGGGCAATGGATCGGCAAGGGGAGGGTGTAGTGGGGGGAGTGATAGAGATCGACCTGCGCGCGGCGCGCGGCGCGCGCGAGGAGCCAGTGCTCCGAGACGGAGTATTTCCCCGCGCGAACCCTGACCTCCTCCGCCGGCGAACCGGGGTGCGCCAGCGCCCCCAAATCCTGTTTCAGGAGGAAGACGACGAACCGGTGACCGTCCTTCCGTCCGAAGAAGACGGTGAGGAGATTGCGGATGTAGGTTCCGATTCCGCCGTCGCGCAGCTTCCGCGCGTCCACTCCGATTCTCAAAACTCCCCTCCAGGGTCCGGGCGATCCTAGCACGCCCCCAGGAGCCCCGCTTCCTTGACTTTCCGCGCCCGCTCCATAAGATTCTCGGGGTGACTTCCCCTGCCGTCGGACTCCGGCTCCATCCCGAATCCCGTATCGTCGTGACCGGAGGAGCCGGGTTCCTCGGGACCCATCTCATGGCCGCGTTTTCTTCCCACGGCTACCGGAATCTCGCGACGTTCCGCTCCCAGGACTACGATCTGACCCACGAGGCCCAGGTCGAGCGGATGATGGCGGATCTCAAGCCCGAGGCGATCATTCACCTGGCCGCGGTCGTCGGAGGGATCGGCGCGAACCGGAGCCACCCGGGCACCTTCTTTTTCAAGAACCTGATGATGGGGGCTCTCCTGCTGGAGCACGCGCGCCGCGCCGGCGTGAGACGGTTCGTGAGCGTCGGGACGATCTGCTCCTACCCCAAGTTCACCCCGGTTCCCTTTCGCGAGGAAGAGTTGTGGAACGGGTACCCAGAGGAAACGAACGCGCCCTACGGTCTCGCGAAGAAGATGCTGCTCGTGCAGTCCCAGGCCTACCGGCAGGAGTACGGGTACGACGCGGTGAACGTGCTCCTGGTGAATCTCTATGGCCCGGGAGACAATTTCGATCCGGAGACCTCCCACGTCATCCCCGCGCTCATCCGCAAATGCGTGGAAGCTGCCGATACGAAAGCGGACGCGTTGGAGGTCTGGGGCACGGGTCAGGCGACGCGCGAGTTCCTCTACGTCGAGGACGCGGCGGAGGCGATCGTGCGCGCCGCGGAGCGGCTCGAGGGAAGCGAGCCGGTCAATCTCGGCGCCGGGATGGAAATTTCGATCCGGGAGCTTGCCGAGAAGATCGCCACGTTGTGCGGATTCAACGGGAAGCTAGTCTGGGATCGCACGAAGCCCGACGGGCAGCCCCGGCGGTCCCTGGACGTGAGCCGCGCGAAGAAGCTTCTAGGATGGACCGCGAAGACACCGTTCGACGAGGGTCTGAAGCGCACGATCGCGTGGTACCGGTCCCGTGATCCTCGGGCTGCCGAGCCTACGCCGCGAGGAGCCGGGCATAGAAGTCGGTGATCCTGGACGCGATCGCCTCCCACGTGTAGTACGCGCGCACTCTCTTCCGCCCGCGGACTCGAAGCGCCTCTCCGAGCCCCGGCTCACCCAGCGCGCGGCGCAGCGCTTGGGCGAGGCCCTCGACGTCGTCCTCCGGGAAGATGAGGCCGGCGTCCCCCACGACCTCGGGAATCGCTCCGCTCGAGGACCCGACCACGACGCAGCCCGCGGCCATGCCCTCGACGAGCACCCGCCCGAACTGCTCCTTCCACTTGGGCGTCGTCCGCGAGGGAAGCACGAGCACGTCGATCGCGGCCATGAACCCGCGCACGGCGTCGTGCTGCACCCCGCTCAGAAACCTAATGCTGGATCCAAACCCGAGGTCCGCCGCAACGCCCTCGAGCGCGCCTCGTGCCGGCCCGTCGCCCAGGATCAGGATCGAAGGTCGGGGCGAGGGAAGCAGCGCAACCGCGCGGAGCAGGAGATCAACACCTTTCTGGGGGAGAAGCCTGCCGACAAAACCTACGACCGGAGGCTCAAGCCCGAGCCGGCCCCGCACGTCCTCCGCGGGAGCGCGCCGCGCCGGCGCGTCCGACGTGCCCTGCGCCACGTCGGAATACTCGCCGAGATCGATTCCGTGCGGGATCACCTCGAGGGGCTTCCGGAATCCCTTGGCACGGAGCACCTGGACTACCTCTTCGCTCACCGCGGTGCCGGCCGCGCACCGGCGGTGTGCGAAACGCTCGATCCGCGCGTAGAGCCACGAAGGACGGTAGGAGTAGCGGAAGCCGGCGCTGAGATTATCGAAGGAGAAGAAGATCGCTTTCGCCTTGGGCGCCCAGATCGCGGCAAGCGAAAGCGCCTGAAAGGTGATGACGCTGAACGGCTCTTCCCAGAGGTGAAGCACATCTGGGCGGACGCTGCGGATCGCGGGGCCGAGTCCCGAACGAAAGAATCCACGGTTCTCGTAGCCAGGCCATCCGACCGCGCCGGTTAGGAGACGATATCCGGGCTGCCCACCAGCCGTCGCGCGCACGACACGATAGTTCTCCACCCAGCGATCCGGTGCGAGGACGGTGAGGTCGATCCCGGGATTTGCGGCGAGCGCCTCGAACTTCTTCCGAAAAGGCGCCACTCCAGCCGTATGGTCCACAGCGAGCACGCGGGTGGCTCGGTGCGGGCTCCGCGACCCCATGCGCCTACGTGCCGGTGCCGGGAGTCCGTCCCGACAGGGATCCATCGGCGGGGTCGAACTCCCGTCCCAGCGCGGCGAGAACGCCGAGTCCCGCCCAAAACGGGACCGCGACCTTCTCCAGATCAATATAGGTTCGGAAGAATCCATGGATGGCGTACGTCCCGAGCCCAGCCAGGGACGCGAGCGCGATGAGCCTCGCCCGCTGGTCGTCTGAGCGGCGGAAAATGCGGAGCCCCAGGACGGCTGCCGCCCCCACGAGCCACATCGCGGCTAGGAACCCTAGAACCCCGCCCTCAGACAAGAGGCGAAAGATCTCCGAGTGCGCTCCCGAGTGTACGAAGGCGAGCTCCGTGATGATCAGCTTGCGGCGGTACTGAGTGTACATATGCGGATACGATGCATATCCCATCCCTAGCAACGGCCGATCTCGCACCATCTCGACCGCCGCCATCCAGCGGTTGAAACGCTCGAGGTTGGAGGCATCTTCCGTCGCAGCAATTGAGCCCGCATGCTTCGTGATCCGCCCACCTGCGCCGACTCCAAGGATGACGCAGCATACGATCACGCTGAGGCCCGCTAGGAGCGCCATGGGCTTCAGCCTCCGGCGCCACCAGAACCAAAGCGCCGCGGTCAGTGGAAGGACGATTGCTAGGGAGATCCACGCGGCGCGGGTGAGGGAGAAGCCGATTCCGAGCGCGAGCGCAAGCGAAGCACCGGCGTACATGACCCGCGTGCTCCCACGCCGCTCCAGAGCAAAGAGAAGTGCGAGCGGCAAGATCATTGCGAGATAGGCCGCGTAGACACCGTGTTCTGTGAAGAAAGGACGGGCAGCGCCGTAGGCGTGCTGGAGAGTGAGGCCCTGTTGAAGCACTCGGATCGTCCCGAACAGACCCCACACGGCGCCCGAGCCCACGATCCACGGCACCGACCGTTCGACGGTCGCTGCATCATGGCAGTTCAAGAAGCAGTAGAGATAGGCGAACACGACGTAGCCCGACGCCGCGATCAACCCCTTGAGTCCAAGTCCGGGAAAGGCACTGGTGGCGACCGAGAGGAGCGTCAGCGCGGCAAGCACCGCAAGCGGCGCATGGAGGCTGGAGCGGGGCAGGCGGATCGGCTTTCCGGCGAGCACACGAACCGACCATGTAAGGATCGCGAGCGCGATCATGGGTTCGGTCGGCACGTAAAGCGCGTGGCCGCCCGGGATGACCATCTCGATTGCAAACGGGAACGCGAGCCAAACGAGCACCCACGCCAAATTAGGGTGGCGATAGGCGAGAAGCGCGTAGGTGAGCGCGCCGGCGGTCATCACTCCGAGAAGCGGCTGGTCGAGCGCGAATCCTATGCCAAGAAGAAGCGCTTCGGCGAGGGCGATGCCGACGATCAAGACCCGCGCCGCTCCGCGAGCAGGATGTACCCCAGGCTGCCGAAACAACCGAGCAGCACCCCCGCCAGCACGATCACGACGCGCTTCGGCCGTGATTTGTGGAGCGGTGGTACGGCCGGATCGAGCACCTGCACCGTGGGCGTGTCGCGCGCTTCGCGGATTCGCGCCTCCTCGAGCTGGCCCGTCAGTAGCTCGAAGAGCTGCTCCTGAACCTTGAGGTCCCGCCAGAGCCGCATGGTCTCGACACCCGCCTGGGGCAACGTGCCCAGCTGCCGTTCGACCGCGGCCAGCTCCTGCCTCACGCGCCGGACCTCCTCGCTCGACTCGACCAGCGATTGACGGAGCACGTTGAGCTTCACCTCGAGGGCCAGTTTCTGCGCCATGATATTCGCGCCGATCTCGGCCTCGCCGCGCGCTTCGGGGGAGAGGAGCGCCACGTTTTTCCGCTGCTGGTAGCCGCTGAGGCTATTTTCCGCGGCCGCGAGATCCTTCCCCACCACGGCGAGCCTTTCCTCGATAAACGCCCGCGTACGGCGCGCGCTTGACGTGCGGGTCAACTGATTGAAATGGTCAAGCTCCTCCACGTAGGCGTTCGCCATCGCCGCCGCCGTCTTGGGATCGCGCTCCTCGACCGTGATCGAGATCGTCCCCTCGTCTCCGATTTGGAGCCGGGTGTGATCGCGAAGCTCTCGTAGCGCCTTCTCGGTATCCTTCTCTCGGTATCGGTGCACCAGATCGAATCGTTCCACGAGCCGGTCGCCGACGGAGCGGCTTTTCAAGACGGCGACAAAGACGTCGGCAAGCGTGGGCGCGCCGGGCAACTTGACACCACCGAACCCGCGGGGGAGCAGCTGGGAGAAGTTCATGCCAGGCTCCTCTTCCGTCGGCGGAAGCAGGACCGTCTTGGCCGCGTACCATTTCGGGAGCAGGAAGCTTCCCACCAACGCGACGACAGTGACGAGTCCAATGTTGAGCGCGAGGAAGCGCGACCGCCGCCTCAGCAACGCGACGAGATCGATGGGGATGCCCTGCGTCACTTGGTGGCCTGGTGAATCACGAGGTAAATGGTGGCGACTTGCGCCGCCGTCGTGAGGACGTCGCGCACGGCTGCCCACGTGCTGCGCTCGGGCCTCCCGAGCACCCATACAGTGTCGCCGGCCCGAATCGGGCCGGCCTCGCCGGCCTTCATCTGCTGGCCCGTCCGCGCAACGGTCACGCGCAGATGGCTCTTGTTGGCCCGCTCCGTGAAGCCACCGGCCGCGCGTACGTAGTCCGCCGCCCGCCGTCCCGGTTCGTAGGCGACGAGGCCCGGCGACCGGACCTCCCCTTGGACGGAGACTGAGGGAAAGCGGCGTGGTATGACGACGTGGTCCCCATCCAGGAGCGCAATATCGCCGTTGCCCGCGGGGCCCGACTTGCCGACGTCCGGACCGTCGCCGGTTGCGAGAATGCGAGAGAGATCGGCGGAGACGGCCCCACGCTCGCGCACACGGGCCTTGACCCACGCACGCTCCTCTTTGGTGACAATGTCCTGATGTTCCTCGGCGAGACGCAGGAACGCAGTATCCCTCTCGGCCGAATCCACCCTCCGGTCGATGCGCGCCCGGCTTAAGTCCGCGAACTCCGTGAACCCGCCGGCCCGCGTGAGCACCGAGCGTATGCCGTCCGCGCCGTCGCGGATCGAATAGGGACCGGGATGCGTGACTTCTCCCTCTACCCACACGACCGCGCCCTCGTTGTAATGCGCTCGCGCCGGAATGAAAAGCCGGTCCCCCTCTCGAAGCTCGAGGTCCTCCGCCGAGCGCGGGGCAGCCAGTGCTCCTACGAGCGGGATCGGCCGGCGCTCGCCCACTCTCCCTGCATCGAATCGCTCCAGCTCGGCCTGATCGAGAGCCGCCTCTGGGAGGGGTCGACCGGCGAGCGCGACCAAATCACTCACGCGGTCTCCGGGAATCAAGTCGTAGCGACCTGGGTGCGGTACAGCGCCAAAGATCTCGATCCACCGTCCCGACACGGGCACGAAGACCACGTCCGTCTCGAAAACCAGCGGGTTACCCGAAAGATCCCCCGCGGTGCCGTAGCGAACGAGATCCACACCGAGCGAGTCGGGGCCGCGACGAACGACGATCCCGCGCTTGGCCCCCCCGGGGCCGATGCCGCCCGCGGCCTCGATGGCCTCGGACGCACGCACCGGGGCCGTCAGGGTCACGGCCCCCGGGCGCCTGACCTCCCCCAACACGGGCAAGCGGAATTGCCGCGGACGATACAGCGTGAACACGAGCCCTTTTCCCCGAACGTATGATCGTAGCGATTCCCGGACCTTGGCCTCCGCCTCGCGCAGCGTGAGTCCCGCGACGAAGACCGCTCCCGCATCGGGGAAAAGGATCTCGCCGGCGGGACTCACGCGGAGGATCTTCGGATCGAGAAGGTCGGAATGGCGAAACGCGAACTCGTCCCCTGGTCCGACGCGGTACGTATCCGGATCGACACGCCCCTCGATCGGCGGACTGATCGTCCTTGGATCCGCGGGAGAAAGGATCGCGCGAGGCGACGAAAGCTCGCCCGTTTGAGCTTGGGCCGGCGGGGCCCCCCAGGCTCCCACGACGAGCGGCATCACGAGAGCGGCGATTCGGAGGGCGTGAGGGAAGCCGGGCGGAAGGCCCCGCCCGGCGGGGGAAGTTGGGCTTGGAACCATTCCTTACCGCACGCCGGCGGCCCGCACGGTTTCAGGGCTCGACGCTGGTTCGATCCGAGACCGGAACTCGGCGATCACTTCCTGGAGCGTCTGATCCAATGGGATGCGAGGCTCCCAGCCGACCAGGCCGCGGATCCTCTGGGTATTCGGAACGCGCCGGCGCATGTCCTCGAAATCCGAGCGATACGCGCGCTCGTAGGGGATCAACTCGACCGACGATTCGCTCCCGGCGAGCCTGATGATCCTCCGCGCGAGCTCCAGAATTGTGATCTCGTGCTCGCTTCCTACGTTGAAGATTCCTCCCTCGGCGCGCGGATGGAGCCCTAGCCCCACGAGCGCCGACACCACGTCGCGCACGTTGCAGAAGCAACGTGACTGACGGCCGTCGCCGTAGACGGTGAGCGGCCGTCCCTCGACGGACTGGCGGACGAGGCGCGGGATGACCATGCCGTAGGTGCCCGTCTGGCGCGGACCGACCGTGTTGAAGAGGCGCGTAATTACGACCGGGACGCGGTATTCCTTGTGGTACGCGAGCGCGAGAAACTCGTCGAGCGCCTTGGATTCGGCGTAGGCCCAGCGGCTGCGCGTCGTCGGGCCAAGGACCCGGTCGTCATCTTCCTCGTAGGGATGGTTGTCGCTCTTCCCGTAAACCTCCGACGTCGAAGTGATCAAGACTTTCTTGTGATGACGGCGCGCTAGCCTCAGGACTGCCTCGGTGCCGAGGACGTTCGTCTCGATGGTCCGAACCGGGCTCTTGATGATGAGGTCCACGCCGACGGCGGCCGCCAGGTGGTAGATCATGTCGCATTCGCCGACGAGACGATCCATGACGGTCTCGTCGGTCACGCTTTCGTACACGAATCGGAAGTCGGTCCGCTCCAACACGTGCGCGATGTTCGCGAGGGATCCGGTCGAGAGATCGTCCACGGCCGTGACCTCGGCGCCCTTAGCGAGCAGATACTCCGCCAGGTGACTCCCGATGAAGCCGGCCCCCCCGGTGATCAGGACCCGGAGAGGCTTGGAGAGAATCGCCGGGGTTTCGCTTCCGTTTTCGCTTCCGTTCCCGTTCCCATTCCCGTTCAGAAGCATCATGCCCTCGCGTTCTGGATAAGTCCGGATCGATGTGGGCGCGCTTCGAGCCGTCCCATGGGCGCCGGGGAAACCTTTCCGGCGGGAGCGCGCATTTCCGGCTTGGTGTCGGGTATTCGGCCGCTGACTCGCGATGTGGGGGAATCGTCGCCTTCCTGACCCCATGATGCCATACCCTGCATCCTCTTGCCAGGGTCCTCCGCGTCCGCAAGAATCCTCGAATGGAGTACCTATTCTTGCTGGCTTCCGCCTTCACCTCGCGTCTGGTCAACCTCCTTGGGGCGTTTCGCCGGAGGCGCCCACCCAAAGTCCTTGTGGTCAAGCTGGATCACCTGGGGGACGTCGTCACGGCGACTCCCGTGTTCCGGTCCCTGCGACGGGCCCTCCCCGGGGCGCCGATCCATGTCATGGTGGGTCCTTGGGCGAAGGAGCTCCTGACCGGGAACCCTTGCATCGACAAGATCCTGACGTACGACGCGCGGGCCTTTCGCCGGGCGCTTTCGCCGCGTGCCGACGGGCAGCACCCGTTTCGGGTCATGCGGGAGATCGCAGGTGCGCGCTACACCCACATCATCGATCTCCGCGGGGACGGTTGGACCCTCCTCCTCCCCTTCCTGTCCGGGGCGATCCTGCGGCTGGATCGCGGCACGGTCCGATTGAGCCGTTGGATCCGCAGCCGGGCGTCGGCCCTCGGCGCGCGCGGGCGGACCGGATCGCCCAACACCGCCGTGATGCCCCTTCACGAGGTCGAAACCAATCTCCTCGTCGTGCGACCGCTCATGGGATCGTCTGCTGCGGAAGAGGCGCGGGTCGAGATCTTTACCGCCGAGAGCGATCGCGCGGCGATCGGGGCCAAACTGCGCGGCCTCGGAATTGAGGAAAGTGGTCTTATCGTGACCATTCACGCCGGCGCCTCGTGGCGACCCCGCGCATGGCACCCGGAGCGATTCGCGGAGGTGGCGCGAAGGCTTCTGGAGCGGCATCCAATAAACATTCTCCTCGTGGGAGGGGAGGAAGAGCGAGACATCGCGGAACGAATCCGCCCGCTCGTTCCCACCGCGCGGGTCCACTTCCTATTCGGATCGCGCCTGGCTGAGACCGAAGCAGTGATCGAACGATCCGCTCTTTTCATCGGGAATGACAGCGGCCTCGCCCATATCGCCGCGGCCTGCGGGACTCCCGTTGTGGCGCTTTATGGTCCACAGGATCCGAAGAGGTTCCGGCCGTGGTCGACCCAGGCGATCGTGCTGCACAAACCCGTGCACTGTTTTCCGTGCCGTCAGAGCGTCTGCGTGCACCCCGAGCTTCCGTGCGTGAACTTGATCTCCGTGGACGAGGTGATGGAACGAGCCGAGGCATTACTCGACCAGGCGATGCCGCGGCGGGCCGCGACGTGAGCCGGCGAAGCGCCCTGGTCCTCACTCCCCGATTTCCATGGCCGCTCGATGATGGAGGACGGATTGCGGCGTGGCAGTGCGTGCGGGCCGCGGCTAGCGAGTACGAGACAACCCTCGTCAGCCTGGTTCCACCGGGTGAGGACCGAGCACCGATCCCGCGTGAATTCCAGGAGCGCGGTATCCATGTGGTGCGGGTCGCCCACCGCCCGCCCGCCGTGTTTTCCGCGGCGCTGGACGGGCTGATTGGTCGCTGGCCTTACACGATCACGCGTTACCAAAATCCAGAACTCTCGCGGAAGCTCCGGGCGCTCACTGCCGAAGTCCGGCCCAGCTTCGCGCTCGTGAACAATCTGCATCTCGCCCCTTACGTCGACGACCTGAACGGCGTCCCCATGATTCTCCGCGAGCAGAATCTCGAGCACCTATGGATGGACCGATACGCCCGTCGCCTCGGGTGGACCCCGGCCGGCCTCTACGCCCGAATTCAGGCCAAGCGGCTGCGCGCGGCCGAATCGGCGCTCTGCCAGCGGGCCGCCCTCGTCCTGGCAATCCAGGAAGAGGAGGCCGCGCAGCTCCGAAAGCTGGCCCCCGGTGTGCGCGTCGAGGTGCTGCCGGTCGGCGTGGATCTCTCCCGCTTTGTGGATCCGCGCCCGGTCGAGCCCCCCATCGTGCTGCTCGCGGGATCCTTCGCGTGGCGGCCGAACGTGGACGGAGCGATCCAGTTCTTGCGGAAAGGATGGCACCGGGTGCTGGCGCGCATCCCGGCGGCGAGGCTCCGAATCGTCGGGAAGGATCTGCCCCGCTCCCTCGTGACCGCCGCGAACAAGGTTGGAGCGGATCCGGTGGGCTACGTGGAAACGATGTCCGAGGAGTTTGCGCGGGCCTCCGCGTTCGTCGTGCCAGTCTGGGTGGGGGCAGGCGTGCGCGTCAAGATCACCGAGGCCATGGCAGCCCGCGTCCCGGTGGTGGCCACCCGGCTCGCCGCGGAGGGGCTGGGCCTGAACCCTGGGGATCACTACGCCGCGAGCGACACAGCGGAAGGGTTGGGGGAGCAAGTGGTCGCACTCTTGCTCGCCCCCGCGTCCCGCGCGGAGATGGCAAAGCGTGGTAGAGCACTCGCCGAGGAGCGGTGGTCGCTGGAATCAGCGGCGCGGATTCAGAACGGCCTTTGCGCGACGATCGCCTCCGGTTAGGCCGCGCGCCGCGAGTGCGGTGTGCGGATGCGGATGATCGCGCCGGGTCGCGCGACCCTGTAGACCTCGCCCATGACGCCAAGGACGTCGTCGAGGTGCTCGATGACATCCTGCATGATGACGAGATCAAAGGAATCCGAATCGAGCGGATAGGGGAATCGGTTCAAATCATGGAGAATGTCGGCCTGCGAGCGCGGGCTGATATCCACGCCGACGATACCGGACGCGGCCCTTGCTTCAGGAAAGTCGTCCTTTCTACGTCCGCAGCCGAGGTTCAGAACACGCATGGGTTCCGAGTCTACCGGGGGCCCAAGGAACCGTCACTCGTACTTTCGCGACCCCCCAGATAGCGCATTCCCTTCCGCCACACCGTCCGCCACTCGTCGGGGCGGACCACCAGCGCCGCCCACAGGGTGAGCGATGCCACACCGAGCGCCACGCCGAGGATCCCCCGCGGAGTCCAGAGGGTCAGGCCGAGCAGAAGCGCGAGCGACGCAAGAAGGAGCCGTCTGTTATCAGGTCCGAACCGGAAGCGGAGCGCTCTTCGCGCGAGCGCGTAGTGGAGCACCGCGTGGCTCATGTGCGCGACAACGTAGGCGATCACGGCGCTCTTAAGACCCACGCGGTCCACGAGCAGGGCGAACGTGACGAGCAGCGCGACGCCGTAGACCACGTCGTAGAGCACCCAGGGCTTCAGGCGATTCCTCGGCACGAGCCAGATGGAGCACATCCAGGAGACGGTGCGGAAGTAATCCCCCAGGAACTGAATCGGGAGCAGATCGAGCGCGGGCAGGAACCTGTTGGAGTAGAAAAGAGGAATCCAGATCGGGGCTCCCGCGAGCATCGCGCCGGTCGCGCCGGTCATGAGCAAGAGGCCGAGCCTGAGCGCCTGGCGCATGGTCGCGGTCGTCTCTTCGTCATTCCTCTGCCCCGCGATCTGCGGCCAGACGATCGCGGTGATCGAGTTCAGGATGAGCGGCATGTAGAGACCCGAGATGCCGATGCAGACCTGGTAGATCCCGTTCGGGCCGAGCCCGAGCTTCGATACGAGCACCGAGCGCAGGATGAGGACCGTCAGGGTCGCGGCGAGCCCCACCAGGAGCGCGCTGGATCCGTAGCGGAGGAGCGGGCGCACCAGCGGACGATCGATGAGGTTGCCCCAGGAGTGGCGTTTCTCAGGCTCCGGAGACGCATGCCGCGCGACCAGCCTCCCGCTCGCCCAAACGTAGACGCCCCCGACGACCACAAGCTGCGCCACGGCACCGCGCAACCCGAAGAACCACGCCAGCGGGACGATCGTGGCGATGCCCGCGGCGGCGACGATCCCGTTCAGGGCCGCCATCGCCTTCACCGCCTCGTGTCCCTGGAGAATCGAGACTCGCAGGGAGGCGATCGCCGATAGGGGTACCGTCGCGGCTCCCACCAGCACGACCCACGTCCACGCGCGGTCGTGGTAGAGCAGGTCCGCGAGCCAGGGTGAAGCGAGCGCCGCCACCAACGCGAGCGCGAGGCCGGTGAGCCAGGAGAGCGTGAGGGCGGTGGTGCGGACGCGCCGCACAAGGAACGCGTCCCCGCGGGCGCGCGCGTCCGCGATCATCGCCGTGACGCCGTTCCCCATGCCCAGCGTCGCGAGCGGGACCAGGACCGCGGTCAGGGTGGAGAGCTGCGCCAGAAGGCCCGTCCCCTGCGGCCCCAGGAGCGCGGCCAGGACCTTGGCGCGAAGGATCGCGGCAACGACGGTGGCGGCCGAGCCGAGGCCTAAGAGGGCGGTCGACCGGATCAGGCGGCGCACGGCGTTCCGGGTTGTCCGGTCGCCCTAGCGGGCGCCGTACATTCGTTCGTAATAGTGCCGGTATTCCCCGGAGCGCACCGATTCCCACCAGGAGCGATTCTCGACGTACCAGTCGATCGTCGCCGCGATCCCGCGCTCGAACGCGACGGATGGCTGAAACCCGGTCCGCTTCGCGAGCTTGCTCATGTCGATGGCGTAGCGGCGGTCGTGCCCCGGCCGGTCGGTGACGTGCCGGATCAGGCTCTGGGGCTTCTTGAGCCTATCCAAGATCAGAGCGGTGATCTCGAGGACCGATTTCTCGTTCCCCGCTCCGATGTTGAAGGTCTCCCCTTCGACGTCCTTCGCGGCGAGAATCGCAAGCATCGCGGCGCAATGGTCGTCCACGTGGATCCAGTCACGGGTGTTCTTTCCGGTTCCGTAGACAGGCATCGGCAGCTCTTGCAGAGCGTTGGTGACGAAAAGCGGGATGAGCTTCTCGGGATGCTGGAACGGGCCGTAGTTGTTGCTGCCGCGGGTCACGATCGTAGGCACGCCGTACGTGGCGAAGTAGGAGTAGGCGAGGCGCTCCCCGCCAATCTTCGAGGCGGCGTAGGGATTCCGAGCCAGGAGCGGAGACTCTTCGTTCGCGGCCTCACCCAGGATTTCCCCGTAGACCTCGTCGGTGCTTACCTGCAAGAACCGACGGACTCCGGCGCGGCGCGCCTCCTCGAGGAGCACGTACACGCCGAACGTGTCGGTGAGCACGAACTCGTGCGCCTTCTCGATCGACCGGTCGACGTGGGTTTCGGCGGCGAAGTTGACGACCAGGTCGCAGCCTTCCATCGCGGCGGTCACCGCCTTCGCGTCACAGATGTCTCCTTTGATGAACCGGTACCCCGGATCGCCGGACAATGATTCCAAGTTCGCGAGGTTTCCCGCGTAGGTGAGCTTGTCCAGGACGGTGACGCGGGAATCCGGGAACCGTTTCCGGATCATGCGGACGAAGTTCGATCCGATGAATCCGGCGCCCCCCGGGACGAGGAAGCGACCCCGCTTGAGATCCGGCGCCTCAGCCATCGTTTCGATCCCAGTTGTAGGGAATATCGTTCTTGTGAGGATCGATGCGGTACTCGTCGGGCTTGTCGTAACGATACAACTCGGTCGGGACGTTCACGAGCATTGCGGGCTCGGTCCCGATCCCCTTCATGCCGTGCACCACGCCCGGCGGGATCGTGACGAGGATCGGATTCTTCTCTCCCATGAAGAACTCGTTGATGAGGCCTTTGGTCGGGGACCCCTCGCGCTGGTCGTAGAGCACTACCTTCATCATGCCTTTGACGATCACGAAGTGGTCGGTCTGGACCTTGTGGAAGTGCCACCCCTTGACGACGCCCGGGTAGGCGACCGAGACATACGCCTGGCCGAAGCCCTGGAAGAAGGAGTCATCGGAGCGCAGCATTTCCATCAAGTACCCGCGCTCGTCCGCGATGATCTTGAGGGGTTTCACATGAATGCCGTGAATCAGCTGCATCACGCCCTCCCCACCGAGGTGTACGTGAACCCGAGCCGCCTCACCGTCTCGGGATCGTAAACGTTCCTCAGATCCACGATCGCCCGTCGGCGCATCACGCGGCGAATCTTGGGCAGATCCAGCCTCCGAAATTCGTTCCACTCCGTCACCAGAACAAGAACGTCCGCACCCTTGGCTGCGTCGTATGCGTTCTCCCCGAACGTGACGCCGGAGGGAACCCCGGCGGTTCCGCGATCGACGGCCGGGTCGAAGACGCGGACCTGGACTCCTTTTCTCTGGAGCGCGCGGATCAAGTCCAGGGCCGGCGATTCGCGGAGGTCGTCCGTGTCCGGCTTATAGCTCAGGCCGAGGATCGCGGCCGTGCGCGTCCCGCGTCCCTTCAGCGCGGCGAGGACCTTCTGGATCGCGATCGCGCGCTGCGCCTTATTGGTCTCGATGACCGAACCCACGATCCGGACCGGCACCCCCGCCTTTCTCGCGAAGGCCCGAAGCGCCTCCGTGTCCTTGGGAAGGCAGGAGCCGCCGAACCCGGGGCCGGGGTGCAGGAACTTCGGCCCGATGCGTCGATCCAGGCCCATCCCTTTCGCCACGTCCCGAATGTCCGCACCGACTGCCTCGCACAGATTGGCCATTTCGTTCACGAAGGAAATCTTCGTGGCCAGAAACGCGTTGGCGGCGTATTTCAGGAGCTCCGCCGTACGCACATCCGTGAGCACGGCCGGCGTCTCGAGAAGATAGAGTGGGGCGTAGATGCTGCGAAGAATCTTCCGCGCGCGCTCCGTGGCCGTGCCAATCACGATCCGATCCGGACGCATGAAGTTCTCGACCGCCGTACCCTCGCGCAGGAATTCGGGGTTCGAGGCGATGTCGAACGGGATCCCACGCTTGGCATGGCGCTTCAAGATCGCGTGGACCTGGTCTCCGGTCCCCACGGGCACCGTGCTCTTCTGGATGACCAGCCGGTACGCGGGCATCGCCTTCGCGACGGATTTCGCCACGGCGAAGACCGCGCGCAAATCGGCGGTACCGTTCGGGCGCTGCGGGGTGCCAACGCAGATGAAGATCACCTCACCCCAGCGCGTCGCCTGCTCGAGCGAGGTGCTGAACCGAAGCCTCTTCTCCCGGATGTTCCGCCCGACCAGATCTTTGAGTCCGGGCTCGTAGAATGGAATCTCGCCGCGCTCCAGGAGGTCGATCTTGCTCTGGTTGACGTCCACGCAGAGCACCTCGTTGCCAAAATCGGCGAGCCCCGCGCCGCTGACGAGCCCGACGTAACCGGTCCCAACCACGACGATCCGCAACGTTCCCTCCTTTAACGGCCGGTTTCGCGCCGGAGCCGTTCTCGTGTGTCCCGGTATAGATCTTCGAGCGTCCTCTCCATCGGAATCTCGGGAGACCACCGAGTGGTCGATTGAACCTTCGCCGGATCGCCCACCAGGTAGTCGGCGTCCCGGGCTCGCATCCGTTCCGGATCCTGGACGATCGTGGGCTTGAATCCCGCGACGTCGCACAAGGCGTCGAGCAAGTCACGCAAGAGGTGCCCCCGACCGGTGCAGACATTATAGGCTGCGCCCGGCGCGCCGCGCTCGAGAAGGAGCCCGTAGGCGCGCACCACGTCCCGCACGTCCCCGTAATCCCGGACTCCTTCCAGGTTTCCCACGCGCAGCTCCGCCGCCACGAGGCCGGCGTCGATCCGCGCGAGCTGATCGGCAAAGCCGGCCAGCGCGAAGCGCGGGTGCTGCCCCGGCCCGGTGTGGCTGAAGGTGCGCGTTCGCAGGATCTTCAAACGATACGTCGCCGCGTATAGCTCGCCGAGCGAATCCTGAGCGCCTTTGCTGAGCGCGTAGGGGTTCAGCGGCTTCAGCGTGGCGTCCTCGCGGATCTTCTGCCCCGGCGCGCCTGTGCCGTAGACGTCGGCCGAGCCCACGAGGAGGACGCCGGCTTCCGGCGCCTCGAGGCGCACGGCCTCAAGCAGGTTCAGGGCCCCGACCGCGTTCACGCGATAGGTGACCGCTGGATTCCCGATGGATTCGGCGCCGGAGGATTGGGCTGCGAGATGAACGATCCGGTCCGGCCGCCATTCCCTCACCCACGCGCCCACCTCATCGGAGTCGGTGACGTCGAGGCGACGATGGCTCTTGAGCCTCGCCCGAAGATCCTGATCCGATTCGGAGGCCCCGAGCGGCACATGATCCGCCCCGTGGAGCTCCTCCTGGGGACGCTTCGCGAACTCGCGAACCAGGTGACGCCCGACGAACCCCGCGACGCCGGTGATGAGGGTGCGCAAGGGGCTAGCGGTCCCTCCAGTACTGCAGGAGGTCGCGAAGGGTCTGCTCGAAGGGGATCGTCGGCTCCCAACCGGTCACCTTCTTGAACTTGCCGGCGTCCCCGAGGAGTACGGGGACGTCCGACGGGCGCATGCGGGCGGCATCCGGCTCGACCTTCACCTTGGCCTTCGTCATACCGAGAAGAAGATCGAGCATCTGGCGGATCGTCCACGCGCGTCCGGAACAGATGTTGTATACCTCCCCCGGCTCGCCCTTCTCGAGAGCGAGCCAGTACGCGCGCACGACGTCGCGCACGTCGG
>Ga0066686_10000203_pt1 | contig 17966 bp, 17 predicted proteins | sample GraSoiAngelo_135_FD_65627 | JGI IMG/M metagenome (GOLD analysis project Ga0066686, IMG submission 65627) | Grasslands soil microbial communities from the Angelo Coastal Reserve, California, USA - 14_0929_05_40cm | ecosystem: Environmental > Terrestrial > Soil > Grasslands | place: USA...
GGCTTCGTCCCGATCGTCCGCTGCACCATCTTCACATGCCGATACCGCCACTCCATGAATCCTTCATCCAAATCCACGAGCCGCTCGGCGATCTGCGCGACCGTCGGATTCTTCCGGTAGACATCGATCAGGATCTTCTGCACCTCGGACGACGGTGCGAGCGGCTGTGTCACCTCCCGCCGCAGCAGCGCGCTCGGGACCTTGTAACCGTTCGCGTTCAGATAATGCAGGAAGGCGTCCCATAACGTTGGCTGCGCAAAGCGCTCCTCGACAATCCGCCGGTGCGTGCTGCCCGCGGGATACCGCTCGAACGAGGGTCGAGCCTTCTTGCCGAGCACGAATTCGATGGCGCGAAACTGATGGGACTGAAAACCGCTGCCCGTCGCGAGCCGGTCCCGGAACGTGAGAAAGTTGAGCGGCGTCATCGTCTCGAGCACGTCGATCTGCGCGACGAGCGTCTTGAGAATCGTCAAGATCCGCTTGAGCGTCGCTGCCGCGAGGGGCGTGTCGTTGCCGCGGAGCATGCGCATCAGATAGTCGAGCTCGTGCAGGACCTCCTTGAACCACAGCTCGTAGATCTGATGAATGATGACAAACAGCGTCTCGTCGTGTTCGAGCTGCCCCTCGCGAGGCTGCTGCAACGCCAGCAGCTCGTCCAGCTTCAAGTAGCTCGAGTAGGTGACGGGCATCAGCTCATCCTCGGCCGGTACTTGTTGAGCGTGGCGTACGGGTCGGGCCAGGGCAGCGGATAGTCCTGCTCGTACGCCGCGTGCCGAGTCCAGTACGGATCCCACAGATGCGCGCGCGCCAGCACGCACAGATCGGCGCGGCCGGCCGCGAGAATCGTATTCACATCCTGATACGACGAAATATTGCCGACCGCCATCGTGGCGATGCCGACTTCGTGGCGGATCCGATCGGCGAACGGCGTCTGGAATTGGCGGCCGTACTGCGGCTTCGCATCAGCGACGGTCTGGCCCGCCGAGACGTCCGTAATGTCGCAGCCGTGCGCCTTGAGCAGGCGGGCGACTGCGACGGCATCGGCCGGCTGCAGGCCGCCCGGCGCCCAGTCGACGGCCGAGATTCGCACCGACATCGGCTTGTGATCGGGCCAGGCGCCCCGCACGGCGTCGAACACCTCGAGCGGAAAGCGCATCCGGTTTTCGAGCGACCCGCCGTAGGCATCCGTGCGCGCGTTGGTCAGCGGCGAGATGAAGCTCGCCAGCAGATAGCCATGCGCACAATGCAGCTCGAGCAGATCGAATCCCGCCTCGTCCGACATCTGCGCCGCCCGGACGAAGTGTTCCTTCACCGCATCCATGTCGGCGCGGGTCATCTCCTTGGGTACCTGACTGTAGGGGAAGTAGGGGAGAGGCGACGCCGAGATGATCGGCCAATTCCCCTCAGGCAGCGGTTCGTCCATGCCTTCCCACATGCGCTGGGTGGACGCCTTGCGACCCGCGTGGCCGAGTTGTACGCCGATTTTCGACGAAGTATTTAGACGAATAAACTCGACGATTCTTTTCCACGCCTTTACATGTTCTGGCTTGTACATGCCTGTGCATCCTGGCGAAATCCGACCCTCTCGAGAGATGTCCGTCATCTCCGTGAACACCAGCCCAGCGCCGCCGATCGCTCGGGTCCCCAGGTGCACCAGGTGCCACTCGTTCGGCATGCCGTCGTCCGCGACATACTGGCACATGGGACTCACCACTACCCGATTGCTCAATACCAGGTCGCGCAATTTGAATGGCGTGAACATGGGCGGAGGTGCGTGGGGCGTGGTGCGTGGTACGTGGGACTGCTTCTCGGCCTGCGTGGCGTACCACTCGTCGATGCTCTCCACAAACTTGGGATCGCGTACCTTGAGATTGTCGTGCGTGATCCGCAGGCTGCGGGTGAGGAGATTGAACGCGAATTGGAGGGGCTCGAGGCTCATATAGCGCTCCGTATCCTCGAACCATTGCAGGCTCACCTGCGCGGCACGCTGCAGGCTCTCCACGGCGGGCCGGCGCTCCGCTTCATACGCGGCGAGTGCCGCCGGGACGTCGCGCTCGCGCCGCAGTGCGCCCGCCAGCGCGATCGCGTCTTCAATCGCAAGCTTGGTCCCGGAGCCCACGGAGAAATGCGCGGTATGCGCCGCATCGCCGACCAGGACCACGTTCCCGTGCGACCACGCGGCGTTCTTGATCGTGACGAAGTTTCGCCACAGGGAGCGGTTCTGCAGGAGGCGATGGCCCTGGAGCTCTTCCGTGAAGAGCGCTTCGCAAAACGCGACGGTGTCGTCCTCAGTGGCCTTGTCGAGTCCGGCGCTGCGCCATGTGGATTCCGTCGCTTCGACGATGAACGTGGAGTGACCGGGCTCGTACTGATACGCATGCACGCGCCACAAACCGTGCTGGTCGCGCTTGAAGTAGAAGGTGAAGGCGGGAAAGGGACGTGTCGTCCCCAACCAGACGAAGCGGTTGGGTCGTTCGTCCATGCTCGGCCGGAAGTGTTCGGCATAGCGCCGCCGCACTACGCTGTTGAAGCCATCCGCCCCAATGATCAGATCCGCATCCGCCCGGTAGCCATCCGGATCCTGTACATCGGTGCCGACCTCGATGCAGACACCCAGCTGCTTGCAGCGCCGGCCGAGCGTGCCAAGCAGTTTGCGGCGCGAGAGGCCGCTGAATCCGTGCCCGCCTGAACGAATGACGTGGCCCCGATAGTGCACGCTGATATCGTCCCAGTGGAAGAACTCGCGTGCCAGCGCGTCAAACGTTTGGGGATCCGCGGCCGCGAGGTTGTTCTGGGTCGCGTCGGAGAACACCACGCCGAAGCCAAACGTATCGTCGAGTCGGTTGCGCTCGAGGATCGTGATCTCATGAGCTGGATCGGCTTCCTTCATCAGAATGCCGAAGTACAGCGCCGCCGGCCCGCCGCCGATCGTGACGATTCTCACTTGATGAGCTGTCCCGCGATGATGAGGTGCTGGATCTCCGTCGTCCCCTCGTAGATGCGCAGGGCGCGGACGGAGCGGTAGAGTCGGTCCACGGGATGATCCGCCAGCACCCCCCGACCGCCCAGGATCTGGACCGCGTCGTCGACGATGCGCTGGGCGGCTTCGGTGGCGAATGCCTTCGCCATCGCGGCTGCGAGCGTGACGCGCGGCGCGCCGCGATCCTTCTCCCACGCCGCCCGATAGACGAGCAGCCGCGCCGCCGTGAGATCGGTGGCCATGCGGGCCAGCTTTTCCTGAATCAGCTGGAAGTCCGCGAGTGGCCTGCCGAACTGCCGGCGCGACTTGGCGTGCGCGAGCGCTTCGGCCAGGGCGCGACTCGCCATCCCGCACGCCGCGGCGCCGACGGTCGCGCGCAGGCGGTCCAGCGTAGCCAGGCCCAGCTTGAACCCTTCCTGCGGCGCATCGAGCCGGCACTCGCGCGGCACCGCCGCCTGCTGTAGCGCGATCTCCCCAAGCGGGTGCGGCGCGGACAGGACCAGCGGCCGCACGAATCGCAGCCCCGGGGTATCGGCTGCGACGACGAAACACCCGATGCCCTTATCCTTCTTGGCGCGGTCGGTGGTCGCGAAGACCGTATAGAAGTCCGCGATGCCGGCATTCGAGATGAAGGTCTTCGTGCCGGAGAGCACATACCTGTCGCCGTTCGGTTCGGCGGTGGCGCCGAGGGATGCGACATCGGAGCCGGCGTCGGGCTCTGTCATCGCGAATGACGCCATCGCGCGACCCTGAATCGCCGGCTCGAGCCAGCGTTTGCGCATCGCGTCATTCGCGCTCAGCAGCATGGGAACGACGCCGAGTGCCTGCAGCGCAAAGACGGCGTCCGCGAGTGGTGACGCCGCGGCGAGCGCCTCGCGCACGAGACAACAGGCACGCCAATCCTGATCGCGAATCGGCTCGAGCCAGCCGGCGGCGCCGAGTGCCCCGAGGAGCTCGCGGGCCTGATGACGCGCGGTCGCGTCATCCTTTGGCTCGGCGAGTGGCGCGAGCCGGCGCGTGGCGAACTCGCTCACGCGGTCGGCCAGCGTCACATGCTGCTCGTCGAGGAAGGCGCGGACCGGCGCAGTGTCGAGGGGGAGCATCAGACGAACTTGGGATCGCGCTTGGTGCGGAACGCGTCGTGCGCTTCGCGGAAGTTCGGTCCCTGCATGAGCCGCGCTTGCACTTCCGCCTCATACGCCAGCGCGGCCTCGAGGTCGAGCGCGGCTTCCGCTTCGAGCGCCTGTTTCGTGACGCCGAGCGCCGCCGACGGCCCGCGCGCCAGCATTGCGGCGACCGCGCGCGCCTCTGACAACACCTGCGCTTGCGGCACGACCCGGTTGTAGAGCCCGATCTCGTAGGCCCGCGTCGCGTCCATGAAGTCGCCCCTGAGCAGGATCTCGGTCGCGTGGCCGTACCCCACGAGGCGCGGCAGCAGCCAGGCGGCGCCCATGTCTGCACCGGATAACCCGACCTTCGTAAAAAGGAAAGCGATCTTGGCCGACTCCGCCGCAATGCGGATGTCGCAGGCGGCGGCGATCACCGCTCCGGCGCCGGCGACGGTGCCGTTCAGGGCCCCGACGATTGGCCGGCGGCAGCGCCGCATCGCGAGAATGAGGTCGCAGGTGAGGCGCGTGAACTCCTGCAGCGCCGTGAGGTCCTTGCCGAGCAGCGCGCCGATGATGTCTTCGACGTCGCCGCCCGAGCAGAAGGCGCGACCGGCGCCGGTGATAATGATCGCGCGAACGCCAGGCTCGGTATCGAGCTTCTGGAACGTGTCGCGGAGCTCCTTGTAGACCTCGAACGTCAGGGCGTTGAGTCGTTCGGGACGATTGAGCGTGATCGTCGCCACCGATGTTGCGGCATCGTGCTGATAGCCGAAGGCCGACGGCTGAAGGCTCATAGCACCGCCACCGCTTCTATCTCCACCAGCGCTTTGGAGTCCACCAGCGATTTCACTTCGACGACGGCCATCGCCGGATAATGGCGGCCCATATGTTTGCGGTGCACCGCGCCCAGCGGCGTGAGGTTGGCGAGATAGGCCGGGCGGTCCGTGATGTAGCAGATCATGCGCCCGACGTTTTCGGGCTTGCCGCCGGCCGACCGCACGACCTCCATCACGCGCCCCAGCGCGCCGTCCCACTGCGCGACGAAATCGCCGACCGGAACGATCTGTCCCGCGACGAACAGGATGCGGCCACCTTTCTCGCCCAGCATCCCGTGATTCCAGCCACTCGGCCGCGCGCCGAATATTTCGGGGTTGATGATCTCGAACGCCATTGCTCTCCTTATCCTGGAATCGTGACAGCCGTGCCATTGGGTCGCTGGCCATGCGGGTCCGCGAGCGCCAGGACGGCTGCTGCAACTTCCTCCGGTGTGATCAGCCGGCGCTGCGACGCCGAAGCCAGCATGGCGGACAGTGCCGTACCGGGATCCTTACCGGTCTTCGCGACGACACGCTCGACGGATTCCTTCGTCATCTCCGTGTCGACAAAACCGGGACAGACCGCGTTACACGTGACGCCCGTGCCTTCGACCTCGGCGGCGACACTCTGGGTCAGGCCGATCACCGCATGCTTCGCCGCGGCATAGGCGGCGATATAGCGGGCCCCCGCGAGTCCCGCGACCGACGCGACATTCACTACCGAGCCCCGCTTGCGCTGGAGCATGGCGCTGAGGAAGGCACGCGTACACAGAAACGTACCTGTCGCGTTCACCGCCAGCACGCGATTCCAGTCCTCGAGCGAGGTCTTCGCCAGCGGCGCGCTGTGAGCGACGCCCGCGTTGTTGATGAGAATATCGACCGATCCAGCATGTCGTGTGGCGGCCTTCGCCAGATCGGCCACACTTGCGGCGTCAGTCACGTCGCAGCGTACGGCCCACGCCTTGCCGCCCGCGCTGCGAATCTCGGTCGCGACGCGCTCAATGCGGTCGGTCTGGCGAGCCGCGACGACCACTGCGGCGCCCTCGACCGCCAGCGCGTTTGCGACCGCGGCGCCGATCCCCTGGCCGCCTCCGGTGACCACGGCGACCGCGCCGTCAAAGCGCCGCAAGCACCGCCTCCTCGAGGATCGCACCCAACGCGTCAACGAGACGGGCCCCCTCGCGGGCGGTTGCGGCGGCGGGGTCACCAAAATAAGCGCGTGGACCACCGGCCTCCTCGAACGTCCGTTTGCCCGCTCCGATGGCGTTGGAGAGGGACTGGGGGTTGGGGGCTAGGGACTGGCGAACCTCATCGCGGACGGCATCAGCCCTTTCGTGCAGGACAATCGACGTTTCGAACTGTCCCGCGTGGCAGGCGCCGCTCTTGAACTCTTCGCCCAGTCGCGCGCCCCAGGGTTTGCGCGTGAGATCGGGAAAAATGATCGGCAACAGCCGGTTGGCCTTGGCAAGCTTCACCGCGTCATTCAGTGATGTGAGATGCTCAGGGTCGAGGTGCACATTCGCGAGCGCCAGGAGCCGGAAGCCCTGATCCGTGAGGCTGCGCGCGAGATCGACGACGAGCGCCGTGACGGTGACGCCGGAAATGGACAAGGTGCCGTGAAAGGCGGCGCCAAAGGCTGCCGCGGTGTAGGCCAACGCGGGCAGAATCAGCACCACCTTGTCCCGAGCCCCCAGTCGCTTGGCCCCAGCGCGTGCCATGGCGGTGGCGATCACGACGTCGGTATCGAGTGGCAGATGCGGCCCATGCGCTTCGATAGCTCCGACGGGGAGGATCGCCAGGGTGCGCGCGCGCTCGAGATCCCTGACTTCCTCCCACGTGAGTTGCGCCAGCTCATGAACCGGCATCAGTTATCGTAGAACCATATGGCGAGCACTCTACCTGAAAACCTGAACATCGCGGATTGGCTCCTCGACGCGCGCGTCCGGGAGGGGAGGGGAGACCGGCCGGCGCTGCTGACAGACCAGAGCACGCTCACCTACCGCGAGGTGCAGACGCTCGCGAACCGGTTCGGTCATCTACTGCAGAGCGCCGGCGTGGAGCCGGAACAACGCGTGATCATCGCGCTCCCCGATGGGCCGGAGTTCGTCGCTGCGCTGTTCGGCACACTCAAAGTTGGCGCGGTGGTGGTGATGGTCAACCCACAGCTGGCCGTGGATGCGATCGAGTACTTCTACACGTACACCAGAGCCACGGTCGCACTCGTACACCGTCACACCGCACCCGTCTTTCAGGCGGCGCGCAGTGCCGCTGCAAGCTATCTCAAGCAGATCATCGTCGTGGGGGAGCCGGGAACGGCGCGCGCCGTCGACGGCGCGTCACCCGACCTGGAGACATTTCCCAGTCACCGCGACGACGCCGCGATTTGGCTGTTCTCCGGGGGCACGACCGGCAAGCCGAAGGCGGTCGTACAGAGTCACGGCTCGTTCGCGAATACGACACTGTGCTATGGGCAGGGCGTCCTTGGCCTGACCGAGCGCGACATCACGCTCGCCGTCCCGAAGCTGTTCTTTGGGTACGCGACCGGCTCGAATCTCTTCTTCCCGTTTTCGGTCGGTGGGGCGGCCGCCCTGTTTCCCGAGAAGAGCACCGCCGAAACGCTGTTCGCCAAGATCTCGAGATTCCGCCCAACGATCCTCGTGAATGTGCCGACGATGGTGAACCAGATGGTCGCTCATCCCGACGGCAAGCAGCAGGATCTGTCGTCGCTCCGGCTCGCGACCTCGGCGGGTGAAGCGCTGCCCGTCGAGTTGTATGCGCGGTGGAAACAAACGTTCGGCGTGGAGCTGCTCGACGGGCTCGGTACCGCGGAGATGTGGCACATCTTTATTTCGAACCGGCCGGGTGCGGTGAAGCCGGGCACCATCGGGACTGTCGTACCCGGCTTCGACGTCAGGGTGCGTGACGACTTGGCGCACGACTTGCCGGACGGGGAAGTCGGCATGCTGTGGGTGCGCGGCGGCTCGCGTGCCATCGGTTATTGGCAGCAGATGGAGAAGACGCAGGCGGCATTTCGCGGCGAGTGGTACGTGTCGGGCGATCTGATCCGCCGTGATGCCGACGGGTACTTCACCTACTGCGGCCGCGCCGACGAATTGCTGAAGGTCGGGGGCAAGTGGCTCGCGCCCCAGGAAGTCGAAGGGTGCTTGCTGCAGCATCCGCTCGTCAAAGAAGTCGCGGTCGTCGGCGTGGAGGACGCGAATGGCCTCACCAAACCGCACGCCTTTGTCGTTGCGGCGGAACAACGCCCCGGACTCGCCGAGGAGCTCCAAACGTTCGCCCGCGAGCGACTCGAGCCATACAAGGCGCCGCGCACGGTCAGATTCCTCGACGCACTCCCCCGCACCCACCTGGGCAAGGTGGACCGCGGCAAGCTCCGGCTTCAATGAGGGGTTTCGACCGATTACTTTGGGGTGCCTGGATAGGTGGCCGAGTGGCTTAAGGCGCACGCTTGGAAAGCGTGTTAACGGGCAACCGTTACGTGGGTTCGAATCCCACCCTGTCCGCTAAACTCAGACGCCTGAGAGGCCGAGAGGCTGAGGGGACGTGAGGCATGAGGTGTGACTCACCCCCAACTCCTCATAGCCCCTCGGCCTCTGTGCCTCTGGGCGTCTAGTGTGTTAGGACAGGTGGGTGAGCGGTTGAAACCGCCGGTCTCGAAAACCGGTATGCCCGCAAGGGCATCGAGGGTTCGAATCCCTCCCTGTCCGTCCGCATGGGAATCTGGAACAGCACGCTGGTGTACGTCGGCGCGCGCACGCTGCTCGCGGGAGCGATGATCGCGCTGCTCCTCCGGCGTCAGGTCGGTCCGTGGTACGCCGGCGGGCAGGTCGTTTCCGATCTCTCGTGTGCCGCGTTTCTCCTGGCCTACGTCAATCCGGACATTCGCGACGACGTCGGCGTGCTCGTCATCCCACTCCTGCTGTTCGTGCTGTACTGGGAAGCGACGCGATTTGTCGACAACCGGCGCGCGGCTGCCGTGCGCGACGATGAGGAAACCCCGTTCGATACGGCCCTGCGCGTGTATGGCGCGATGTGGGCATTCGGGTTTGTGATGCCGGCCGTGCTGGCCGGGGGCTTTCTGATGTTCGAGCTGCTGGCGCCCGGACAGTGGCCATTCCCGAATCCGCGGCCCGGATTGGTGTGTGCCCCCGCGCAACTCGAGCCCGGTAGCGCCGTCACGATGCGGATGCGCGTCCCCCATGGCGCGGAGCTGAGCGTGTTCACGCCGGCCGGCCGCTCGCTCGTCGTCGTCCCGTTCATGAGAAAGGGGACCGAGCCGCGAGGTGCGGGATTCGACTACCTGGATCACCTGACGCTGGCGACGGATACGGTTACGGGATTTGCCGGGCTGGGCTCGCGTCCGGAACGTGTCTTTACCGATTCCGGAGTGTACGTGTTGCGTGTCAGCTCGGAAGCGGAGCTCGACGCATCACAGGTCTGCCGGGTACGCTACAACGCGGGGAAATCATGAACACACTGCTCAGTCTGCTCACACCGCTGTGCCTCCTGCAGTCGGTCGAGTACCGCTCTCCCGCGGGTGTCGACTACCGTGCGCAGCGCGACACCGGTGCCATTGCGCGCGCCGAGAGCGCGCTGGCCGCCGATCCGCGCAACATCGACCGCATCATCGCGCTCGGCGTCGCACAATCCGGCGTGCGCCAATATCGCGAAGCGATCGAGACCTTCACGCGCGGCCTCAAGATCGCGCCGAACAATGCGCTGCTGTATCGCTGGCGGGGGCATCGCTATCTCTCGACGCGCCAGTTCGATCGCGCCCTGGACGACCTGACGCGTGGCGCGCGGCTCGACAGTACCATCTACGGGATCTGGTATCACCTCGGCATCGTGCGCTTCGTGCGCCGAGATTTCGCCGGCGCGGCCCAAGCATTCTCGCGCGCGCTGCCAATCGCGCCCGATTCCGGCGAGCGTTCCGGCGCGACGGATTGGCTGTGGATGTCGCTCTCGCGGGCCGGTCGCACAGTCGAGGCGCAGGCCTTGCTCGATCGGCATCCCGATGTCCCGCCCGCGGGCAACGCCTACACGCAGCGCCTCCGGCTCTATCGTGGCGAGGTGTCGCCCGATTCCGTGTTGACGCCCGCCGATACCAGCGACATCCAGGTTGCCACGCTGAGCTACGGCATCGGCAACTGGTATCTGGTGCGCGGCGATACGGCGCACGCACGTGGATGGTTCGAGCGGTCCGTCGCCTCGGGGGGATGGCCGGCGTTCGGCTTCATCATGTCGGAAGTGGAGCTGCGCAGACGATGACACGAACAGAATTCCGGCGGATGGCGCTGCGCTTGCCCGACGCCATCGAAGCCGCCCATATGGGTCATCCGGACTTCCGGGTCGGCGACAAGATCTTCGCCACCCTCGGCTATCCCAGCATCGCGTTCGCGATGGTGCAGTTGACGCCGGAGCAGCAGGAGTTGTTCGTACGCACTGAACCGAACACGTTCACGCCCGTGCCCGGCGGATGGGGGAAGAAAGGCGCCACGCACGTGCTCCTGAAGACGGCCAAGAAAGCAGCGGTGCGTGAGGCGTTGCAGGTCGCCTACACGAACCGCGCGCCCAGGAGATCCACATGAAGCGCGTTGGTCTGTTCGCATTGCTCATGACAGTGCCGCTGCCGCTTTCCGCCCAGGCGCCCCGCTCACTTTCGCTGAACGATCAGCGCGCGCGCGACATCTTCGAGCAGCTCATCAATATCAACACCACTGGCTCGAGCGGCAGTACCACCGTCGCCGCCAACGCGATGGCCAAGCGGCTGATCGATGCGGGGTTTCCGGCGGCGGACGTGCAGGTCATCGGTCTCGAAGGCTCGAAGAACTACAATCTCGTCGCGCGGTATCGTGGTAGCGGACGGGAAAGACCGATCGTCTTGCTCTCGCATCTCGACGTGGTCGAAGCCAGGCGCGAAGACTGGTCCATGGACCCCTTCACCTTCGTGGAGAAGGACGGATACTTCTACGGCCGTGGCACGCTCGATGTGAAGGACGGCGACGCGATTCTCGTTGCCACATTCGTGCGGCTCAAACAGGAGGGCTATCGGCCCAACCGCGATCTCATCCTCGCGCTGACGACTGGCGAAGAAGGCGGCAGCGATTACAACGGCGTGGAGTGGCTGCTCAAGAATCACCGCGAGCTGATCGACGCGGCGTATGTGATCAACATGGACGGCGGCGACCCGGTGATGATGAACGGCAAACGCCTGATGCGCACGGTGCAAGCGGCCGAGAAGGTCTACATCACCTTCAAGCTCGAGGTCCACAATCCCGGCGGGCATAGCTCGCTGCCCACCAAAGACAACGCGATTTACCGCTTGGCTGCTGCCCTCGGCCGGCTGAGTGCGTATCAGTTCGCGGCGCAGCTCAACCAGATCACGCGCGCGACATTTCAAAACTGGGCGGCACTGCAGCAAGGGCAGCTCGCCGCCGATCTGGCGGCAGTTGCGCGCCCCACACCTGATACGGTCGCGATCCGACGACTGTCCGACGTGAGTCCAGTGTATAACGCGCAGCTCCGCACGACCTGCGTTGCGACCGAGCTTGCTGGAGGGCATGCCGAAAACGCGCTGCCGCAGACCGCGACGGCGACGGTCAATTGCAGGATGCTCCCCGGGACTCCGTCGGAAGAGGTGCAGGGAATCCTCTCCACCGTTGTGGCTGACACCGCTGTGAAGGTCAGCGTCGTGAGCCCGGCGGTCCCGAGCCCACCATCGCCGCTCACGCCGGCGATCATGGAGCCGATCGAGCGCGTCACGAAACGCCTATGGAATATTCCCGTCGTCCCGACCATGGAGACGGGTGCCACCGACGGGCTCTACTTCCGAAACGCGGGGATTCCCGTGTACGGCGTGTCGGGTGTGTTCGTGGACATCAACGATATTCGCGCCCATGGCCGCGATGAGCGCATCGGCGTGCAAGACTTTTACGACGGCGCCGAGTACATCTATCAGCTCGTCAAGGCGGTAGCATCGACACAACGGTGAGGAGAAAAGGCGGTCTGGACGGCGTCGTCGCCGCCCAAACGCGCCTCAGTCACGTCGACGGTCAGGCCGGTGAGCTGATCATCGGCGGCTACCAGCTCAAGGAGCTGGCCGGCCGCGTGACGTTCGAGGAGGCCGCGCATCTGTTGTGGCGCGGCGCATTGCCATCGCGTGAGGAGCTGGGGACGCTCCGCCGCGAAATCGCCGAGCGGCGGGCCGTGCCTGACGAGACGATGCGCGTCGTGCGCGCGGCTGCGCAGACACCGCCGATCGACGCGCTGCGTATGGCGTGCGCGACCCTGTCGCTCGACCTCGCGCATCCCGACGACATTTCCTCGGCCGCCGACATGGAAGCGGCCAAGCTGCTCACGGCGCGGTTTCCGACGATCGTTGCCGCCCACGCACGACTGAGCGCGGGAATGCAGCCGATCGCGCCGCGCGCCGATCTGCCGCTGGCCGCGAACTTCCTCTATATGGTGCACGGCAAGGAACCCGACCCCATCGCGGCGCGCGCCATCGACTCCTACTGGGTGACGGTCATAGATCACGGCATGAACGCATCGACGTTTGCCGCGCGGGTCATCGCCAGTACGCGCTCTGACATGGTGAGCGCGGTGACTGGCGCGATCGGAGCCTTGAAAGGGCCGCTGCACGGCGGTGCTCCCGGCCCCGTGCTCGACATGCTCAAAGACATCAAGTCCACCGATCGCGCCGAGGCATGGGTGCGCAACGAGCTGGCGGCGGGGCGGCGGATCATGGGCTTTGGGCACCGCGTCTACAAGGTGCGTGATCCGCGGGCTGATGTGCTGAGCAAGGTCGCCGACGAGATGAGCTCCGCGGCGCTCGAGAACCGCAAGCTCTTCGACCTGGCGCGCGGTGCCGAACAGACGATTCTCAAAGTGCTCGAGGAGGTGAAGCCCGGCCGCAACCTCCGGACGAATGTCGAGTTCTACACGGCGCTGGTGCTGCAGGCATTGGGTCTCGAGCCGCGCTCGTTCGTGGCGACGTTCGCCTGCGGCCGCGTCGCGGGGTGGTGCGCCCACGTGATCGAGCAGCATGCCGAGGACCATCTCATCCGTCCGCAGTCGGAGTACATCGGGCCGCGCGACTTGAAAGTTGGCGGCGAAGGGGCGCCATGAGGCCGTGACAGCCGCACAAGTGTGGCGGTTCGGCGCCGCACTGTTCGCCGCGCTTGGTGTCGTCAGCGCTATCGTGTTCGCGCGCCTCACATGGCGAGCCGGCGTGGACTTTGACGTGACCGGCTTTCTGTGGCTGATTCAAAACATGCCGCGACTCACCGCGCTGGTCTTCTGCATCCTGTTTTTCTCGATGGCACTGTGGTGCCTGCTGCGATCGGCCGGGAGCCCTCGATAGCGCATCCCGTTCTGATTGCCGCCGAGCTCAAGAATCTGCTTGAGCCGACGCAGCTCGTAGACCTCGACATCACCTGGCTCGCCGCCGACCAGCGGACACCCAAAGGCGACTGGGTCGCCATCGTCCCGCTGCTCTCCCGCTGGGTGGGGGGCACGGAGTTCAAGCATCTTCCCAAGCTTCGCATCGTCGCCAATTGCGCCGTGGGCTACGACAACGTCGACCTCGTGGCGGCCGAGATGCGCGGAATTCCCGTCACCAACACTCCGGGGGTGCTCACGGAAGCGACAGCAGACCTGACGTGGGCCCTGATCCTCGCCACGGCGCGCCGGCTCGTCGAAGGCGTCGATCTCGTGCGGAGTGGCCAATGGACCGGCTGGCACCCGGAGCAACTGCTCGGCCTCGAGCTGCGCGAGCGGACACTCGGGCTGCTCGGCGCCGGGCGGATCGGACAGGCGGTCGGCCGGCGGGCCGCCCCATTCGGTTTGCGGATCCTCTATAGCGCCCGCACCCCGAAGTCCGAGTTCGAGCGCGAGACCGGCGCCAGGCGAGTCGATACGAACGAGCTCCTGGTCGAGAGCGACATTCTCAGCGTGCATGTGCCGTCCACACCGGAGACGAAGGGCATGATCAACGGCGAGACGCTCGCCCGGATGAAACGGGGCGCCATTCTGATCAATACCTCGCGCGGCGACGTGATTCGCGAGGAGGCGCTCGCACGGTCGCTCGAGCTCGGCCATCTCGGCGCGGCAGGGCTCGACGTGTATGCCGATGAACCCAACATCCATCCGCGACTGCTGGCGGCGCCACGCACGGTGTTGTTGCCGCACATCGGCAGCGCAACGGCAGCGACCCGCCGCACGATGGCGAGCATCGCGGTTGCCAACGTGCAGGCCGTGCTGAACGGTAAACCGCCGCTGACGCCGGTGTATTGAAGCGGCGGCGAGGTGAGGCGGCGGCGAAGAAGAGCGGCGGCGAAGGGGCGGCAGACTCACCGCATGGAGCTCTTCAGCTTCCACGTGAAGAAACGGGCTCGCTGTTGTTGGGCCTGTAAGGCGTCGTAAACTTCCGGCTTCAAGTACTGGAGTGCCACCGCAACCTCGAGAGCATATTCCAATTCCGCCAACGATCCCAGAGCAATGTCGAGGAAGTGCCGAAATTCATTTCGTCCTTTGCGGGAAGCTCCCTCGACGATGTTGGCCGGAGCTGAAAACGCTGCGCGACGCGCCTGCGACGTCAAACCATAGAGCTCATACTTGGGGAAGGACTCCGTAGCTTTGTAAACGGCAAGCACGAGCTTATGAGATTCCTGCCATGCGATGAAACGCTTATGCGGTGCCATTGTCTGTTATAAGAACGACGGGACAGAAGCAACGCATCAATTCATTGCGACTGTAATGGTTTTGCCGCCGCAGTGATCGCCGCCCCCTTTGCCGCCCCTCGCCGCCGTAGTAGTTTTCAGCCCCGAGATGCCTCGGCCAAAAGCGGAAGACCGCACGATTCTCCTCGACGCCCGCGCGATGTCGCGGGCGTTGCAGCGTATGGCCGTGGAGATCACCGAGCTGGCCGGGACGGACGACCTGGTTCTGATCGGCATCCAGCGGCGCGGCGTCGAGCTCGCCGAACGCATCGCGAGACTCATCGAAACACAAGAACCCGCAGCCGCCACAATCCCGCGCGGCGCGCTCGACATCACGCTCTATCGCGACGATCTAGAAACTGTCGGTCCCAAGCCGGTGATCGGCGAGACGCACATCCCCGCCGATCTCAGCGACAAGCACGTGGTCATCGTCGACGACGTGCTCTACACGGGTCGGACGGTGCGCGCCGCGCTCGACGAGCTGGCCGATTTCGGCCGGCCCAAGCGGATCTCGCTCTGCGTGCTCGTGGACCGCGGCGGCCGCGAGCTCCCGATTCAGGCCGATATCGTCGGGAAGGCCGTCAAGACAGCTCCTGGTGAACGCGTCGACGTGCAGGTGGTAGAGCTGGACGGGCGCGATCAGGTGGATGTGACTCGATGAGCGCCGCCTCGATCCTGGGCAAGGATCTGACCGGCCTCGAGCACATGACGCCCGAACAGATTCGTCTTATCCTCGACACCGCGGAGCCCTTCAAGGAAGTCTCGGAGCGTCCCATCAAGAAGGTACCCGCACTCCGCGGCAAAACGATCGTCAACCTGTTCTTCGAAGCCTCCACCCGCACGCGCATCTCGTTCGAATTCGCCGAGAAGCGCCTGTCGGCCGACACCGTGAACGTATCGGCGACCGGGTCCTCCGTTTCGAAGGGCGAGACGCTGGTCGATACGGCGCGGAACCTCGAGGCGATGCGGATCGATATGGTCGTGATCCGCCATCCCTCGTCGGGGGCTGCGGAATTCCTCGGGCGTCGCATCGCGTCGAACGTCATCAACGCCGGCGACGGCAAGCACGAGCATCCGACCCAGGCGCTGCTCGATCTCCTCTCGATTCGCGACAAGCACGGCAAGATAGCCGGTCTCAAGGTCTGCCTGGTCGGCGATGTGCTGCACTCCCGCGTCGCGCGCTCGAACCTGTGGGGGCTCACCAAGCTCGGCGCCGAGGTTGCCGTGTGCGGCCCCTGGACGCTGATGCCGCGGGGGATCGAGGAGCTGGGGGTCCGCGTGTTCGGACGCGTCGAAGCGGCGATCGAGTGGGGAGCCGATGTGCTCAACGTTCTGCGGCTGCAGCTCGAGCGCATGGAGACGGGGTTCATCCCGAGTCTGCGCGAGTATTATCGCGTCTTCGGCGTGACCCCGGAGCGGCTCGAGCGCTCGCCCAAACCGATCACGATCATGCACCCCGGGCCGATGAATCGCGGTGTCGAGATCGATTCACGCGTGGCCGATGGCCCGCACAGCATTATCCTCGACCAAGTCACCAACGGCGTCGCGGTCCGCATGGCGGTGCTGTACCTGCTTGCCGGCGGCCGGGCGGAGCTCGCGGATGCCGCGAAACGAGGGAGCGAGTGAGCCGGCCCACGTTGTTGCAGGGCGGTCGCGTCATCGATCCGAGCCGCGACCTGGATGAACCCGCCGATGTGCTTATCCAAGACGGAAAGATCACGGCGGTCGGGCGCGGCCTCACGGCGCCGGATGGTGCCATCATCCGCAACGTGAACGGGAAGATTGTCGCACCGGGTCTCGTGGACCTCCACGTCCATCTGCGCGAACCGGGCAATGAGGACGAGGAGACGGTGGCGAGCGGCGCGCGGGCCGCCGCGGCGGGCGGGTTCACCGCGATCTGCGCGATGCCCAACACCGATCCGGTCACCGACAATCAGGCGGCCGTCGGATTCATCGTGCGGCAGTCCGGCCGTGCCGGACTCGCGCGCGTGCATCCGATCGGCGCCGTGTCGATCGGCCAGAAAGGCGAACGTCTCGCGGAGTTTGGGGAGATGGTGAGTGCCGGCGCGGTCGCGGTCTCCGACGATGGCAAGCCGGTCGTCTCGAGCCATCTCATGCGGACCGCGCTGGAGTACGCCCGCACCTTCAACCTCCCCGTCGCCGATCACTGCGAAGATCCCGCGCTGGCGGCCGGCGGCGTCATGCACGAAGGCCTCGTCTCCACGCGCCTCGGTCTCAAGGGGATTCCGTCTGCCGCCGAAGCGGTCATGGTGGCGCGCGATGTGGTCCTGGCCGAGCTGACGGGCGGGCATGTGCATCTGTGCCACATGTCCTGCCGCGGCTCGGTGGCCATCATTCGCGAAGCGAAAGAGCGGGGGATCCGCGTGACGGCCGAAGTGACGCCGCATCACCTGACGCTCACCGATTGCGCGTGCGAGGAGTATGACACGCACGCCAAGATGAATCCGCCGCTGCGCGAGGCCGCCGATGTCGCCGCCCTCCGCGGCGCGCTCAAGGAGGGCGTGATCGACTGCATCGCGTCCGATCACGCGCCCCACGCGTACGACGAAAAAGAGGCCGCCTTCGACGATGCGCCGTTCGGCGTCGTCGGCCTCGAAACCGCGTTCGCCGTCGCGCATACGGAGCTGGTGGAGAGCGGCCTGTTCACGCTGCCGGAGCTGATTCGCCGCATGAGCACGGATCCGGCGCGCGTCTTTCATCTGTCGGGTGGCGGGGGCACGCTCGCGCCAGGCGCGGTCGCCGACGTCGCCGTCTTCGATACCACGGCGAAGTGGTCCGTCGATCCGGCCACATTTCACTCCAAGAGCCGCAACACCCCGTTCATCGGTCGCGCGCTGACGGGACGCGCGATCCTCACCATCGTCGCCGGCACGATCGTCCACGAGCTGTGAACGCGAGTGCGGTGGCCCGGCGCATGGCGCTGTGCTGCCGGCAGCTCGCAGCGCGAGGGTTGATTGCGGGGCGGGACGGCAATCTGTCGGTGCGCCTGGGGGCGGATCGCGTGCTCGTCACGCCCAGCGGACTCATCAAGTCGCTCCTCGAACCGGCCGACATGGTGGAGGTCGATCTCGCCGGAACGCCGCGCAAACGCGGCACCCGCAAGCCCACCAGCGAGTTGGACTTACACCTGCGCATCTTGCGCCATCGCACCGATGTGAATGCGGTGGTGCACGCGCATCCCCCTGCAGCTACAGGGTTTGCCGTTGCGGGCGAGGAGATTCCGGGCAATTTGTTGCCGGAGCTTATCTTCGTGGTGGGACCGGTGCCGCTCGTGCCCTTCGGGATGCCAGGGACGCCGGAG
>Ga0066686_10000212_pt1 | contig 17784 bp, 24 predicted proteins | sample GraSoiAngelo_135_FD_65627 | JGI IMG/M metagenome (GOLD analysis project Ga0066686, IMG submission 65627) | Grasslands soil microbial communities from the Angelo Coastal Reserve, California, USA - 14_0929_05_40cm | ecosystem: Environmental > Terrestrial > Soil > Grasslands | place: USA...
TCCTTAGAAACGGCGACGGGTGACAGGTGACGAGTGACGTGTTTGAAAATCGGAGGGACAGAAAGCCTTCGCGTCACGCGTCACCCTTCACGCGTCACGGTGGCAGCTATTCCACCACGCGCTTTTCAGCTTTGTCAACTTGAGGTACCCCGCGCTGTGGCACGAAAGATACCCCAGTCGGGGGAAAGACCCGTCTTGGCATCTCCGCCCTGCAGACGCACGCTCATCTTGATCTCTTCAACTTGAAAGACGCCTGGTCAACGCGCACAGGTCTTGCATCGACCTTCAAGCGTCAGCCCGCCAATGCTGACCAATCTTTGAGCAAGAGAGGTGCGAGATGGAACGGCAACGGCTCCTACGGCTTGCGGCGACAGTTGTCCTGATGAACGGCCTCATGGGCTTGATCGCGCTGGCGCTGGCCCACGCCGAGCCCGCCGTGACACCCCTATCCGCGACCGCGCCAGGGGCCCGGGTCCAGACCGGCCCAGATCTTCCCAGCCATCCGGCGCCCGCGCGTCCGCGCAAGCTAGTAGGTTCTCCGCGCCCCACCAGGAATCCCCTCAAGCTCCTTCCGAAGTCTCGTCACGACTCTGCTCGCACCGCCGCCCAGCTCCGCAGCATCCTGCGTGCCGGATCGGCGAATCAGGCGGAGCCGCTGCGGCCTTACATGCTCGACCCCTGGCAGATTCGGGTTGTTGACGGCGATTCGTTCGAGTACGGTTCTCGACGGATCCGGATCAGGGGAGTCGCCACTCCCAAGTTGACAGAAGTGGGCGGGCTGGAGGCCTCTCAGCGCCTGGAACGGTTGCTCAAGGACGGACCGGTCCTGATCGTCCCCCACAAGGCGGACGCCCGCGGGAACCTGACCGCCGACGTCTTTGTGAACGATCAAAATGTGGCTGCGGTGCTGAAGGAGGAGGGGTACGCGAAACCTCGGCCCTGACCGCCAGCGCACAGGGGTTGATCCGAATTGCCAGTATTTCTTGTGGAATGGATAGGCAAGCTCTATTGTTCTCAGTCTGATTTGCACGATGATCCGAGCCCCGCCGCATCAGCGGAACATGACGAGTGTGATGCCTACACATGTTCGCAAGGCGGTGACTTCCAGAGACATCGAATGAGAAACGGCAGACCCTTTGGTGACTTCGCCTTCACGTGCTACCGCGGCAAGCTTAACCGCCGCATCTTGGACAAGGCGGCGCTGAAGCCGCTCATTTGATAATAGGAGGATGACCTATGAAGACTGCAAGACCGACGTTCGGGGCGTTCAACCAGGGAGGAGTTCCTACCATTGCGTGCTTCAACAAGGCGAGGACCGCCCTCGGCGTCGACTTCGACAAGCTGATCGAGGCCATGCAGATGTTCGTGGATCAATACGTGGCGCCTGTTTGGGGCACGCCAGCGAAGCTGATCAAGTCACGAGGATTCGTGAAAGGCACCTGGGCGATGGTCTTTCTTGACAATGCCGATCAGCCAGGCGCCCTCGCCTATCACGATCTGACCCCCGATGGACTGCCGCAGGCCAAGGTCTTCGTCAAGACAACGCTGGACAATGGTGACCTAGTAAGCGTGTCGGCATCTCACGAGCTCGTAGAGATGCTGGTCGACCCGGCCATCAACATGATGACGACAGGCCCCGATCCGAAGGTCATGTATGCGTACGAGAGTGCGGATCCGGTCGAGCAACTTAGCTTCAACGTCAACGGCATTCCGATGACCGACTTTGTCTACCCGGCCTATTTCGAAGCCTTTCACAAACCCGGCTCCGTGCAGTTCGACCGCCTGAAGAAGGTCAAGAAGCCATTTGAGATCCTTTCCGGTGGCTACCAGATCGTCTTTAAGAACGGGAAGTGGAGTCAAGTCTTCGCCTCAGCTTCCAAGAAGAAGCGCTTTGCCCGTGAGGACCGCCGGGGCCACCGGAGCGAGCAGCGCCCGCATGCGGCGAAGAACAAGCTCTGCTGTGCCGATGAGAAAGAGATCGTCCGGTTGGAGCGCAGGAGCTAGAGGAAGCGCAATGCCGCTGCGATTGCATCGCGGCCATGCGCTGGGGCGGGATGGGAGACATCTGGGGAAGCATGCGGCCCAACCCCAATCTCCTGCTTCGCGAGGGCCCGGTCCTCGTCGTCCCCAGACCTTGGACCTGTACGGACGGATCGTAGCCGACGTCTTCGTGAACGATCAAAATGTGGCTGCGGTGCTGAAGGAGGAGGGATACGCGAGAAGGCAGTGATGAGTGATGAACGCTGAAGGCAACGGCTAAAAATTGTGTCCGTCCGGCACTTGCAATCTGTAACTAGATGGGTTACGGTGGTCCAGGTGATCCGAGGGTTCAAACACAAGGGGTTGAGGCGATTTTTCGAGACGGGCACCAAATCAGGCATCCACGCCCAACAGGCTGAACGACTTCGCCTCATCTTGGGCCGTCTGAGTGCTGCCACTGCCCCACGAGATATGGCGCTTCCGGGATTAGATCTTCACCCGCTCAAAGGTAAACGAAAGGGCACCTGGGCCGTATCCATCAGCGGAAACTGGCGAGTCACGTTTCGGTTCGTTGGCAAGGATGCTAATGCCGTTGACTACGAGGACTACCACTAGAGAGGCCATCACGATGCGTATGCACAATCCGCCTCATCCCGGAGCGATCATCAAGACTCTTTGCTTGGAGCCACTCGGCGTGAGTGTCACGCAGGCAGCCCAGGCGTTGGGGGTCAGCCGCAAGACTCTTTCTGCCATTCTGAATGGCCGTGCGGGTATTAGTCCCGAGATGGCCGTCCGCTTGTCCATTGCATTCGACACCTCGGCTGAGAGCTGGCTCAATCAGCAAACCCAGTATGACCTGTGGCACGCCGAGCAGCGCCGCAAACGGCTTCGTGTTTCCAAACTCGCGGTGTAATGAGACGCCCCCCTCTGCTCCGCCGAATAAAAGGTACCGGGAGTCTTCTTAAACCACGACGATGATCTTCACCCCTGTCTTGAACCGAGGCGGTCGGGGAGTCCACAGCCCGGCTGATCGCCTCGGCTTGTGGCTGGAAGGACATTCGAGGCAGTTGGAATAGGCCGACATGAATTGCAGTATTTGTCGTGTTCCGGGTCGTCGAAAAATCCCTTGCGAAGTGCCGGAAATGCTCATAGGATTTCACGAAACCGGAGTTTTCATTGGTGGAGATAGGCTGACCAGTCTACTCATAGTTAGGTCCCGATGACTGACGAGGACCTTCACCGCAAGATCCCATGACTACTATCGCCCTCATCATATACGCCGCGGGACTTCCTGTGCTCTGGTACCACAAGTACTGCACCGTGCTCGACGTATTTGAGAAGCCAGGGCTGTACAACTCGCCTCGGCTCTACGCCATCTTCTCCGCCACGAGACTTATCCTCGCTTGGGGCAGCATCGCGGCAATCTGGAGATTGATTGGTCCGGTTCCCGGTCTGGCAGCAGGCGTTGTCTACTTCCTGATTGGAACTGTGGCTCTCCGATTGTATTACGACAAGCAAGTTGCCAAGTGGCTAGCCGTCTTCACCAAGCAGATGGCGAAGGAGAGCAACATTTCTGCCGACGTGCCACTGCCGTCAGAACTGGCGAGAGACGCGCTCGCCCTCGCGCGCTCTCATGTCAAAAGGGCAATGAAAGGGCAGCTCACGTGAGCGAACCTGTCGCGCATCGGTTGCGTTCCGCTCGTCGCCTAACTTCAGGCTCCAGCGGACCGGGTGCTCGCGCTGCTTGCCCCTCGGCCGCTGAGCCTGAGCGTTAGGCACACAATAATGGACGACAAGACGATAACGCTAATTGTAAGTCTCGCGGGAACTATATCGACGCTTACCGCCAGCGCGATTGGCTTCTACTTCACGGCGAGGGCTCGAACAGCATCCTTCCGCCAGATCCTATTCGAAAGGCAATTGGACCTCATCACTAGACTGATCCGGCTCCAAGGGAGAATCCGAATCTACCTTACAATCCTAGCTGGAGAGGATAAATCCTTCCACGATCAAGCAAGAGAGGACCTTCGCACTTGCGTAAGGCAATTTTCTGAAATGGAAGACGAGGGGGCGGCAATCTTGCCTACAGACTTGTGGGTCGAGGTCAAGAAACTGGGCGCTCATTTCACCGGTTTGCTGAATGATTATGATGACGGCAAAGGAATATCAACGGACAAATTCAGTGACATGGTCGGCAGCGAAACAAAGGTTGCGCTCCTCGGCCGGGCAACGATCGGAGTGGATGAGCTTACCGACGAAAGCATAAACCTCTTTTCGAAACAGGAAGACTACGAAGGGCTAGTAAATATCAAGCCCAGCTATTTTGCGAAGCTCCACAAGAAGAAAAATGCGAAGAAAGACACGATGTGACTTGCAGCGGTACTGGTGCCTAACCTTGCGCTTGACCCGCCGGCCGCTCGGTGAGGAAGGTTTCAGAGCGGCCGCGGGTCATCGCAAGCGTTAGACCGCTGTGGAAATGAGAGAGTAACCACGATGCCAAATCTCCGATGCAAATTCAGGCAAAAAGAAATCGGGGTCAGAGTCTTATTTCCTTCGCGGACGCCCCAAAAGGGCTGACCCGCTCCCCCGAAATTGCGCTCTGACCACCCTATTCCCCTTCGCACCTCGACTCTACTCGACTGCGGGGGCAGCTCGGGAAACTGGCCGTCCTACCGCGATGACCCTTTTAGGAGGAGGTAAGAATGATTGATCAATCAAAGAGTCTTTATGCTCGGCTCGGCGGCTATGACGCGATTGCTGCCGTCGTGGAGAATCTTTTGCCGCGGCTCATGAAGGATGCACAACTCGGGCGATTCTGGAAAAATCGGGGTGAAGATGGCATGCGCCGTGAAAAACAGCTCCTGATTGATTTTCTGTGCGCAAGTGCCGGAGGACCGCTGTACTACACCGGACGGGATATGAAGACCGCTCACAGAGGGATGAAAATCAGTGAAAGCGACTGGTTGGCATTTCTGAGGCATCTTCACGTTACTCTGGATACATTTCAGGATTCCGAGAAAGAGCGGAAAGAAGTGCTCGCATTTATCCAAAGCACGAAAGCAGACATTGTGGAAGTATAGCTCTTAGGATAACAACCGCGTCGAGCGGACCGGTTGCCGGCGTTGCTCTGCGACGTTGGCTCTTGCCGCTCACGTAGCGCGTTAGGCAACGGTCGCGTGATGGGAACTCCGGATTAAAACAGGCGAAGGAGATTGGAATATGCCAGACGCAACGCAAGCCAAGATTGGTGCAGTAATTTCTCTGTGGCGATACCCCGTCAAGTCTATGATGGGAGAGGAGTTGAATGCCGTCCCGGTGATTGACCACGGGCTGCTCGGCGATCGTGCCTACGCCTTACTGGACAGCTCCGATGGGAAGGTCGCAAGTGCCAAGAACCCCCGAAAATGGCCGGGTCTCTTCACGTTCCGGGCCACCTTCATCAAGCCATCGGGCAGCAGCGCGAAGGTGCCTCCGGTCCGCATTACGCTGCCCAATGGCACCATCGTGACCAGTGAGCAGAGCGACCTCAACCAGGCGCTTTCGAAGGCGCTCACCCGTGGGGTCACACTGACTGCAACAGAGCGCGGCCATGTGGTCGGAGTGCAGTCGTCGGTGCCCGCGTCCTGGACGGCGAAGGCCGAAGAGTACTGGCCGGATATCGCAGGCCTGGACCACCGGGACACGGTCACCGATTTCGCGCTCCCAACGGGGACGTTTTTCGACTGCGCGACGGTCCATCTCCTGACCACCGCCACGCTCAACCGGCTCCGGGACTTCTACCCGCAAGGGCGTTTCGAGGTCCAGCGATTTCGTCCCAACATCGTCGTGGACCTTGTGGGGGGTGAGAAGAGCTTTGCTGAACAGGCCTGGATCGGTCGCACGCTGGCCATCGGGGACGAGGTTCGCCTGAGCATCACGGGCCCCTGCGGTCGCTGTGTGATGACCACCTTGGCCCAGGGAGATCTCCCGACCGATAGTGGGATTCTGCGCACGGCGGTCCAACACAATCAGGGCAATGTCGGTGTCTATGCCACCGTTGCGCGCGGCGGTATGATTCGCCGCGGTGATCGGGTGAGGCTAGACGCCTAAAAGGGGTGACCCGCCCCTCCGAATTTGCACGCTGACCCCAATGGCTGTGACCTGCGCGGCAAGGGTGGCTTCATCACCATCCCGGCAGTCAAGCGTCCCTTTACGCTCGATTGCGCCTTCGAATGACGCGGCCAAGAGGGTGCTCCAGGGAATACGCCGCAAGTGGCGCGGCGCTGAGGTTTCACGTTAGGCTTGTCGTGTGGCGGTCGAAACCGTGAGCCGATTCGTGATAGGCTCCCGCTGTGGTCTTTGAGTGGGATCCGGAGAAGGCAGCGGCAAATCTTCGCAAGCACAAGGTGTCGTTTGCTGAGGCAGCTTCCGTTTTTCTCGATCCGTTGGCGCTCACCTTTTTGGACCCGGACCACTCGGATGAGGAAGATCGCGAGATCACCATTGGCCCGTCTTCAAAACGGAGGATTCTGTTCGTTTCACACTGTGAACGAGGCGACCGCATCCGCATAATCAGCGCCTGAAGGGCCACACGCAAGGAGCGATTGCAATATGAGCAGAGAATCGGTGAAGAATCTCGTTGACGAGCTTCGACCTCAGTATGACCTGTCCAAACTAAAAGGCGGAGCGCGTGGCAAGTACTACAAGCGGGCAATCGCGGGGACGAATCTCGTCTTGATCGAGCCCGATCTTGCGAAGGCCTTCCCAGACACTGACTCCGTGAATCGGGCACTGCGCACGCTGCTCGATGTCGCCAGTGTGGCTGCGGGGCCAGCGCGTCGCCGACGATCGAGGCCTAACAAGAAGCTCAAGCGAACCGCTGGGAAACGCCGCCGACTAGCCGCATCGCGTTAGCCCAATGGCTGCATTGCGCAACTTACCGCTCAAGGAGTGATTAAATCGCTCACTTCTTTTTTGTGTCCGTGGGCTCTTCAGCGAACAGCAGCCAGAGCAGGATGATGAAGCTAACCCCTACCGCTCCGATGAAATTGGCTTCAGAGTTTTACTTCATTCGCGGACGCCCCAAAGAGCTGACCCGCTCCTCCGACATTGCATTCTGACCTTAATGCCTGACCTGTGGCGATTCCGACGATAGCTTCAGGGAGAGGAGGATGAGAGCCGTGGTCAGACGAGGGCTGTTCCTCGTTCATTCACTGGTTGCATGGTGGGCTGTCATTTCAGCGTTCGTGTTAATGGTGAGCGTCATCCCTGCGGTCGCAGAAGATGCTCCTCCCTCCACAGGATCGAATTCTGTTGACTGCCGCTATGATTTCTCCAGGCCGATGCCGGCAGAGAACGGTGCTTCCCAGCCGGTCGAGGCATTCCCGGAAAACGATGTGTTCCGACCGCTGCTGGCGGACCTGAAGCAGCCACGGTTCTTCGCCACTTGGCAGGCGGTCCATGTCCGCAACCCAAGTCCGGCGGCGAATATCGGGTCAACAGTCAATGTCGGATCAGTGGGCTTTGGCGAGAACTTTGGTTTGGTTGGACGGCGGAATGGCTGCGATGGGTGGCAGGTCGGCATTCTCGCTGGCGTCTTTGCGCAATTCAATCTGGATTCTGGGTCCACTGATCTTATCAATGCGGACTATGTGGTCGGATTTCCTGTCTCGTGGCGGAGCGGATTAGCCTCTGCGCGGGTGCGGCTCTACCATCAGAGTAGCCACCTGGGCGACGAATTTGTCCTGGGGAATCCCGGGTTCCAGCGAGTGAACCTGAGTTTCGAGGCGCTTGAGGCGCTCGTCTCCCTTGATGCTCCAGGAGGGTGGGGACGGGTGTATGCCGGCCCAACCTATCTGATCAACCGGGAACCGGCCACACTGGACAGGACTGGGGTGCAGTGGGGGATCGAGCTGCGGGGACCGATCTTCCGCTCGCCGATCTTGGGTGGTGCGCTGCCGGCTCTTCGCATGAGTCCCGTCTTTGGAGTAGACTTCAAAACATTTGAGGAATTGAAGTGGACCTTGAATACGAATATCGTGGGTGGTCTCGAGTGGCATCGCACAGGCAGCTCCCGCCGCGTCCGTTTCCTAGTGAATTATTATAATGGCTTCCCCCCCCTATGGGCAGTTCTTTCAACAGTCGAAGCTTCAGACGGTCGGGTTTGGGTTCTACCTGGAGTTTTGAGAAATCTCAGCCGAGCGTGATGGCTGGTGATGTGACTACTGGCCTGTGGGAAATTGGAGTTAAAGTATTATATCATTCGTGGACGCCCACAGGGCTGACCCGGTTCTCCGAAATTGCACTCTGACCCCAATGGCTTGCCCCGAGTCTGAATCTAAGTGGTCTAACCCCTGTGCGTTCTCTCGGGTGACTGGACAAGGAGCACGGAAACTGGGTAAGTCATTGGACCGGGAGGAAACATCATGCCCTTGACCGCCTATAACCGCGTTCCGCTTCCTTCTTTTATGTATGGCACGGCTTGGAAAAAAGAGGCCACGGCGCAACTGGTGCAATTAGCCGTGGCGTCAGGCTTCAGGGCCATCGACACGGCCAATCAACTGATCCATTACCAGGAAGCCCTGGTGGGTGAAGCCCTGCAGGCACTCAAGCAGAAAGGGATCACGCGAGACACCCTGTTTCTCCAAACCAAGTTTACTCCGGTCAATGGCCAGGACCATCGCACCCCCTACGATGCCTCGGCCGATCTCACTACCCAAGTCCGGCAGTCCTTTGACAGCTCGTTGACCCACCTCCGCACCGAGTATGTGGACTCTTATGTCTTACACGGACCCTATTCGCGGCGGGGCTTGGGGAACGCGGATCGGGAGGTGTGGGCGGCCTTGGAAGGGCTCTATCAATCAGGGAAAACCAAAATGATTGGCATCAGCAATGTCACGGCTGAACAACTCACTCAGCTCTGTGAACAGGCGAATGTGAAACCCATGGTGGTGCAAAACCGATGCTATGCGGCGCTCGGATGGGACAAAGAGGTGAGGGAGATTTGCCAAGACCATGGCATCATCTATCAAGGCTTTTCGCTGTTGACTGCTAACGGAGCAGTCCTTGCTGACCCAGAAGTTCGGACCATCGCCACACGGTTAGGGACTGGTGGCGCACAGGTTATCTTTCGGTTTGCCATGCACATCGGGATGCTCCCGCTGACCGGAACCACGAGCCCACAACATATGAAAGAAGACCTCCAAGCCGAACAGTTCGTACTGTCCACCGAAGACATCAAGCGGATTGAAACGATCGGGATGTAACGAAAACACCCCGGACCATAGGGGTCAGAGGGTGCGGCGTGAGTTATTGGCTTCAGCCGTGATGTAGTCGTTGAGCAGCCGACACCCGGCGAAGAGCGTCGCCTCCTCGTTCCGAATCCAGCGGCTGATAACACCCAGGTAGGCGAGCCGGTCCGCGACCGCCTTCATGTCTTGGATGCCGGTGTCAGACTGGGCGAGGGTGGGATTCACCGGTTTGCCGCGCTCGATCAGGTACCACAGCAGCCGCCGCTCAGGGCCCTCGCCGCTCTCGGCCGCCAGACGCTGAACAAAGGGTTCCCACTGACATCGCCCCGTCGCCACGGCCTGCTCCAGGGTTCGGTGCTTCTTGTCTCCTCCCCGGTCCATGTAATGGAGAATCAACTTGGTCAGGTAGGGATGGTTCCCGGTCCACGCGGCCACAGCAGCGCTCGTGTCCCAGCCGATCAGCCGTCGCGTCTCCCCATCGAGAAGAACTGACAGCGGGACCACTCGGAAGGACCGGCCGGCCAATATTCCCGAGTGGCCGAGCATGGTTCGCAATCGGCGCCCGCCGGTCACGATGATGCTGACCGGTTTTGCCGCCGACACCCACACGAGCAGCGACTCGATCGCCGAGTCGGCGACGCGATCCAGATTATCCAGGACGACGATCGAACCGGGAACCACGTCGATCCGGGGAGAAGGGTCGGCGCCAAACTCTATCTCGAGCACCGTGCGGTCAGTCAGCCCTTGCAAAGCGGTTCGAACCAGCGAGGTCTTGCCCAGTTTCGGCCCTCCGATCACCGCCAGCGACTCGCCTCGCGCAATGCGCCTGCGCAGATTCCTGACGAGCCCTTGGCGACCAATGAACGCGTCTCCGGTTGCGGGACAGGGAGTGAACGGTGGGATGGACATGACCCACTCTACCACAGAGAGATCAGCGGGGAAGTCATAGGTTTCAGGAGACCTTGGGGGCAGAGGATTATTTCATTGACAGTGACTGAGCACCGGGGTAGGTTCCACACCGGCTTGCTGGCGAGATCCTCCGGTCATGGCTCGTCTGCCCAAACAGCTACCCGCTCCTCCGAAATTGTACGCTGACCCCAATAGCTCCATTCTGACGCCACGGTTCTCACGACTTTATTTAGGAGGGTAAACGAATGTGGAAATTACTCGTAGCAGCAGCAACGCTGGCCTTCGCCATTGTTAGCCCGACTGTCGTCGTCGCTCAACAGGCGCCTGCTAGTCAGAAATCGGTGCCTGAGCAACTCGTCGACGCTTTCAACGCCGTCTTCGGCGTCCATCCTGGAGCGCGTGCCAATCACGCAAAGGGCGTTATATTGGAAGGCACGTTCACGCCGAGCGCTTCGGCAGCGTCCGTGAGCAAGGCTGCTCATCTTCAAAAACAAAAGAATCCGATTCCCGTGACGGTCCGATTCTCCGATGGTTCGGGGTCACCAACCGTCCCCGACACAAACGAGATGCCACGGGGCATGGCCGTGAAATTTGCACTTGCGGACGGGTCCAAGACGGATCTCGTGGTCCTTTCCTTCAACGGCTTCCCCGTTGCCACGGCGGAAGAGTTCAGGGACTTTCTCCTCGCGATCAGTGCGAGCGGCCCCGATGCTCCCAAACCGACCGCCTTCGATAAGTTCTTGAGCTCTCATCCGATGGCGAAAGCGTTCGTGGAGACCCCGAAGCCACCACCGGTGAGTTACGCCACCCTGGCGTATTTCGGTATTAACACGTTCAAGTTCACGAACGCGAAGGGGGTTGCCACGTTCGGTCGTTACCAGCTTCGGCCGGTCGCCGGCGAACAGTTTCTCACCAAGGAGCAGGTCTCAAAGATGGGACCAGACTACCTTCTCGATGAGATCGGCGACCGGGTTCGTCGCGGCCCCGTCAAGTTCAAACTGATGCTCCAAGTGGCCGAGCAGGGCGACAAGATCGACGACCCCTCGATTGCGTGGCCGGACATCCGGAAGAATGTCGTATTGGGAACGATCATGATCACCAAAGCTACGAAAGAGAGTCACACTGCAGACAAACTGCTTTTCCTGCCGGGGGCGGTGCTTCCCGGCATCGAGGCGGCCGATCCGATGATCGCGGCGCGTTCAGCGGCGTATCCGATTTCGTTTGTCCGCCGGCTCAAGCCGCAGTGACGCGAGCCGGCCCGGATTTTACAGACACCTCAAAAGGATGAACCGCTCCTCCGAAATTGCACTCTGATCCCCCTAGTTCTGATAGACTTCTGAAACCAACTCATCGTAGAGGAGAGGGACATGAAAACAGTAGTTGCCATGCTCGTCACATTCACTGTGTTGTTTGGCGTGACTCTTTCGTTGCAGGCCGAGACGACTTCAACGGAGAAAATTGCGAAAGAGACCCTGCAGTATGTCAGTCAGGGGAGCGCTGCCTATCTCAAGCGAGATTACAAACAGGCGATCCATTTGTACAGTAAGGCGCTCGAGCTGGAGAAGAAAGAACCGACACTCGAACGGAATATCTGGAGGGTTCTTGTTGATAATCTCGGAATGAGTTATGGCATTAGCGGTGACAATAAAAAGGCCAAAGAGATCTTTGAGTATGGAGTGTCAAAAGACGCTAACTACCCACTCTTCTATTATAATCTGGCCTGCGCTCACGCGGAAATGAATGACCTGGACAATGCCATCAAGAATCTGAAAGTTGCGTTTCAATACCAGGCCAACATGATACCGGGCGAACGCCTCCCGAATCCTGCAACTGATGATTCCTTTTCCCGCTTCCTAAAGAATGAGAAGTTTCAACAAGCATTAGAGGAAATAGGCCGTGCCTCGATAAACGAGGCCGTTGTCGAACTCTTAGTCGCAATTGATCATCCAATTCAGGGAGTTTTCCAATGGATGCAACAGAATTGGTAGAGAAAAATAAACTGGCTGCCCGAAAGCTGCTCGACGTGCTCGACCATTGGCAGGTACCAGTCAGCACCGCCTTCTGGTTGTATGTGGGGAATCGAGGGGAATGGAAGTTGGTGTTGGCCATGCCGCAAGCAAACGTTAATCAAATCAACCAGACCTACGATGTCATCGCAAAAGCACTCGAAACCAATGATATAAGAGGATTGTCCTTACGACAGATAGACATCCGTACTTCGTCAGATGAAACTGTTACGGCCATTAGCAAAGCCATCCATGTCAAGCTTCACCAGACACCAGTTCGTCTCAGCAACAGCGGTATTGGAAACGTCGTGATCGAAGACGCGTACATCTTCCGTAGCACGTAAGAGGTGAAGTGGCGGGTCCTGAGGCATAATAGGCTCATGGTCTCCACGTCACGTTCGCATGCCGCCAGAGCCGCTTCCCGCAGGAGGCGCGTGCGTCGGGTCCGGATCGCGGCCATCCGGCGTCTCGCGCGGTCACGCTGGCGTACGCTCCGGGCGATGCTGGTCGCGCTTTTGGCGACGCCACTGGCAGTCCGGGTTCTCGTCGGTTCGGCCGTTATTCTGGTTGCTTGGTCTGCCGTCAACTGGGTGTACCAGGCGATCAACAAACCGACGGAGATCTTCTTTCCGGTGAGCGAGTCACTCGCCAAGACCCCGGCCGAGACATGCCAGCGGTACGGGCCACTCTTCAGCGAGCATTCGACCGCCGTGATCACGCCCGAGCTTCTCGCTGCGCTCGCCCAGGTCGAGGGCGGGGGCAACCCCGTGGCGCGGACGTACTGGCGGTGGCGTCTGACGTGGAATCCCTTCGAGCTGTACCAACCTGCCTCGAGCGCGGTCGGCATGTACCAGATCACCGACGCGACGTTCCGCGGAGCGAAGCGCTACTGCATCCACGACCATGTGGTGGTCGAGGACGGCCCCTGGCACGACAGGAGATCATGTTGGTTCAACAGCCTTTACACTCGCGTCGTGCCGAGCCACGCCATCGAGATGACCGCGGCTAGGCTGGATCGCGGCGTCGCGAGCGCGATACGGCGCCAGCGAATCGCCGCCGTCACGCTCCAGCAGAAGCAGGATCTGGCCACAGTGATCCACCTGTGCGGAGCCGGGGCCGGCGACTCCTATGCAAGGCGCGGTTTCCGGCTGATCGCGAGCCAGCGGTGCGGCGACCACGACGTCAGCGACTACCTCGCGCAGGTCGACAGGATGAAGCGCCAGTTCGCACGGCTCGCTGCCGCCGCAGCTTAACTTGAAGGTGTCCGGACCTTTTTCGATTGGCTGCAGCTCGGCTTGGACGCCAGCGCACGTTCCAGCAGTAGCCCTCGGAAATCAGAGGTGGCTCAGATTGTCCCCTTCTCTCCACACCATTGCGATCGTCCTGATTCTTGGCACGACGACGTGCGCGCACGGGGCCGAGCTACCGATCTTCGATGCGCACATCCACTACAACCAGGACGTGTGGGAGGTGGTACCGCCGAAAGAGGCGATCGCGCTGCTGCGGAAGGCTGGCATGGTGCGGGCGCTCGTCTCGAGTTCCAGCGACGACGGCACGCAGAAGCTTTACGTGGAGGCGCCGGACCTGATCATTCCCGAGCTGCGGCCCTACCGCACGAGTGGAGAAATCTCCAGCTGGGTTCACGACGAGTCGATCATCGTGCACGTCAAGGACCGACTGAAGAAGTACAAATACGTCGCGCTCGGGGAGTTCCATGTAAGCGGCGCAAAAGCGGACCTGCTGGTCGTGCGCCTCATCGTACAGCTCGCGAAGCAGCACGGTCTCATGCTGCACGCGCATTCGGATGCAGACGCGGTGGAGCGCATGTTCCGTCAGGACCCCGAGGCACGGATCCTCTGGGCGCACGCTGGCTACGAGCAACCGCCGCGTGTGCGCGAGATGCTGCACCGTTACAAGAACCTGTGGGTCGAACTCTCGTCCCGTCCTGACATCGCCCCGAAGGGCCACGTGGAGGCGGAGTGGCGGGAGCTGTTCCTGGAGTTTCCCGACCGGTTCATGGTTGGCACCGATACCTTCACAACCGAGCGCTGGAACGTCGTCGGCTCGAACGCCAGTTCGGTGCGCAAGTGGCTCGCCGAGCTGCCGGTGGAGGTCGCTGAACATATCGCATACAAGAACGGTGAGTCATTGCTCACTGCAGGGTTCTCGACGCGGCGCTAACCGTCGCGCCGCCTCCTGCCACTCACTTCTTTTTTGTATCCTTGGGTCCTTCCGCAAACAGCAGCCAGAGCAAGATGACGAAGCCGACCCCCACCGCCGCGATGGCCACCCAAGTACCCAGCTTGTCCATTCAAGGCCTTCCTCTTCGATGCTCAACACAAGGCGGCAGGGTCAGTCCCTACCGCGCCCGTCATCGACCCGTTGCAGTTGGAAGAGCAACTGGTCCCCCGGCACATTCTTGATGAGCGCGGGGCAGGAGCGAGGGGACCGACGCTGTCGCCTCACCCTTTCCCTCGGTGGGGGGATTGCAGCGCATCCACCAGAGACTTCTCCAAGCGTTTGACCTTGCCCTGCAGGTCCACGGTGACCAGTTTTGCCGATCCCTCCACGACGACGCGCTGGCTCGTTCGTTCCCGTATCACATGCGCAAAGGTGACCGACGAGCGGCCGATCTGCGTGACGGTCGTGTCGATGGTGAGCGTCTCTCCATAGCGGGCGGGCGTCCGATAGTCTAACTCGGCATGGACGACCAGAAACTGCGTGCCTTCCTTGAGCAGCCCAGTTACGGAGAGACCGTGCTCTTCCAGGTAGTGTGTACGGGCCCGCTCGAAATACTTCAGGTAGTTCGCATAGTACACCACCCCGCCGCAGTCGGTGTCTTCGTAATAGATTCTAACTTCCATAAGAGCTAATGGCGTATGGCTTATGGTCAGAACGAGAGCTTATGGCCTATGGCAGTTCAAAAGCCGATGGCCATTAGCGAATCAGCATAAGGTCTTTCGGAAAGCATTGATGCTCTTTGCTAGTCGATGGGCGGACTCATATAAAGTTTCGTGCTCTTGCTTTGTTACGTATCCTCTTTCCTCCGCCAGGCACGATGCCGCGACCAGTTCAAAGATGGAACCCACAGCGATCCCTAGATGATAATCGAAAGCCTTGTTTGAGTTCTTTGCGGATCCTTCCGCAATATTCAGGCAAATCGAGTTGACCGCGCGGTTCATCTGAGACCTCAGGCCATAATCCTCGTGACGTGGGAACTTGGCAGTGGCAGCGTACACCTTCGCAGCGTAGTCCTTTCCCATCTGCCAAACATCCAGACCCTCAAACCGGAAGGCCACGTTCGGGCTCTCCTGCTATTCGCTATAGACCGTCAGCTATCGGCTCTTCGTCTGACTATTAGCCATATGCCATAAGCCATATGCTCTTTATAGGTTGAGTGTCGGAAACTTCGGCAACGACGTATCACTGACACCAGTAACCTTGACAACGATCTCGTACAGTTGGTGAAACCGTTCCGCTTTCACCGGCTCGAACCCATGCCCCAACACCGCGTGGCTAGCTGCGTCGAGGAGCGGCTTCATCTTGGGCCATTGGACTAAAAAAGACTGGCCCATCTGATCGCCCAGCCCAGCCAGCGCGCGGAACTGGCTCTGAAGCGGCAGCTTGTATTTCCCATCCACATCATCCAGATAACAGGTCCGACAGGACTCACGCAACGCTTCCGGCAACTGCTCCGGCTGCACATCCCAGGTCTTGATCTTGTATTGTTTGAACAATTGCCATTGCGCAAAGGCTTCGAGGGCTCGCAGCAGCGTGGCGGTCGCGGCCTCGAAATGATGGTCCACGTCAGCCCGGCGACGCGCGTGCGCGAGCAAGTCGTAAGCGACGGCCTCTTTGACCTCTTGAGGGTCTAGCACCAATTTTTCAAGAAAGCCGGCGTTGGCTTTGATCGAAGGCAACAGGCCCTTGAGCCCGGCCGGACCTCCCCAGACTGATGCCATGTCGAGCGCTTTGAGGGAAGTCTTGAGCTTGTCCCAGGCCTGGCGGTACTGAAATCGCTCCCACAAGCCATACCCTTCGGCGAGATCCGCCAATGCTCGATAGAGCGGTTTCTGCCCGCCGCTCACTCGAGACTCGATCTGACGGAACAACGATGAGGCCGGTGTGAAGGCCCCCCGGTTAAAGAGCTCGCACCCTTCCCGGCGAGAGAGGGCCGCCGCCTCATCCCAGGGATTCCCCTGCACCCAGACCCGCTCGCGGCCTTCTACCGTCACCGTTTCGCCATCGGCTGGATCGACTGTGTTCACATGTCCCAGCGCGACCACGCGTGATGTGGAGGTGAGGCTCGCAAGAGATAACGAGGCGGCCATGGCAGGGGTGGTTCCGGTCAGGTCCACGACCAGTTCGCCGGGATGCACCTCCCAGGTCCGCAACAGGTCCGGAAGCGTTCTGGACAGAGCTTGGTAACAGGCCATGAAGCGGTGGGCATCCGGCGTCACCACCCAGTCCCAGCGACGCGGCATCTGGGAAATCTGCGGTTGCACAGCCGTTTCCACCAGGCTCTTCGCCGACTCAGGGACAAAGAAGCAGAGCAGCTCCGGCTTTAGCCGGTTGATCGAATAGACCGCCGCCGGCGCGTCGTCAGACACGGCGATCAGCAAGGCTTTGACAGGACTTTCGACGCTCATGCCGCGCGGACTATAACACCCCGCCCAAGTACGAGCAACATGACGTCAGGTTTGACAGAGGGCGGATGGTAGCCTAGAATCGCGGCTCATGAAGGAGCATGTCGTCAAGGCGTTCGATGACAGCGCCGAGGTCAAGCGGCGGTTTGCCCGGGACCATGCAGACCGCATCGTCGAAGTGGCGCGCCTCATCGGGCGAGCCTTTAAGGAAGGGCATAAAATCCTGCTGTTCGGGAACGGGGGGAGTTCCACCGACGCCTCGCATATCGCGGCGGAATTCGTCGGCCGTTACCATCGCGACCGCGCCCCGCTGCCGGCCATCGCCCTGGGCACCGACATGGCCACGCTCACCTGCATCGCCAACGATTATGACTACGCCGAGATTTTTGCCCGCCAGGTTCGGGCGCACGGCCAGAAGGGGGACATTGCGATCGCGATCAGCACCAGCGGCAACTCCCCCAATGTGTTGAGGGGAGTGGAGGCCGCACGAGAGATCGGCCTGACGACGGTCGGCTGGACGGGCGGGAAAGGCGGTAAGCTGGCCAGCCTCGTGGATCACTGTTTCATCGTGCCCTCCACCGTGACCGCCCGCATTCAGGAAAGCCACATCACGCTCGGGCATGTCCTGTGCGAGTTGATCGAGGAAGACGTATTTGCGAAAGCTCCCTGATAAAAGCCGCGCCCCCATCAAGCCCATCGACCTGTCCAAGCTGAAGACCTATCCACTGGGCCGCCGACAGAGTAAAGTGCGGCTGGCCGATTTTTCTTCGCCCTGGCAGCGTGGCGGGTCATTCAAGAAGTTCCTCGAGACCCTCCCTGACATCCTGGCAGTCAAGACCCTGCGCGCCGTCGCGCAAGCCATCGTCCAAGCTTACCGCCGAGGGCGCCCGGTCATCGTCGGGATGGGCGCGCATCCCACCAAAGTCGGCCTGAACCCGATCCTCGTGGACCTCATGGAACACGGCATCGTCACCGCGGTGGCCATGAACGGCGCGGTGATCATCCACGATTTCG
>Ga0066686_10000221_pt1 | contig 17618 bp, 11 predicted proteins | sample GraSoiAngelo_135_FD_65627 | JGI IMG/M metagenome (GOLD analysis project Ga0066686, IMG submission 65627) | Grasslands soil microbial communities from the Angelo Coastal Reserve, California, USA - 14_0929_05_40cm | ecosystem: Environmental > Terrestrial > Soil > Grasslands | place: USA...
AACACCGCCCGCAAATCGTCATCCGTCATCTGGCCGTAATCCTGCCACGGCATCGGCGGCAGAACCGCGCGTCCACTCCCCAGGTGCTTGCCCGTCCGCATCGTCTGGATGAACAACTCCGGCGTCCAGGCGGCGAGCCCCGTCTCATGGGGCGTGAGATTGGCGGCGAAACTGGTACCCCACGGTCCGGCCCACGCGGTGCCGTCGGCGTTGCTCAATGCCGCCCATCCCGCGGGGTTCGGCAAGCCCGCCGGCAGCGCGGGCACCGGCGCAGCCGCGGGGTAGCCCGCGAGCAATCGCGTCGTGTCGAGACTCATGCTCGTCGCCGTGAAAATCTTCGCCGTGTGGCAATCGTTACAGCCCCCGACGTTCGCGAGATACTGGCCGCGAAGGGCAGGATCTTGCGGGCGATTGCACGCGGCGAGGGTCAGCAACACGAGCGCGATCTGGCAACGCGACATGACGGGCTCCTAGTGGTAGAGGGCGATGATGCGGTCGAAACTCTCCGCGGTCGCTGCAGGCAGCACGAGCGTCAATCCAGCAACGGATGGCATGATGCCCACTGACGTTCCGTTGGGCCACATGCGTGCCCGCCATCTGCCCGGCAGTGGCGGCAGCGCCAACGCACGGTCGTTCCAGTCGAGCACGTGCACGAACACGGTGTCACCGCGCTGCGTCGTCACGCCCCAGCTGTGCGGGGAGATCGGACCGGCGCGAGTCCCGTAGATCGCGTTTCCATTCACCGCTATCCATTTCCCGATCGCTTGCAGACGTTCTTCGGCCTCCGGCGGAATCGTGCCGTCGGGGCGCGGGCCGATGTTGAGCAACAGATTGGCGCCTTGTCCCGCGGCTTTCACCAGGTAGTGGATGAGATCGCGCACCGACTTGTAGTTGTGGTCGGTCAGATTGAAGCCCCACGAATCGTTCATCGTGAGCGAGGTCTCGAGCGGTAGCCCGCCGATCGTCTGGGTGTTGAAGCCGGCGGTATTGGCGCCGGGCAGATCCTGCTCGAACGTCTGCACGTCCTCGCCCGGCAGCGGCGCACGGTGATGATTCGGTACGATGAGCGTCGCGGGCTGCAGCCGATGGATCAGCGCGTACGTCTGCGGGAGCCGCCAGTTAGCGTCCGGTTTGTCCCACATCCCGTCGAACCAGATGCCGCCCACGGGCCCATAGTTCGTGAGCAGCTCCGTCAGCTGCGCGTCCAGGAAATCGAGATAGCGGGTCCAGTCCCCGCTCTCGGGACGTCCCGTTTTGTGACCGGTCGAGCCCCGGGGCCAATAGTCGGGGTGGTGCCAGTCCAGCTGGGAGTAATAGAAGAAAAGCTTGATGCCCTGCCGGCGGCATTCGTCGGCCAGCTCTTTTAACGGATCACGCTGGAACGGCGTCCAATCAACGATGTTGTAGCGCGTGGCTCGCGTGGCGAACATCGAGAAGCCGTCGTGGTGACGCGACGTGATCGTGATGTACTTCATCCCGGCGTTCTTGGCAACTGCGACCCACGTGCGAGCGTCGAACTTTGCAGGATTGAACGTGGAGGCCAGCCACTCGTAGTCGGGAACAACGATCGGGCGATTTTGCATTACCCATTCACCCTGACCGAGCAGGCTGTAGACGCCCCAGTGGATGAACATGCCGAACTTGGCGTCACGAAACCATTCGCGTGACGCGACGCGCTCGGCGGGGATCGAATCCACACCTTGTGAGAGGGCGAAGGACACCAAGAGGACCGTGAGAATGGCTTCAAACTGAGGTATATTGAACAAGATGCTAGCCCTACTGTTGGTACTCACCCAGTCTCCCGTCACCGTGCAGCTCAATCACGACCAGTTCACGAGCGGCGACCGCGCGCGTGTCTACGTCCAATCGGCGCAAGATGGGTATCTCATCGTCTTGCACGCCGATCCGGAAGGCCGCATTCGCGTGCTGTTCCCGCTCGATCCGAGTGACGACGACTTCATTCGTGGCGACAAGCGATTCGAGGTTCGTGGCCGCGCCGACCGTGACGCTTTCCAGATCGAGTCCGACGAAGGATCGGGCACCGTGCTCGCCGCGGTGGCCAACGACCCGTTTAGGTTCGACAACTTCGTCCGCAACGATCACTGGGACTTTCGCGCGTTGGGTGGACCGTCGAGCAGCGTGCGCGACGATCCCCTCGCGAAGTTGGTCGACATCGTGCAGCGCATGGCCGGTGACTCCACCGGGGCGGGAGCGGGCCGGTTCGAGTATGACGCCGCGACGTACGTGGTGAACGGGAGTCGGGTGGCCTCGCGCTATGGCTCCGCGTACGGCTGGGGCTATCCGCACTACAACGGCGCCGGTTTCTACAATCCATTCTGCTTTGATCCGTTTTGGGGCTGGGCAAGCTGTTTTGGCTACGGATTCGGCTACGGCTTCGGTTACCCCTATGGGTACCGATTTGGCTTTGGTTTCGCCTGGCGCTTCCCATACACGCGGTATCGGCCATTCACACCGCTGGTATTCACCAGGAAGGCTCCTTTGGTGCGCTACGAGCCTGTGCCCGTGCGGCCACGGTCTCCGGTCCGGACGCGGGATTTCGCTCCCCGCCCCCGCATCTTCTCGCGGCCACAACCGCGCGCGTCGGGAGGTTGGAGCAGACCCAGCATCTCGCGTGGGGGTGGTTCTGGACGGTCAGTGGGGGGCGGGGGGGGCGGCAGGCGGCATTAAGGCATTAAGCAGGTTCGGCAAACAATCCCACTTCTGAAATTGCTGGACACACCGGCGCCTGCGTAACTCGCAAGCGCACGCGCGACGTCGTCACGCGTGGCCCGCGAATCAACCGGCAGCTCCCAATGCTCGTCGCACCCGCGACCTCTACCCACTCCGCGTTCTCCCACTTGTCGAGCTTTATCGCTTCAACGCGCTGGCCGAGGGGCAGGTACTCGCGGATGCGCACGACATTGAATGTCCTGGGCTGGCCAAGGTCCAGCGCGAGACTTGGCGTCTTCGCGTCATCATCGGTCGCCCAGTACGTCAGGCGGCTGCCGTCGAGCACATTCCCCGGCACGAAGCGCCGGTCACGACCGTTGCCCCGCGAGTTGCTCGCACTGACGCGTGCGCCCGCGGCGAGGTTGGTCGCGAACGTCGCGTCAATGATCCGGCGGAATTCGCGCAAGGACCGCGCATCGTTTTCGTGAATCCGCCCGCGCCGGTCCGGCGGCAGATTGAGCAAGAACGACGCGCCGCGGCCGACTGACGAATAGTAGAGATCAACGAGCTGCTGCGGCGTCTTCACCTGGTCGTCTTCATGCTGGTGATAGAACCAGCCCGGCCGGATCGACACGTCGCACTCGGCGGGCACCCAGTTGGTGCCTGGCCGATCGCCGCGATTCAATCGCTCGACATCGGCGTGCCCCGGCGCGAAGTCCGCACTGTTCTGTGTCGCCCAGCAGGTCTCGCCCGCGATGCCGCGCTCATTGCCGACCCACCGGACGTCGGGACCGGCGTCGCTGAACAGCACCGTACTGGGCTGGAGATCGCGCACGAGCTGCCAGGTATTCGGCCAGTCGTAGTAGGTGCGGTTGTCGATCTCGCGCCGCTCGTAGACGCCGCCGTAGTAGCCGTCGCCCCCGTTCGCGCCGTCGCAGAAAATCTCGAACACCGGCCCATACTCCGTCAGCAGCTCACGCAGCTGATTCCGATAGTACGCGAGGTACGCTGGCCTGCCGTAATCCTTGTGGTTGCGATCCCACGGCGAGAGATAGATGCCGAACCGCACTCCCTGCCGGGCGCAGGCGGCGGAGATCTCCTTCACCACGTCGCGACGAAACGGGCTGTTCTTCACCGAATGCTCCGTGTACCGCGACGGCCACAGGCAAAAGCCATCGTGGTGCTTACAGGTGAGGATCAGCCCTTTCATCCCGCCGTCTTTTGCCGCGCCGACGATCTGGTCCGCGTCGAAGGCGGTTGGATTGAAGAGCGCTGGTGATTCGTCCCCGTCGCCCCATTCGCGGTTCGTGAACGTGTTGATGGTGAAGTGGAGGAAGCCGTAGAACTCGAGCTCGTGCCAGGCCAACTGACGCGGGCTGGGGCCCGGGGGGTAGGGCACGGGAAGCTCGACGAAGGTCGATCGCGCCAAGCCCGCGGCACTCAATGATGTGCCAACGAACTCGCGCCGATTCATCAGCGCGCGACCTTCACGACCGTATCCCACGTGCGCGTAGTCACGTCTTTGCCGAATGTCTTTTGGATCAGCGTCATGAACACCGGGCCCTTCGGGTTCGGCATGTACGCGCTGAAGATCTCGCGGTCTTTCATGGCGAGGATCCGCGCACCGTCCATCTCTACCGGGAGCGTGATCTTCCCCTTCGGTCTGACGCGCAGGAACGTGACAATGCGTTTCGCTTTGGGACTGAGCTTGAAGGGTTTGTAGGGATCAGATACGAGAAGCTTCCGCAGCTGCTCGATGGGCCGGACGATCGTCACGAAGGCCCGGCCGAGGCGGTCCTGCATGGCCGCCTCAGCTTGCTGTTGCAGTGCCGTTTCCGACGCACTCGGCGCGTCGAACACCACGTTGCCACTCGCAAGCACCGTCTTGACGTCAGAAAAGCCTGCCGCCTCGAACGCCCCTTTCAGCGCCGGCATCTTGCAGTTCATCGGCATCACGCCCCGGAGGAACGCCGCATAACGTGTCATGACCGAAAGTTAGCGTCTTGTCGAAATCGCCGTACCCTAAACGACTATTGGGTGAAGCGGGCATATTTCAGAACTTCTGGGAGGGTGCGATGAAATTCTTGTGCTTGATTTACCAGGAAGAAAAGCAAGAACCGAACGTCCCGCGGGACCAGATCGAGCAGGCGAAGAAGGACTATTGGGCATTCGCGGAAGGCATCAAGAAGACCGGCAATTACCTGGGGTCGCACGGGCTGCAGCACACCGACCAGGCCACGACCGTGCGCGTCCGCAACGGCAAAATCTCCACCACCGACGGCCCGTTCGCCGAGACCAAAGAGCAGCTCGGTGGCTACTTCCTCGTCGAGGCGAAGGATCGCGCCGAGGCCATCCAAATCGCGAGCCGCATCCCGTCGGCGAAGTGGGGTTCGGTCGAAGTTCGTCCTGTCTGGTCCGAAAACGGCAAGTAATCACCCTGGGAGGAATCATGCGTTACCTGTGCTTGATTTACGAAGACGAGAAGTGGTGGGAAAAGGCGACCGAATCCGATATGCAGAAAGGCATGGCCGATTACAACGCCTTCACCGAGAGCATCAAGAAGAGCGGGAAATACGTCGGTGGTGAAGCGCTGCAGCCCACCAAGACCGCGACGTCGGTGCGGGTTCGGAACGGCAAGCTGTCGACGACCGATGGACCGTACGTCGAGACGAAGGAGCAGCTCGGCGGCTACTACCTGATCAACGCGAAGGACCTGAACGACGCGGTCCAGGTGGCGTCGCGGATTCCGGGCGCGCAGCATGGCACCGTGGAGGTCCGTCCGATCATGGAGTTCAACCAGCCGTAGACACGATCGAGTCGGTCTACCGCGCCGAATCCCGCCGCGTCCTCGCCACCCTGATCCGCCTCCTCGGCGACTTCGACCTCGCCGAGGAGGCGCTGCAGGATGCGTTCGCGGCGGCGCTCGAGCGCTGGCCGGTCGAAGGCGTGCCGGCGAATCCGCGCTCGTGGCTCATCTCCACCGGCCGATTCAAGGCGATCGACCGGCTGCGCAAGACGCGCCGCGAGTCCTCACCCCCTGACCCCCTCTCCTTGCAGGAGAGGGGGAACGACAGCTCCGAGCCCGAGGACTACGATGTCGCAGACGACCGGCTGCGGCTGATTTTCACCTGCTGTCACCCCGCGCTGAATCCCGATGCTCAAGTCGCGATGACGCTCCGAGAGGTGTGCGGGCTGACGACCGAACAGGTGGCCGCCGCATTCCTCAGCACGGCACCGACGCTCGCGCAGCGCATCGTCCGCGCGAAGTCGAAGATCCGCGACGCCCGCATCCCCTATGAAGTACCATCCCTCCCCGATCTTCCCGAGCGCCTGGCGAGCGTGCTGCACGTTGTCTATCTCGTCTTCAATCAGGGCTACTTCACCCGCGCCGATCTTGCGACGGAGGCGATTCGACTCGGCCGGCTGCTGGTCGACCTGCTTCCCGAGCCCGAAGCGATCGGTCTCTTGGCGCTGATGTTGTTGCACGATGCCCGCCGCGTCACGCGGACAACGACTGCGGGTGTGCTGATTCCGCTCGAGGAGCAGGACCGCTCGCAGTGGGACCAGGAACAGATAAAGGAAGGGGTGGCGCTCGTGCGCTGCGCGTTCGAAGCGCGTCGCGCGGGGCCTTACGCGCTGCAAGCCGCCATCGCGGCGGTGCACGCCGAAGCTCCGTCGTCCGCCGCAACCGATTGGAGCGAGATCGTGGGACTGTACGACGTGTTGCTCAGGATGGACCCGTCGCCCGTCGTCGAGCTGAACCGCGCGGCTGCGGTCGCAATGCGCGATGGCCCCGAGCACGGGCTCGCGCTCATAGACGCGATTCTGGCGCGCGGTGAGCTCCAGGAGTATCACCTGGTTCACGCCGCGCGCGCGGACCTTTTTCGCCGGCTGGGCCGTAAAGCGGAGGCGACCGCAGCGTACAAACGGGCGCTCGAACTGGCCGTCGAGGAGCCGGAGCGACGCCTGCTCGAACGACGATTGCAGGAGCTCTGACGCTCAGTCTTCCGGATACCAGTTCTTCTCCCACGCGTGGGGCTTGAGCTTCGCCAGCATCACCGCGGGCAACGCGCCTTTCGTGGACGCCATCGTATTCTGACGGACATGCGCCGGGCGGCGCATCCCGGGAATGACCGTCGATACCTCGGGCGATGAGAGACAGAAGCGCAGCGCCAGCTCGGGCAGCGTTTCAACCTGATGATCGAGCACGCTCGCCAGCGCCCGCGCCCGCCGTTCCGCCTCGGCTTTGCGGTCGCCCGCGAAGTACTCCGCGCGCCAATCGCCGGCGGGGAACACGGTATTGGCTTTGATCTGGCCGGTCAACGCGCCTTCATCGAACGGCACGCGGGCGATGATGCCCAGCGGTTTCTGTTTGGCGAGCGCAAACAGCGCCTTCTCAGGAGAGCGGTCGTAGATGTTGTAGATCACCTGCGCCGTTTCGAACACCGGGTCCGCCAGGACGCGGAGCGCGGTCTCCGGCGCGTGATCGTTGATCGAGATCCCCCAGTGCAGCACCTTTCCTTCTTCTTTCAGGCGCACGATCTGCTCGTAGGACGCTTGCCAGTCGGGATGCTGTAGCCAGGCGTCATTCCAGACGTGCAGCTGCTGCAGGTGCAGCGCGTCCATGCGGAGGTTCTTGAGGGACTGCTCGGTGCAGGATGCGATGTGCTGGGCCGGGAAGACGTCACCGAGCGTGTCACTCGCCTTCCCGGGCCACTGCCGATTCCTCGGCGGGATTTTTGTCGAGACGATGGCGCGGCCCGCACGGATTTCGTGCTGCAGCTCTTCACCGATCACGCGCTCGCTGTGCCCGTCGCCGTAGGCCAGCGCGGTGTCGAAAAAGGTGATACCCTGCGCGATCGCCTCGTGCAGCGCTTTGCGGCCCTCGGCGTCGTCCACGCCCCGCCACATCTCGCCGCCGATACCCCAGGCGCCGAAGCCGATCTCGCTGACGCGGTAGCCGGTCGTGCCGAGGGCCCGAGTTTTCATGGCCGCGCTCCCACCGCCGTGTCCAGGCCGCTGCTGATCACGTCGCGGAGCGGTGTCCGCCGCAATTCAGCGGCGAACTGTGGGACGCCTTTCGTCATGACGTCGGTGAAGCGCACCGTGGCGTCCGCGAGCCGTTGGGCCAGCAGCTCGTGCACCGCGAGCTGCTGCGCGGTGGGCGCGAAGTCCGCCCCGTTCTCAGCCATGTCCGACTGCAGTGCGGCGAGTCGGCCGTAGAGCTGCATCGGGTTGCGGAATGCATCCTCACGCGCCCCCGTCAGGTTCACATCGAACAGCGCGCCTTCGACCTGGACGATGCGACGGTCGAGTGAATCAGCGAGGGCGGCCATCCGCTTGGCCCCGGAGTCGGCGACGAGGGCGGAGTCGCGGAGTTGTGCGGCGAGATCGCGCACCTGTTTGCGCACCCACTCGAGCCGGTTGATCATGCGCGCGATGCTGTCCTGCTCCGCGTGAATCGTGCGCGCGAGCTTCCCCTGCGCCTGCACGTCCGCGTCCGTCCCCGTTGTGGTGGGATCCTTGAGGACGGTGAGGGACTGTGTCGCGGTCGCGGGCGTTGATCGCGCCGCCGAATCCTCCACCACGACCCGGACCGTGTAGGTCCCGGGCAGGACGAGGGGCCCTCGGAGCGACAGATCGAGGTCCCAGGTCACGAGCGGCCGCGTCCCGTCCGCGCCGACGCGCACGAATGTCTTGCCCGGAGGCGGCGTGCGCAGCTTTGGAATGGTCGGCACAGTGTAGCGGAGGTCCCACCACACACGGTTGAACCCGAGCTTGCGCTCTCCCTGGAGCACACGCACCGTGTCTCCCTGCGCGTCGAGAATCACAAGCTTCGCGGGCTTGAGGGGACGGCGCGCGCTGTCGCCGGGCGCGGCCGATGGTCCGGCGGGAACGCCCGAAGGACTGGCAGGAGGACCGGTAGTCGTGTCAGCGAGCGGGGCGGAGACATAGTAGGTGAGCGGCACGCCGGGCGGCGCGTTCTCCGCCTGCACCGCACTGTTCGGCGCGCTCGCAACCCCCTGCTGGTCGCGCAGCCGGTAAGCGGGCGGGGGCACGAACACAGCCACCTTGCCTGCCAAGGTCGACCCGTCGAGCTGCTCGAGCGGCGAGATGTCATCCAGGATGTACAAGCCACGCCCATAGGTCGACACCACGAGATCGTGGAAGCGCGGCTGCACCGTGAGCCACGACACGGGGGCGTGAGGCAGATTGGTCTGGAGTGGGAGCCAGCGCGCGCCGTCGTCGAGCGTCACGTACAGCCCGTTCTCCGTCCCGGCGAACAGCAGGCCATGCCGCACCGGGTCCTCGCGCACGATGTGCACGAACGAGAGGGTTGAGCGCGGGAACGTCTCCGAAATCTTTCTCCAGCTCTTGCCAAAGTCGGTGGTCTTGAAGATGTAGGGATCGAGGTCGTCGAGCTCGTGCAGGTCGGCCGCGAGATACGCCGTACCGGCGTCGAAGTGTGAGGGCTCGATGTTCACGATCTTCGCCCAGGGCGAAAGCTTCGGGATGTTGCTCGACACATCCGACCAGCGCGCGCCGCCATCCGTGCTCACGTTCACGCGCCCATCGTTCGACCCGGCCCACAGGACACCCGCCCGCACCGGCGACTCCGCGAGTGCGAACAAGGTGGCGCCGTCGAACGTGTACAGATTGTCCGTCGTAACGCCGCCCGAGCTCTGCTGGTGCGTCGTGTCGTTCCGGGTGAGATCGGGACTGATCACCTGCCAACTGGAACCGCCATCCTTCGTGACGTGCACGACCTGGCTGCCGACGTAGACCTTCGTGTGATCGTGGGGCGAGATGGCGATGGGGAACGTCCAGTTCCATCTGTACTTCATGTCCACGGGTCGCCAGCCGTAGCCCGCCTCGGGCCAGATGCGCACGTTGCGCGCGTGATCGGTCCGGACGTCGTAGACCTCGAGCCCGCCGTCGTAGCAACCTGACCACACCGTGGTGTTGTCCACGGTGTCCGGAATCGCAAAGCCACTTTCACACCCACCCACGTGACCCCACTGGCCCTCGTTGAGCCCCCCGCCGGTGCTGCGGCTCGGCATGCGGTAGGACGAGCCGTCCTGGCGATTGCCGTAGAGGTTGTAGGGCACGCGCGTGTCGGTGTGCACGTGATACATCTGCGCGATCGGGAGCACGACGCGGGTCCAGCTCTTGCCGCCGGTGAGCGTGATGCTCGCCCCACCGTCGTGGGCGATCATCATGCGGTCAGGGTTCAACGGATCGATCCACATGTCGTGGTTGTCGCCGCCGGCCTGGAAGCCGGAGCGCCCAAGCGTCTGGCCGCCGTCGCGCGACATGCTGAACCGCACCGACACGAAGTAGAGCCGCTCTTCATCGTCGGGCGCCACGGCGAACCGCACGTAGTAGGGCGCCCGCTCGGCCATGTCGTGGTTGCGCGACACGACGCGCCAGAAGTTGCCGCGATCGTCGCTACGGTAGAGCGTCGGGTCGCGGTCTTCGACGAGCGCGTAGACGGTATTCGGGTTCGACTGCGCGACCGCCACGGCGACTTTGCCGATGACGTGCTTCGCATCGGGCAGTCCATGTCCGACGACACGCTTCCACGTGACCCCGCCGTCGTACGACGCCCACAGCCCGCTGCCCGGCCCACCGCTCTGCAAATGCCAGGTCTTCACCTCGAACTGCCACATGCCGGCGAACAGAGTGTTGGGGTCGCCGGGATCGATCGCCAGGTCCGAGCAGCCGGTGTTCGGGTCCACGAACAGCACGCGCGTCCACGTCCGGCCGCCGTCTGCGGTACGGTACACTCCGCGTTGCTGTGCGGGCCCGTAGGCGCGCCCCAGCGCGCACACCAGCACCACGTCGGGATTTGTCGGATGGATGACGATGCGGGCGATGCGCCCCGTCGAATCGAGCCCCATGTGCTGCCAGCTCCGCCCGGCGTCGGTGGAACGGTAGACACCGTTGCCGAGCGCGGTCATCGAGCGGATGAAGAACGTCTCGCCGGTCCCCGCCCACAACACATTGTGCGCCGACGGCGCGATGGCGAGCGCGCCGATCGCCTGTGCCGGCTCGCTGTCGAACACCGCGCGCCAGTGCACGCCGCCGTCCTCGGTCTTCCAGATCCCGCCCGACGCGGCGCCGACGTAGGCGATGAGGGGGTTCCCGGGCTCGCCCACGATGGCAATGGCGCGGTTCCCTTCAGGTCCGACGAAGCGGTAATGCAGCCGCGTCCACAGCGTCGTGTCCACCTGCTGTGCAGCGGCGACGCGAATGGAGGACGCCGCAACCAGAAGCGCGAAAAGAGCCCTCATGGATGACCCTTCCTTTATCTGAGTTGAATAGGCACGGCGGAGGGTGTGAGTCCGTCCGCTTCCGCGGTTAGCGTGACGGTTCCGGGTCTTCTACCGGCGCGGATGATGACGAGCGCCTTGCCATTGAAGAGTCGGACCTGGTTCGCTTTGAACGATGTATGGCTGGTCTGGTCGCCGTTGTCGACGCCAACGATTTGCGCGTCCCCGCCGCTAAGACGAAATCGAATGAGCGGCTCCGCGGTCGGCACGAGGGCACCGGCACGATCCTGAACGGTGACCGTGACGAAGGAGAGGTCGTCGCCATTGGCGCGAATGCGCGCGCGATCCGGCGCCAGCGCGACCCGCGCGGGCGCGCCGGCAGTCCTCACCTCCGCGGTCGTCCAGACTCGGCCGCTCTTGCGCGCGACGGCCCGCAGGGTCCCCGGCCTGTACCCGACGCGCCACATCAGATGACTCACCGGCTCGGGCTTGCGCTTGGTGCCGAGCGATGTGCCGTTCAAGAACAACTCGACCTCCTCGGCATTGGTGTAGGCCCACACATCGATCGAATCCCCCGGCGTCCAGTTCCAATGCGGGAGCAGATGGAGCATCGGCTGCTCCGTCCACACACTCTGGTATAAGTAGAAGGGATCCTTGGGAAATCCCGCCAGATCGACCACGCCGAAGTACGAGCTGCGCGCCGGCCACTCGTAGGGCGTGGGCTCACCCAGGTAGTCGATGCCCTGCCAGACGAAGATCCCCGAGAGGAACGGATAGCGCTCGAACAGTCGCAGCGACTCTTCGTGCAGCGAGCCCCAGAACGCGCGCCGGTTGTCATACGATGAGAGCCGGCCGTTTTTGGGTGGCTGCGGTGCCTTGTCCTTCTCGTACGGCGTGTAATAGACGGCGATGCTGTCGGAGGGAGAGGGCTGTTCATATACGCCGCGGGAGTTCAGGGCCGACATCGCCTCGGTGATGATGAACTTCGCGCCCGGGTATTGCGTCGGAAAATCGGCCCACACCTCGTGGTGATAGTTGTGGCCCAGGAGATCGAGCGCGCCGGCGTGAAAGACCGGATTCTGCGGGCTCCCGTTATTCGCGGCCTGGGTGATCGGCCGTGTGGCGTCGAGCGCCCGGACGATTCCGGCGAGCTCGCGCGCGATGGGAGCAGCGGTGCTGTCGCCGTTGTTCCACTGCTCCATCACTTCATTGCCGATACTCCAGATGAAGACGCTGGGATGATTGCGGTCGCGCAGCACCATGTCCGACAGGTCGCGCACGTGCCACGCGTCCCAGTCGAGATGGTAGTCGTACGGGGTCTTTTCCTTCTTCCACATGTCGAAGGCTTCGTCCATCACGATGAAGCCCATGCGGTCGGTCAGGTCGAGCAGCTCGGGCGCGGGCGGATTGTGCGACGTCCGAATCGCGTTGACCCCCATCGCCCGCATGATCTCGAGTTGCCGCTCAATCGCGCGCGTGTTCACGGCGGCGCCCAACGCACCGAGGTCGTGATGCAGGCATACGCCGCGGATCTTCACGTGGCGCCCGTTCAGGAAGAATCCTGAATCGGCCCGGAAAACGAACGCCCGCACACCGAACGACGTGGTGTACGAATCACACAGGCGGTTCCCGCACCTGACGAGGGTAACGGCGCGATAGAGATACGGCCGCTCGAGCGACCAGGGGACGGGGCGCGCGATCGTCAGATCTTGCACCAGCTCGGCGACTGAGTCGCCTGGGATCCGGCCCATAGTCGATACGGCGGCCACTTCCCTTCCGGCGGAATCGTACACCACCGTGTTGAGCACGACCGGCTGCTCGACGTGCCGCTCGTTGCGGAGCATGGTGCGGATCGAGATGCGACTGGCATCGTCGCTCACGCTCGGCGTCGTGATGTACGTGCCCCACTGATCGACGTGCATCGGACCCGTCGTGACCAGCCGCACGTGCCGGTAAATCCCGGATCCGGAGTACCAGCGTGAGTTCGGCTGCTGGGAATTGTCGACGCGCACCGCAATCACGTTGCGCGCGCGGTAGCGGAGGTGCGGCGTCAGCTCGAAGCGGAAGGAGCTGTAACCGTAGGGACGCTTGCCGAGGTACTGCCCGTTGATCCACACCTCGCTGTTGCGATAGACGCCATCGAAATCGACGAAGACAACCTTGCCGCTGTCGGCGGCAGACACGGTGAACGTCTTGCGATACCAGCCAATGCCGCCCGGGAGCGCACCGCCCGCCACGCCGGCGGGGTTCTGCTCGCTGAACTCGCCTTCGATGCTCCAGTCGTGCGGCAGGTCCAGTGTGCGCCAACCGGCGTCGTCAAATGCCGTCTCCTGCGCACCCGGGACATCGCCGAGATGAAAGCGCCAGGCGTGATCGAAGTTCTGCGTTTGCCGTTGGGCCAAGAGCAGCAGGAGCAGCGCGATCACGATCTAGCCTCGGAAGTAGAGGTAAGCCGCGATAATCAAGACCAGCACGACAGCGGACGCGACCACATCGCCGCGCGTCCAGCTCGCGCGCGACTGCTGCTGTTGCTCAGGCGTCACCGTCGCGTACGTCAGGCCGACTAGTCGGTCGGCCGCCGGCGCCGGGGTCAGATAACTCACGATCACCATCGTCGCGGCCGAGACGATGAAGATGAAGAGACTGTAGTACTGGAAGTAGATGTTGTTGATGATCCACAAGAACGAGCCCGGCGCGTAGCCGTGGCCGAGGGTGCCGAGCTGCAGGCTCACTGGCGTGTCGACGATGAGCCGGAAGACGCCAAGGAGAAAGCCGACGACCAGCGCGGCTAAGGCTCCCTGGGCATTGAGGCGCTTTAGAAATACGCCAAAAAAGAAAACGGTGAAGATCGGCGGCGCGAGATACGCCTGCACTCCCTGAAGGTAAAAGTAGAGTCCCCTGCCGCCTTGGATCACCGGAATCCAGAGGAGCCCGATGAGGACCATCACTGCCGTCGCCACGCGGCCGGTCCATACCAGTTGATGCTGCGTCACGCCGGGCCGGAGCTTCTGGTAGATGTCCATCGTGAAAAGGGTTGAGCACGCATTGAAGGCGCCGGCGAGCGAGCTCATGAGGGCGGCGAGCAGACCCGCGACGACGAGGCCGCGGATGCCTGCGGGGAGGATCGACTTCACCATCAACGGAAACGCCGCCTGCGCCGCGTCGGGAATGGCGTTGCCGGAAGCGTCCACGATCCCGGCGAGCCCTGGTGCTTTGCCGGTACGCGCGAGCGCGAGCGCGAGCATCCCAGGGATGATGAAGATGAAGACCGGAAGGAGTTTGAGGTACGCGGCGAAGATGGACCCTCGTCGCGCTTGTTGCTCATTCGGGGCGCCGAGCGCGCGCTGCACGATGTACTGGTCGGTCGTCCAGTACCAGAGACCGACGATCGGCGCGCAGAACAGCATGCCGAGCCAGGGGAAATAGTCATTGAAGTACCAGGCGATGCGCGAGGTCTCCCGCACCGGCGCCCACGTGCCTTCCATACCTGCGGGAATGAGTGGCTTCCAGAGATTGAACATGTCCGAAGGCAATGCGGCGCGGAGCTCGTGCCAGCCGCCGAGCCGCGCCAGGCCGAACACGGTGATCAGCACGGATCCTATGATGAGAACGATGGTTTGCGCCGCGTCGGTGTATGCCACGCCTCGCATGCCGCCCGCGATGGTGTAGATCCCCGTCAAGGCAACCACAGCTACCGAGCCGACCCAGAACGCGCTGAGCGTCGCGCCGAAGAGGCGCAGATGAGCCTCAGGCAGCAGCGTGGCGAAAACGACGCCGCCCGCGAAGATGCCGACGGCGAACTTGGTGAGGACGTACGCCACGAGCGAAATGATCGACAGGACCCAGCGCGCCCCCGGCGAGAACCGCCGCTCGAGGAACTCGGGCATCGTGTACACCATCGAGCGCATGTAGAAGGGCACGAACACCCAGGCCAGCACGAGCAGGCACCACGCGTGCAACTCGTAATGCGCGAGCGCCACGCCGCTGGTGGCGCCCGCGCCGGCGAGGCCCACCAGATGCTCGGAGCCGATGTTGGATGCAAAGATGGACGCCCCGACGATGAACCAGCCGAGGTTGCGACTCGCGAGGAAGTAATCCGCCGCCGTATCCTGACCGCGCCGGATCACCCACCAGGTGATCCCGAGCAGGAGCAGGAAATACAGTCCGATGAAGAGCCAATCGAGGCCGGACATCGCGCCGAGACTACACCTCACCGAACGAGTGTCAAGAAAGGCCCGTTTGTGGCCGCGTGACCGCCACAGTGGGCGCGCGTGCCGCAGCGCTCACGCCACGACCGACCCCCGTGCCAGCCGGACCGTCAGGCGTCGAGCGCGCAAAGAAAGGACTTACGCCAGCGTACTGTGCAAAGCTCGAGCCCAACGGGCGGCATGTGGATTGCGGCTGATATATCACGTTAGGCGACCATGTCCCACCCGGTCCGCTCGCCGTCGCGCCCAAGCTCTACACCTCCCGCCGGAGGCTTGCCATGAGACATCTCCACGTGGTGTCGTTTTTGGCGTTTCTGGGATTTCTTGCACCCCCTGGCGCGCACGCGCAGGAGGTCGGCAAAGTGGCGGGCACGGTGACGGACCGCGCGACGGGCGCGCCGCTCGCGGGTGCGCAGGTGACCGTCGTGGGGACGCGCCTCGTGGTCGTCACCGATGCCGCCGGCCACTTTTCTCTCGATGCGGTGCCAGCCGGGACGGTCGCATTGCGCGCTCGAACGATCGGCTACGGCTCGGCCGAGCAGTCGATGTCGGTCGGCACAGGCGAGGCGGCCACGGCGGATTTTCAGCTGCAGCCCCAGGCCGTCGAGCTCGAGGGCGTCGTGGTGGTGGGATACGGCACGCAGCGGCGTGACGCGATCACGGGAGCCGTGGCGAGCGTCACGTCCGACCAGTTCGTCGAAGCCCCCACCCGCGACGCCGCGTCGCTGATCGCGGGGAAGATCCCCGGGCTCGCCGTGACGACCCCGAGCGGCAATCCGACGGCGGGTACGGAGATCACCCTCCGCGGCACTCCGACGATCCAGGGCCCGCGCAGTCCGCTCGTGTTGGTGGACGGCATCCCCGGCAACCTATCCACAGTCGCCCCGCAGGACATCGAGTCCATTGACGTGCTAAAGGACGGCTCGGCGGCCGCGATCTACGGCTCGCGCGCGTCCAACGGCGTCATCCTCATCACCACGAAGCGCAACGCGGGCAGCAAGCCGACGATTCGCTACGAGTCCTACGCGAGCCAGCAGACGCTCTATCGCTCGCCCGACTTTCTCACGGCCGCCGACTACCGTCGCCTGATCGCGCAGAAGTACAACTTTCAGGACTTCGGGTACTCAACCGACTGGCAGAAGCTCGTACTGCGCTCGCCCGCCAGCTCGACGCAGAACCTGACGATCTCGGGCGGCGACGCGGCGACGAACTACACCGGGGCCCTCACTTACGACAACCGTCAGGGGATTTTCCGGCGCTCCGACGACCATCAGCTCACCGGGCGCGTGCACGTCGCGCACACCATGTACGGCGGGCACCTGCTCGCCGACCTCAACATGCTGACCCGCGTCGAGAATTCATTCTGGGGACCGGATTACAATTACGCGTGGCGCCAGACACTGATCCGCAATCCGACCGACCGCGTGTTGGACGACCAGGGGATGTGGCAGGAGCGGGGCACCTACTTCTACGTGAATCCGCTGGGCCTGATCAACGAAGACAACGGCAGCACCGAAAGCCGCAACCTCCGGCTCCACGGGACGCTGACGCTTATGCCAGTGAACAAGCTGCGCTTGTCCGTCATGGGCGGCACCGAACGTGGCTCCGTGGAGCAGGGCGACGCCACGACGTTCCGGCACGTCAACACCACGCAGAACGGGCAAGACGGGACGGCCTACCGCTACAGCGGCGAAGACGCCTCCAAGATTCTCGAGATGACCGGCACATACGGCGACCGGATCGGGGGCCACAACTACACCCTGCTCGGCGGCTACAGCTACCAGGACTTCGAGAACGACTGGTTCTGGTTCCGTACCTACGACTTCCCCACCGATCTGTTCGGTACGAACCGCCTGCAAAGCGGCGACGCGCTGGCGGCGGGCAAGGCCGGGGTGCGGAGCTTCAAGTCGTCCTACAAGGTCATCGGGTTCTTCGGGCGCTTGAACTACGATTGGGACAACCGCTTCCTCCTGATGGGCAGCCTGCGCTACGAAGGCAACTCTAAGTTCGGCGCGAACCACAAGTGGGGCCTGTTCCCCGCGATCTCGGGCGGCTGGCGCGTCTCGCGCGAGGGCTTCATGCGCGGCGCGCCGTTCGTGAACGACCTGAAGCTGCGTCTCGGCTATGGCGTCACGGGCATCGCGCCGGACGACGCCTATCTCTCGCTCACGAGCTACACCTATGGCTCCCGCTTCCTCTATAACGGGGACTGGGTCCAGGGCCTCTCGCCGACGCGCAATCCCAACCCCGACCTGCGCTGGGAGCGCAAGGGAGAAATCAACCTCGGCGCGGACTTCTCCCTATTCGATTACCGGCTCGCCGGAAGTCTCGATCTCTACCAGCGCGACACGAAGGACATGCTGTACAGCTACTCCGTCCCCGTGCCGCCGTACCTGTTCGGCTCCATCCTCGCGAACGTGGGCCACATGCGGAACAAGGGGATCGAGGCACAGCTGACCTATGACGT
>Ga0066686_10000228_pt1 | contig 17502 bp, 27 predicted proteins | sample GraSoiAngelo_135_FD_65627 | JGI IMG/M metagenome (GOLD analysis project Ga0066686, IMG submission 65627) | Grasslands soil microbial communities from the Angelo Coastal Reserve, California, USA - 14_0929_05_40cm | ecosystem: Environmental > Terrestrial > Soil > Grasslands | place: USA...
AGATCTCGTTCACGTTGTCGTTGAAGTTGTCCGCGAGCCAGCCGATTTTGATCGTGTGGTCCCCTTGGTCCACGACCGCGTCCTGGAACGTGCTCGCGCCCCACCCGAGGGTCGAGCTCAGCGTCCAGGTCGGGTCGACGTACAACGGGTAGAGGGCGTGGGCGAGCATGTCCGCGTTCAAGGTCGCGTTCAAAATCCCATTGGAGAAGGTCAGGGATGAGACGGCGTCCGGCCACATCTGCGGGAGGGCCGACGAGTCCCACGCGTGGAACCCGCTAGCCGTCCACATCGTCGGGCCGCCGGGGGCGCTCAGCACGATCGTGTTGTTCGCGATGTTGATGTTCAAGGCCGTTGTGGTGAGCGTCGCCGAGACGACGGGGGTCGGCGGAGACATTGGGATCACGATTGTCTCCTTGACCGCCTCAGGCCGGAACTCGTACGTCGCGCCGAGAACCTTCGCTTGGACCAAGGTCGCACCCAGTCGGGTCACCGAGAATCGCGTTTGCGTTTCCGCCAATTGGTACGGCCAATCTCCGGTCGACCGATTGAGCGAGCTGACGGGCCGCCAGACGCCGTCCCACCGTTGGAACGTCGGCAGCTGGTGCATCTCGATGGTGCCGTCGGGATTGACGACGCGTTCCCAGCCGGGGCCGTACGTGACAGACCGTGATGCGAGGGGTTGGGCGGCGAGCGGTTGAACGGTCCCGGCTCGTACGTCGCGAGGAATCGCCGCGAAGACGACCAAGAGCATGAGCAAGGCGGCGGAGACTGCGAAGAGGCGCCGGGTTCGATATGGCCGCGAGGGAGGCGGGAATCGGTCCGAGCGGCGAGACGGTGGTGCCGGGCTTCCTTCGATCGTCCCAGCCTGGGCGTTCCCAGCCCTTCCTGATTGAGTGACCACGACTCTTGACGACCAAGCGGGGGTGTTACGAGAAAACTCGTTCATGGGGGAATCCTTCGGAGAGCGGCGAAGGCATCAGAGTCCGAAGGGATAACCGTTCAGAACCCTGCGTCGAGACGCAGGGTCGGGACGCACCGTCGGGACCCAGGGTCCGGACCAACCGTCGGGACGCTGGATTGAGAGAAATTTCGCGGAGAGAGCGATGCCGAGACCGGATCTACTGCCCCGTTCATCCGTTGCCGCTCAAGCCGTATCGGCGGAGGAACGGCTCCAGCTCTTTCTTGTAGTCCATGCAGTACTCGAATCCTCGCTTCGTGACCTGCATCCTGGCATCGATGAGGCCTAGGTCGGTGAGCTCGCGTAGGCGGTCCTCCAGCCGATTGTTCGGCACTTGCGCGCGGTGACCAATGTTGGAGAGGGTCGGGTGTTCGCCCGCTTTCTGGCTCAGGTGGATCGCGCTGAGGATGTCGTAGTAAATCTTAAGCGTCATGCGACTCCCGACCACCGTCAACATCACGGTGAATCCGACGACACCAAAGGCCCCGTGGCACACGGGCTCCCCGCCCCTTCGCGTGGCAAATCGCCCTATGCCTACTTAATAGTGTTACCCTGAACGTTCCGTTGCGACCACCAGGGGCACCCGCGACGGCGCCGCTATGGGTCGATGACAGGTGGCCTACCGATCGTCCTCATCCACGCGTTCGACTAACGCGCGGACTCCGTGATGCCGACTTTTTCACGAAACGGTCATACTATTTCTGACCTGACTCAACATGCCCGCAAACTTCGGCGCAAGCGCCACGTGAGGCGGCAGGCAGCGGCCCGACGGGGCTTCAGGCGGTACTTCCGTCATAGACATTTCTCCTACTCGAACCGACAATTGCGCCTTCCAGGAGTCCTACGACAACGAGAACATTCCAAATCGACCAGATTAATATGGGACTCGAAATCACACCCGCGCGCGACACGAGGAACAATACGAACAACAGCCCAAGGCAGAACTCCCCAACTCTGAGATGCGGCCATCGAATCGATTTCGACGAAGCGAAACGAAGCCGGACTGGCCAACCATGAGTGGCGATTCGGTCAAGGCCGAGCGCGAAAGCAATCCACGCGGCGTAGACCAGGTAGTAGGGCCATGGTGGTTGCAACGGAACTCCCGAGGTGATCAGCAAGGCCAACGGGAAGGGAAACAGCAGCACGATGAGAATGCCGAACAAACGTCCCACGCGGCTTGGTTTCTGTCGTTGCTCTTTCGATCGTCGGCTCCACATCAACGTCGCGGCCCCATGACCTGACAGTGCAGCCGGACCAAATGGGCCTTGTGTCGCACAACCCCGAAGCGGCCGCTGAACCGGTTGACACTCGGTTCGGCAACTGTCCCCGACAACATCCTGCTTGAATACGAGAGGTCCTCCTCGCCCCTCGGCTTTGCAAGGCGCCTTGGCGACCAAGTCCCGAGCTTTGGAGCGTTCACACCGGTGGGACGTCGCGAACCAAAATTGGCACGTCAACCTTTCAGCGCTTTCAGTGCGGAAACTGGGCTGTCTCGCGAGAGGGGCTTTGGAAGCCGTCGGTGGCAAAGAACCTTCTTCTCTGGACGATTCACAAGGAGCCTGCCGGACACTCAGTTGCGGCTTCCATCCGTGTGACAGGTGCCATTCTCCGGGCGCACCGCCGGCTACCGCTCACTGGGTGGATTCCCGGAAGGATTAGAATCTTGAGTCGACATTCCTGAGGCGCCGAGGACGAGTTGATGGGTTACGGAGATGTATGGATTCTGGGCGCAGGATCGTCTGCGGAGGTCGAGGCCGATAGTATTCTGAAAATGGGCGCACCGTTGGTTCAGGATTTTCGGGAAAGTGCATTGGATCTACAGTCCGTGCTCGAAGGTGACGAGCGGGATGCCTTTGGTTCGGTCCTGAAGTTCTGGGACATATACGGCAGATCTCTAAACATTGAACAGCTTTTTGGGTATGTTGATTCCCCCGCTCTTATGCGGGCGACACAACTCAGGCATCCAGAGCAACTTCCTCCGGATATCCGGAAGAAAACACATTACCTGATTGCGAAGGTAATCACGGAACGCCTCGGGCACCGAATCTCCTCCTTGCACAGCAAATACGTGGAGCAGTTTGTCAAGACCGGCGGGGATACGATCACCTTCAACTGGGACATCACTATCGATCGGGCGATGATTCAGGAGCAGGCCAGAGTGGATTATGGCTTTCCCGAGCACTGGGGAAAGCAGTCCGGGTCTCCTCACTCTCTTCTTAAACTACACGGCTCCCTCAATTGGAAGTACTGTCGCGAATGCAATCGAGTCGATTACCTTGATGAGAAGGAAAAAGCCACTGAGTCGCTCCTTGGTAGATCCCGCCTCACTTGCCCAAAGGATGAGTCTCACAATCCGGAAATCCTCATGATTCCGCCCGTCTTGGCTAAGCTGACCGATGAGCACTCGATCATGGAAACCGTATGGAGGCGGGCCTTCGAAGTTCTCTCCCGGGCCAAACGTGTTCTAATCGTCGGCTACTCGTTTCCGGAGACCGACCTCCAGAGCCGAATCCTTATCAACCGAGGTCTCACAGAAGCAAGAGACCTCGACGTCATCTGTGTGATCACAAAGCCAAAGTTCGGGAGCGAGCGTCAGCGTTTTGAAGATCGATACGTCGAAACTCTAATCCATTCCGGAAAGCGAGACAAGATTCGATTTGAATACCAAACCTTTCGTGATACCGTACGAACGCGGAAAGCAGGCGACCTCCAACTCTAGTGGACTAGTATCGCCTCTCAACGATGGTTCGGTTGGTGAGAGCGTACCGAGGAAGATTCGAAGGCGGAGGGCCACACATCTCGCCACCGAGTAGACCGATCGATTCCATGACGGCCCGCGACACAGCCGTCCAGGAATGTCGAACAACTTGACCTCGCCATTGGTCGTGCATCATCGCCGATTTTTCACATGACCACGCGAAGCGAATCGCATCGAGCTGCTCTCCGTCGGGTGGATACCCAGATCGGTTTCGTGCCACTAGTCGGCTCCTTTCACCATTCGTTGGAGGTAATTCGATCCGGATGAGTAAGTAACCGCTCCACTCGTAACCAGCCAAAATCGGATCATGTCACAAAGTCTCGAATTTGTGACGGGATGAGAAAAAGAAGGGCACGCGTCACAGGCGTTACGCGGCCCCGGTGTGGAGAGATGCTTGTGCGGCCCGAATAGTGTCCCTCGAACACTGCGGTTGCGATATCCTCTCACGTGCAGACTGGGGCAGCAACTTTCGAAGGATCGCCCGAATAGGCGGATACCATCGCGACAGAAACCAAAGGTCAACGCATCCGATGAAAAGCAGAGCGACCAGGTAGACCGCATTTCTTACAAAGCCCTCCGGAACAAAGTTCACGATGACGTTCATCATGGAGTGGAAACCGTATCCGACCCCGACGAATAGAGCCGCTCTCGGTCTGGCTCCGAGGACTACCGGCACCCCGACTGTCAGCGTCCCTGACATCTGCCTGCAGTGTCATCTGGGACCCTAGCCAGTATTTTCATTCACGATACGAGATTATTTTCCCGTGTGCTTGAATTGCGAACCCTTACTGTCGCAGGAGGGCTGAGTGCTTAGCTGCTAACGAAGCCTCCACAACGAGGTCGATTTGCAGCAAGAATTCGGCTGTGGACCGGAGCAATAAATGGAAGAGAAGCGACCACCATGGAAAAGCTAAGTACCGGCGGACTCTCTCTCAAACCAGTGGCCCTGAAGGAAGAGGAAGCGTCTCGCCTGTTCACGATGCTACGGAGCAACGAGTTCATCGTGGAGATTTTGAGCGGGGCCCCCGGACTCGACATGCCGAACTGGTATTTGGGCGCAGGATGCATCTCACAGACCGTATGGAACCTCCTTCACGATTTCGAGCCGTCGCAGAATATCCAAGATTACGATCTGGTCTACTTCGATCCTACCGATCTGTCTTACGAAGCAGAGGACAGGGATATCCGGAGAGCCCAGGCGAGATTCGATTATCTCGGCGTGACCGTCGACGTCAAAAATCAAGCCCGGGTCCACTTGTGGTACCAAGAACATTTCGGACATCCCGTGCCGCCCTACGTGTCAGTAGAAGATGCGATAGGCTCGTGGCCAACGACTGCAACCAGCGTCGGCGTGAGGTCTCAGGATAACGGGGACTTCATTGTCTGCGCTCCGTTCGGGTTGAACGATGTGTTCTCGATGATTGTACGGCCGAACAAGAGGGGGGCCACGAGAGAGGTCTACGCGAACAAGGCAGAGAGGTGGGCACGGGTCTGGCCGAAACTGACCGTGATTCCCTGGGATGCTGAATAGAGGCATGCAGACAGATACGTTGGCCACGTGTCATCCGTGTGAGCGGCACGAAAGAGCCGCGCAGGAGCGGGCATGGAGATCGGAAGTGGGCGCGAGGCATCTCGCGTGTCCTCGCGCTATTCGCCCGCAGCCTGTCGAGCTTCTCTCTGCACCATTCGGACGATCGCCCTCTCGAGGTCCCCTTTCCCCTTCAGCGGTTTCCAACCTAGTACCTTCTCGACTTTCTCCACCCTGCCTATGACAGGACCGGTCAGAACTCCTTCAATGAGTTCAATGTTGCTTTTCGAGCCAATCGAATCGATAACGAGCCTGCATACCTCCAGGTCGCTGACGTAACTCGCGGGATTCGAGACGTTCAGGACCTCGCCATAGGCTTTTTCGTTGAGCGTGGCCATCAGGAAGGCCCTCGCCACGTCGTCCACGTGGATGCTCGCGCCGGCCTCGCCCCTCACGACCTTCAGAGGTTCCTCGCGTTGGGCCGCAAGGATGGTTTCTGAGCTCAAGTCTTGGTACTCGTCGTCGTCGAACACGACGTCGATCCGAAAGATGGTGACGGGCAATCCACGCTCGAGGTGGTACAACAGACAGAGTCGCTCGATGGCAAGTTTCATGATCGCGTAGGCGGGACCCGGTCCTCCTCGCCAAAGTTCGGGTCTGCAAGTCGTCTCTTCGTCCACTGCGGGCGAGTCCCTCTTGCCATAGACCGCTACGCTGCTCGCGTAGAGGAAGTGCTTCACGCAATGGGTTGTCGCGGCTTCCAATAGGTTCAGGGTTCCTCTGATGTTCACATCGAGCAAATCGGCGAGCGGCAGCCGGCCGCCCCACGAATGACCATCCCAGTTCAGGGCTAAATGGTAAACAACGTCCACGCCTTTGGCTGCCTCATCTACGGTCTCCTGGTCCACCATGCCTCCTTTGACATGATCCGCCCCCAACCCGACGAACTCCAAGTTGGCGTCGCGGTCCTTGGCGAGGCGACCCTCCTGGAGGTCAAGGACCCTCACGAAATAGCCCTCCCTCAGAAGGGACCGGACGAGGCGAGATCCGATAAAGCCACCTCCCCCCGTTACCAAGGCCTTCTTCATCATGCGCTTTACCTGCGGGTTGACCCTCTCCTGAGACCTCGGTCAATAGCTCCTCAGAAGCTCGAGGGCTTGTTCCTTGGTAGCGCAGCACTTGATCTCCGGATCGCCCCTAATCCAGTTGTGGTCGGTCACACTCCGGCTCGACGCAATGAGGATCACTGGCTTTCCCAGAGCCCTTGCCGCTCCGAGTTCTTGGGCTACTCCGAGCGATGACTCCCGAAGCTCTAGCACCACGAGGTCGCATACCTCAGGGCCGTCATGTCTCGTTTCTTGATCTCTTCGGCGTTGCTCTGGACATCGAGGTCGTAGGGCATGAACACGGTGTAGCCCGCACCGTAGAAGAACAGGCAGAGATCTTCGAGGGGTTTCGGCCCTTCCCTCAAGGTTCTGCCCACGTAAAGCGTCTTTCGGCCGGAGGGGTTCCTGATTAGTGGCATTGGCTTTGCCTCCCGAATTCTCCCCAATCCGAATATGTCTTTGGGCCGAACCCCGGAGGAAAATTGAGTCTCTTCCACCACCGACCCAATGAGTAGGCCCTATGAGGAGTGCGGCCAGATTGTAAAGCCCGCGCACAAGCTACTTGGTCGATGCCAACGCAAAGTGTCGTCCCCATGGACCTGCCGCGAGCTTGGAGATCCTTTCCCGCAGAATGGCCACGTGCTTCTGCACCGCGAGGATCGCGTAGATCCTCGCGGTTCCCCGATGGTACCGAAGGACGGTCACCTCAACCCCGTTCGGAACCGCTTTCTTCAGAAGGCTCGAGACGCTTCGGACTTGCGTCTCCGCAGGCGCCCTGCGATTGAGATGATGGTAAACGAGAACGCTTTGACCTCTCTGAATGTATGGCAGAATTTCGTCGAGGAAGACGAATTTCGGGGCTTTCAACAAATGTTTCTGCACCCGTCCCGCGATCCCGTTGTCAGGGTCTAGGAAGACGATGTCGCACTCCCGCATGGAATCCTGCGCTTCAGCCAGCCATGCGGCTCGCAAAGCGAGCCTGTCGGCCTTTTTGAGGCCCGTGTAATCCAGCCGTCTTTCGTAGAAAAACGTACCCGCAGGGAGAACGGCCCGTGCCCTTACAGCCCGCACATCCCTGAATCCGCGCCTGACGATTTCTCCCAGAACTCTGAAGAGCGCGGGATCGCAAACGGCAAGTTCCTCGTCCTTGCGGCTATTGCGGCTCAAGTACCCGACGAGTCGCCCATCGCCTCCCTTCCTTTCGTTGGGAACCAAGTACCAGACGACGCCCAAGCGCAAGCGCGTTCGAGGGTTGCAAAGCGCCCTCAGTAAACCGTACTTCCCGTAGTCCCCTACATCGCCGACATATCTGTTCTGCACGCTTCTTCGCACTCCGTTCTAATTCTTGTCGGTCCTCCCGTACTGGGTTCACTCGTGACAGACGGAGATCGTCGAACTTACCGAGGGCCCTCATGGAATGCAAGGTCCCCTGGGTACTCCTCCTTGATCGCTTCGAAGGCCATCTGGAAAGCGTCCTGGACGTCCACTCCATGGGCCACACCTAGCTTTAGCAGGTGGTAGAAGCTGTCCCCGATGCTGTCCCGGAGTGCGCCCAGATCCTTCCGGTCTTTGTTGTCGATCTTCCCCGCGCTGGATCAGGCCATCGCTGAGCAACGACTGGTCGAACTGCCAATCGTCAACGAGGCCGGCGCTCGTATGTGTCAAAGCGGCGAGGACCCCGAGAGCGGAACCCCATATGGCTCCCTTCCAAGCTAGGCAGCCCTGCTGCGAGAATACCAGATGAAGTCGTGCTTCAGGAATCCAGGCCTCGAGGCCCAAATGAGGATGAAATCTGGGCGATCCCCAAAGCGCAGCGGAACCATTCGCGACATGGATGCGTCCTGGGGAACGTGGCCATGTGCAAAGGACTTGGTCGACCATCGAGGAACGGGGTAGTGAGACAGCTGACAATCGGCTGTCCGACTGTCAACTCTCGCGACTCGACTTGAGTTTGAATCCATTTGAGGGAATCGCACTCGTTCCGGGAAGCCCCGGGTGAGCTTCGAACTGTTAGGATAAATCAGAGACCCCACCGTCACCGCTCGAGAAACAGCTACGGTCTTGGCGGGAGCATGGCGATTCTCTTGACGTCGCCTTCCGTGAACAGAATGCGATCCCCATACTCGGTTTCCGAGTGTACCATCCGGTCTTCGCCTCGGATAACAAGCACCGGATGCTCGAGAATCAGTTCCAGGCGATTGTCTTCTTTCCCAGACAGGCCGACCCATCCCTTGAATTCCAAGCCGTCACTGGTGAAGACCACCAAGTCTCTTCCAGCGTTCCGCATCCGGTCGAAGAAAATGTCCCATGGGTTTCCGTACTCTGGCCGCACTCCCTTGTTGACACCTAGGTGCCATGCGAGACCTACGAGGGCTCCAGTGAGAATCGTAAAACCTATCAAAGCCAGGAGAACGAAAGGCTGAAGAATCCTGTCACGAAGAGAATCGAAGTCAGTTATGCCTGTGGCCAATGTAAACATTCCATAGATTCCCAAACTGAGCAGGAGGCTCCACACGATGGTCTCGAACTCGGGGAGCTTTCTTTCAAAGACAGCCAACCATCTTGCGATTGAGAAGGCGGCAAACCCTGGAATTATGAGTGCGACCACGATCAGGGTATCCAAGAGTGACGGCAATGCCAGACGAATCCCTCCAGTGAATTGTCGACTAGCAAACGGGCATTAGGTCTTCGGCTTCTTCCTCGACTCGCCTGGCAGTGGAAGTGCTGTCGGCTCCGGAGTCGGCGCCGGGGGTTTGTTAGGTTCTGATGGAGCTGGTCGCGCGTCGACGCGGAAGCGTGGTTCGGGCGTTGGCGCGGGCTTCTTGTCGATTGGCTCTGCTGGAGCCGACCTTGCCTTCCTCGCCACGCGGATTCGGGCGTCGAGTTCGTCTGTCATGGATATCTCATAGGCTGGGGTTGTTTAACCTTATTGTCGGAATCTGGAGCGGACTGGAATTAGGAAATTGGCGCAGTTGGGTCGCGAAGGAAAATGAATGGATAGTTGGCGGAGCACCTGTCAAGAGACGTTCCTATGCAATTCCCTGGATGGGGTTCGAACTGCCGTCGTCGTGCAAACTCCTACCGTCCCGGACCTGAACACCCCGAAGGAATACCTGGAGACCGGGAAAATCACCCCCGTGATTGACCGGACCTACCCACGCGCGAGGTCCCCGAGGCGATGCGGTACCTCGGAACCATCCACGCCCGGGGAAAGGTCGTCATCACCGTGGGATAGTTGTTCGTTGGGCGTCGGGTACGGCGCGAATGTCACCCCGCACCGGTCCCCGGGTTCGTTCCGAAGGTGGTGAGGCGGTGACCTTCGAGCGGGATTTGACCTCGTTTCTCAAATCGAGAGAACGACCCGGTCCGCCTCCCGTGCGCTACCGCGGCCTTCGCCCTCCAGGCTCCGAGAGGCAACCTTAAGGGGAGAGCTCCATGTGCGGGAACCGATGGAGCCGGACAAGCGAGTCGCCGTGGTCACCGGTGCCTCGTCGGGGTTCGGGAAGGCGACGGCTCCGCTCCTCGCGGCCCGCGGATTCCGCGTCTTCGGCACGAGTCGGACCCCGCGAGCCGATCGAGGGGACGGATTCGAGATGCTCGAACTGGACGTCGATTCCGATGTGTCGGTCTATCGGTGTGTCAAGACGATCCAGGAGAGGGCCGGAGCCGTCGACGTGTTGGTGAACAATGCAGGCCAAGTCCTCACTGGGTCGATCGAGGAGACGTCGACGGAGGAAGCGAAGGCCCACTTCGAGACGAATTTCTTCGGCGCCGTGCGGATGACGCGAGCGGTCCTGCCGTCGATGCGACAACGCCAACGCGGATGCATCGTGAACGTCGGCTCGATCGCGGGTGCGATCCCCGTCCCGTTCGAGGGCTTCTACGCCGCGGCGAAGGCCGCCCTGCTCGCCTATTCCCGGGCCCTGCGCCTCGAGGTTGCGAGGTTCAACATCCACGTGTCTGTCGTGGAGCCCGGCTTCTTCAAGACGAACCTCGGGAATGCGCGGAAGCGGGCGGCGAACCCTCTGGACGCATACGCGGGCGCCGAGGAACGAGCCGTCGGTCGGTTGCAGGAACACATCGACGACGGGGCCGATCCCCGGATCGTCGCCGAAACGATTGTGGGCATCGTCGAGAGCCCGTCGCCCCGCCTCCGGTATCCGGTCGGGAAGGAGAGGCGGTATCTCTTCCTCGAGAAAATCACGCCCGCCGGAAGATTCGAGGCGGGCTTGAGACGCCACTGGAAATTGGACCGGTAATTGGACCGGGTGCGCCCCCAGCGTGGAATCCATGTGAGGTCCACTACCCGTAGTCTACCTGCATGGTTCCGCTATGTAGATCGTCGCGGTCTCTTCAATGGAACGCTGTTCCGTCTCAGCCAATTGTACACCGTCCCGACGTCGCATCCGAACGTCGCCGCGATATCTTCGGCACGAACGTTCTTCTTGAGGTACAAGTGCCGAAGGCGCCGCTCGGTGAGGATGTGACCGTATTTGACTCGGCTCGGTCGCATCTTCGCCCCTACTTCATGCAAGCGCTTGTAAACCGTGGAGATCCCGACGTGGAATCGTTGCGCGATTTCGCCAACAGGGGTACCCCTGTCGTATGAACGTTGGACGGTCTCGCCAGAGAGGGGTAATCGGTGACCGTGCAGCCTCCGGCCTTTCCCCGCCTCCCGGGCCCATCGGAGGATCGTCACGTAGTGCGGGGACGTCAGCCCCTCAACTTTCACCCGGTCCGCCACGGCACGGCACGAGAGTCCGTCCTCGTAGAGTCGCACGGTGCGTGCCCGGACCTGCGCCGAGTAGGGCGGCATCGGCTTCGCCCCTACGGGCAGCCGGTCCACGGCTCGTCGGCAAACTCGCTGACCGAACTGTAGTAAGTGACGAGCACCGCATTACCTGAACCCAGCAACGCACCGTTCAGGTTGACGCCGCCGCAATAGACGACGGCGACCATGCGCCCGTAGCTCCCTCCCGTCTGGCCGTCGTCCTCGTCCACGAGCGCGGACGACCCGACCGGACAGGTCAGGGCGGTGAACTGCTTGGCCTCCGTATAGCCGGGCTGGCCCACCTCAGGCGAGTTCACGAGCGCCAATCGGATCCGTGTGGAGCCGACGTCGAGCGTGTCCCCGTCCACGATGTACGTCACGGTGTCCGCGAAGCAGGCGGCGGTACCCTTGCATTGCAGATTGCTCCCCGGAGGATTGCCCGACGGGCTGTTGGACGAGCTCCCCTTCGGCAGGTACGAATAAAGCAAGCCTGCGGCCACGAGGACGGCGGCGAGGACGACAAAGACTGGAACTAAGTGCCTCTTCCTCCAGTTCATCGGCGAGATGCATGGGTCACGCACAGTTCAAATGTTGTGTCGCTCCCGCGGGTTACTTTCACCCATCCCTCTCGCGGCTCCGACTATCCCGGCTGAGGCCGATGGCGATTCATGGCCCGCCGAATGCCTCGCCCGGAAGACGTCTCCCGCGATCACATCGATGCGACCGTTATGGGCTTCCTGAAGGGCGAAAGAGAAGCCGACTGGACGGAAGTCTCGTTGGTAACACTGCACCCGCGCGAGGAGATTCGTCTCGTCCTCCGGGAAAACGGCGAACGGTACCGAACCGTGAACGAGGGACGCTTTCTCCATCTCCTCGCCCGTCTAAAGCCGCAAGGCGTCTCCCTACTGGTAGGCTACAAGTAACCGTCCGGCGAAGGAACGAGCTCTGCGGCTGGATTCGGGCGCTCGAGTGGAATCCTCGGTAAGACGGGGGCGGACACGAAAGGGTCTTGACGCGGCTCGACCGTTGAGTAAGACCGTGGAGTGGAAGCCGGCGAGGCGGAGGTTTCGAGTTTGGTCAAGGAAGCCGCCGAACCTACTACTCTTCGTATGGTGCCTGGCGGTCCAGGTGACCGTCATCGCCTTCGCGATCTCCAGGAAGTTCCCCGATTGGGTCCTCGTCTACACTCTCGGTCTCGCTTCGGCGACCGCGATCGCAGGCACCGACATCGCGCTCTGGGTCCAGTCGTACTACTCGGGCCTGAGCCAGAACCGCCAGTTCAACCGTGACATCGAGGTCCGATATTTCGAGGAGATCTACGGCCCCCTCTATGAAGAGCTCTCTCGCGTGGCGGATGATCTCAAGGGGAATGATTGGCCGACACTCGTTGAGTGGCCGAGGATCGCCAAGAGTCGGTTCGGACCTGTCGTCGATGAAATAGTCAGCAACCTGTTCATCGCGCTATCCTATCGTCTGGTCGATTACTCCCGGGGTTCCCAGCGGTACTTTGACGCTGCAACTGGTTGCATTCAACAGGTGATCGGGGGGAACGCCGACTTCGACGACATGTCCGATCAGGGGAAACAGGAGATCGCCCTCGCATTAGAATCGGACCGCTCGTTCATTTTCGATGATTCCGTCAGCAGCCTGCGTGAGAGCGGCCTCACGCGACTCGAGGCCTCGCTAAAGGGCGTGCTTCCCGACTACAAACCAGAAGACGCCGAGGACTTCATCAAGCGGGTCAAGCCTGTGCTTCGGGCGGATCCCCGCATTGCAGAACACCAGAGGACGCGCGACGAGCTTTACGAACTGGCCACTCGGCTCCGTGCGATGGTCCTGGACCGAATGAAGCCGTTCCACGAAACGTGAAGAGGGAAAGGACCGGGCCGCGAGGCCCGGAATGGATGGATGGCTTAGTGCGAGAGTCGTGCGCGCCGGTCTATGCAATTGTTGCGGAGCTCTCCGGGTTCTTTACCATCCGGGTTGTCCACCGGGTGCTGCTTTCCGTCCCAGCCGGGACAGTATCGGCGTACACGAGCTTTCACAAATCGGCGGTTCCTGTTAAAGATCTCTTCCGCGGCGTTCATGTTCTTTTACCGGGAGGCTGCTCGCCCAAAACCCGATGACGGCGCAGCCGAGCATCGACACTTAACATCTGCGCTATCAGTTTCCAACTGGAAGCGAAAAATTGAAGGTTCCCTGCCGTTGGGGCAGGCGGCCGTGAAGACGATGCTCGGAATCGGCCGCTCGTCAGCCGCGCGGCGATGCTCCGTGTCTTCAAGCCCCTTCACCCCGATCCTGGGGCTTGGAGGAACATGGAATGGCTAGTCCCTATGGCACGGTGGTCCTCGCCCCTACCGCCGCAAAGTCGGCAGACGGACTCGCGAAAGACGTTCAAGCACAACTCGACAGGCAGTGGGACAAGGGATACCAACTCGTTGCAATGCAAACCGTCGCGGGACATGGAGCGATCAACGGCATGGCTATTGGCCCGTATTTTGTGATGGTCTTCGCGCCTCGACCGGCGCCCAAAGCATGAGATCCGGCGGAGCGGGAAAGGGCCGGGCCTCGAAGGCCCGGCATTGGTGGGCAACGAGGGCTACGAGGACACAAGTCGAACAGAAGGGGCATAAACACAGGCGGCATGGACCGAACGCTCGAAAGCGGGGAGCGGCCCCATTCCCCCCTAGCAACTAGGTTTTGGAAAAGCTCCCCGCGAGAAACGGACATGGGAAGAAAATGGTAAGGCGGAACGATGCGGCACAAAGACCTCGGAACCTGCGACAAGTGCGGAAAACAGTTCGAGTACTACCTCATCCACAACGGCTTCAACGAATCTGCCTACGCATATTGCGACAAGTGCGGTCGTACTGCGATACTCGACTACTACTCCAAGTTGGTGCCGAAGGGTGTCGAGGTCGGTTACGGTCAGGCGATTGAACCGGTGCTGGAACCCTTCCTCAGAACTTGCGATTGCGGTGGCCAATTCAAGACCGGTGCCGCGCCGCGATGTCCTCACTGTGGGAACGAGCTCTCCGCGACGGAAGCCAAGGGGTATTTGGAAGCTGCCGCACCTGGCACCAGGAAGGGTTGGCGTTGGCAGGAGACGTGGTCGGGGCTCTACTGCATCGTCATTGGTGACAAGTTGGTCCGTGATAATTGGAAGGCAAGCCCATAATTGCGAACCACGGAAAGAAGTAAGGTGCCCGCCCTTGCGAGCGGGCATTGGCGGGGAACGAGGGCTACAACGACATAATCGAACAGAAGGGGGCGTCCTCCGCCGCGAAACCGAAAAAGCTCAGGCGACCGGACTATAGGATGTAGAGATGCAGTCTGCAGCGCACGACCTCGCGGAGAAAATCGTCAGGAACCGGGCCCCAATAGCCGCCGCTGATTGCAATATCAGCGCGAAGGCCAACACCTTCGATTTCCTCGAAGGTCGCTTCGGGCTGCTTCCGGAGCCAGCTTGTCGCGTTGCCGAATGGAATGAGCCCTCCCTTCTTGCTCGATTCACCTTCAAGCAGTGTGAGTTGCTCGCTGAATACAATGACAAGCATGTCATGATCAGGCTCGTCAGTCGCGTTGGAAATCTCTGGCTCTTTGAAACCTAGTCGTAGGTGTTTCCGCACCCAGTCGAAGTCAATCTCCTTATGATGTGCGTAGATTCGCAGAAGAAGTAGGCCCTTCGAGTTCTCGGGCATTTTGACATGAACGATGCGACGCGGAATAAGCATTGCGGACCGACAAAGGGGAAAGTGCCCACCTTTGAGGGCGGGCTCGGTGGGGAACGAGGGCTTCGAAGGCGGTCCCTCCAATCTTCGGGGCGAAGCGATTTACATGGTGCAAACACATTCCCTGGGCGGACGGGCGTGAAACTCCCAGCGTTTCGCAAGATCATGGCGGACTGGCCTGAATTTGTCGACTTCTGGTCCTGCGTGTATTACCACGAGGATGAGGATGAAAGGCGACCAGATTCCACGTTTCTCAAGCACCTGAGGTGGCCTGGCGGCCGCCTGGAATCCAGAGATCTCGATTTTCTGTTCGAATGGAAAAACGGTGGACGTCTATCGGCTCGAAAGAGCCTGGTGCCTACCAGAGTCAAGCAGCGTCTCAGTGAGTTCAACAAGCTTCGTCGGAGCTCATATGACGAGGTAAAGGTACTTGCCAAAAGTTGCACCGCAGGCGACGTGTGGATGCGATTCATCTGCCACATCACCACACCCTCCCAGTGCCCCATCTGGGACAAGAACGTCCTTAGAGCCTTTCAAATCATTTCCGGGAGGACCGAGGATTCCGACGAGATCTACGAGGACAGCATTTACCGAGAGTACTCAAGTTTCTTCCATGACGCACTTACTCACCTGCCTCAAAAGACGCGGCCCTCGACATTTCGGAGACTGGATCAGGCGCTCTTTGCGTTCGGCCGTCACTACGTCCGTCGGTCGCAGTAACCATGGCCTTAACGTTTGCGACACGATTTAGGTGTGTCAAACGTGAAGTTTGAACCCTTCATCTTGTACAGCTATTCAGTTGGTCCCTCCATCATTCACTCTGCAAGGGGAGAGTTCCTCCCCGCGACGGGAGCTCAGGGCGGCAATCCACAACTCGCCGCCATGGGTCTGACGCTCGAAAGCATGCGAAACCACTTCGCCGCGAGCATCATGTTCCTCGAGGGCAATCCGGTGCCCCGTCTGCCCGGGGTCTCCCAAGTGGGTTTTGAAAGTAGGTACGTAATGGGCCAGCATAATGGCCAGTTGGTGGACTACAGACCCACCCTGCTCAATCTCCTTGAAGTATCCAAGTTGGACAGGACAACCTTCGCTGGGTTGGTGTCGGCGAGCGTTGACGCCCATGTCGGCGCCGCAACATTCTTCTCGCGCGAGGCGCTGCGAATTGATCGCCTCAAAGAAGCGTTCAAGGACGCAGGGAGTCTCGAGTCGCTTCGTTTGAAACTGCTCTCCACCATTACAGTATTTCTCGGTTTCGACCACGACGCATTCTTCACGTTGGAATCGCGTGAAGCCGACTTCTTCGAGGAGGTCTTGCGATCGGCGCGACTCGAGCGAAAACGAGAGTCGTCACAATGAGGACACGGTAGAGCGAGCAGGGAATTGGGCAAGAGGCCGCGCCCTCACGAGCACGGCATTGACGGGGAACGAGGGCTACGACAACGTAACCCGAACAGAGGGGGCGTCTGCATCAGATTACCCCGCCCTCAAATAGGCTTCGAATACATGTCCTTCTTGCGCTGATGTTCGTAAATGCGTGGAGACGCTTCCGACGCCTCTCAATCCCCGTTGAAGTCCTCGTTGCAGGGACGTTGCTCTTTGCAATCGTTGTGGTGCTCGAAGGTGTCAAGATCCTGCCATTCTATTCGTCCTTCTTGGCTTTTATACTGTCCTCGATGGTCTTCGGATACGCGCTGCGGGATCCCACGGAAGCTTTCGCCGGCGGATTCATTATCGGGTACGGCGGATTTGTAATCGGCCTTCCCTTCTCCTTCGTTGCTCAGTATGCGCAAAATCCGGATGCCGGGCTTGATGGCTGGTTGTGGTCGCCGGTCGCCGGTTTCGTGGCCGCGCTCTTCTTCGGATTCATAGCTGCGATCCTGGGAGGGATTGGTGCCGCCGTCGGGGCGCTGATCCGAACCAAACGGCACAAGCCAGAACCTGGGACTCACCTCTGAAGGCGAGAAGGGGCCCGGCCTTTCGGCCCGGTTTGGTGGGACGAGGGCTGTAACGACATGATCCAAACAAAAGGGGGCTTATGGCGTCTCGTGTTCCTGGAGAGGGAAAGGGCCGGGCCGTCGAGGCCCGGCATGCGGGACAGGAGCCGAGACCATCTCTCGGAAATTTGTACTCGGTTCCTTCATGAATATGGGTCCGTCCGGACTTGAACGCTCAGGGAAACGGGAAAGGGAGAAGGACCGTCTTGTCCTCCTCATGCTGGGACGGGACGACCTTCTGCTCTCGGTACCTCAATTGGTCCGCTGTTCTGTCAGACATTGACACGCCAACATGGAGAAACCGCGCATCCCTCCGGATTCGAACGATTGGAGTCGAACGACTCCTCCAGGCAAATGTGAGTTCATTCTCCGATTCCCCCCCGTCGACGAAGGCCACGCCGCTTGGTTCGAATCCGGTCGACGGTGTCCCTGCCCAGCGCCCAACACCTTCAAGGCAGCATGACGCCCTTGGCCCAAGAGGTGCATGGATGTTCTGCGGGATGGCATCAAGCCGAGCGCGGCGAGGCAAGGAGCATGCCTTGCAGGCGGCGGCACAAGACCACGCACGGGCCCTGCTCGAGCAGCCGGGCTGCGTGGCGGCATATGTCATGGTGGAGCGGGGTACGGGGGCCCAGCTCTCGCTCTCGATTTTCGAG
>Ga0066686_10000235_pt1 | contig 17344 bp, 23 predicted proteins | sample GraSoiAngelo_135_FD_65627 | JGI IMG/M metagenome (GOLD analysis project Ga0066686, IMG submission 65627) | Grasslands soil microbial communities from the Angelo Coastal Reserve, California, USA - 14_0929_05_40cm | ecosystem: Environmental > Terrestrial > Soil > Grasslands | place: USA...
CCAGGCTGTCCGAACGAATCGTAGCGCGAATTGATCAGGCACTTCTTCCAAATGCACCACAAAGAGAGACGGGCTGGTGGATTTCCACCATCAACCTGTTCCTAATCGAAAAATATCCTCATCACTAGGGAGCTTGCCTCCTTCTCGAAGCCATGTGACAGAACGTAATTTTTCTTAGAAATCCTTGAGGTTATTCTCCTGATCATGCTGCCCGTTCAAGTTCTAAAGATGGGCTGCGTAACCTTCTTACCCTAATTCTACTTGGTACGGGTCTTGCTCAAACAACGCAGCCCTACAGGTTGCGCTTCGATTCAATATGAACGAGCACATGGCATTCTGACTCCAAAAAGCAACGGAGGACCGCACCTATGAAGTCCTTGGGGAGGAAACTGCGTCATAGGGGTGTCATTGTCGCGCTACTTGGGCTGATTGCATTCATCAGCTACGAATGGAGCGGACTCGTGCAGAAGGCGAATGCCATCCCTGCCTTTGGCCGCAAGTATAACTTTGCCTGCAATGTCTGTCACGTTCCCGGATTCCCGAAGCTCAACGACTTCGGGAACATCTTCCGCGATCAAGGCTATCAACTGGGAACGGATGGCGACCTTCCCACCTATGAAGGCATCACGATGGGCTTCTGGCCGGTCTCGTTCCGCACCACCGTTGGCTACCAGGTCGCCAATATCCGAGCCGATGGGCAAGGGTTGGCTAGCAGCGGGTTCGGCTTCACCGGCCTGGATATTTTGAGTTTCGGCACCTTGCACCGCAACATCGCATTCGGCGTGGTCTACACACCCGGTCTGAAGGAAGCCGGTTTTGGGACCGGAACCAGCTTAGACGACAACAATCTGGAGTCCGCCTTCGTGCGGTTGATGAACCTCGAGCGGTTCTTGGGCGGGAAGAACAACACCTACTGGCTGAACCTGAAGGTGGGCAAGTTCGAGCTGGATGTGCCGTTCAGCGAAAAGAGGAGCCCGACGCTCAACACCATCTTTGCGATGTACCACTACACCCCGGGGACGCCATTTGCAGTCACGATCTCGGGACTTCCGATAGGCCCGGGGTACCCTAACGCCAACGTGCTGGGGATCGGGGACAATCAGCCGGGGCTTGAGCTCACTGGGATTGCCAAGACCGATTTCACCGGCGGTTATCTCCGGTATTCGTTGAATATGCTCACCACCAACGGGGGGTCATTTGCGAACGATGCCGGTGGGTTCGGTCGCAGCGCGTACTTCTTCGGGCATGTGACCCAATCCTTTGGAGGCTACGGGATCGTGACAGGTCAACGGGTCGGGGCTTTCGTGGCGGCTGGGACTGCCCCAACTCTTTGCCCGGCATCGACCGGCGGAGGGGCTGTGACATCTCCCATAGGTTGTTTAGCACCAGGGACCGCGACCCAGGGGGAGCCTTTCACCAGAGTCGGGGTAGACCTGAGCCTCACCTATGACGGCCAGTGGAACTTGTTCGGCGCCTGGATGCACGCAGTTGACAGCAGCAATTTGATTCGCTCGCAATCGCCTACCGGTTTGAATCTCGCGGGACTCCCGAATTTTCAGAATGCGACATGGAACGGAGCTTTTGTGGAACTGGACTGGTTTCCCACCCAGCTCCCGTTCTTCGGCTCCCCCGGGTGGCTGTTCATCTACCGGTATGATCTGATTCGGAATGTGAAGCAGGGAGATCCCACGTTTGCAAAAACCTTCAATGATGTGGATTCCCAAACCGTCATGGCACGCTATTACATTCACCAGTCTGCACGAACCGATGTGGCGCTGCATGCCGAGTATAACTGGTACAAGGACAAGGGAGTGGGACTCAACGGCGGGAATTGGTACGGGCAAACCACGCTGGTCGGCCTTGATTTTGCGTTCTGAAAAGGAGGCAACAAGGAACGTGGTCACCCTCGAACAAAAGGAGAAGGGCATGAAAACGGTTCGCATGGGGGCGGTGCTCATAGGAATCCTGTTTGCCTTCAACGCGCCGAGCGTTACTTACGCGCAAGAGCAAAACGAAGCGGCCAAGAAAGTCCCTAAAGCGGCGATCCAGGAGCAGACGCGGAGGGGTGAAGCAGAACCAAAGGTCACGATCGAGCGAGCGATTCAGAGCGCCGTGGCCGACGTGCGTGGGCGGGTGCACGAGGTGGATATGGTCCGCAAGAAAGGCAAGTTAGTTTGGGAAGTGGAAGTCATTACGTCCGAAGGACGCCACTTCCTCGTTGACGTGGATGGCATCACGGGAGCCGTCACGCACACAGAAGAGAGATCGCTCGAAAAGCTTGCAGGTGATCCGACTAAAGTCAAGGTGATCTTTGAGAAGCACTGTGTGAGCTGTCATGGGCTGGATGGAAAAGGAACGGAAGCGATGGGGCCGTTGCTGATTCCCCCCACGACCGACTATACGTCTGAGTCGAGCAGGCAAAAGTCAGATTGCAGAACTGCTTCACACTATCAAGGAACGTCGGCCAGGAACCGCGATGCGGAGCTATAAAGAATTGCTGTCCAAACAGGAAATGCGGGATGTGCTGGGCTATGTGTGGCTTTTGGGCCGCGGACAAGAGAAATGGGAAACAGGGTGTCACCGATGCTTCACCCATGAGTCCGCACGCAGGGATGTTGGCCTCGCGTGCTGGGTCCAACACCCTTTGCGAACCTGTGTAAGTGAGCAAGGGCTAAAATCGTGAGGCCTGATTCTGGAGGATGAGGAATAACGAGCTCTCAAGATTACCTCCCCGTGGACGAATCACGCGCCATGTGCACCTGCGCACTCTGGCTCTGGGTACTGCCCATGTCGATGTCCATCCTCCTCCTTCCAGTCGCTGCGACTGGGCAAGAGGCGAGGCTGGAAGTGCTTCCGATTCGACCCTTCTACGTCGAGCTTGCGCTTCGCCAAACATTTGCTCCCAATGGTCGAGAGGTCGGTGTGCAAGCGGGGTTCACCGCGTTCCGTTACGGCGATCTTGAGCTGAACGGTACCTATCAATACTTCGGGTTCCTCTCCAAAGAGCACAAATCGGATCTCCATTCTGTGTACGTCAATCCGCGATGGAACAACTTTCTCGACATCCTGGATTTTCCGAGCAGGACGCCGATCAACCGTCTGCTCCGGCATCTGCTGTTCGGTCCACTCGAAGATCGAGCCGTACCCTTTGTGGGGCTATTGGTCGGAGCGGTGCTGACCGGACCGGGGGAGCAAGCGCCCAGTTATTCCTACGGAGGTCAGCTTGGGGTCCGATTTCCGGTCGCGCACAGCGTGGCATTGGAGTTTTCGGTCGGATACTTCGAGTACGGGGTCGATCTTGAGGAACATGGGGGACACCAGCGGCAATTGCTTTTCTCGACCGGATTCGCGTTCTGATCGCATTCAAACCGAAGGAGCCGTCACATCGTCCTCGAGGCGGGCGCTACTGGAGCAGGACGCATGGGCAGAACAGGCAGTCGCAGATGGGCCTCCTTGTTCGCTCTGGTCATCGGTTGTCTCCTGCAAGGATGTGGGCTGCTTATGGATGCAGTCCAGCTGATCCAGCCGGTGGTCCCCGATCTGCCGGATGAACTCGATATAATCTGTCGCCACAGGCGGTTGCAAGTCGGGATCGCGGTCGAGCCGTTTCCACCGTTTGTCTTCCCAGCGGTGTGGACAGACGAAGGTCCCTGGGTCACTGGGCTGGATGTCGAGCTTGTCCAGACGATCACCGCCGCCTTATCCGAACACTGCGGAGGGCCATCGGTCACCCCAGTCGTGCATTTAGTTCATGTCCGGGATCTGTTCCTCCTGTTGACCGAAGGGAAGCTCGATTTGTTCGTCTCCGCGCTGACGTACAACGTGGCGCACCCCACGGCAACTGGTTTAGGGTTTTCCACCCCTTACTATTATGACGCGGGAATCGGGGGGGTCACCAGGCGGGCGGAGGTGGTCGGGCAGGTGCGCGCCGCCCTTCGCCAGTCATCGGCAAATGGGCAGACTCTCGCCACGCGCAAAGGGGCGCTGGCTGGATTGACGGTGGCGGTACAGGAGGGGCGCTCTCCCCATCTGTACGCGACGGCGAACCTCAAAGGTGTTCGCCTGGTGGTGTGCGATACGCTCTTGGCCGCCTTCGAGTCACGTGACCCACCGGTTGATGTCATTCTCGGTAAACAGCCCATCTTGGATTTCATGATTAAGAGAGATCGACAGGGCTGGCAGCCGCTTGTCCTGGAGAACGGGCAACTCTTCTTGCTGACCCGCGAGCTCTTTACGGTTGTGATGGCGGAGAAGAACTTTCGGCTGCAGTCGCTTGTCAACGATTTGCTGTTTGAGCTGGAGCAATCCGGGCGGCTGGCAGAAATGCGTCGCCGCTGGTTTGAGGAAGACTATACCTATCCACAGCGAGCCCTCAGTGAGGGGCTTCTCTCAACGGCGTCAAAGGCTTTTCACGAGAACGAGCAAGGAATGTGCAGGTGGGCAAGAGAGCGTTAACTCAAGACAACAGTTTATTTCCTGGGAGAGTGAGTCAAGGAGGTGACAACCATGATTTTGTACACCGCTGCCGCCATACTGGGATTTGTGGTCGCGTTGCCCGGTGAGGCATTCTTCTGGACACTCGATACTGTGCAGATGATGAAGAACGAAGAAGTGTGTCGACCGGCTGACCAGACGCTGAGTGACTATCTCGTCAAGGGCCACTGGACGGAGGCGCCCTGGCGTCGTGTGTGCAAGGAGGAATAGGTGGTACGGAGAGAGCTCGACGGCGTGAGGAAGGTCGTGTTCGTCCTCCTGTCGGCCTGCCTGATGGGGCTATTTGGTCAGGCCTGCCAGGGTCCGACTCAGCCTGCGGGTATTGTCTGTGGTTCGTGTGAGAACCAGGATCGCATCGTCAGGTTACAACCCTTCAACGGAGACTCTCACCAGGACGGGCTACGGGGCTTCACGCATCCCTTCCTATTGAGTCCTGAGGACTGGAAACATATTCTGAAGAGCATCCGCGTCCAGAGCCGAAACGAGGTGTTTCTCTTCTTCACAACCAAGGGGCCAGTGGAGCCGGCTTTCACGGAAGACGAGATCGACTACCTCAGCGCGACCCTCAGCAGAGTATTCGCGCAAGCGCGCCCGGATGAGCGGGTCGTCTTTGCCCTGAGCCGACATCGGTCGTCTGACCTCACGGAGATCACGACCGGCGGATGGTTTGTGAACGGATCATCCCTGCATCTGGTCCTCGCCAATTATCGCTACGCGGTCACCATGCCGACCGTCCGTGCGCTCTTGTGGCAAGATCCCCTGTGGACCAAAGCTGGCCCCTTCTATGATCTTGCCCCCGGCGAGCATCAGACGGTTGTGGAAGAGGAAGGCTCCCCTCGTCGGCTCTTCTCCCCATCTCTCCCCTCACTCTCCATCGCGTACAAGCAGCTTTTGCTGGGAGAGTTGGCGCCCCAACTCACTGGGCGGAAGTACGCTGCGCCGGGTCAGTTGTCGCCTCCCCCAGACCAAACGTCGCCGGCAAGCTTGTCCATCGAGGAACGGCTGCAGATGCTCAAGCGCTTGAAGGACCAGGGACTCATCACAGAGGAAGAATACAGAAACAAGAAGAAACAACTGCTGGATCAATTCTGACCTTGAACGCCTGAAACGAGTCTCGATTGCTGCCCGGCTTTGTTCCCGAACGAGACGAAAGGCGGGCCAGCCGCGGCCGAATGAGGTGCAAGAAGAGACTCATCGTTCCTTATAAAGGAGCACTCCCATTACTAGTGAAGAGTTGGTCAATCGACCATTACTCAAAGCGTGGCTCTGGTCTGGGCTGGTCTGGCTCACGATCATTCCTATCGTGGGCCTTCTCCTCTCGATCAAATTCCACAACCCTGAATTTCTCGGCAGCCTGCCAGGGTGGACCTTCGGTCGGCTGCGGCCGGTTCACGTAAACGGCGTGATCTTCGGTTCCTTCACCACCACCTTTCTCGGCCTGCTCTACTACTACGTGCCGAGGCTCTGCGGCGTCCGGATGTATAAGGAAGAATGGGGCTGGTGGCTGCTGTGGCTCTGGAACGGGTTCATCTTCATCGGATCGATCTCCTTCATGATGGGCTACAACTCCGGTCTTGAAGCGGCAGAGTACGAATGGCCATTGAACATCTTGCGATTTGTCGTACTGGGATTGGTCGGCGTGCAGGTAGTCGGAACCATCTTCCAGAGGAAGGAGCGACGCTTTTATGTCGCCATGTGGTACACGGTGGCGGCGCTGATCTGGACCTTGATGAATCTCATTCTGGGCGGGGCGGTCCTGAAGTACGCGGAGCAGGTCAACGGAGTCAACAGCGCCGCACTGCATGGGCTCTACATCCACTATGTCGTCGGCTTGTGGTTGACGCCAGCCGGGCTGGCCATAATCTATTACTTCTTGCCGACGAGCACCAAGAACCCGCTCTACAGCCATCGGTTGTCGCTGCTGGGATTCTGGACCCTGGCCTTCTTCTACCCCTTCGTCGGGATCCATCATTATATGTACAGCCCCATCCCACACTGGAACCAAGTGATCGCGGTGGTGACCAGCATGGCCTTGATCATTCCGGTGTGGGCAGTGATCGTGAATTGGTTCGGCACTGTCTCTGGACGCTGGGGTCCGGTGCTGGGCGGGTTGGATTCCGACAGCTATGCGGCCAAGTTTCTCCTCCTGGGGGCGGTCTATTACCTGTTGGGATGCTTCCAAGGATCCACGGAAGCCCTCTTTCGGCTCCAGCAATTGACGCATTTCAACGACTTCGTGATCGCCCATTCACACCTCACCGTGTTTGGGGCCATGGTCAACTGGGTGATCGGCGGGCTCTATTACGTCTGGCCACGAGTCACGGAACGGAAGCTCTGGAGCAGCCGGCTCGCCAGCTGGCATCTGTGGTTGACGATCGCCGGATTCACCGTCATGGCTCTCGGGTTGACTGCCCAAGGATTCATTCAGGGGTCGATGTTGGAGTATGGCGCCAACTTCGTCGATACGATCAAGGAAATGAAACCCTGGTGGGTGACGCGGACGCTGGCGGGGGCCACCATGGATGTCGGCCTCCTCCTGTTGCTGATCGAGTGCTATCAAACGGCGCGCCAAGGCGAACTGTTTCAGGAGGAGGGTTCCTCCACTGCCGGGTCTGAGGATGAAGCGATTCGGTCCGTCCCTAAACGAGGATGGCTTGAAAATCCCCCCACGGTCGCGCTGGTGGCGGGGTTTGGCTTTTTCATGCTCGCGGTCCTCGTCCAGGGAATCATTCCGTTTCTATCACCGGGAACTCGAGTCACGACGGTCGAGGATGTGGTCACAAAGAAACAAATCCACGTGGCGGATTACACCCCATTGGAATTGCGCGGGCGACACGTCTATATCCGAGAAGGGTGCTGGTACTGCCACTCCCAGTATGTCCGCCCTGTGACGGGAGAGTCGCAGCGGTGGGGCCCGGTGTCCCAAACGGGTGAGTACGCGTACGATCATCCGCATCTTTTTAGTACGCGCCGGATTGGACCAGACTTGACCCGCGTTGGCCGGAAATATGGAGATGATTGGCACATTGCGCACCACTGGAAGCCTCGGGAAATCGTGCCCGATACCATCATGCCCTCCTTTCCCTGGCTGTTCGAGCCTGTCAAAGGCCAGGCTCTCCCCCAGCTCAATGAGGACGGCAAGGCCCTCGTCGCTTATATTCAACGCCTGGGCACCAGCATCGGAGACTGGCGAGAAGGCTTTGCCTCGACCCGTGTAACCACTGGGTTGGCCTTGAACCCTAGCCCTGAGACTCGTGACGAACTTTTCGCGCTCGGGAAGGCAGTCTATGACCGACGCTGTATCGGATGCCACGGCGCGAAGGGCGATGGCAATGGGCCATCAGCGGTCTGGTTAGACCCACGTCCTCGAGATTTTACGCGGGGGATTTTTAAATTCCGGTCCACAGCGGGGAAGGATTCGCTTCCCACCGATGCCGATCTCTTCCTGACGGTGACTCACGGACTGTGGGGGACTGCGATGCCAAGCTGGCAGGAGATCTCCGAGCATGAACGGTTGGCCGTCATCCAGTACGTCAAGACGTTCTCGGGCCGCTGGCAGAAGGAAGAGATAGGCCAGCCCATCGCGATCACGCCCGAGCCTCCTGTGACAGCGGCCTCCATCGAGAACGGGAAAACCAGTTTTCATGGCAAAGCGATCTGTGTGATGTGTCATGGGGCGGAAGGGCGGGGTGATGGCTTGCTGGCGGCTGGCCTTCAGGACGTGTGGGGCCATCCTGTCCGGCCGGCCAACTTCACCCTGCCGGCTGGAGCTCATGGTGGAGTCAAGCTGGGCCATGACGGCGAGCACCTCCTTAAAACGATCATGACCGGCGTAGGAGGCACCGCGATGCCGCCCTTCCAGGGACAATTGACCGCGGCGGAGGTTTGGGATGTGGTGCATTACGTACAGTCGCTCCGCGTGGACGCCCATGTGTCCGAGTTGCTGGCCGCGGGCTTGAGCCCGACCGAGGAGAACGAGTCACGAGAGAGAATCTGGGCCTCGCTGTCCCAGGCCGCTGGACAAGGGAAAATTGAGAAACAAGTGGTCCAAGCAGCGACTGGGTCCGCCATGGTGCTGGTTGAGGCGGGCAAGAGGTGATCCAATGGCTGAAGAGCGAGAGAAGGCCAACCAGGAGGAAGAGTATCTCTACAGGTCTGCTGGGATCCGTGAACGACACGGCCGGATCCCATTGTGGCTCCAGCTCGTCGTGGTTGTCTTACTCGTCTGGAGCCTCTATTACATGCTTGAGTTCTGGAACGCCGGCTAGACACCTTGGAGTTTGCATCGCCTCACAGGCGGCCAACACAGCCTGTGGGGAACCATGCTAAGGGCCCCGGAGCCAGCACGATGAAGAGTTGGGGGCCTGACACAAAGGAAGAACCGAAATGGAATATGTGGCGAGATCGATAGGAATCTTGCCTGCGCTGATGTTGGTCACAGCGACGGTGGTCGTCGCTGAGGAACGCGATCCTCTCTAGCCTCGCGTTCCACCGAACCAGATTGCTAAGGCGAAGCGCTCAGGAATCCCGTTCCGGCGACTCCTGAGAATATTGCCAAAGGGAAAACCCTGTTTGAGGGGAAAGGGACCTGCCATAACTGCCATGACAAGGAGGGCAAAGGCGACGGCCCGGCCGGACTGCTTCTGAGCCCCACTACATGCAACTTTACCAACTGCAAGCTTCATGAGAATCGGATGGATGGGGAGTTGTTCTGGGTGATCAGGAAGGAAGCGCAGGCACGGGGATGCGCCGTTGACCCTGTCCACGATCTCGGAGGAAGAAGCCTGGACGATCATCAACTACGAGCGGAGTTTCTGCAAGAACAGAGAATAGGCCCACCGGCCTTTAAAGGACCAGGAACTGATCACGGACGACGAATATGGAGCCAAGAAGCGCCAACTTCTTGAGCAATTCTGATTACATGTCCACCGATCTTAAGACAAGAAGTAGTCAATGAGAAGACCGGCAAGAACACTATTGGCTGGTTTGGCAGGAGCATGTTTACTTTTGATTGGTTCTCCTGTCCAGGCAGAAGTATACGTCGCCGGCCAGGTTGGCGGAGGCTTCCCTCAAGACTTAAGAAACGTGGAAGGAACAGGGACCATCCATGGAGTGAAGTTTGATGACCTGGATCTTGCTAACACGTTGGTCTATGGTGGCAAGGTCGGTTATTTTTTCGACGACCCGGGATGGAAATGGTTCGGGATTGAAGCAGAGGTCTTCGCCGGGAATCCACATGTGAAACAACAGCAAATTACGGCGCCTGGGGGAGGAGCGACTGTGACAGCACTGGGAAACGGCGCTCACGTAAGGACCATCACGACTGCGTTGAATCTCATCTTGCGATACTCCTACAAGTCTATTCAGCCTTACATAGGAGTGGGTCTTGCCTATGTGAATGCGAAGGTCTCAGATGAGGGCTTCTCAGTTTCCGACGACTCGCCTGGCCTGAATCTCCTCGCTGGTCTGAAGGGCTTTCTGACTAACAACCTCGCCGTGTTCGGTGAGGTCAAATACACCTACACATCCTTCCAATTTGAGGACGCAGGAGTCGTCGGCTCTGGGATAAAAGGGATCTACTCCGCTCCGGCCGTCGTTGCGGGAGTCGCTTGGCATTTCAAGTGAATCGTATCATCACCTTTCACTGGATTTCGCTTCACGAGTAGAAGTAGACCCGTAGGTCATCCGAGCGCGTAAGTTGGATTTTGGGCTGGAGAGGTCCCCTTTACGGGAATACCGGGGGCGACTCGGGATGAAACGAACGACCTAAGGTACAAGATGCAGAAGCTCGGCGTCTCGCGCCCGTAGTAGTGCTGGACCTTCACGCAGGCGAAAGAGTGTTGGCACCGCCTCACCGAAAAGGAGTATCCTACGAGCCCTGCAACACTCAGAAAGAAGATCGCTGTGCTCTGATTCAGGCCTCTGGTCTCTGGTGAAGGGGATGACGATACAGGCGCAATCCGCTCCCCTGCTGCGCGATGGCCTCGCTGTCGCGGTGATTGTCCTTGCCCTGTTTCCCACGAAGGTGCTTCCTCTTTTATCGAATGGAGTCATTTTTGTTCTTCCTCTTGGTGCCATCATTCTCAGCGCCTGGTATGGCGGGCGGGGGCCAGGGTTGTTGACGACGCTCCTGTCGGTCCTGGCCCTCGACTACTTCTTCATTCCCCCTGTCAATGAGACAAGGCAAAGGTCGGCGAAGTGACATGTCGAGCGGCGAACATGCCAGCCCTTGGAGCCCACGTCAGCAAGGAGGAGATCTGGAGGATTGTGGCCTTTGTGAGAAGCCAGCATAGAGGCGATTCAGCCATAGGCAACCGGTCGCAGGTAGTCTAGCCTGTCAAATGGAAGAGGAGGTGACCATCATGAACTGGGAAGCACCTTTATTTGAGGAAGTGAAAATGGATTCCGAGATCAACTCTTACCAAGATGACTTCAAGGAAAGTCCCGATGTCCAAAAGCAAACCGAGGAAATTCTGGTATCGACCGACCACACATAACAGCGATTGCGGTGTCTCGACGTGATCATTCGGATATTAGGTTCTGCTGCCGGAGGAGGGTTCCCGCAATGGAACTGCGCCTGTTTTAATTGCCGGGGCGTGCGGGATGGACTGATCAAAGCGATCCCTCGAACGCAGGAATCAGTTTGCCTGAGCGCTGACGATGGAGACTGGTTTCTCCTCAACGCGTCCCCGGACATTCGTTCACAGATTGAGAGCTTCGGTCCTCTCCATCCGAGGAGATCACGTGCCACACCGATCCAGGCAATCTTTTTGACCAATGGGGACCTGGATCACTGCCTGGGGCTCCTCTCGCTCCGGGAGAATCATCGCATTGTGGTCTACGCGACTGAGTCTGTGCGTCGCGGATTCACAGAACGCAATGTCTTGTATCGGACACTTCAGCGCTTTGCCGATCAGGTCACCTGGCGAAGCCTGAAACTCGGTGTTGAAGAAACCATGCTGCGCGCAGACGGATATCCGTCAGGATTGACGGTCAAAGCCATGGCTGTCCCGGGAAAGCCTCCGGTACATTTGGAAGGGCTCGTCTCGCCAGTTGATCCGGAAATGAATGTTGGACTCAGGTTTCGCCAATCCACCAACGGGCGAGTGCTGGCCTATCTTTCTGCCGTCGGCAGTATCACGCCCTCCGTCTACGATGGGCTGGAAGGCGCAGATTGCGTCATGTTTGATGGCACCTTTTGGTCGAACGATGAGCTGTCCGCACAGGGCTTCCTGGAGAAGTCAGCCAAAGATCTGGCACATTGGCCTGTCGGGGGGCAGGGGGGGGGTCTTTCGATGCTCTCGAATATCACTTCTCCTCGGCGAGTGTTCATTCACATGAACAACACCAATCCGATGCTGAAGGAAGATTCCCCTGAGCGGAAGATCGTCGAGGCAGCGGGATGGGAGGTTGCCTGGGATGGGATGGAGGTCAGGCTATGACGGAAGAGCAACATCGAGGTCCGCTTTCAGAAGAAGCCTTCGTGGAGTGGCTCACGCGTGAAGGTACTACCCGCTACCATGACCACCATCCCTTCCACAAGCTCATGCACAGCGGGAATTTGACGAAGCTACAGCTTCAACAATGGGTCCTGAACCGGTACTACTACCAAACGCGTATTCCGATCAAGGATGCCCTCATCGTGTCGAAGTCTGAGGACTCAAACTTTCGGCGGATCTGGCTCCGTCGTATTCAGGACCAGGACGGCCAACACGAAGGGCAAGGAGGACTCGCTTCCTGGCTAGAGCTGGCCCGAGGCGTGGGTCTCGACGTCGACGAGGTCAGGAACTTTCAGTTAGTGCTCCCTGGAGTTCGGTTCGCCTGTGACGGATACATACAGTTCGTCCGCGAGAGCCCGCTTCTCGAAGCTGTGGCGTCCTCACTCACGGAGTTGTTTGCTCCTGCTCTCATGGCCCAGCGCCTAGAGGCTTGGAAGCACCATTATCCCTGGGTGAGCTCAGAAGCCCTGGGATATTTTCAGATGCGTATTTCCCGTGCAAGCCTTGATTCGAAGCATGCCATCGAGTGGGTGGTCCAGCACGCCATCACATACGAGCTTCAGGAACGATGTGTGCGCGCCTTAATTAGGAAGGCGGAGATTCTGTGGCACATGCTCGATTGCATGTCTATGGCATATGTCGAACCAGGACGAGGACTAGAAGGGGCTACCTATGACCAGCGCCACAGCCAGGCCGCAGCTCAGTCGTAAAGTACGCCTTCGTTTCGATCGAAGAACCGGTCGCTACATGCTTCTGTACCCTGAAACGGGGCTTGAGCTGAACAGGACCGCGACGGAGATTGCATGTCTTTGCACGGGAGAATGCACAATCGACGACATTGCGCAGCACCTGGCTCGGATCTATGTCGATCTCTCCACTGCTGAAATCAAGCGAAACGTGCACGACTTTCTGAATACCCTTGCTGGCCGTGGCCTGCTTCAAGGTCTGCAATGAATCACGAGTATCGCCCCTACACGTTGATCGCTGAGATCACCTACCGGTGTCCCCTGCGATGCCCGTATTGTTCGAATCCTATTGATTACGCACGCCATGGGGCCGAGATCGACACGGACACATGGCTTCGCGTCTTTCACGAAGCGGAGGCACTTGGTGTCGTCCAGCTCAACTTGACAGGGGGCGAACCGTTGCTGAGGGATGACCTCGAACTGTTCATTGAGAAGGCGAGCAAGCTCGAGCTGTATACGAACCTGATCACGAGCGGCATCCCGCTGACCTTCGAGCGTCTCTCTCGGTTTCGCGCACTTGGACTCAATAGCGTGCAACTGTCTATCCAGGGTACACGGCCGCCAGAATCAGACCGCATCGCCGGAGCACCATCCTTCCACCGGAAGCTCGAGGCCATGCATTGGGTCAAATCGCTCGAACTCCCGCTGACTATGAACGTCGTGCTCCATCGGGACAATATCGCGGATATTGCGGATTTCATTAAGCTGGCCGAGGACTTTTCTACTGACAGAATTGAACTGGCGAACGTGCAGTATCTTGGATGGGCCCTGCAGAACCGCTCCGCACTTCTGCCCACTCGGGAACAACTCGAGCGCGCGCGGACCGTTGCGGAACATGCACGAGGGCGGCTTCAGGGGAAAATGGAAGTGGTGTTCGTCACTCCTGACTATTATTCGGTTTACCCCAAGTCCTGTATGGATGGGTGGGGACGCCGGTTCATCGTGGTGAATCCAGAGGGGTTTGCGCTCCCCTGTCATCTAGCACAGACGATACCGGGGCTGCACTTTGAAAATGTCAGGCAGTGCCATCTTGAAGAGATTTGGCATCATTCCTCCAGCTTTAATCAGTTCCGTGGAGACGGATGGCTGCCCGATCCATGCCGAACCTGTGATCGCCGTGCCAGAGACTTTGGAGGATGTCGCTGTCAGGCCTTTCATGTGACGGGGAACGCTGGCGCTACCGATCCTGCTTGTTCTCTCTCCCCAGATCATGGCCGAATCGAATCAGCCCGACGCCAGGCGAGTCACTTGGCCGGCCTGCCGGTCTTGTTCGAATACCGGAGCGGTCGAGGGTTCACTCAAACATGATCCGGCGTATGGATGTCAGCCTAGTAATTTTGCTCGTGCTGGCCGTCTTCGCCGGTTTGTTCGCTTTTGTGAAGGACCGCTCTCTGCCGATGGAGGGACTTTATGCAAGCGGTCGACTTTTCGGGAGCGTCTGGATTGAATTGCTGTTGGGCTTTATCATTGCGGGGCTTCTTGAAGTGCTCATCTCTCCCTCTGAGATCACCTCGTGGCTGGGAACTGAGTCCTCCACGCGAGGAATCCTCATGGGGTGGCTGGCCGGCCTGGTGATTCCAGGAGGACCCTACCTGCTCTTTCCCATTGCCGCAAGTCTTTTCAAAAGCGGCGCGGCTCCAGGAGCCTTGATCACGCTGATTACCGCGAAGACGTTGGTGAGCCCGATCAGAATGCTCACCTATGAGGCTCCTCTTCTGGGTTGGCCCTTCACCATTGCGCGATGTCTGCCAGCCATACTCCTTCCCCCGTTAATGGGAATACTTGGACAGTGGGTCTTCAATCTATTCATGAGGAAGTAATCATGAACACGGACCACAGGAACAAAGGCAATACGATGCGTCGCGTTGTTGTGCTGGTGTTCTCCTCAATGATCTTGTTATTCGTCGCGTGCCAGATCTACGCGTCCTCTCTCCCTTTGGACAAGATTAAGCTTCCCCCTGGTTTTGTCATCACGGTCTACGCGGACAATGTTCCAAATGCGCGTGGCATGACACTTGGGCAGAACGGCACGCTGTTTATCGGTACCAAGGACAAAGGCAACGTCTACGCCGTAGTGGACAGAGACGGCGATCAACGCGCTGATGAAGTGTTGACAATCGCCCGCGGCCTGCAAATGCCGGTGGGCGTCGCCTATCGGAACGGCTCCTTGTATGTCTCGGCGGTCGATCGCATCCTGCGTTTCGACAAGATCGAACAACGGCTGACGAACCCGCCCTCCCCGATGGTGATCACTGACCGATTTCCGACAGAGAAGCATCATGGATGGAAATTTATCGCCTTCGGTCCTGACGGGAAGCTCTATGTGCCCGTCGGAGCGCCGTGCAATATCTGTGACTCCGATCCGGACCGCTACGCGTTAATCGCCCGCCTCAATCCGGATGGGAGCGGGTACGAGATCGTCGCGCACGGGGTCCGGAACTCGGTCGGATTCGATTGGGATCCGAGGAACCATGAGTTGTGGTTTACAGACAATGGTCGGGATTTGCTCGGGGATGATCAACCGCCGGATGAGCTCAATCATGCGTCGAAACCGGGGATGCACTTCGGTTATCCCTATTGCCATGGCGGCACGATCCCCGATCCTGAGTATGGCGGCCAACACGCGTGCCGTGAATTCACGCCTCCGGTCGTTGCGCTTGGCCCCCATGTCGCCTCATTGGGGATGCGCTTTTACACGGGCAAGATGTTTCCCTCGGAATATCAGAACCAAATCTTCATTGCGGAGCATGGCTCGTGGAATCGGAGCAAAAAAATAGGCTATCGGATCACGTCGGTATCACGAGATGGGCAAGGGCAGTATCGCTATTCGGTCTTCGCGGAAGGGTGGCTTCAGGGACAAGAGGCCTGGGGACGTCCCGTTGATGTCCTCGCCATGCCCGATGGCGCTTTGTTGGTTTCAGACGATTTGGCAGGTGTAATTTATCGGATCAGCTATAGAAAACCATAATGGACAACCTTCTCTCTCCCGGGCTCGACCGAGGTGGTAATCATCATGGAGTCCGAAATAAGAAATCGCTTCATCGATCAGTCTCTCCTGGCAATACTATGCCGAGGTGAACACATTACAAGGCAGCGTGGGAATTCGGGAAAGTCAGCGGCCAGGGCCACCCTGAGGAGGCAGAAGTATGCTGAAATCTAATCCTCATGTGTGGTTCAAGCCGCCTGTGATTTTGTGCTATGGGGTCGCGGCTCTGTCCGTGACCGGCGCGCTCATCATCGCCCGGTGGTTAGAAATCAATTTGCAAATTGCTCCAGTATCGCTGTTTCTTTGCGCCATCATGTTGAGCGTCTGGTTTGGTGGAATCCGGCCGGGCTTGCTCGCGACGCCTCTCTCCGTTCTGGCTTTCGCTTACTACTTCGTGCCTCCGATCTCCTCCTTTGCTGTGGAGGGCAAGGAGATACCGCGCTTTCTCATTTTTGTGCTGTCAGCCATTTATATTGTTCCACCGGTATTTTCGAGGAGTCACAGTCGTTGACTGGGCAGGAGCCAATCATTCACAATTGGAGGGATATATGGGAACCAACGATCGTTCCGTGCAGTTTGCCGGGGACACTCTCGGCCGACAACGTCACATTTGCGCTTTCTTCAACAGCGTCGACGAGGAGCACAGGGTGCTTCGCTCGTTTATCAAAGAGGGCCTTGATCGGGGAGAAAAGGCTTTCCACATCGTGGATCCCGAGCTACGAGAAGAGCATCTGAAGCGGCTCACTGAAGCCGGGGTCAGTGTGGAGCGGGCAATGGGGTCGGGCCAGCTTGAGGTGCGGCCGTGGCAGCACGCTTACCTCCGCGGAGATCGGTTCGACCAGGACGCCATGCTGGCCTTAATCGAAGAAGTGCTCCAGTCGGGCGCAGCAGCAGGGTATCCGCTCACGAGGCTGCTGGCGCATATGGAATGGGGGTGCCTCGACAAACCAGGAGTCGACGACCTGGTGGAATATGAGACACGCCTCAACTACGTACTTCCCAAGTACGACGATCCGGTGATCTGTACGTACGATCTGTCGAAATTTAGCTCTGCTGTGATAATCGACGTCATGCGGACGCACCCGGTCGTGCTGATCGGCGGGGTGCTGCAGGAGAACCCGTTCTTCGTTCCTCCTGACCAGTTCCTCCTTGAGATCCGGGAGCGACGGTCGGGTCGCAGGAGCGCAAGCATGGCGAACTAAATGCTGAGAGATCCCGATGCTGAGATCCTCCGGCTGAGAGCAGCGCTCAGGGATCTCGTGGCACTGTCCACGATCCCGGCGGCGTGGGTAGGGAGAGAACCGTCTGCCATCGCCGCGGGGCTTGCCGACGTACTGGCCGGATCGTTGTACCTCGATTTCGCTTTTGTGCGTTTGTGCGATCCCAAAGGGGGTGCCCCAATTGAAATGACGCGGGGGAACGCATGGAAAGCCTTCCCTGAATGGCTGCAACGTCACCTCGCCGTCGTCGGCCAGCTTTCGCGCAGGGAAATCGTTCCCGACCTTGGCGGCGCGGAGCCAATCCGCGGCATTGTCATTCCCATCGGTATCAATGCCGAGGGCGGGCTGGTTGCCGCGGCCTCTAACCGCACCGACTTTCCCACCGAGATTGATCAGCTG
>Ga0066686_10000240_pt1 | contig 17236 bp, 13 predicted proteins | sample GraSoiAngelo_135_FD_65627 | JGI IMG/M metagenome (GOLD analysis project Ga0066686, IMG submission 65627) | Grasslands soil microbial communities from the Angelo Coastal Reserve, California, USA - 14_0929_05_40cm | ecosystem: Environmental > Terrestrial > Soil > Grasslands | place: USA...
CATAAACCAGAACGGTAACTTCCTGGGCATCGCTCAGCAAGTAGCTCGGGTCTTTGGCCCAGCTGGTATCAAGAACCAGGTTCTCTCCGCTACCACTTGCGGGACTGGTTTTGCACAGCTCACCGTCAACCTTCACAACCAGGAATTGAGCGGCAAGCCGCTCATTCTGGACAATCTTACCAGCGTAATCGCATCCAGTACCAGCGGAACGTTCTCGAGCTCCGACACTAACCTTGTCAGTCCAACGGGACAGTTCAAGATTAACGGCGGGGCATGCATTCCACAGAACGCCGCTTACACCCTCAGCACCAACGTTTACGGTGGCACTGCGACTATCCCCATAACATCCCAGAACACGTTCACTGTTGATTTCAACGTGAACTGGAACAGCCAGAGCAACAAGGCTCCCACGGCAGCGGCCATTCAGATCAACAGGGGTGTGGCTCACCTTCTCGATACCAAGAGCTTCATCGACGAGAACCAGATAGCAGGTCAGGCGGTCAATCCGCACTTCTGGTCTCCTCCCGCACAAGGCTACCATAACGTCTGCACAGTCAACGGAAACTCTGCCAATGCTCAGGTATGCCAGGCAACGCTCAACATAGACTGCAGTGCGCACTCGTGGGTTACCACGTGCGCCATGACAGCACCCTACAACCTGAAAGCACCCGCACTTGCGGCTAGCGCATACTCCTGGGCCGCACAAGGCTCGAGTCTAGGCGTTGACAAGGGCTATCCGAGTGCTGATGATTTGCGTGCTGCATGTGATCACTTTGTCGCTGCGGGTCTCACCCTTGTTGGTGGAACCTGTCTAGACGTTGCTAACGCTCTTAATACCGCAGCCCCGTTGCCAGCCACCTATGCACACCTCAGCAACAATGGCCAACAGATTGTTGTTCTGCCGAGGACTGATCCTCAGCGGCGCGACCACATGGCTATTGTCGCGGACGCGTTGAACGCTCTGTTCGGTACACCTAACAATGCCAATAATCCAGCTAACCCTGCTGGCCAGCAGGGATGCACGGTGAACTATGTCGGCCCATCGCAGCCTGGTGAGTGTGCCTTCAAGGCGTACACTATCACTCAGATATTCGACCAAGTGTTTTCGAACAATCTGGGTGCTGGTGCTAACGACTGGAAGTTATACAACGGTGGCAACACCCTAGGCACGTTCGGTGACGACACCTACTTCGAGTACAATACAGTCGATAACGGCGGTCTGTGCGCAGGCGCATTCTCCACCTACCAGCTTAACTACAACAACTATTGCGATCCGATCTTGGACACTTGGACTCACGCAGGCGAGTTCGCGAAAGACATCAACACTGCAGGAGCGATGTTCAAGCGTGGCTTCCTACTCGCGGTTCAGAACGAGTGGGATGTCGCCGTGTTCAGCGCTAGCTCGCAGTTCGTCGGGTTGAACTCTTGGAACTTCCAGCCTGGACCACAGTCAAGCCTAGTTCAGCAGCTTGGAGCAGGATTCCAAGTAGGCTTCCAATCGTTGCTAAACATGCGCTGCAACCCGCTCTTCACGCCAACCCTTGCACAATACGCATGCGGAGGCGGTACCGGTGGTACGCCCGAGCTCATTCGCAGAGGCTTCTCGCAAGACGTGCATAAACTCAGCCCGTTCGCTGCCCAGTCAGTCTGGGAGTTCGAAACGTTGCTCCAAGTATACGATAGTATGCTTGCGACCAACCCGAGAACGGGAGGAGCAGCCAGCCAGATAATTGACTGGCAGACCACAAGCCACACCGCATCATTCGACCCCAACGAGATCAGCTGCCTAGCACCATCCCAGGGCGGAACATGCCTACCAGGAACAACAACCCAAGTCTGGCACTTGAGAAACGGTCTCAAGTTCCATGACAACTTCCCATTGACAGCGGACGATGTCTGCTACACTCTCACCTCATACCGTGACGTTCCAGCAGCCAACCTAGGCGTGAGCGTTCAGGCCGTGACCAGTTGTGTCGTGAACTCGGCGAGCACTCTGACCGTGAAGCTTCAGGGCCAGAGCCCATTCTTCGAGGTCCAAATCGGCGGCGAACCCATCATTCCGAAGCACACCTGGGCGCCTAAATGTGGCGTCTTCCCCTATCCACAGCCAAACCCGTGTGCCGATCCTGCCTTCGACCCGATGGCCGCAGGCTTCTACATCGGCGACGGTCCATGGGAGTGCGACAACATCAACACTGGTGCTCACGGAGGCTCGTGCAGTCAGAACGCTGACGGCAGCATCGGAGGACAAGATGTCACCCTAAACGGGAGAATAGTCCTCAACAAGTACATGCAATACCACCGGGGCAATCCTGGCAACCAGAGAACAATACTCCACCAGATGAGCTGGGCTGACAAGAACGGCGACGGAACCATCAACATCCTCGACATTGCAGACGCAGCATTGCACTTCGGCTCTCACGACTGGTACTGGGACAACAGGCTCTTCGGCACCACTGACGGCACTGTGGACATTGGAGAAATCGCCACGATAGCCTCGCTGTTCGACTCAGGCATAACAAAGCCCTTCGCTCCAAGCGCACTGTTCGCCATGGATCCAGCCATTAACCCGTACTCAGGCCATAACCTCAACAACATCGACATGGCTTGCACAGGAGCAGGTGGATCTGCAGCCACGGGCTCCATACTATCCGCCTCCATACTGTGCACTGATCTCTCATCCGCCATCCTGAACTACGAAGGCTTCAACAAAGATGGATCAGGACTCCAGACTGGCAACGTCAGAATTCTCGTGCCTGCTGTGCAGGGCGACAAATCTGGCGTCATAGCCGGCAAGTTCAGCCTCCAGTACATCACTTCAGCAGGATCCACGGTCGTCGTGGGCGCTCCTACATCAGTACTCAGTGACGGAACAACCACCATCAACGGCGTTTCATACAACGTATGGGACTCCTTCTGGAGCATACCCGGCTCTGCCACATTGACCAACTACGATGTAGTGTGCTTGTGGAACGGGGTCAGGGTCTACCAGCTCGGTGTTCCTGTAATCAAAGGCGTATAGAAGTACACGCGACTTTCCAAACTCCCTTCTTTTATTTACTCTGCTACCAGACCATGCCACGGACCAACCCCGACGATTCGCGAGGGCCGGCGTCCGCCTTTGGTCGGATTCTGGGCTGGGACACTCGATAGGACTTCTTGTTTGCATCGCACGATTTTAAATAGCGTGCAAAGAAGCTCGTATCATGGCTTACCCCAGGTCGAAGGCCGTCCTCGTGTTTCTGGCACTTCTCCCAGTCTACCTCGGTCCATACATGTACGCCTATGGCAGAACACAATCCAACGTCTTTCCCACCGTGGAAACGCTCGACGGACAGGCTATGGACGATGTCAAGACTGGAGTAGACAACAGTGTCACCGAAATAGTCGCGCAGAGCGTGACGAGGACGGTTAATGGACAGCCTGTCACTTGGACCGAGGTAACTTACACACTCCCGTTCAGGGTCCTAAACAGAATCTTCAAGACCTACATCAACTTCCCGGCGCTCTTGAGTGTATCAAAACTGACATTCCAGGCAACGGGGGTTTTCAACGGAACCGAGATATTGTCCTGTCACCACTACGTGGACAGCCTCATTGCCCCGACGGGGTTTGAAGTTCTCGCAGTCTTCGGCTCGATACTAAAAGCCGGAAACAACACTGTCATAACGGCGTTCTGCCATGGACCAGGGAGTCCGACGTTCGACACGGCCAAGCTGTCACAGCAAAACCTTGGGGTCGTAACAATATCGCTTCTATGGACAATCGATGCCACTCTCAAAGGAGAAAAGGTGGAGGGCACTCGCCAGTGGACAGGGGTTCAAAGTGAAAATCTTCTCCTTACCTTTCCATAAACTTGCGCACCTAATGGTGATAGGCGAGAGATAATGGTCGGGGGTTTGAAAGGTCGGCTCTCGCCGTGGGTCAAGGCAAGAGCGTTCACATGGTTTTACGCGGCCCTATTATTCGGACCTACTTACGCTCTTTTGTCGTTCTGGTTCACACGAGGATCCATTAACCTCGGAACAGGCTACCTGCTGTTCGTTCTCGTTCCGATGATAGTGGCTGTTGCCCTGGCCGGCTTTGTCGGAAACAAGAACAGGCTCGGATTTGATCCGAGGCTTCTAGCCAGCTTCGCCGTCTTCGCTCTCTTGCCATACACAATATATGATTGGGCTCGCGTTCCCATGAACTATTTCTTTGGCGTGGCGTTCTGGGATCACTGGTTTGACTGGGGGTCAAACATCTCAGGCGCTCCTCTCTTCGCCCTCCAGTCGTTGTCGGTAGGACTCTTCACTCACGTATCTAGGGGATGGAGCATGGCGGTATCATACTATGTCCTGGTTCGTGGGAGGGCAACGCTCCCGACCGCTTTCGTTTTCGCCTGGGCGATGACTATCTTCTATTGGATCTTCTTTCCGACCTTCGTCTTGGTCGATTCGAAGCCTCCGTTCATATGGTGGTTTACTGCTTGGTCGTCGCACATGGCATTCGCTCTTGGACTCTGGTACGCACCGAGACTCTTCTCCCGATACTTCTCGATGCGCTAACCCCCAGGCCGGTTTCCAGTTATACCTATCAGCTATTCGCGACTTGACACCTAACTAGGTACCGAGGACTTTGGCCTCGGCCCGGAAAGCCGGACTGCGAAAAAGACCGCCACTACCCCTAGTGCTACTCCTGGGATAGCCCAGTAATACACTAGCTGGACGCCAACGAAGGTCGCATAGATTATGCACCCGATGGCAAGTCCGAACCCCTGCGTTGCAATTATAGTCAAAAGGTCTTCCATCCACCCCGGCTTTTCGTGTCCCATCCATCGCATGGCCCAGTTCTCCGCTTGCCCCATTTGGGTTGAGAGGCTCCGTCACCTCGAGTATTTAAGACCAGAAGCTCTTCTGACGGGTGCAAGTTTCAAGAGGCTTATCTTCGAAGAAAGAAAATTGAATAGTAATCTTCCTGCCTAAATCGTGGGACCGCAAGGCTAAATTAGGCATGTTTAAGCTTTTGAGATTACGACCGAGGTAGTTTGTGCTGGGACTTCGAAGTTACCTCTTGAAAAGGGTGCTGAACACCGTTCTCCTGATAGTTTTCGTGATCACGCTGAACTTCATCATTTTCGAGTTGATGCCCGGCACTCAAGCCTCCATTTCTAATCTCGTCCAGAACCCACGCGTGTTTGATCCCACTCAGGTAGCGCGACTTCTCAAGTTATACAATTTCTGCAAGGAAGTCACTATCACTGGTCCGCACTCCTACAACTGTGTTCCCACCACCATCTGGGATAGATTCTCCGCCTACTTCGTCAACATGATAACGTTCAATTTTGGTGACTCTTTTCAAACAAACAAACCCGTGCTCCACGACATGATCCAAACCGGGAGGCTGGTGAACACGCTCACCCTTCTCGGTGTTGCAACCACTGTTGCCCTACTCATCGGAACGTTGCTCGGAGTTGTCGCCGCCGCCAAGCGCGGTTCGATCTTCGACAGCGGCTCGGTCACACTGTCGCTGATAACTTTCTCCCTTCCGACCTTCTGGATGGGACTTCTCTTCATCATGATTTTTGCAAACAGGCTCCAGCTGTTTCCGTCGGGAGGGGTAACACCTGCCTATTGGGCCATCAAAACTCCAGACCTGTTAGGCCAGTTTCTTACAAGAGTGCAATACCTATTCCTCCCGGCGTTAACCCTGACCCTCTTCTTCTACGGAGGTAACTTGCTACTCACGAGGGCGACGATGACTGAAGCACTCAGCGAGGACTACATCAACACTGCAAGGGCGAAGGGGCTCCCTGAGCGAACCGTGCTCTTCAAGCACGCTTTGAAGAATGCCTCACTTCCTCTAGTTACCAACGCCGCACTGAGCTTTGGTGGGCTTTTGGGAGGAGCCATCATTACGGAAACTGTCTTCAATTGGGATGGGCTTGGGTTCTGGCTGTTCAACGCGATTGGTTGGAAGGATTACCCCGTCATGCAGGCGATGTTCTTCATAATCGCGTTATGTGTAATCGCGGCGAACTTCATATCGGACATTTTCTATGGAATCCTAGACCCGCGAATAAAGTACGAGTGAGACCCGACGCTTGTCCGAGAACACAAGTGTCCCCTACAGCCTCGTAAGATTCAAGAGGTTCTTTTTCAATCTGCTCCGTAACAAGAAATCTGCCGCTGGCCTGACCCTCCTCTCGATCTTCGTGTTCATTGCCGTCGCAGGCCCGCTCCTCACTCCCTACACCCCTTTGGGCTCAGTGGTCTCCGCCCAGCTTAATCCTCCCAGCTGGATTGTTTACTTCACAGGTCCTCTTGGATGGAGCCAGAACGCCGAGTTCACAGGAATAAAAGCCTCCTCGATCACAGGGGCCACGTTAACAACGACTAGTATTGGTGGTGACTCTGCAAGCTTCAGCGCGGCCTCCGGTGCCTCAGGAGGCACAGTTGAGGTTCAGAAGTTCGTCACATGGACCTATCCTGGTCCTGCCAAGAGATTCGTCACCAGTCTCAGCATAACGCCTGGCCCGACAATTCTCGGACAAACTGTCATCGCCACAGTTTACTTAGACCGCTTTGTCGGTGGAGTCAGAGATGCAAGATGGAACATCTTCGACAAGACAATCGATAGTAATTCCACGTTTGAAGTGAACTTAGACTCGATTTCCGGAGACTTGAGAGTACGGCTTGGTCTTAGCACCTCCAACATCGATCCTGCGCAGCTCATCTTCTCCCGGCAGGCAGACTACGCTTACGCGCTTGAACTGACTCTTCCTCCAAGCGCAAACATCGACTTCTCACTGCAAAATTTCAAACTTCAGATCCGCGGAAGCACTTGGGGGTGGCTTGGAACTGACCAAGCGGGCCATGACATCCTTACCCAGCTGATCTACGGCGCGAGACTCTCGCTTATAGTCGGTCTCTTGGCGACCTTCATCGGCGTTGGTCTCGGATTGGTAGTCGGCCTGATTGCTGGCTATCTAGGCAGAATAGTCGATGAGGTTCTCATGAGGTTTACAGACATGATGCTCGTCATACCCGGCCTCCCCTTGCTCATTGTCCTCGTCAACGTTCTAGGTCCATCTCTCACCAACATCATCCTGGTCCTCGGCTTTCTGGGCTGGATGGGCTTCGCCAGGGTAGTCCGCTCCCAAGTTCTCAGTTTGCGCGAGAGGCCCTTCATAGAGGCAGCCAAAGCGTCAGGAGCGGGAACAGGCTACATTACCCTTCGGCACATTCTCCCCAACGTAGTCTCGCTGACGTACGTCAACCTCGCACTTTCGGTTCCCGCCGCGATCGTGGGAGAGGCAGCACTCAGCTTCCTAGGCCTCGGTGACCAGACCTCGGTCACCTGGGGTCGCATGCTTGAGCTAGCACGAGAGAGCGGAGGCTCAGCCACTAACCTATTTTGGTGGTGGGTCATCCCGCCGGGAATAGGAATAGCACTCGTCTCGCTCTCATTCATCCTCATCGGATTTTCCCTGGACGAGCTGTTCAATCCGAGGCTGAGGAGGCGTAGGTAGAAGATATTTCTCGGCGGTGGATGAGATTGAGGCTTAACTTGGCCGATCCAGCTCGTGACCACCCAAAGCTTATCTGAAGAAATACTCTAACACTCTCTGAGAGAAACACTGTTTGCCAGTTCTTCAACTTGATGGTCTCACGACCAACTACCGCACGGTCAGAGGTTGGGTCAAGGCTGCCGAAGATGTTAGTTTTGAGGTTGAAAAGGGCGAGGCCTTGGGCCTGGTTGGAGAATCGGGATGCGGCAAGACGACCGTAGCGCTCTCAATCCTGAAGATTCTGCCCTCAGGAGCCAGAATTAGGCACGGCAAGATCATCTTTGACGGAAGGGACCTCGTCCCGCTCAGCGATAGTGAGATGAGGAAGATACGTTGGAAGGGAATATCGATCGTCTTCCAAGGCGCGATGAACGCGTTGAACCCAGTTTTCAAAGTAGGCGATCAAATCGTCGAAGCAATCAGGCTTCACGAAGACGTTTCAAAAGGAGACGCAATGCGAAGAGCAGAGTCACTACTGGAACTCGTCGGAGTAGAGCCCTCGAGGGTCAACAATTATCCGCACGAATTCAGCGGCGGAATGAGACAGAGAGCTCTCATCGCAATGGCACTTGCCTCAAACCCTCAGCTTCTGATCGCCGACGAGCCTGGTACAGCCCTCGATGTAATAGTCCAAGCTCAAGTACTGAAACTAATGCGCTCTTTGAAAGAAAAGCTCGGGCTGTCAATGATAATGATCAGTCATGACCTTTCGATAGTCGCAGAAGTCTGCGAAAAAGTTGCGATAATGTACGCGGGCCACTTGGTGGAGTATGGGAGTATTGAGGCCATTTTCAAAGAACCCCTCCACCCTTACACTCAGGGCCTGCTAGGCGCCTTCCCTGGAATCAAGGGAGAGAGGAGGAAGCTGACATCCATTCCAGGCCAACCGCCTGACCTTTTAGCTCCGCCTGCAGCCTGTCGTTTTCACCCGCGCTGTCCTTACGTCATGGATATCTGCAAGAAGGAAAAGCCGCTCCTCGAGAAAGCAGGGTCCGGAGACCACTATGTCGCCTGCTACCTTTACTGATCGCGTTTCAAAGGAGGCATAGAGCTTGGAGGAACCAGGCGTAATCGTCGCTGAGGGGTTGAAGAAGTACTTCTCCCTGAAACGTGGCTTTTTCGAAACCCTCGTCTCAAAAAAGGACCTTTTTGTAAAAGCTGTCGATGACATCAGCTTCTTCGTAAAGAAGGGAGAGGTGCTTGGTCTCGTGGGCGAGAGCGGAAGCGGAAAGACAACCACGGGAAGACTTCTTCTCCGCCTAGCCGACCCGACCGCTGGGAAGATCCTGTACAGAGGCAAGGATATTTCACACCTGTCAGCGAGGGAGCTCAAGCCCCTACGCAGGGAGATGCAGATTATCTTTCAGGACCCTTTTGAGTCACTAGACCCTCGAATGCTCATCAAGGAGATTGTTGCCGAACCGCTGCGAATACAACGAGTAGCAAAGAATGAGCAAGAACTCACTGAGAGAGTGAAACAGATTCTCAGAGAAGTCGAGCTTGTTCCTCCTGAGGAGTTCATGCTACGTTTCCCACATGAGCTTAGCGGCGGGCAAAGACAGCGGGTCGCAGTAGCCAGAGCATTCGTCCTGGACCCACAGTTCGTCGTCGCTGACGAGCCGGTCTCGATGCTGGACGTGTCGATAAGGGCCGAGATACTGAATCTAATGCTGACGCTTGTGCAGAGGAGAGGTGCGTCGTTTCTCTACATTACTCATGACCTAGCACTGGCTCGTCACATGTGTGACAGGATAGCTGTCATGTATCTGGGGAAGATCGTTGAGCTCGGCGAAACTGGCTTGATCATTAACCAGCCTCTTCACCCTTACACGAAGGCTTTGATCGCAGCTGTTCCAGTGCCCGACCCTACCCACAGGCGGATCGGCGATGTAATCAGCGGGGAGATACCGAGTCCTGTAAACCCGCCTCCAGGCTGCACCTTCCACACGAGGTGTCCATTTGCTCACTCAAGATGTGTGAATGAAGTCCCGCCTCTCATCGAGGTCGAAAAGGATCATTGGGTATCCTGCCACCTCGTTGACCGGCCCTTGACAAGCTGAATGGTTCCGATTCGGAGTCGCGCAGGATCTCTATTTCGCATCCGGCATCACGTTACACAGCCTCCTGGGAGTGTGTAAGCATAGGTTGATCGAATGGCAATTATCCATACCTTACCGTTCGAAAGGAAAAGCCCCGGGTTTACACACCGGGGGTCATTGACACCTTCGTACATAACAGGTGGGGCATTGTTGGCGTCCGCACAGTACTCCCCGCCTCGACCATCTGGGACGCAGGTTCGGTCGAACCTCCGGCCCCACACGTTGAAGAAATCTGCGAAAGTAAAACATAACCGTGATGTCAAACAATCCCCAGACGTGGACTGTATGTAGATTGTGCTGCTAGTGTCGCGGGTACTCAGCGGAGAATATCCCGGTGGTCCGAGGCTGTCCAGCGTATGATTGACCCATAGGTTAATGTTCCTTCCCTCAGGGGCCCCGATGAAAGCAGGGAGCGTGTAGTTGGTCCGGGTACTGACATCGTTGATTATTATCGTGATTCGCCAGTCAATGACCAGAGGTGTTCCTTGAGAATAGGGTGGACTGTTTGAGTATAGGGCGAAGAGTGCGACCGCGATTACTGCAATGACGCTCGTCGCGACTACGAGAGCTCGATACGTTCCTCGTCTAGAGCGCCTCGCTTGAACGACACGCCCCAAGAGCTTCTCCCGACCAATATCCGATTCGTCTCCTTTAAGAACATCGTTTTTCCCTCAAAGGGAAACGGGTGGAGTGGAAGTGCGCCTAACATTCGCAGGACTTCTTCTCCTAGTGTTGGTGCTCGCGGTGTTGATGACTCGCGCGACAGTGGCAACGTCCTCACCATCCTCAGATTTTTCCATCGTCGTGGCCCCGGGAACGATCTCCGTCGGCATCACCCTCAACATCCGACAGAACCTAACAGCATTCAGAAGCTCCTTTTCGTTCCCTCTGTTCCAAGCGGTCCTAGAAGGGTCAAACGCGACACTGGCAACTCAATCCCTGCAATCTGCCGTTGCCTCCAAGAATCCCCTTGCTCGCATCGAAGGTCTCAGGCTAGACGCTCAGACCACACCTTGGTCGAACATGACCAGCATGCAATGGCTTAATGTTACCATGAACTTCAACGTTAGCGGTGTCTCAAGCACAGGAGGCGGTGTTTCGCATACTGATCTTTCGTGGAAATCATTTGCGGCCTCCTCGGACCTCGCAGTAAACGGTTTTGAATTGAACAACATAGGAGCGAGGGACTTGCAAGCAATAGCCCATGACTTGGCCCAGCAAAAGGGCAACGCAGTCATCGCCTTCAGCTATAGAATCGACGGCATCCCCGTCAACGCAGCCTTCTTCCCTGACGTAGTAGCACGCATAAGCCCAATGAATTTCTCTAGGTTGGCAACACCGGTCGCGCAATGGAAGCAGGCGTACGTTCCGCTAGCTCCCACCCTTGTCTGGACCTCCCCGCCAACTCCTCTTCTTGGACTGACTTTCGTCAGGACCATAACCGAAGAGCCAACGAACCCCGTCTCGACCTATTTCGGCGTGTTCTACACCCTTCAAGGCGAAATCACTCTTCCCACAACCGCCTCCGTTAGCGGCGATACAGTCACACTCGCACCCAACGGGCTTCCCGAGACCCTCATGGGAATAACCATCATATCATCCATCGTCATTGGGTCGGGAGCCCTCATCTACGAGCGGCGGCTCTCACCATCTAAGGCCAAAGGATACATGGGCCGGAAGAAAGCAAAACGTTGAGAGCTTTGGGTCAGTTGGTTCGCTCCGCGAGTCGTGAGGTCTTCCTTCACTTCTGCACTACCCTCCAGCCGGTCTAATCTAATCCAGGGGCATTTTTCAATGGTGCGGGGGGTGGGATTTCAGCACCAGTTTACCGGTACATTTAGGCAAACCTCGCGTGAAAGTAGGATATTGCCAAGTCTAGACCTCTCCAGTTTCATCTTCTTCGGCGGGGTTCAATTCGTGGTTCCTTGCCCGGAGGGACAGCCCTCGTTACGAGCGTTTCCTTTGACGAGTTCAATACATTAGATCCGATTCTTTCCTGCCCTCACTAAGCTACGACTTTAAAGTGGTTCCGCATGCACCGCATTTCCATTTCCCCGCTGGAACTTGTGCGCCGCAAATATTGCAAAATCTAGGTGCTGCTGCCGCGTATACATACCCTGGAAACTCTACCGGGGCGCTCTTTTGAATTGAGACTGCGCTCATTGGGTCATTTCCTCCAATGGAGGTCGATGGCATGACATGCGAGACAGGGACTTCACCGAGGGTTTCCTTAAGTTTTCGATCATTTGCTAAACGATTGATTCGATTCGAAAGGGGGGGATGTGTAAATGATGGTCCGTCGTAATGTACATCGCGCAAATACGCCAGGGCTCGGATCATCGAATTCTTTCCGAGCAGTTCGGCGGAACGATGATCGGCGCTGTATTCAAGTTTCCATGAGAGAGGTATTTCAGCAAATACTATTCCCGCAAAAATCGTCCAAACTAGAACACTACCGCCCGGGAAAGATCTTGTGATCAGGTATAGACTAATCGCCATAATCATGAGTAAGGGAAATAGCATAGCCTTGATTAGAACATGATGTTGTATTCCATGTGCGAGCTCGTGGCCGATAATTCCGGTTAGCTCCTGATCATCCATACTCTGGACAAGTTTCTCCCCAATGATAATGCGACTCCTTCCAACATTAGCAGCATTAGCTGATCTAGGAAGAATGAAAGGTCTGACGGGTTTCCTGATCATCATTCGCTGTTCTGTGTGAGAAACAAGTAGTCGAAGCCTTTCCTTCAAGCTTTGATCAATCTGTTTCTTACGTCTGGTCAGCTTACGATAGTATCCGAGGACTATCACCAAACCGATGGACGTGTAGGACAATATCTGCAGGCTGCGAGCCAATTGCAAAGCGAATGGATAAACTAGGAGCGAAGCCTGGGTTAGATCGAGGAATGAAGCAATCGCATAAATTGAACCGGAGACCAACATTAGGCTGAAAAGGGCGATCTGGGACCAGAACCAGATTCGCCAAACAACCTGTCGCTTGGGGCTCTTATTCATGGATATCATCTAACCCTAACATCGATCATAAACGAGTATCCTCTGTAGTTGGATTGGACTGCACTGGATAACCCTCTGGTGCGGGGGGTGGGATTCGAACCCACGAAGGCCTTCGCCACAGGGTCCTAAGCCCAAGGCAGGCCTCACCAGAGGCCTTCTGCCCATTTGACCTGGCTATGGTACCCCCGCAGAGACGCCTCCGCTTCCTGGCTCGACTCTAAAAAATGAACTGAAGACTTGGTACCCATTCTTTCCAATGAAACCGTTCGCTTGCTGATTATCCCTCAAATCGCCCCGGAATCAGCCCCGAATCGCAAAATGAACCCGAGATTTCCACACTCGCTTATTTCATAGCTAACCCTAGGGAATAGCCAGCGTTCACAAAGGCACAGACTAGCCCAGAACAGGCTGGTCAGCCGGAACAAGCCCCAGAATCATGCCCAGACAGCAGCCCCCTTCCCGAAAAAATTCTAAATCGTGTCGCATCCTCAAGAGACCAAACCGGAGAGACCGAGACTCCAACACGCTTCAATTCCGACGGAAAAAAATGCTCAGAACAAAGCCCTCAATCAAGAGCTGTCAAGAAGTACTTACCATCAAGTCACGGACCATGTGATCTTTCCGGCAAAGGAAAGATAGTGAAAACGTGCGACTCCCCCGAACCAAGACTTGTCCGTGGGAAATCGCCGATTCTCCCCAGGGCGGAGAGTAGCTTTCGAAAAACCCTCCCACTACGGCAAGGCCTTGAGAGACACGAGGCAGCATGAGGGCTTCCGCTCGGGTCTACGAATCGACGACTTACGTTGGGTTCGAGTTCTCCCAGAGATATTCGAAGTAGGCTTTTCCGAACTTGACAAGGCCCGAATGGTCCGACGAGATTGCGAGCGTCAAACCCTTCTCCGGCTCTTCTCCCAGCAACAAAATAATCTGGCTGCTGTCACTGATGATGCCTCCCCCGAAAAGTTGCTCCCGAACCCTGACATCTGCAAAACCGGACAGCTTACGCAACGTCGCCCCGCTAGTCGAGGCCGGGACCATCATCGAGACCTTGACCCCGCGATCCCTTATCATCGCCAGCAGCGGACTGGCCGCGGAAAGAATCGCCTCTGGGACCACAGGCATAGCAACAAGCAGCTCCCTCCTCGTCCTATCCAGCGTCTCCCGAATCTTGTCAAGAATATTGTTCTGCCCCCGAACAATCCAAATATCCGGCCGCTCCTGCACACCCTTCTTCTCGTACAGAGGCTGAAGCTCCGACAAGGCCTCAGCCTCGCTCATCCTCAACGTGTTCTCCACACGTGCCCTTGAAGCGTCAAGCGCAACAGAGGGCGCCTTCGGATAATACTTGATCGGTCTGCCCTGTTCAGACTCTACCCATCCCTTCCGCTCCAAGTTACCAATAATTTCGTAAATCTTCGAGTAAGGAACAGATGCGACCTTGCTCACCTCGCTGGCAGCAATCGGCCCAGACTCTACCAAGGCAACATAGACCTTGACCTCGTACTCAGTCAGCCCGAAATCCTTCAGAGCCCGCTTCGTCCTCTCCGAGACTGACATGTCCGAGGCGACCGATGCCTTCCCAAGCCAGACATCTTATGAAGCTGTCGAGAACGGGACATTGGAAAGCCCGTTCAAGGACGAGACCGTAAATAGCAAGACTACCCATAGAACTCTATCCGGAAGATAACTCGGTGAAAAATCGGTGCTGGACAAGAACACAATAACGGAGGGTCTCAGGGGCGTTCTGGACCCAGAAATCGGGCTGAACATTGTAGACCTCAACATGGTCCGAGACATCTCAATAAGAAATGGCGACGTCCAAGTAACCATTGCCCTTACAGTAGCCCACTGCCCACTTGCCAAGACCCTTCAAACCGACGTGGAGAAAGCGTTGAAGGGAATTGCAGGAGTCACATCCGTCAAGGTCGACACCACTGCAATGTCCAAAAAGGAACTAGAAGAATTAAGAGTGAAACTTCAGGCTCGAACAAGTCCAAACACCTCAGGCCCGGAAAGAGCCAATGTCGGCCAGGGAATTGAACGCCTGGGAAAGCGTCGAGTCAGGAACATTATCGCCATCGTCTCCGGAAAAGGCGGAGTAGGAAAGTCGTTCGTCACAAGCTTCCTCGCCAGCCAGCTCAGAAGGGAAGGATACGAGGTAGGAGTCCTAGACGCAGACCTCACAGGACCCAGCATCGCCAAAGTCTTCGGAGTCAAGGAACGACCCACCAAAGGCCCTGGCGGAATAATTCCAATCTCCACGAAAACCGGTATCAAAGTCATGTCTATCAATCTGATCCTAGACGATCCAAACACCCCAGTAATCTGGAGGGGCCCCATAGTGAACAGCGTAATTCGACAACTCTACTGGGACGTCGACTGGGGAGACCTACACTATCTCCTAGTGGACCTCCCACCAGGTTGCGTTACCTCGGATACAATTGTCTATGCTAACTCCCATCCGGTTCGTGTAGACCAGCTCAGGCCCGGCGATCGGGTCTATTCACTGGAAGCCTCCATCCGCGAGTCAGAGAGGTACCCTAATGTTCTAGATGCGACTGTTTCACCGAAAAAGGTTCTAGATGTGGTCCCTCAAGGCGAAGCCGAAGTATTCGAATTGAGGACAAGGACACGAAGAATCCAAGCCACGTTCAACCATCCCGTACTAAGCCTGGAAAAGAAGAGACCAGCCGGCTCCCGTGATTATCGCTACTCGCTAATTTGGAAACGATTAGCGGAGCTGAAGCGGGGAGACATTATCGCTGTGATTAGGAAACTCCCGCACCAGGAGGCGGCTCCGTTTGGATTACCTACCATTTCAAGCAGAAGGCCAGGGGACCCAGTCCTCCCGAGTCATACCACGGAAAGTCTCTGTCGAATAATAGGATACTATCTCGGGGACGGGTTTGTCAGGTCCAGCAGAGATGCGAGAACATACCAAGTGATGTTTGCTGAGCCTCGGCTGGGAAAGCATAGGAAGAGCTACATCAATCTTCTCAAGAATGTCTTTCCCGGTACGAAAGTCTACGAGGACGAGTCGCAGTTCGGCGTGCTATCTCAGCGAGTCGCGGAACTCTTCCGGGAACTCGGATTGAACAGGCATGCTCTTGAGAAGAGAGTCCCTCCTTGGGTATTTGAACTTCCCGTGGCTCAGAAACTGTCTCTTATAGAGGGTTACTGCGATGCTGATGGATATCGACGCCGTGGGAAACGAGTCTTTCGAAGGCCGGGATGGATGGCGTTCGAGTCACCCAACCGGGATCTCGTGGAGGATATTAGAACACTAGCCATTTCGATCGGGTTGAGAGTTACCAATCTCAACTGTCGAACGCGAAGCATTACACCGCCTTCGGGTCGAAGATACTCCAGAATGTTCTGGATCTTCGAGTGCAATGGGCAAAGCCGATCTAGGAAATATGGCGCTGGTATTATCAGAGGAAATGGTCGTCAAGCTGTGGGTCAAGGCCTAATCAACGAATTCCTCGGGTTCGACCGTGTCTCGAAAATTGTTCCAGTGGGACGACGCCAGGTTTATGATGTTGAAGTGGAGGGGAACCAGAACTTCGTAGCAGACGGCCTAGTAGTCCACAATACGAGTGACGCTCCTCTTACAGTCTTCCAATCCCTACCTCTTGACGGGGTCATCGTGGTATCATCGCCCCAAGACCTCGCATCGATGATTGTTACCAAAGCCGTCAACATGGCGAAAAAAATGGACGCGCCCATCCTAGGACTCGTTGAAAACATGGCCTATCTCAACTGCCCTCACTGCGGTGAGAGGGTCAACGTGTTCGGCGAGCCGAAGGGGGAAGGGCTTGCCTCATCACTCGGCATATCCTTCCTCGGATTGGTCCCCCTGGACCCTGAAATAGCCACGCTCTCGGACCAGGGCAGAATCGAGGAATATCGAAGCGCAGCGCTCGATGCCATCACAGGCCAGTTGAGGTCCGTGGCAGCAAAGCGAATCGAGCAGCTGGGGCTCCCGATTGCTTGGACGCTCGCCACTGAGCAACGATAGAGACTAACAGTTAGGTTCGTGAGACATATTAATGATGGCAGCAGTACATGTAGTATGAGCGAGCGGAGACCTCGAGGAGCCTCAAGCGAATGACAAAAAAGGCCAAGAACGCCAAGAAAACCCGAAAGGCAGCCTCACGCAAACCGAAGAGGCCGCCTGCCCAGAAGCAGAACAAAGCCCGGGAGGCGCAAGGCCCCAAAACCATCTCGAAAGTCACGGTTCCCCCCGTCTCTGCGATCCGGGAGCTTCAACCGCTTAACAAACGTGCCACCCCGCCAGGAGGGAGAATTCAAGTCGAAAAGATCGACGGAGAGACGGTGTTGGGCGACCTTATAGTCGCTTTCCCTTGGACACGCGAGGTTCTAAGAAAGTACGGCCTGCGCCTGGATGTGGAAGAAGCCGGTGACATTTACATGTCAGTCGACACGTTCGCCGCCCTTCGGAACCTTGAACCCGCCCCTCTTCTCCTCGAGCTTGTTGAATCGTCCAGGCAACCGCCCCAGCCCCCCCAGACCGCCCCGGCACTCGTGACCGCGTCGACGACTTCGTAAG